>Ga0074046_10002058_pt1 | contig 17609 bp, 17 predicted proteins | sample BogForMeECP23OM3_FD_94441 | JGI IMG/M metagenome (GOLD analysis project Ga0074046, IMG submission 94441) | Bog forest soil microbial communities from Calvert Island, British Columbia, Canada - Bog Forest MetaG ECP23OM3 | ecosystem: Environmental > Terrestrial > Soil > Wetlands ... | reverse complement strand
ATCGGATTCATCATCGCCCTCTTCGAGTTCATCGGCGTCGTCCGCTTCGCCCGGACGGGCAAGATGGGCGAGGCCTTCAACTTCGGTGCCATCCTCGCAACCATCGGGAAGATCGGCTGGGTCTCCTACATCGTGGCCCTGATCATCATGATGGTCATCATGGGGATCGTAGAAGTGATCTGCATGGCGATCCCGTTCATAGGGGGGCTGATCCTCTTCCTCCTGGTACCGTTCATCATCCTGTTCGAGGCGCGCTACCTCTGCCAGGTCTACGACAGCGCCGGGACGGCATAACCCTTTTTTTTGAACCCGGCCAGGGCCGTTACGGACGATCACCGGTAGGTTTTTCTCTGCATCCGCCGGGATGCTGTCCCGGTACGAGAGCTGATCCGGCCCGCGATAAAAATATTAAAAAAAATTCCGGCCCGAGGGCACCGGTGAAGGGCTGTACAGGAAGGATCCGGTAGGGCCCGGACGGGTCTCCTGTTTCCCGCGGAAAAAATATAAAAAAAAGGCCCTCACGTCACCCGGGTAAGCGCCCCGGTCGCGAGCTCGTAGTAGAGCCCGTGGACTTCCACCCGTTTCTCGCCCACCGCCTTCCTCAGCAGGGGGTAGGTATTCAGGTGCTCCAGCTGGAGGCGCACGTTCTCCTGCTCGATCAGGCGGTACCGCTCCTCCTTCCCGGCAACGGTCTCCGGGACTTTGATCGCCCTGTCCACGCGCTCCTTCGCGGTTGCTCTCCTCAATACAGGTATCACGCGGCACGCCTCCCATGCATGCTCCGTCCAGATAACCTGATGGCCGATGAGATCAATAAAATAGGATCTGGCAGAAAAATCCGCGGAATATCTGATGTTCTCTTTCCCGTCCGGTATCACCCCGACAAAACGCGTCGTCGTTATCGCAATAGTTGTCGGTGTCATTGCCGGTATAGGGTCTCTTCTTTTTTACGAGGGCCTGAAGTGGGGAACGGCATTTTTCATGGGATATCTCCTGCAGTATGCGTATCCCCGGGAGGGGCAGGCAATAGCCGGGATCAGCCAGTGGTCCGAACCCCATTCCCTCATGCTCCTGCTTCCCATCCTCTGTTTCGGGAGTTTGCTGACTGGCATACTGGTGACAAAGTACGCACCGGAGGCAGAAGGCCATGGTACTGATTCAGCGATCAAGGCGTTCCACAGCGATGGCAGGATACGGAGACGCATCCCGGTCCTGAAAGCGGTCACGGCAATTCTCACCATCTCGACCGGGGGAAGTGCTGGGAGGGAAGGGCCGGCTGCCCAGATCTCTGCAGGTTTTGGATCCCTTGTCGCGGATATCCTCGGCCTCAGCCCCCGCGAGAGGAGAATAGCACTCACGACCGGGATCGGTGCCGGGATCGGGACGATATTCAAGGCGCCCCTGGGAGGAGCAGTCCTCGCGGCAGAAGTCCTCTACACCCGGGACTTCGAATCAGAGGCAATCATCCCGGCGTTCCTTGCATCGGTTATAGGGTACGCAATCTTCGGGTTCTTCGAAGGGTATGACCCTATCTTCGCGCTCGGTCCGCTCTCGTGGAATGTCTGGCAGATCCCCCTGTTCCTCCTTCTCGGGGTCCTGTGTGCGGTGTTCGGCCTCCTCTATATCTTTGTCTTTTACTGGACCCGCGACCAGTGGACTGCGGTATTCAGGCGATATAATCTTCCGCTGTACGTAAAACCGGTCTCGGGCGCCGTCCTGATCGGGATACTGGTCATCGCACTCTCATTCATTTCACCGGAGGCAGAAATGCTCGGTCTTGCCGGAATGGGAACCGGCTACGGTTTCACCCAGCTGATGATCTATTCCATGGTCCCGCTCACCGTACTCCTGCTCCTCCCGTTTGTCAAAATCCTGACGACCTCCCTGACCCTCAGCTCGGGAGGGAGCGGGGGCGTCTTTGCCCCGGGGCTTACGATCGGTGCAGCAATCGGAGGGGCGCTCGGCATAATTCTTCATCTGCTTGCCCCGGCATATGTCCCGATGGAAGCGGTGCCGGTCTTTGTCGTTGTCGGGATGATCTCCCTCTTCGGGGCAGTGGCCAATGCCCCGATCGCCGTATTGATCATGGTTGTCGAGATGGTCGGGAGCATCACGATCCTGATACCCGCGATGGCGGCAGTTGCCGTCTCGCACCTGCTGACCGGGGAGAAGACCATCTTCCGCGAACAGGTCCCGACAAAAGCGCAGTCCGGTGCCCATCGCGGGGAATATGACCGGGAAACACTCGAACGGATCTTGGTCCGGGACGCAATGATCCCGCGAGAGGCAGTCATCACCCTCTCCCTGTCAGATGAGCCCGCAAAAGTCCTCGACCTCACCGCGACAACAGGACATTCTGGTTTTCCCATACTCGAGGACAGCCGCCTTGCAGGGATCATCACAAACCGGGATATACATAATATCCGCACCACGGAGGGAGTTCGCATGGCCTTACGGCAAGTCATGACCCCGGCCCCGTTCGTTGTCAATCCGGAGGATACTCTTGAGGATGCAATCGCGATCATGGTAGGGCATGGCATCAATCATCTCCCCGTCGTGGCAAAAGAGTCGCCGGACCAGCTGGTCGGCTTTCTCACGAGGACCGATATCCTGAAAGCCTATGCCCGCTCAAGCCATTCGGCAACCTGCCGGGAACCCGATAAGGATCCCAGGTCCTGAAATCCCCGGTATTGCCGAAGGACCCGTGCCGCTCTTTTCGCAGTCCGTGCATCGGAGAATATCGTTTTGAACCCGGAGATGTACCCTGCAGAAGGGGCCCGGAACAGGGCTCTGCTTTTCCTGCCGGCCCCATTCTCACTGCGTGAATAATTTCAGGGCAAAATCCTGGCAGGCCAGGAGCCGCTCGCGATCTGCACCTGACCGGTTCCATGCGGTCGCGTACAGGAGAAGCAGCGCATTGTAGAGCGTCGTATGGTATTCCTGCTCCCTGTCCCGGGAACCGGGGTTGGGATTCGCGAGAAGCGACGAATATTCCGATGCAAATTTCAGATAGCGTTCCGGGGGATGGAGCGACCGGTTCAGGTGTGCTGCCTGTTCGCTGACGATGGAAAAGGCGCGGATGAGGAGCTGTGCACCGCCGACAGGTCCCAAGTGCTGTATTGCCAGGTCTGCTTCACGGGCAGCCTCTTCGTAATCTCCCCGGGCAAACCGGATAAAGACTTCTCCCGCACTCTCTGCACCTCCCTGCGGGAGGCAAGAAAATGAGCCCTGCACCCGTTCCGCATAGGTCCTGAGGGACCCGGCAAGGACCGTGCCGTCCGGAACCGGTTCGTCCGAGGCGCCGAACCGGTACTTCAGCCGAACGAGGAGGATCGTGAGACCTGCAGCAAAGAGGAGCTGGAGCACGATCCCGGGCAGGTAGTCTGCCGGCACGACAAAGAAGATGAACGCATAGATCGGCGTTGTCAGCGAGACGATGTCTTTCTTCTGCCGGATCCAGGCAAGGTACGCGAGAATGCACGATCCCAGGACACAGCCGATTGCAGCGTACTGGATGCCGAAATGAACGCCGAGGCTCCAGATGAAGATCCCGGCAAGCGTCCCCCCGAACGAGAGAACGGGGACCAGGAGTTCCAGGAATTTTGTCCCGGCACTACCCGACCGCAGGCCGGCGTCAGTACGGGTCATGGCAGGGGATCCGGGACGTCCGGATCCCGGAGGAATGTGCATTCATACGTATACATTCCCGCACCGGACCAGAGGTCAGGACTTCCCCTCAGGCCCGGCATTCTTATCCCGTTTCCTGATCGAGACGCAGTTGACCACCGGGTCGCCGACTACCATGTACCTGCGGATGACAGACCCCAGGACTTCGACAAGATCATCCTTGCGGATATCTTCCGGGGGGCTCGTGAACATCTTCACCGGGATCTCCCCGGTGCGGTCCGCGACCATGAACTGGGGTCGGTTCAGGAACTGGAAACGGACGCTCTCGACCACTCCCTCGATCTTCACGATCTTCCCGATCATGGACTCGTTGATCATCCGGATCCTGACCGGGCGTGCTTCCCGCTCATAGACCGGTTCAAGATCCGCATACTCTTTCCTGGTCATGTAGTTGAGGGCCATCGGCATGACAAGGAGCAGGATGAGGGCGGGAAGCATCCAGTAGAGCTGGGAACGGACAGCGGGACTGGAGAAGGATGCGACGACAATGAGGAGAGCAAAGAAAACAAACACCACAATGACGAGGATCGAGATCTTTACGTCAACATTTCCGATCTTCATGAAAAAGAGTGTTTGTGGTAAATCTACTTCAGTGCTGCGATCTCTTTCCGGAACGCAACCCAGTAGAGTACCCCGACAAAGAACATCCCGCCGACGATATTACCGATAGTGACGATGATAAGGTTGCTCGTCCACATGTTGACCCAGTTCACCGTGGTTGCGGTATTCGTCAGGGCCGCAGTCATGATGCCGGCAGGGATGAAATACATGTTCGCTACCGAGTGCTCGAACCCGCTCGAGACAAAGGCCATGATCGGGAACCAGATGCCGAAGAACTTGCCGATCAGGTCATCGGCGCAGATGCCGAGCAGGATGGCCAGGTTGACGAGCCAGTTACAGGCGACTGCCTTGAGGAACGCAGACCACATGCCCATCATTCCCACGTAACTGGTCTTTGCAACCGCGATCGCTATCGCCCTCGTTCCGAACGCGGTGATCGTTGCGGTGGTCGCCCCGGTTGTGGCATCCATGCCAAAGGACACGAACGGCCCGTTTGCCATGATATATGCCCAGACAATCGATCCGATGAAGTTACCGATATAGACCCAGATCCACAGGTTGATGACCTGCACCCAGCTCACCTTGTGCACGAACGCCGCCACCGGGGCAAGCATTGCGTCACCGGTGAAGAGTTCCGCACCGGTCAGGACGATGATGATAAGCCCAACAGGGAACGTGGCTCCCAGGATCAACTGTGCGAACCCGGCACTTGACACGCCAAATGCCAGGCCGGGTACGTCCTTGATCGCCGCTGCACTCGCAGCAATATTGGTACTGCATACCGTCGCAAGCGCACCACCCATGGCGATAAAGGCGCCGGCCAGGAACCCGCGAAGGAGCATGTTCCATGCCGGGAGGCCTACCTTGTACTTTCCGGAGTCACCTGCTTTTGCGATGATTGCTACCGGAGGATGAAATGCCATTCTTTACACACCTCTGAAATGTCCACCTATACCAGCAACGTATTATATAACATCACGTATAGGCCAAAGTAACACTTTTTTGTATAGTTATTAATAATTTTCGAATTGTTCGCCGATCGGACAGCAATACAGCAGAAAAAAAGCGATCCCCGTGCGGGGCAGGTCAATGACATTTCGTTGACTTTCACCGGAATCTGCCATACGTGGAGAAACCGTATCAGAACCGCCGGAAAACGCGTATTCTCCGGAATTTTTCCCGGTCCGGGTCAGACGCGCAACCCCGGTGGAAGGCGGCGTTGTCGAAAATTCCGGAAAAAACCGGAACGGTTGCCACCCGTCTTCCGCTAAAATGTCCGGACGATTCATTTCACCGGTCCAGCACTCCCCGTCTCCTGCCGGAAAAGAGAGGTATATACGGGATAATCCCCCTGATAAGATCAATGAAGTGTTCAGCGATCAGCGGCCCGGTCTTTGAACAGCACAACCGGGAGGGCCATGTGGAGAGCCATGACCGCTTGGTCTCCATCATCAGGCGCCTGCCGGAGAACCTCCCGCTGATCGAACCCGTTGCCGCAGCCTGCGGGGAGATCGAACGCGTCCACGATCCGGGATACCTTGCATGGCTGAGGGGCCAGTGCCTGCAGCATACGGATTACGATTATGTCCGGGACACCGTGCACTCCGGGGGATATCTCGAACAGAACACCTTCATCTCCGGGTTCATCGACCAGAATACTTATATCAATCCTCACTCCTACGACGTGGCAACCTATGCGGCGGGATCCGCGGTCGCTGCGATGGAACGTGCGCTCGACGGGACGAGCTGTTTTGCCCTCGTCCGTTCCCCCGGCCACCATGCTGCCGCGGCCTGGGCAATGGGGTTCTGCCTCATGAACAATGTTGCGATCGCCGCTGCAAAAGCCTTAACCCTGGCCGACCGCGTCGCCATCATCGACTGGGACGTCCATCACGGCAACGGGACGCAGGATATTTTCTATGGCAGCGACCGCGTCCTCTACTGCTCGGTCCACCAGTCCGGTCTCTTCCCGCACACCGGGGCGCTTGGAGAGACCGGCACCGGCGCCGGAAAAGGTTTTTCGGTGAATGCCCCCCTCCTGCCGGGCTCGGGCGGTGCTGATTATTCCTGCGTCTTTTCTGAAGTCTTCCTGCCATTACTCGAACGGATGAAGCCGGATCTGGTGATGGTCTCTGCCGGCCAGGATACCCTTTCGGACGACCCGGTCGGGGGTATGAACCTTGTGCCGGAAGACCTCGGGCATCTCACCGCCCTGCTGCTCGATGCAACCTCTCAGCCGCTTGCCCTGGTACTGGAGGGGGGGTACGGCCCATCCCACGGGGAGGCAGTACGGCATATTTTCCGGGCATTGCAGGGATCCCCCTGCATGAGAGCGAGCGGGGACCCGTCCCGTCATACCTCTGAGATTGTGTCAAAACTCCGCAGCCTCAACCACCTGTAAGGAGGCAGGGACCAGCCCGGGATGCGGGGGCAGCGGGTAAACGGGTACGGGCAGGAGCAACAAACCGTTAAACAAAAAAAGCCACGCGGAGAAGAGTCTCTATGGACAGAACTACGCGGGCCGTCCTTGTTCTGGGGCCCATCCTCACCATCGTCTTCTTTTTTATCAATATCTATCTTGCCGGCTTCGTCTTCGTGATCTTCATCACCGTCCTGATGTCCCTGCTGATCATGCAGGATTCCACATCTCTTCCGGAGGTCACTGCGGCACTCAGCGAGGACGCAAAAACGCTCATCCTTACCAACGTGGGAAGCGCAGCTGCGCACCGGATCCACGTCACGCTCGTGCCGGCGGATAAGGAGTTCGAGCTCCCGTCCCTCGGGGCGGATGAGTCCCACCGGCACCCGCTCGGAGGAATGGTGACAGAACTGAAAGTGGTGATCCGGTTTGAGAATAACCAGGGGCGGGAATTTTCACAGTCGTTCCGGCTCTCGGCGCTGGGCGGGGATTACGACCCCCTGAAGCCCCTGATCCCCCTTTTCGGGTGGAAATGATCGTATTTTTCCGGTGGTGTGCGACCTCGGGGTTTTAAATAGCAGCATTTTCATAGATCCGAACCAGCGGGATCACGATGGAACTGCAAAGGAGACTGGAACGGATATTCCGGGACGACCGGGCGTGGCTTGTCCTCCTGGCCCTTGCCACGGCAGTAAGCCTGACCGGTAACCTTTTCGGGCTGCTCTCCCACGTCACCATCGTTGCCCCCCACCTCCTGTATTTCCCCATCATCATCGCATCGTACCGCTTCCCGCGGAGGGGGGTCCTGTTCGCCTCCTGTATCGGCCTCGTCTATGTTGTCATGGTCTGCCTGGTCCCGCCCCCGGCAGCGGGCGACATCATTTCGGCGGCAGCACGGTTCGTGGTCCTTGTTGCCATCGGCTGGGTAGTGGCGTACCTCTCCCTGAACCTGAAGGAACAGGAGGAGCGGTACCGCGGGCTGTTCGATCATTCCGAGGCCGGCTCCTTCCTCGTCCGGCTCGACGGCCCCGTCCCGATCATCGAGGACGCCAATTTCCGGGGGGCGGAGATCCTCGGCACCCGGGCCGCGGAGATGGCGGGAGAACCCTTCCGGACGTTCTGGGACGACCCCGGTAACATGGAGGAGTTCATCAGCGGGATCCGGAAGAACGGGGCCCGGTATTCCCACGAGGCCCGGCTGGTCAGGAAGGACGGGGCGCATGTCGAGGGCATCCTCTCGGCCGGCGCGGTATCGGACTCGGGATTCATCGTGACCCTTGTCGACATCACGGACCGGAAACGCACCGAAGAGGCGTTCCGGCAGGCCAACCGGGAGCTCAACCTCCTCTCGGGCGTCACCAGGAACGACCTGCTGGGCGTGACCGGGCGGCTGTCGGACATGCTGAGATCAGGAAAAGAGCGATGCCAGAACCCCGAGGCCCGGGACCTCGCAGGCAGGCTGTGGGAGCCGGTGCGGTATATCCGGCGGCGCCTCGAGTTGACGAAATACTACCAGGACCTGGGAGCGGAAGAGCCGGTCTGGCACCCTGTCCGGGAGGTCATCCTGAACGAGGCTTCCCGGTCAGACCTCGGGACTGTCTCGCTCAGGGTCTGGACCGAACGGCTGGAGGTCTACGCCGACCGGCTGCTGAAGAACGTCTTTTCCAACCTCCTCGACAACGCAGTGAGGCACGGGAAGGGTGCAACGGACATTGTCGTGACCTACCGGCTTGCGGGGGACGGGCTGGACCTGATTGTCGAGGACAACGGCCCCGGCATCCCGGACACCGACAAGGAAGCGATCTTCGAGTACGGGTCGGAGAAGCACCCGGGCCTCGGCCTCTTCATCGACCGGGAGATCCTCGGGGTGACAGGGATCAGCATCACGGAGACCGGGGTACCGGGCAGCGGTGCGCGGTTTGAGATCCATATCCCCTCAGGAGCGTTCAGGATAGTATGACGGGTGAGGCAGGTGCACGGGAGCTGAGAAGCGACGAGTTTGGGCTCGCCGAAAAACTCTGGGAGAATTACCACCAGACGAAAGGTGACCCGTCGATCGACCGGGTATTCGGGGTCTTCTCCGGCAACGCCCTTGTCAGCGTCGCCCGCTGCCGGCGCCACCCGGACGGGTACGAGGTCGACGGCGTCTTCACTCCGGAAGACCTGAGGGGGCACGGGTACGCGAAGCTCGCGGTCGCCGCCCTTGTCGAGGCCTGCCACCATGATCTCCTCTACATGCACGCGATCCTCGGGCTCGTTCCTTTTTACCGGGCGTTCGGGTTCGAATCCATCGACGAGAGCGGGCTGCCCCCCACGATCCGGGCGCGGTTCGCATTCGCACTCGGGGAGATGGAAGGGTCCAACGTCCAGCCGATGAAGCGCGGACCGGGACTGAAGCTGGCGGAGTTCAGGGAGCTTCTGAAAAATTCCGTCCAGAGAAGGAACTGAATCCGGAACCGGTTCCGGGTAAAGAGAGATCCTGGCAAAAAACCCGTTAAAAAAAGAAAAAATGATCAGTGTTTGGGAAGCGGGTTGAAGACGTTCTCGTAGATCATGTCGCTGCCGGTGTTGTGCAGCCGCTCGCGCTCCACCTTCTCCTCTGCGTATGCGAGGATCGGGAGCTCCATCGAGATACCCGGGGTATGGCCGAACATCTTCTCGAGTTCCACCTGCTGGGCGTGCATGAAGAGTGCGTTCGGGATCTCCGCCGGGCAGAGTTCCTGGCACTGGCCGCAGTTCACGCAGGACGGGGCGATGTGGGCGAAGCGGATGAGGTGGAACATGAAGTTCGGGGGCACTTCGCCGGGAGTGACGTAGGACGGGTTCTTGGTGGTGCAGTCGACACAGTAGCAGATCGGGCAGGCCGAGATGCAGGAGTAGCACTTGATGCAGCGGGAGGTCTCGGCCATGATCTTCTTGAGCCGCTCCTTGCCCTCGCCGAGCGCCTCGAAATCTTTCTTGCGCCACTTGTCGCCGAGCTTCATCATTGCGCCCTCGACCTTGCCGCGGATGTCGAGGCCCTTCGGGTTTGCCGGCTCCGTTGCGAGGACGCCGGATTTTACCGCGCCGGAGAGGAGGTTTGCACCCTTCTCGGAGCAGACCTCCACGAACGTGGCCTTGCCGGCCTTCTCGCCGATGACACCCCAGTTCCCGCAGGCGAGGTCTGCCTGGCGGGGGACTTTCATCTTGCAGCGGCGGCAGTTGCTGCGCCGCCCGTAGCCGTGCTCTTCGAGCTCGTCCACGGAGATGCCCTTGTGGCCGCCCTCGTACTCGATGATGAACTGGCCCTTGTCGATCTCCTCCTTGTGGACCTTGTCCGGGTCGACGCCATACTTGTCGGCGATCATCTTCCGGGCGAGGACCGGGCTGACCGAGCCACCGCAGTTGACCCCGATCATGACGACGTTGTCGAGGTTGATCTGCTTGCGCTTGGCCAGTTCGTAGAACGCCATCGCGTCGCAGCCCTTGACGGTGACGCCGATCTTCATGGTCTCGGCGCCGTCGAGGTACTTCTTCACCAGTTTTGGCAGGAGGAGGGTACCGCAGTGGAGCGATCCTGCCGTCTTGGCGAGATCGGCCGCGTTCTTGACAAGGGTCGGCTTTGCATCGTAGAGATCCTTGCCCCGGGAGATGACGAGCACGGCGTCGACAGCCTTGGACTCGAGCGCGTGCTTCCAGAGCGCGGTGACCGCGCCACCGAGCTCGGCCTTCTTCTTGATCTCCGCATCATTGGTCCATGCATACAGCATGTCGCCTTTCTTTGCCATGTTATGCTCCCTCCGTTACTTTCTCGACTTTGACCGCCGCAGCCGCAAAGGTTGCCGGCATGGAGACGACACCCTTCTTGATGTCTGCGGTGACCATGGCCTCGAGGACTGCGCTGCCGCCCTTGCCGCTCACCCTGACCGGATGGCCGCTCGTGATCCCGAGGGCCTTTGCATCCTCCTTATTGATGGAGACTGCCGGGTTGGGCCATTCGCGGACAATGGAGGCGGTGTTGACGGACAGGGTGCCCATGGGCCACTGGGCGGCGACCATGAACGGGAACTCTGCGCTGACTGCTTCGCCTGCCTTGAAGTCAACTGCAGCAAAGGCTGCCTTGCCGTCCTTGGTTCCGAACTTGTCAGCGTAGAGGATCGCGGTGCCGAACGCCCCGCCTGATGCCGGCCACTGGACAGCCTCGGGCTGCTCGAGCTTCGCGTAGGTGATGCCTGCATAGGCCGGGACTGCTTTTGCAATCTCTCCAAAGATTGCTTCAGCGTCCCTGAAGGCGAACTCCTTCTCATGTCCCATGGCCCTGGCGAGTTCGGCAACGATCTGCCAGTCTGCCCTGGAGGACCCGACCGGCTCGACTGCCTTCCGCACTCTCTGGACACGGCGCTCGGCGTTGGTGACGGTGCCGTCGCGCTCTGCAAAGGAGGCAGAGGGCAGGATAACGTTCGCCTTTGCTGCGGTCTCGGTCATGAAGAGATCCTGGACAACGAGGAAGTCGAGCTTGCCGAGCGCGTCGGTGACATGGGCGCCTGCGGAGGCGATGTTCTCGCCGACCACGTAGAGTGCCTTGATCTTGCCGGCTGCTGCCGCATCGATCATGGCCGGGACGGTCAGGCCGCCCTCGCCGGGGACTGCGCCGATATCGGCTGCTCCCTGGGCATTGGACTTGCCGCGGAGGAGGTTGACACCGGAACCGGCCTTGCCGACATTGCCGGTGACCATCTGGAGGTTTGCGACTGCCCGGATGAGGTCTCCCAAGCCTGCCCCTGCGGAGGTGACGACTGCCGCAGGCTGGGCTGCCGCGAAGATCTCGGCTGCCTTTGTGACAGCGTCGGCGGGTATGCCGCAGATCTTGGCGACCGCATCGGGAGTTGCCGATGCAGCGGCTGCCTTGCACTTCTCGAAGTCCTTCGTCTTCTTGGTTATGAAGTCCTTGTCCTCCTTGCCGGCCTTGACCACCGCGCTGATGATACCGTTGACCAGTGCGACACCGGTGCCCGGGTTGCAGGCGATGTGGAGGTCGGCTATCTTTGCCGTTGCCGTGGTGCGGGCGTCGGCGACGATGATCTTTGCGCCGTTCTGCTGGGCGATGATCACCCTGCGGCCGGCAAGCGGGTTCTCCGCAAGCGGGTCGCTGCCAACGACAAGGATTGCCTTTGCCTCGCTTAAGTCGGCGAGGGAGTTGGTGGTTGCGCCGGCGCCGAACGCCTCAGCGAGTCCACGGACCGCGTCGGCATTGCAGCGGCGGCCGCAGTAGTCGATATTGGCGGTCTTCAGCACGTTTGCCGCGAAGTTCTTTAAGACAAAAGAGTCCTCGTTGCTGTTCCGTGCGGAGGCGACAACACCGATTGCGTCTCCCTTGACGGCCTTGAACGCAGCGGCGATCTCCTTGTACGCGTCTTCCCAGCTGGCCTCGACAAACTTCCCGTCCTTCCTGATGAGCGGGGTGGTGAGCCGCCCGGGGCTGTTGACGAACTCGAACGACTTGTTCCCGCGGATGCAGACCTTCCCCTCGTTGACCGGGTTGCGGTGCCAGGGGGAGATCCCGGCAACGATGCCGTCCCTGACGACAAGGTTGATCCCGCAGCCGTTGCCGCAATAGGGGCAGGTGCTTGGTACGTAATTGAAATCCATGTTCTGTCCTCGAACAAACAGCGTTCCACCTCATCGTATTTAATGTTACGTAAAACGTACATTAAATTGATGAATACCGGTGGGTATATAAGCTAAGCAATATATTTTCTATGACAAACCAGACCGGTAAACCTATTTGCATGCCGGCAAAAGTGAAAGAATAGTCAGGTTCCCTGAGTGCGCACCATGAGACCCCCCCGCATCCCGCCAATGGTCAGAGATCTGGTACAGACCTCCCTCTCCTCGTTTGACGGGATCGAATTCACCGGATTGTCCCGATGCCCGAGATGCGGTGGAGCGGTGCAGGGGTATGACACGAGACAGAAAAAATTTGCTGTGCTCAGGGAGCACGACCAGGAATGCACCATTACCGTCCGCGTGAAAAGATTTACCTGTAAGACATGCAGCAGCCTCTGTTATGCCGATGAACCGTTTTATCCCGGTACCCGCATCGGGTCGCCGGTCGTTGATATTTTTTTCACGCTCTCGACTACGATGCCCGCCAGCCGGGCTGCCCGGGTGATCGATGCCCTGGGGATTGTCGTCGATCGCACGACCTGGCGGAATTACGCGGGACGGAATTTCGGGGATATCCCGACCGCAGACGTATTCGGGATGAGGCTCCCGTTCTCACTTCTCTCCCTCTCCACCCTCGCCGCCCGGATCCTGGAGGGGGGTCGCATCCCGGGGGCAGAAGCGCTCGCTGCCTGTGGTTTCCCATCCGCACAGGGGGCATGTCCTGACCGTCCTCCTGCGGCCGAAAAGGGGCGCAAGCGGGACGAAGAGGAAGACGAAGAAGAACGGCAGGCCCAGGTACCAGAGGAGTACGGTGACCGCTAAGGAGCCGGCGAGCAGGAGGAGGCTCAGCTTCCAGGGTTTCATGGAGGTTCCCCGGTTGCGCTGCCGGGCGACAGGTTCATAGGCTTTTTTCCTTACAGAGTGTAGGTGGATTTCCAAATAAAAACAACCTACCGAAGAGTAAGAGGGGGTAGGATTGTTCCTTGCGAGGTCTCCCCGCCTCAGGGCCTCTCCGAGGCATGGCGGGGCAGGGAGGTTTATGGCATATTTTTCTGATGGGTCAAGATTACAACAAGGAATCCTGATTGTGTCCAGTATTTGACATCCCGGAAAATATCCCGTCTCTCACCGCGATCTCCCGTACGGCAAACGCCGGCAAGGCATCGGCGGCCGGGCCCAGTTCCTGCGTGAGGTCGGTGCCGCCCAGTTCCCGGGCAAACATCCGGGCCCCGATACCCGCTACAATAATTTCATGGGCATGAGAATCCTTGGCGACTTTTCTCACCTGGCCGTAGACCAGCTCCCGCTGGGCGTCCCAGAACTGCCGGGCGATCTCCATCGCACCCTCCGCACCAATCTCGTCGAGGTCGGCGCAGACCACCCGGGCAAGCCTCCGCAGCGACGCTGCAGGGGTCTTTTCCTTCCGGTCAGGCGTGTCGCAGCTGTAGAGCGCGGCGGGGATCTGGCCGAGGACGAGGTGGGCATCGGCGCTCGCGGCGAAATATTCCGTGCTGACCGGTGTACTGACACCCTCGAGGTCCACGGACCGGAGGAGCGTGGCGATGTTCGTGCGGAGCATGCCGGTGTACAGCAGGTATCCCTTCCGGAGCCGCATGAGGTCGGTGAGGCCGCGCAGTTCCGGGAACCGCCCGAGGGGGATGATATCGGCCGTCGTGCTCCCGATGTCCAGCAGTATGGCGCCGGGGTGGCGTCTCCTCAGATAGTCCGCGGAGGCGAGCCAGTTGGCAGCGGCAAGGAGCGGGGCTGCCCCATCATGGAACCGGCCGTCCGTACCATAGAACTTCGCCCGTGGAAATGCAGCCTTCACGGCACCCGCGATGAACGAGATCCCCTGCGCCTTGTTCTCAAAACAGTCGGCAAGCTCCCCGCTCATCACGATGGCCGCAGGATCGGCCCCCCCCTGCACGTAGCGCAGGAGGTAGCCCGTGACGGGTGCCTCCTCCCAGAGGGGGCAGTAGTGGAGGTGGACGCCGTTCTCGTCGACAACCTTGAGATTCGCGCCCCCGACATCGATCCCGATCATAGCTGCGTTACCTTCCCGTGCGTATCGAACCGGACGCTTCCCTTCAGGTGGACCCCAGCCGGCCCTTCCCCTTTCGAGGCTGCGATGAGGAGGTCGGCGATCTCCTCTTCCATGCAGGCGGCAATCCCCACGAGGCTCGTCGTGATCCGCGGGTTCACGTCAACGACATAGACCTTATCCGCGACCACGACATCGATCCCGCAGTACCCCTGGCAGCCGAGCACCTCCGCCGCTTTTCTGGCCACGCCGGTAATCTCCTCTTCGCGGGCCGGGTGGACCGGCGTCTCCCCGCCACAGTACCGGAACAACCCGTCCCCTGCTGTCCCGATGAGCTGCCGGTTGACCGCAAGGACGACGGGCGGATTACCCGTAAAGTAAAGGCAGGCGTCCCCGATGACACGGTTTGAGACGATGCTGACCGAGAGGTGTTCCCCGTCGATGTACTCCTGCGCGAACTCGCCTTCGCCCGGTTCACCGTCCGACAGCCTGACACCCTGCGAGCCGCAGCCCTTCACCGGTTTGATCACCCGCTTCCCTGTCCCCTCATCGCCGGGGACCGGGATGCCGTGGCTCCGCAGGACTTTGCCGGTCTGGACCTTGTTTGCGCAGAGGGCTGCCGTCATGAACCCGCAGCCGAGGTTGTGGGTGTGCTGCTCGAGAAGCATCGTATACTTTGCGAGCATCTCGTCCGGGGCGATCACGAGCCCCATGTCGCAGGCAGGGGCGAGGAGTTCGATCTCCGATGCAAAGTCACCGCTCCCGACAGTGACCGGTTCGTGGCCGCAGCGCGTGAAGCTCCGGGTAAGGACATCGAGCATTGCCCTTCCCTCGCGGGCCAGGGCGGGGTCATGGGCAGTGGTGTATTCGGCGAGCAGGACCTTCATTCCCTGTACCTATGCTGTCTGGGAAAATTACCCTATCCGATCGGTGAACCATCGCAGGTTCCGTCCCGTTCACGACCGGCCGCAGATAGATGAACGGGACTGGTCGTTGTGGGTGATGCGTGCGGATCCCCCATGCGAGAAGACCGGAAAGGAATAAGAGGGAGGTCTCCGACTTTATGTGTGGAGAAGAAGCCAGAGACGATGCATATAAGACCTTCCATCCTGCTGACCAATGACGACGGCGTGAGCTCGGTCGGGCTCTGGGCGGCGTACGAAGCCCTCGTTCCCATCGCGGACGTGACGGTCGTCGCTCCGGCAACCCAGCAGAGCGCAGTCGGCAGGTCGATCTCGATCTTCGAGCCGCTGCGGGCAAACCAGGTCGTGCTGAACGGGGTGCCTGCGTGGGCTGTGGCCGGCAAGCCGACCGATGCCGTTATCATCGGGCTGTATGCACTCAAACTCAACCCGACGATGGTTGTGAGCGGGATCAATATCGGAGAGAACCTCTCGTTCGAGTCCATCATGACATCCGGGACGGTCGGGGCGGCACTGGAAGCCTCGAACCAGGGGGTCAAAGGCATCGCCTTCTCGCTTCAGGTCGAGGACCAGGGCGACAAGTTCGACGACCCCCGCACGCACGGCCAGAGTTTCGATGCGGCAAAGAAGATCGTACGCGACGTCGTCGATCGCGTGCTCGCGCACGGGTTTCCTCCCGATGCAGACGTGATCAACGTGAACATCCCTTCGAAGGTGAGAGGCGGTTACGAGGTGACCCGCCTTGCCCGGAAGCTCTTCCACACCGGCGTGGAAAAACGGCTCGACCCCCGCGGCCGCCCGTATTTCTGGATCAACGGCCCCCTCTTCACCGACGCCGGGGAGGGGACCGATGTCCATTCCGTCAGGGAAGGCAACGTCTCGATAACCCCGGTCACCCTCGACTGCACGGCCCACAGCGCCCACGAAGACATCAGGAAGATCTTTTTATCCTGACGCCCGGGCCCTGCCCGGAATCACCAGTTTTAATTATTCCCGCACCGATACGTATCACTTGCATGGATGAGAAAGTGAGGGCCCTTACGGCGGCAAAGAGCGCGGCCGGCTATCATGCCGCGGATATGGTGGAAGACGGCATGGTGATCGGGCTTGGGACCGGTTCGACCGTGTATTACATGATCGAGCGGCTCTCGTCCCGGGTCCGGGAAGGACTGAAGATATCGGGGGTCCCCACATCCTACCAGACCGCCATGCGTGCCCGTGAATATGCCATCCCGCTGACCACGCTCGATGATAACCCGGTCATCGATATCGCAATTGACGGCGCCGACGAGGTCGGCCCCGGCCTGAACCTGATCAAGGGGCGCGGGGCCGCCCACACGCGGGAGAAATGCGTGGCGGCTGCCGCATTCCGGTTCGTCGTCATCGTTGACGAACAGAAAGTGGTTCCCCGGCTTGGTGCCCCGGTACCGGTGGAAGTGATCCCGTTTGCTGTCCGCCCGGTCATGACCCAGCTCAGGGGGTTCGGCTGCCGCCCGGTCATCCGCGAAGGTGTCAGAAAAGACGGCCCGGTGATAACGGACAACGGGAACTTCATCGTCGACTGCACGTTTGCTGAGATCGCACGGCCCGCCGAGCTCGAAGCGGCAATTGCTTCCGTGCCGGGAGTTGTGGAGAGCGGACTCTTCACCGGCTTTGCGGACAAGACCACCGTGATCGTCGGCGGCGAAAAAAAGTGCAGGATTGTTACTTCAGCGGATGTAGTCCCGTAACTTCTGGACCAGGGCGAGCTGGTTGTTCGCTTCCTTCTTCTTCTCTTTCTCGATGTTGTCCATGATCTCGTGGATGGGTTTGGCCAGCTCGTAGATCTTGACCGGGCGCCCCTTGCTCTCCGCCTTGCTCTCCCTGCTCGAGATCCAGTTCTGCTCGATCAGGTAGCGCATCGCGATGCTGACTTCCGGCTGGCGGAGGTCGGTTCCGCGTTCGATGGCGCGTGATGTCGCTTCGGAGGTGTTTGCAAGGAATACCAGCACCTTGGCAACATTCCGTTTCGTTCCGATCTCGATGAGGAGATTTGCAAACTCCTCTTCCTTTTCAGTAAAATACATTACGTTCTCTGTTCTCATGCATCACATCCAGATTTTTTAAACTACCTAGTATATATTTATTCAAATGAGGATATATAGGCTCCGTTATTGTCAGGCAATGGCCGGTTGTTTTATATATTATGAACCGGGGCGACAAATGCATTATCTTAACATTTAAATAAAAAATAAATTTGATCACCGGTGCGTAAAACCATCTGGGAAAAATGGTTACAATAGGCCAAGGCTGCGGAGGTCTGAGAGGATCTTGACGACCGCTTTCTTCGCGT
>Ga0074046_10002057_pt1 | contig 17619 bp, 15 predicted proteins | sample BogForMeECP23OM3_FD_94441 | JGI IMG/M metagenome (GOLD analysis project Ga0074046, IMG submission 94441) | Bog forest soil microbial communities from Calvert Island, British Columbia, Canada - Bog Forest MetaG ECP23OM3 | ecosystem: Environmental > Terrestrial > Soil > Wetlands ... | reverse complement strand
TTCCGGCATCCTCGGCCTGGCTGGCGTACTGCGTCGCAAACTGTTCTAACTGACTCGACCGACCCTCCCCCACAGGTCGCGAACAAACCGCGAAAGCCGGAGCACAAGCTCCGGCTTTTCGTTTCCGTGGACGGGACGGCTGTTAACCGCGGCCCGGAGGGATCGGGTGTAAAATGGCGATTCAGGAGGCGGCAATGTGCAGTAACTTCGGTTTAAACCTGCATCCGGATCGAGTGCCCGCGGCGGTAGAGTCGCATTGGCGCTCGGTTGCTCTGCGGGTGTTTGCCTGGCTCCGGCGGAAATTCTCAGGTTCGGAGAAGTTGGCCCGCCACTACTAGGCCAATAGCCGCGCTGCTTCTTTGGCAAAGTAGGTCAGCACTACCGACGCCCCCGCGCGCTGGATGCACAGCAGCGATTCCATCATGACACGTTCGTAGTCAATCCATCCGTTTAGCGCGGCAGCCTTGATCATGGCGTATTCGCCGCTTACCTGATAAGCGGCCAGCGGCACGTCGAAGCGCAGGCGGGCCTCGTGCAGCACGTCGAGGTAGGGCATGGCCGGCTTCACCATGATCATGTCGGCGCCTTCTTCGAGGTCGAGCTCGATCTCGCGCATGGCCTCGCGCAGGTTGGCCGGGTCCATCTGGTAAGAGCGGCGATCGCCGAAGTGCGGTGCCGAATCGGCAGCCTCGCGGAACGGGCCGTAAAAGCCGCTGGCGAATTTCGCCGCGTAGGACAGAATGGGAGTGTTCTGGAAACCCGCGTCGTCAAGTGCGGTGCGAATGGCGTCCACGCGGCCGTCCATCATGTCGGAGGGGGCGATGATGTCCATGCCTGCGCGCGCCTGCGCGACGGCGGTCTTCGCCAACAGCTCCAGTGTGGCATCGTTTAGGATCTCGTAGTCCTCGGCGGTGGCGACGGGTGGGGCAGTGGCGACCGCAGCCGCGGATGGAGCGCGCGCGGTGTTCCGTGATGGAATCGCTATCGGTTTCTTGCCCTGTGCCTCCAGTTCGTGGATGAACTCAGCCACTTCCTTACTCATCGCCTCCTGGCCGGACACGATGCCGCAGTGTCCGTGCGACATGTATTCGCATAGGCAGACGTCGCCCATCAGCAGCAGCCCTGGGACTTCGCGCTTGATGGCCCGCGCCGCCTGCTGCACGATGCCGCTGTCGGCCCAGGCGCCGGTGGCGACGTCGTCCTTCGACTCCGGCAGTCCGAACAGAATGACGCTGGGAATGCCCAGCGACTTGACCTCGGCACACTCCTTCACCGCCTCGTCCACGGAGAGGTTGAAGACGCCAGGCATGGAGCGCACTTCCTTGCGCACACCTTCGCCGGGACAGACAAACAGCGGATAAACGAATCCTTCAGGACTGAGGCGGGTTTCACGGACGAACGAACGCATCGCGTCCGTGCGGCGCAGGCGGCGGGGACGATCGATTGGGAATGCCATAACAGCAAATTCTAGCATTGGGGAGAGCAAGAGTAGGCTAAGGCCCCAGGGCGGAGCGCGACCAAATTCCAAGCGAGCTCTGTGATAACCTGCGGAATATTCATGCCATTCCTACATAAGTATCTCTTCCCTGCAATGTGGCTTGGTTATGTGGCCTATTGGTGGGCGAAGTCGGCGAATGTCAAAGAAACCGAGCGCCACGAGCCCGCATCGTCGCGGATTGTACGCCTTGTTCTGATGGCTTGCGCGATAGCGCTTCTCTCACTCTCACGCGTTCCGCTTCCGTTGCTAAACGAGCGATTTCTTCCGGCTGGCGCCTGGTGCTTCTGGATCGGCGCAGCAGTGACCGCAGGGGGTCTGCTATTTTCTGTCTGGGCGCGCCGTCATCTCGGCAAGAACTGGAGCCAGGCTGTTACCGTGAAGGAGGGTCACGAACTCATTACCAGCGGCCCCTACGCGCTGGTTCGCCACCCTATTTATACCGGGCTTCTGCTGGGATTTCTTGGATCCGCCGTGGCCCGTGGCGAATGGCGCGGGCTACTTGCTGTTGCCCTTGTTTTCGGCGTGCTATGGCAGAAGCTAAAGCTTGAGGAAAGATGGATGTGCGAGCGCTTCGGCGAGTCGTATGAAGCTTACTCTCGACAGGTGGCGGCGTTGGTGCCATATATCATCTGAGCGAAGTTTAGTCCGCTCTGTGCTCCGCGGCGTCCTCCCGCTGGCGGGTATTTCCCTCCCCGCTCAGCGGGGCAGAACATGCACCTCCAGAGATTCGTTTTGTATGATCGTATTGTGTGCGGTGACTGAAAGATGAACGTAACTATAATTGCAGCGATCATCTCCGCCGTCGTGGCCCTCGCCGCAGCGGTCATCGCGATCGTGGGCCAGGTGCGCGTGAAGAGAGTGGAAGCGCAGCTTGCCTTGCAGAAGGCGGATGCGGACCGACGCGCAGAAATCGAAAAGACGGCGCAGAAATTCCGCGAACCGTTAGGCCGCGCCGCCTACGACCTGCAAAGCCGGATCTACAACATCGTAAAAAGCGACTTCCTCAACGCCTATCTTGAGAACGGGGATGAACGTACCAAGTCGTACGCCATCAGGAACACGCTGTTCGTCATCGCGCAGTATTTTGCCCGGACAGAGCTCGTCCGCCAGGAGATTCAGTTCATCGATTTGGGCGCCGACGAGCAGACGCGCAAGCTCAGCGAGCTGCAAGACAGTATCTACTCCATTTGGCAGACCAACGCTTACGGTGACCCGCTGTTTCGAATTTTCGCGGGGGAACAGCGCGCCATCGGCGAGCGCCTTATTCGCAATGACCCGCGCGGGCCGGAATGCATGGGCTATGCTTCTTTTCTCGACTTCTATAAGGAACATCGGGATCCGCTGCTTTGCGCGGTGGAAGCCGATGTTGCCACACTAGGCGCCAGCCTCCCGCGGGCGCTTCCGCGGCTGGTTGCGCTCCACCATGCTTTAGTTGACTTGCTGGACTTTCTCGATCCCTCATTCGTACGCTTTCCGCAGAGGAATCGGACGAAGCTCGAAGTTTAGGCTGTGTGAATCGTCGCCTTGTTTCCGTCTGTCTACCTCCAGACCACGAACTTCAACCAGCCTGACCAAACGTCCGCCCATGCATGGACGATGATGTTTGTGCGCAGGTTCCTGCGCCATGCGGCCAGCGCTCCAAACAAGACTCCAAGCACGCAGATCACGATCACATTCTTCCAACCCTGATAGAAGTGAAAGAGACCGAACACGACTCCCTGTCCCAATACGGCTGTCGCAAGGCTTCCGGTCAGCGCATGAAACTGCTGCTGCACATAACCCCGGAATGCCATTTCCTCGCAAACGCCAGCGGTGATCGAGGTTCCAATCCAAAGCACGATTTCAAGCAGGCTCTGTGGCAGCAAGCTATCGACGGTTTTGGCGCTGCTCGGCCCCAGCAGCCAGTGAACGCCATAGGCTGCGCTCTCCCACAGCACCCAGAACGGCAAGGCTATCGCCAGGTCCATCGTGACGCTCTTCCACGAGGTCCAGCGCTCTCCCGAAAGCGTTTTTAGATTGCCGCCACGGCGATGCACGCCGACCCAGCAGTAATAGAGCAGGGCCCAATCCATCAGAATTGCGGTTAGGTAGATATGAATTGCTTGACTGTGACGCCCAAGCTGCCCAGCGGAGGCTCCGCCACTGCCTCCCGTGGGAGCATGTTGAGCAAGAAGGCCCAAAGCTACAACGCCGGCCCCAATCAGAAGAAACCCCACCAGGTGCCTCCAGGATGCGATTTGCGTAGGTCTTTTCCGCACTCCCGGGTTCGTTGCTGCGGGTAGCTCATTTGCCGGCATGTCTTTTCTCCTGGCGGTTTTTTGCTTGACTCCGCTGTCTTCTGGCTAGCTTGTTCAGTTCGGCTAATGTCTCTTCCGCCCAGCGCAGGTGCGCTCTCATTTCCATCTGTCCAAAGCGCGCGGCCATTCTCCAATAGGGCGCCCCGGGATAGTGCTGGTTCTTATCGATCTCTTCACGCTCCGTTCGCTCGAGTAACTCGATCAGTGCGCGGCGCTCCTCCGCCATCCGCTCCACATATCCAATCAGGATTTGGGTGGGAACCTGCTCGCCAAAGAACAGCTTCAGCAGCAGCTCATTGCGCGGAATCTCCGGTTGCGGCGATACCGCCAGCCACGTCATCAATCGTTTGCGCCCTTTTGGCGTGATGGAGCAAATGCGCCGGTCCGGCTTGCCCTTTTGCCGCTCCGTCTTGCAGCTTACGAATCCGTCATTTGCCAGTTTCTTCAGGTTTGGATAGATCTGGCCATAGCTCTCGTTCCAAAAGTAGCCTACCGATCCCCGAATCGTGAGCCCCAGGTCGTAGCCCGACATGGGCTCGATCGCCAACAAGCCCAACAGCACTTCCATGCTCGAACTCGAACGTCGTGCCATATATCTACTAGATATATATCTATTAGTTTATATTGTCAATAAAGATCGTTTCCTTGCAATTCATTCGAGCTCCCGTAATTGCATCTTGAGTGCTCGAATTCCCCGCGTTTGACCCCGTTCTTCGCCGCCTGATAACTTCAAAAGTTCGTCCCACCGCAATCTTCAACCAGTGAGAGGCTGCATGGCCATTAAGTTCAAGGGCGTGGATTTCATCGAGCTCGACACGCTGCTCAGCGACGACGAGCGGCTGGTCCGCGACAATACACGCAAGTTCATCGAAGACAACTTGATCCCCATCATCGAGCTGTGTAACCGCGAAGGTCGATTCCCCAAAGAGCTGATCAAGCCGATGGGCGAGCTGGGCTTCTACGGCGCGAGCCTCAAAGGCTATGGCTGCGCCGGCATGTCGGCGGTGGAGTACGGCCTGATGACGCAGGAGCTGGAGCGCGGAGACAGCGGCGTGCGCTCGTTCGTCAGTGTGCAGTCGGGGCTGTGCATGTATCCCATTTACGCCCTTGGCAGCGAGGAGCAGAAACAGAAGTATCTGCCCAAGATGGCGCTGGGTGAAATTCTCGGCTGCTTCGGGCTGACCGAGCCGGATGCAGGCTCCAATCCCGGCGCCATGCGCACACGCGCGCGCAAGGACGGCGACGGCTACATTCTGAACGGCGAGAAAATGTGGATCACATCCGGCTCCATCGCCGACATTGCTATTATCTGGGCGAAAGTTGAGGACGAAGACAATCGGGTTCGCGGCTTCATTGTCGAGACCGACAGGCCCGGATTCAAGGCCGCTGACGTACATGGCAAGTGGTCGCTACGGGCCTCGGTCACGTCGAGCCTTTCTTTGCAGGATGTCTGCATTCCCGCGGAGAATCTGCTGCCGGAGTCAGGCGGGCTGAAGTCTCCGTTGAGCTGCCTGAATCAGGCGCGCTACGGCATTGCCTGGGGCGCGATCGGCGCCGCGATGGCCTGTTACGACTGCGCGCTACAGTACGCGCAGTTCCGCACGCAGTTCCACGATCAGCCCATCGCCGCGCACCAACTGGTGCAGGAGAAGCTGGTGTGGATGATCAGCGAAATCACCAAGGCGCAACTGCTGGCGCTGCAGGTAGGCCGCCTGAAGGACGCGGGCAAGGTAAAGCCGTGGCACATTTCGATGGCCAAACGCAATAACGTCTGGATGGCGCTGGAGTGCGCGCGCATGAGCCGCGACATCCTGGGCGCCAACGGCATCGCCGACGAGTATCCCATCTTCCGCCACATGGCGAACCTCGAGTCGGTGAAGACCTACGAGGGCACGCACGACATCCATACCCTGATCATCGGCGAGCACATCACGGGGCATGCGGGGTTTTGAAGCCAGGGGCCAGCGATTAGGGGATAGTGGATAGCACGTATGAGACCCCGGAATGGATGCCCGTCAGGGGTGACGAAAGTCCTCGAACACTTGCCGCAAGAGGTGTATCCTTTGCGTTTGTGCTGGGAAGGCGCGCAGGCGCCTAGCTGTCCTGCGTAGCCAGTTCTGCACGGCATCGGCGGGCGTGATTTGCAGTCTTGCCTTATAGTTTGTATCGCAAAGGCGAGCCCATTCTCGGAGGCCACATGGCAACGAAAGTTCAAGCCGAACCTTTTATTCACCACGATCCTACTGCCAACCTGGAAACGGATCTGGCGCTAGAGTTCTTACGAGTTGTCGAAGAGGCGGCGATAGCGTCCGCCAAGACCATGGGGCAGGGCGATCGTAAGCACGCCGACCACGTTGCGACCGAATCCATGCGCACAGTGATGGACTCGGTGCCGATGGACGGAACCATCGTCATCGGCGAGGGCGAGCGCGATGAGGCCCCCATGCTGTACATCGGCGAGAAGGTGGGCCGGCGGGATGGCGGGAACTATCCGGCGGTGGACATCGCGGTCGATCCGCTGGAGGGCACCAACCTGTGCGCTACCGGTTCGCCGGGAGCCATCACGGTGCTGGCGGCCTCGGAAAAGGGTGGTCTGCTACACGCGCCCGACTGCTACATGGAGAAGATCGTGGTCGGACCGTCATGCAAAGGTTTGGTTGAGATCGATGCTCCCGTTGCTCATAACCTGGCGGTGATTGCGAAGGTCCTCGGCCGCCGTGTGGAGGATCTGGTCATCATCATCCTTGACCGCCCGCGCCACGAGAAGCTGATCGGCGAAATTCGCAAAGCGGGAGCGCGTATCCGGCTGATCAGCGATGGCGATCTTTCGCCCGGCGTTGCCGCCGCTATGCTGGGCTCGGGCGTGCACGCCGTCATGGGTACAGGTGGAGCTCCCGAGGGCGTGCTCACTGCGGCTGCCATACGGTGCCTCAACGGATACATGGTGGGCCGTCTGGTCGGCTACACCGCGGAGCAGGGCGAACGCATGAAGGACATGGGCATTGCCGATCCCAAGCGGGTCTATACCGCCGACGACCTGGCGCCGGGCAAGAACATCATCTTCTCGGCCACCGGAGTCACCGACGGAGCACTACTGAAGGGTGTGCGTTTCTTCGGCGATGGCGTGCGCACCACGTCTCTGGTGATGAAGCTGAATAAAGGCAAGGTGCGATTTGTCGAAACCATCCATGTTGATAAGCGTCCGGATGTGAAGGTCAGGATTCCGGAGAGATAGGGATCCTTCGAGTGAGGTTCGTCCGCAGAGTGGACGAACTCCAGCTCAGATGACAACCCTTTTTTCCCCGCTCGCGTCTTTACAAGAGGAGTAGAATTAGCTCAGAAGGAATGTACCTGCGGATGGGATCTCCCATCCGGAGAGGCTTTGATATGAACGTTCATATCAGCTACAAAATTTCCAAGACTGCCGATCTCGAAAAAATAATCAATCAACAAGTGGAAAAGCTGGGCCGATACCTGGAGGTATTCCGTCCGGAACTGGTGCACCTTAAAGGTGTAGTCGAGGAAAGTTCGGCGCGCGAGGGCATTGTCGCATCCCTGAACCTGCGCTTGCCGTCCGGGCAGATGGCCGCCCGAGAAAAGGCCTCTGCGGCGAATGCCGCTGTCAAAGCTGTGTTTGAGGATGTGACCGAGCAACTCAAGAAACACAAAGAGCTGTTGCGCAACCAGCACAGATGGCCGCACCGTCGTGGGCCGGAACGCGCACCAGTCGGCACAGTTCCATTCGAGCAGACGGTGGCCTTTGTTAAGCCTGAGACTGTGTCTGCCGGCGACATTTCCAACTACGTTGACGTAAATCTCCCGCGGCTGAAGCGATTCATCCAGCGCGAACTTGAACATCGTGAAAGGGAAGGGCAGATTTTGTCAGGTCAGTTAGCAGTGGATGATGTGGTTAGCGAGGCGATCGCGGACGCTCTTAGCGAACAGCACGACAAGCCGGAGCGCATGAAGCTGGAGCCCTGGCTGTACCGGCTGGCCAAACAAGGCATCGGCAAGCTTAGCGCCGAGGAACGGGGAGAGCGGAACATTGGAGGAGACGATGCTGTTCCCGACCCTGCCGCTGATAGTCCCGAGGAACTGGCGGCGCGGCGAGAGCTGATCAACCTGGTGGAGGCCACCTTGCGCGACGCCGGCCGCGATGAGCGCGAGGCCTTCATTTTGTACACCGTCGAAGGCTTCACGTTGGAAGAAATTGCCGATATTACCAATCGCAGTGTGGAGGAGGTGCGAGCGTCCATTCGAAGGGCCCGCGAGTACCTGCAACGGACCTTGCCCATCAAAGACCCCCTGAAGGAAAAGCTCGTTGAATATTCCAGGAGCGCCTGAGCGAAGGTCGCACTTCTATGCGTCCAATAAATGTCAAATCGAAATGAGGAGGACGAATGATTACGCGTGAAGACATTCGTGAACTGGCTAATTTTCACTCGCCGGAAGCATGCGCTGTTACGTTCTACTATCAGCCCGCGACGCCGCTGAACAAATCGCATCGCGAAGAATCCATCCTGATGAAAGACCTGGTGCGCAACGCCCTGCGTGACGCAGAGAAAAAAGGAAGGAATGGCTGCGCTCGGGCCGACCTGGATCGCATTAATGGCATGGTCGAGGCGCTACGTGGTAATGGCGGCAAGGCCAAGGCGATATTCGCCTGCAGCAAGCAGGGATTCTGGCGCGAGTTTGATGTTCCCGCCCAGTTGCCCAAGACCAACGTCCTGCTGAACCAGCGCTTTCATCTGAAGCCGCTGGCCGCGGTGGTCGATAGTGTGCACCGTGTATGCGTGCTGCTCGCCGATCGTGCCAAGGCCAGAGTTTTCGAGATCGTGGACGAAAAAGTGACAGAAAAACTGGATTTCGTAAACGAACTTACGCGGCGCGGCAAGAGTGCCGGCTGGAGCGGCTACGACGGCGGACACGCCGAGCGCCGGCAGATGAACGAGGCGATGCAGCACTTCAGGGTGTTGGCAGACTATGTCGAGGGATACTTCGAGCGCGGTGGTAGCGAGCGCCTGGTCGTGGGTTGCCATGACGATGTCTGGTCGGAGATCCAACCACAACTGCATTCTCATGCCAGGCAGCGCCTGGTAGGACACTTCCGCATCGACCCCAAGGCGGCGACGCCAGAGCAGGTGAAGCAGACGGCCCTGCAACTGCTTGAAGAATTCAACACCGGTGTGAAGCAGGGACTCATCCGCGATGTCATCAGCGAGGCCCATCGTAACGGGCGCGGCGCGATCGGGCTGCGCCGGGTGCTGCGCTCGCTGGAAGTCGGCGAGGTGCAGACGCTGCTGCTGGGCTCGAACTTTCTGGCGCCGGGAGTGAAATGCTTCAACTGCGGCCACATGGATATGCACTCCGCGCCGACATGTGTTGTTTGCGGCAAGGAGAACACGCAACTGGAGGACATCGGCGACGCTATCGTGGGGCATTCCATCCGCAACGGCATCGAAATCGTGTACATCGGGGACGACGAAGAGTTCGACCGCGTTGGCCGGATTGCTGCCTTGCTGCGCTTCCGTGCCGACCAGAACACCGCGGAAAAGGTGGCCAGCTAGCGAGGATAAGGCGACAAAATCATCTTCACACGGCGTTACTGGCCCCTTTGCGTGCCCAAGTTCTGTGAACCGCGCCTCTGGGAGTGGTAAACTGTGCTCGAAATTCAACCATGGAACTGCTGCTCAATCTGATCTGGCTGGCGCTTGCACTAGGCGCGTTTTGCGCTTTCTTGAGTTGGCGTCGCTCGTCCACCGTGATCGCGCAGGTTCCTTGGGTACAAGCAGTGTTGGCGCTGGCCTGTGTCGTGGTGCTGTTGTTCCCGATCATTTCCGCCAGTGACGATCTGCATCCCGTGCAGGCCGTCATGGAAGACGCCTCAAAGCGACTTCAACAGGCCGTTGGCCCGGTATCGCTGGCGCGAAACGGTCCTCCGGTGGCGATTCCCGCGCTTCTTGCCGTGCAGACGTTCTTCGCATTGGTTGCGTTGAAGCATTGGTGTCCAAGAACGCTGGCCATCAACGTCTTGAGTCGTGAGCGCATCCCCGCCGACGGGCGGGCTCCTCCTTCCGTTCTCTAGCTGAATTCCTGCTGCAAGTTCCGTTCGGACGCACAAGCCATTGAACAGCGTGGTTATTGCAGGCCTCACACTGGTGGTGTAGCGGATACTGCAGCTCGTCTCAGACTGCACAAGCCCAGTGGTCGAAGAGAATTGATGCAATGAGGAATCGCCTTAGTCAACGCAGGCGCGCACATGCATGTATCGCCGGACTGCTGCCGTTGCTGCTTGCCGCTGCCCTGTTCCCTGCCTGTTCGAAGACCAAGGCCGAGCCATCGGCTGGCACCGTCGTGGTAACCAACACCGACCCCAACGTTTTCACCATGCAGGATCCCGGACAATTTCCGCTCGCGGAGGTGGAAGTCCGTAAAGTCAACGACGAGGTCTATGTCAACGGCGTGATCGCTCCTGACGTGAACCGCTCCGTTCCGGTCGTATCGCTGGGAGGTGGCCGCGTGGTTGAGATCAAGGCGAAGCTAGGCGATTACGTGCAAAAAGGACAGGTGTTGTTGCTGATCAACAGTCCTGATCTCTCGTCCGCCTTCACCGACTACCAGAAGGCCAAGGCCGACGAGCAACTGGCTGACAAGCAACTAGCTCGCGCCAAGCTGCTTTACGACAGAGGCGCAATCGCTCTCGCTGATCTGGAGAATGCTGAGGATGCCCACGCCAAGGCGACAGCCGACCTGAACGCTGCCGTCCAGCACGTGCGCGTACTGGGCGGTGACATCACCAATCCATCCCCATTGCTGCCTTTGCGGGCACCGATTTCCGGGACAATCGTCGATCAACAGATTACCGGTGGTACAGGCGTGCGCTCGCTGGACAATCAGCCGGCCCTGTTCACTATTGCAGATCTTTCCACCGTGTGGGTGCTTTGCGACGTGTATCAGGACATGTTGACGCGGGTGCATGTGGGCGACATCGCGGAGACCAACCTCAACGGCTACGACGAGAAGTTTCCGGGGAAGGTAATCAACATCAGTCAGATACTCGATCCCAACACCCGCACCGCGAAAGTGCGGATTGAATTGCCAAATCCCAAGGGTTTGATGCGGGCGGGCATGTTCGTTACCGCAACCTTTCGGGCCACACGACCCGTAGACCGCATTGTCGTGCCAGCGTCGGCGGTGGTCCATCTGCACGATAAGGACTGGGTGTTTGTTCCAGCCGGCGGAAACCAGTTCCGGCGCGTCGCGGTGCAGCTTGGACTGCAGGGGAAGGACGGAGCTCAGCAGGTCGTCAGCGGACTAAGCTCGGGCGACCGGGTGGTGACCAATGCGTTGCAGTTTTCCAGCGCGGCGGAGGAATAAGGCGGCATGATCCGGTACCTGGTCGATTTTGCGCTGCGCAACCGCATCCTGGTATTGGCGCTCGGGGTGGCCCTGCTGATTTGGGGCATCATCTCCTTTCATAACCTTCCTGTGGAGGCTTATCCCGACGTAGCCGACAAGTATGTGTGGGTCATCACGCAGTGGCCGGGACGTGCTGCGGAGGAGGTCGAGCAACAGGTCACGATTCCAATCGAAACGCAGATGAATGGACTCGGACACCTCACCCATCTGCGCTCCACGTCGCTTGCTGGTCTTTCCTTCATCACCGCAATCTTCGACGACGAGTCCGACAATTTGCAGAACCGGCAGCAGGTACTGGAAAAGCTCACGCTGGTGAATCTGCCGCCGGGTCTGAACCCCCAAATCGGCCCCGACTTCAGCCCGGCAGGGCAAATCTACTTTTACACGCTACAAAGTACAAATCCGCAGTACGACATCATGGATTTGAAGGCGCTGCAGGACTGGGTTGTCTTCAAGCACCTGATGTCGGTGCCCAATGTGGCCGCGGTTTCGATTTTTGGCGGGGAAACTCGCGAGTACCAGGTGCAGGTCGATCCTGACAAGTTGGTTTCGTATGGGCTCTCGATGGCGCAGGTGGAGCAGGCGCTGGCGGCGAATAATCTTAACGGCGGCGGCAGCTTCATCGAGAAAGGACAACAAGCCTACAACATTCGAGCCGTCGGTCTGATGCAAAACACCGATGATGTTGGAGCGACCGTGCTCAAGGCGCAGAATGGCACACCGGTGAGGGTGCGCGATGTCGCTGTTGTAACGCAGGGGCCAAAGATCCGGCTGGGACGATTGGGTAAAGCGATCCGACGCGAGGATGGAAAGGTAATCGACAACGATGATGTGGTCGAAGGCATTGTGCAGATGCGCAAAGGCGCCGAGGCGGAGAGCGTTCTGCGCAATATCGATATCAAAGTGGATTTCCTCAACAAGCACGTGCTACCGCCAGGTGTAAAGATCGTTCCCCACATAGACCGCGACGATCTGGTGCACCTGACCACGCATACAGTACTGCACAATCTCAGCGAGGGCATCCTGCTGGTTGTTCTAGTGTTGTTCTTTTTTCTGGGGAATGTGCGCTCGGCCCTTATCGTTGCGATCACGATTCCATTCTCGCTGTTCTTCGCTTCCATCCTGCTGGACTTGAGCCGCATTCCCGCGAACCTGCTCTCGCTGGGCGCGCTGGACTTCGGCATGATCGTGGACGGCGCGGTGGTTATGATCGAAAATATCTTGCGCCGTCTGGAAAACCACCACAGGGGAAGCGTCGACGAGACCATCCGCGCGGCAGCCCACGAGGTGCAGAGGCCGGTGTTTTATGCCATCACTATCATCATCATCTCGTACCTTCCGATTTTCACTTTGCAGCGGGTAGAAGGCCGCCTGTTCAAACCGATGGCGTGGACAGTCGCCTTCGCACTGCTGGGCGCCCTGTTCTTTTCCATCCTACTGGCACCGGTACTGGCGAGCTTTGTTTTTCGCGGGGGCGTGAAGGAGTGGCGCAACCCGGTAATGGCGTGGATCACGGCGCGTTACCAGGCAACGCTGAATTGGATCATGGTGCGACGGATGGTGGCGCTGGCTGCAGCAATTGCCATCTTTGGCCTCTCGCTCTTCCTCGCCTTTGGTGGCGTGATCGGTTCGGAATTCCTGCCGCATCTTGACGAGGGCTCCATCTGGGCGCGCGGAACTCTGTCTCCAAGCACCGGGCCGACCGAAGGCCAGAGAATTATGGACCAAGCACGACTAATCTTCGCCGGCCTTCCGGAGGTGACGCAGGTAGTATCGCAAGTGGGACGCTCCGACGACGGAACCGACGCAACCGGCTTTTTTAACACCGAATACTTCGTTGACTTGAAACCGCGCGACCAGTGGCGGCCGCAATTTCACGGCAGGAAAGAGTTGCTCATCGATGCTATGGATAAGGAGGTCGAGAAGATTCCGGGCGTCTCATGGGGATTCTCGCAGCCCATCGCCGACAACATGGAAGAGGCGGTAAGCGGCGTGAAGGGGCAGCTGGCGGTCAAGATCTTCGGTTCCGACCTAAAGGACCTAGAGGAAAAAGGCGAGGAGATCATGGCCGTGATGAAGACCGTTCCCGGTATTGCCGACCTCGGACTTTTCCGTGTGCTGGGACAGCCCAATGTTGATATCAAGATCGATCGCGCCAAGGCCGACCGTTACGGCATCAACGTCGCGGACGTTCAGGACGCAATTCAAACCGCCGTCGGCGGAAACCCGGTCAGTCAGATCCTGATCGGTGAAGAACGCTTCGACCTGGTGCCGCGCTATCAAGAGCAATTTCGCAAGAGCATCGATGACATCGCAAACATTCGCCTCCTCGCGCCCACGGGCGAGCGCGTCTCGCTGGGCGAATTGTGTGATATTACGATCGACAACGGTGCTTCGATGATCTATCGGGAAGGCAACCAGCGCTATATCGCCATCAAATACAGCGTGCGGGGCCGCGACTTGGGCAGCACCGTCGAGGAGGCCATCGCGAAGGTGAATCGCGAGGTGAAGCTGCCCCAGGGATACACGCTGGATTGGGCCGGCGAATACGAGAGCCAGAAGCGGGCCGACCGCCGCCTGGCATTGGTAATTCCGTTGACGGTGCTGGTAATCATGCTGGTGCTCTATTCCATGTTCCACTCTTTCAAGTGGGGCTTCCTCATCCTTTTGAACCTCGGGATGGCCCCAGTGGGCGGTTTGCTAGCTCTTCTGATCACCGGCACGCATTTCAGTGTCTCGTCGGGAGTCGGCTTTCTGGCGCTGTTCGGAGTATCGGTGCAAACCGGCGTGATCATGATTGAATATATAAATCAGCTTCGCACTCGCGGACAAACGGTATACGAAGCGGCGCTGAACGGCGCAATGCGCCGTCTGCGGCCTATCATGATGACCATGCTGGTGGCGACGCTGGGCCTGCTGCCGGCAGCCATGTCGCATGGCATCGGCTCGGACTCTCAGCGCCCCTTCGCAATCGTGATCGTGGGTGGATTGCTGACCGGCCTGGCACTTACCCTGGTACTGTTGCCAACCTTCTACACTTGGGTTGCAGGACCGAACGACGTGCTGCCGGTGGACGAAGAGGAGATCACTGAATGAAAAACTTCTTCGCATGCAGACTCCGGTTCCTTCTGGTTGCGTGTGTTGGTGTGCTGGCTTTGCTACTGCCGGTTGTGCTCTGGGGACAAGCGTCAAACTCGCCGCAAACCTTGCCGCCAGCCTCTGGCACGACACAAATGCCCGGCATCCCTAAACTGCGAACGGCTGCACCGCAACCGCCGTCCGTTGTCATTACCATCGAGCAGGCCATTGAACTTGCTACGAAAAACAATCCCACCCTGCAAGCCAACCGGACATTGATCTACCAGAACAAGGAGCAGGAGGTCACCGCCAATCTCAGGCCCAATCCGGTGCTGACAGTGGATGCGCAGTTTCTGCCTATCTTCACTCCAGATAGGTTTACTTCGGACTACATTAACGTCCTGGCGGAGTTCGACGCCGGCATCGCCTATTTGATCGAACGCGGCAAGAAGCGTCAGCATCGGTTGCAGGCGGCCAGAGACCAGACCGCTGTCACCGAGTCCCAGGTTGCGGATATGGAACGCACTACCGTCGAGAATACGGCACAGGAATTTATTACCGCGTTGCTAGCGAAGTCGAACCTTCAGTTCGCAGAGCAGTTCCTGCAGAGTTATGAGCAAAGCGTAGGCATCAGCGGGGAACAGTACAAGGCCGGAGGACTCAGCAAGTCTGATCTGCTGAAGATCCAGGTGCAGACCCTCCAGTTCCAGACCGATGTGACCGCTGCGCGAATTGCGCGAGTGCAGGCGCTCGGCTCTCTCCGCCAGGCGATGGGGTTCGATTCCGTTCCTCGCGATTTTGATGTGGCCGGCGATCTCGCCTATAAGCCGATTACGCTGAAACTGGAGGACTTGCAGGCGCGTGCCCTGAGGTTGCGGCCTGACCTGCAGGCGGCCGAGCGCAGCGTCGATGCGGCAAAGAGTCAGATCGGACTGGCCAAGGCGAACGCGAAACAAGACGTCACCTTTACCTTCGACTACAGCCACGTGAACGCTGCCAATACTGGCTCCTTCTTTGTCAGTATGCCGTTGCCCATCTTCAACCGAAACCAGGGCGAGGTGGCACGGACTTATTTCGCGCTTACGCAATCCCAGTTTCAACAGAGCGCTGCCGAGCAGCAGGTGCTGACGGATGTGAAAAACGCCTACGAGGCGCTGCTTAACGGTGAAGAAGTGGTGCAGTTGTACGAGAAAGGCTACCTGCAGCAGGCGCAGCAGTCGCTGGACATCACCCAGTTCTCGTATCAGCATGGCGCAGCGTCGCTACTGGACTTTCTGGATGCTGAACGAACATACCGCTCGACTGAGCTCAGCTATCGCCAGGCGCTCGCAACTTATGTGAGCGCTCTGGAGCAATTGCGGCAAGCGGTCGGAACTCGCGACCTGCAGTAAGAGACCTCGTCACAGAACCCGTGGTTGTTCTTCGTGGCGCAACACCCGCAACACACCTTCCGTGAGCGCCTGCAGTTCATCCTCGCCGGGATAAACCGCGATCGGAGCGATCCACTTCACGCACTCACTCAGCCTCGCAACCAAACGCTCGGAATGTGCCATGCCACCGGTGAACAGCAACGCGTTCACGCGTCCGTGTAAGACGGTCGCCATTGCCCCAATCTCCTTGGCGGTTTGATAGATCATCGCCTCGAACACGGTTTTGGCCTTGGCATCGCCTGACGCAATGCGGTGCTCCACTTCCAACAGGTCCTTCGTTTCGAGATACGAATAAAGTCCGCCGTCGCGGAACAGCAGAGCTTCCACCTGCTCTTGCGTGTACTTCTGGCTGAAGCAGAGGCCAACCAATTGCATCACAGGTACACCGCCTGCGCGCTCCGTAGAAAATGCTCCTTCCTCACGCGAGTTGGTCACATCCACCATGCGACCGTTTTCGTGGGCCGAGACGGAAATCCCGCTGCCCAGGTGCGCCACTATAAGCCGCAGCGATTCGTATGTTTTCCCGTACTCGCGCGCGTAGCGCTTGGCGACCGCCTTGGAATTCAAGGCGTGGGACAAACACTGCCGCTCCAGAAGCGCGGAGCCCGACAGGCGAGCGCGCTCCGGCCACTCGTCCACGCTTACAGGATCGACGACGTAGGCTTGCACCTCAGCCTTTTGTGCGATGCTGTGCGCGAGGAAGGCGCCCAGGTTCGATGCATGTTCACCGCGCCGGGCAAGACGCAACTCCTCAAGCATGTGGTCATCCACGACGTAGGTGCCACTGGCTAAAGGCGGCAACAATCCGCCACGTCCCACCACGGTGTGAAGTTTGAGGACGTGCCCCATCTCGCTCAGCGCGCCTTCAATCTGCGCGCAACGAAATTCTTGCTGATCGAGGATTGGATGTCCGCGGAATTGCGCCATTTCTGCGTCGGAGTGCCGGACGTTCTTGACCAAGTCGGGAGATTCGTTCAGGTATACCGCGAACTTTGTGGATGTGGACCCGGGATTAATCGCCAGAATCCTGAATTCACCGGGCGGCAAAGATCACCCCCAACGCGATGGAGTTCACCTTGTCATCCACGCTCTCAACGCGCGACGGAATCAGAATGGGGACCTTCGCGCCAACCACGACATGGGCGCATTGCGAACCGCCCAAATACTTGACCGATTTTCCGAGAAGGTTGCCAGCCTCGATGTTCGGTACCACCATGCAGTCTGCGTGCCCCACCACCGGATGCTTCATGCCCTTCGCCCGTGCCGCTGACTCAAGCAGCGCGCAATCGAGGGCGAGCGGCCCAAATACCTCTGTGTCACCGAACTGACCGGCTTCTCCCATGTCAGTGAGCAGCCTGGCATCCACGCTCGATGGCACCGACTCGCTGACCGCTTCCGTGGCGCTCATAATCGCGATCTTCGGACGTGCCAGCCCCAGGCATCGCATGACTTCAATGGCGTTCTGTACGATTTGCTTCTTCTGCTCCAGGTTCGGCGACACGTTTAGACCGCCATCGGTAATGCCCACCAGCCTGAGCTGTCCCGCGAGCTTGTCCTCATAGAGGAGCACGTCGCTTAAAAGACGCCCGGTTCGCAGCCCGGCCGACTTGTCCAGTACGGCGTGCAGGAGTTCGTCGGTGCGCAGGTGGCCCTTAAGCAGGAGATCAACCCGGCCGTCGCGCGCCATTCTTGCTGCGACTGCTGCGCCATCCTCTGCGTTGACAAACTCCGCCCCCTTGAGCAAGCCGGAGAGGCCGAGTGCTTCTACCTTCGTACGGATTTTTGATTCGTTGCCGATTAGCACCGGAACCGCAATTCCAAGCTGCAAGGCGCCATCGGCTGCGGTCAGGGCAACTTCGTCGTCGGCAACAATTACCGCAAGACGCTTGGGCCCCAG
>Ga0074046_10002056_pt1 | contig 17625 bp, 14 predicted proteins | sample BogForMeECP23OM3_FD_94441 | JGI IMG/M metagenome (GOLD analysis project Ga0074046, IMG submission 94441) | Bog forest soil microbial communities from Calvert Island, British Columbia, Canada - Bog Forest MetaG ECP23OM3 | ecosystem: Environmental > Terrestrial > Soil > Wetlands ... | reverse complement strand
GTCCCGGATAATCGTGCCCATGCGATGGATCGTTCTTTTCGCGTCTCTGGCAGTTGCCGCAGGCGCCTCCGCGCAACAGGCGGTTCCGCTCCCTCCTCCACCGGCCGTCTCGGCGCCGGCTGCCGACACGTTCAATTTCGTCTCCGATGGTCCCGTAGCGCCCGGATGGAGCCGTCCCGATGAAATCCCCCGAAAATATTTTCACGAGAATTTGACCGCGCTCTTTGAGCGCACTCTCACGCTCGACACCGCCCTTCCCTAGCGCGCCACGTTGCGCTGGATCTTCACCGGTCCGCACGGCGACCGAGTCGAAGGACCTGCATTTTTACGAAGACAACTCAACACGAACATCCAACCCTATCATTGAGCCAGATCATGTCACCTCGTCGCGCACTTTCTGTCGCTCTTGCCTTGCTGATCGGTCCGGCCGTTCTCTTCGCGCAGGTTGTCATCGACCATCGCTACTCGAACACCGACGCGCAGAGCCTGATCGGCTTGCCGATGGGCAGCCACAAGACCATCGTCGACAAGCAGGGCGACCTCAAGTGGTCGCAATGGAGCCTGAAGCGCAAACCGCTCGACACGCCCATCGGCTTCAGCGACCAGATGGACGGTGAACTCGCCATCCAAGCCTTCGCCGGAACCGATCCGCTCAAGGTGAGCGACCAACAACTCTATCGTGGCCGTTATCCATTCATTGTCTCGAAGGCGCACTCGGGCGGCCTCACCCTCGAAGAGCTTGCCTTCGCCGTCGATCCCGATGCCCAGCTCGGTGAAATCCCCACCGCCCAATCCGGTGCAAAAGCTTTCGATGCGGTTCGCCTCACGTTCAGTAACAGCGGCGCATCCGCAGCCGACGTCACGATCAAGCTGAGCGGTCGCGACCGCAATCTCCCCGGCCATGTCGTCGGCCAGATGCTCGAGAACGGCGCCGGTGAAGATGTCGCGCTGGTCACCGACACGGCCGGCGCCACGGTTGCTGCGGAGGACAACGGCCTGACGCTTGCGCTGCATGTATCTGTTCCCGGACAAGGCAAGAAATCGATCTGGATCGAACTGCCGTATGAATGGCCCGTCGCGCATAACGGCGAACTCTCGCGCGAGAACGGCGAAGCGCTGCTCGATAAAGCCGTCGCCCAATGGGATAATTTGTGGTCGCACGCAACCAAAGTCGACTTCCCGCAAAAGGAACTAACCGATTTCTACTACTCGTCGATTGCCTACGTGCTCATCCTGACGGAATTCGACGCGCGCGGTGATCTCTGGGCGCTCGACGGTCCCGCGGTCTACCGGCAGTACTGGGGCCGTGGCGAATATTTCCAGGCGCGCGCCATGGAGGTAGCGGGATTCATGACGCCCGCGCGGCTGAGCGTCGAGCACGCCTTCCACGTCATCAGCGACGACGGCGAATGGGACTTCCCTCCCACCAGCGGCTGGCCCGCATGGGATAACTCCGGCGGAAATGCCGCCGCAGTTTGGGACTACTACCTCTTCTCGCGCGACGAGCAGTGGCTCGCAAAAGGGTATCCCGATCTGCTCCAATCTGCGAGCTGGATTCGCGATCACCGCGAAGAGTCCACGCATGAAGGCGCTGAAGGCATTCCCGCTGGCGCGCAGCCCATTCATCGCATGCTTCCGTCCAAATGCCGTCCAGAGCCTGTTCCTCCGCTCCAGCCTGGCGAGAAAACCTACTGGTACGGGCTGCTGCCGTGGAGCTATGGCGACTCAGGCCTGCCCGAGGGCCATTCCTTCTCGCACAACTTCCTCGCGGATTATGCGCTCCAAGTCACCGGTAAGGCCGCCACCGTACTTGGCCATCCCAATGATGCGGTCTGGCTCGACCATGAATACGCCGCCTTTACTGCTGCCATCCACGAAGATGTGAGCCGCGCCGTGACGCTCGAAACTATCACTCCGCCGTATTTGCCTGCCATGCCCACGTATCCGCAAGGCGCTTACTCGCAGAGCTTTCTCGCCGTGTACCCTACCGGCCTGTATGCTCCTGACGATCCGTTGGTCAGCGGATTGATTACGCGCATGGAGCATGAAGAGAAGCAGGGTCTGCCCACTAATGTCGCCTGGGCCGGACCCGCCGGCGTCTGGGCGGGCGAGTCCATGAACATGGCGGAAACTTATCTGCTGCGCGGCGAAAAACAGAAGGCCGCCGATATGCTCGTCGCCGCGCTCAACCACAGCTACACCACGAATGTCTGGAAGGAAGAAATTCTGGTCGACGTTGACGCGCCGCGCGCCTGCGACACACCGCACTCGAAGCGCTCCAACATGCAGGGCACCGGCGACATGCCCGAAGCCTGGGCCAACGCCAATCTCGTGCTCCTGCTGCGCGACATGCTCCTGAATGAGCGCGACGGCAAACTGCATCTCTTACCCGGCTTACTCGAAAGCTGGGTACCCGAGGGCAAAACGCTTACCCTCGACGACGCACCCGTAACGACGGGTGGCACCGTGAGCCTCCGCGTGGAGCACGTGAGCGCAAAACTCTGGCGCATCACGATCGATCCACACGGAGCGTTCCGAGATTTCGTGCTGCACTTCCCGTTTGAGCCCGGCACGCGCGTCCGCGTCGATGACAAAGGATTCACTACCTCCTCGTCGCTCAATCTTGGCATCGACAAACCGTTGACCGTGGAGTTGCAAGTCCAATGAAGCGTCGCGAATTTCTATCGAGCGCAACCGTGGCCGCAGCCTCATGGGCACGTGCAGTCGGTTGATGCGCAAACCGCTCAAGTAGACCTGCGCACAGCCTCGCAGTATCGCGTCACGTTTGCCTAAACGGCGATTCGGTAACGCGCGCTCAGCGGTGGCCGCCGCTATGCGATCCGCCGCCTCCGCCTCCACCACCGCTGCTGTGCGAACCTCCGCCTCCGCCGCCTCCGCCTCCGCTGCTGTGCGAACCTCCGCCTCCGCCGCTGCTACCGCCGGAATGCGGCGCACCGCTGCTCGAAGAACTCCGCGGCGGAGAATACGCAGGTGGTGAATAGGAAGGCGCAGGCGTATTGTGGACCTCCGGCGCAGGCCGCGGCGGCGGTGTGTAACTCGGTGTGGTCCGGGTTCCACCCGCGGGATGGCTGCTGGTAAAGCTCGAGCCAGTGGTCGCAGGTGGGCCGCCCCTTGTCGCTGCTCCGGTATTGCCGGGCGTGGTGCGGTTGCTTTCAGAAGTGAACCCCTCATGCGAATACACGGGACGCGATGGCAATGGACGCAGCGGCTCGACTGTGCTTCCTGCAATCATCACGTGCGCATTCTTGTCTCGCGCGGGCAAGCTCGTATTCCCGAGCGCCGTGTGCCGGCTCACCGGGACCACCGGAATCGGCCGGTGACCAATCGGCCCGTGCGGCGGCAGCGGTCTCGGAATCGGGCGATACCCGATGGGCGCATAGCCGATATTGGGACCGCCATAGAAACCCATTCCCCACCACGGCCTGCAGCCGCCCATTCCCGGCGCCCAACCCCAGCCGAAGCCGTTGTAGAAATTCCATGCTCCGCACTGGTAAGGCATATAACCCCACGAGTAGCCCGACGCCCACACGTAGCCATAAGAAGGCGTATACATCCACTCGCCGTTCCCGTAGGGGTCGAAGTCCGTGTTCGCCGCCTCATACGGAGACCAGACATAGCCTTGTCCGGGCACATCGTACCAACTGCCGTTGGCATCCAGATCGTTCCACGCCGGGTTCTGAGTTTCACCCAGATTCTCGGGCGCCCCTGTCTGCGCTGCAGATTCAGCGGTCAATGCCTGGTCGCGGTCGGAGTTCCATGCATCCCAGGAGTTCGGCTCGATCGATTCGGCGACGGAGTATTGACTCGGGTCGGCAGGGTCGAGCGCGATGTTTTCGCCGCCATGCAAATCGGCGGAGATTGCACCGGAAGCGCCGATCTGCAGGTGCACATTTCCTGAAAAGACAGCGAGGCTGCCAGGAGGCATGTCCATGGCCACGCGCAGGACAGTAAATCCGCTGGTAGTGGCCACACTGGCGCCAAAGTGAACCGACATCTGGCCGGCCTGGCCGCCGCCCTGAAACTCGAAATAGGCTAGACCGGAGTTGAGTGTCAATTCCGCGTCGGCCCCGGTGCCCGCGCCGCGCAATATTTGCAAGGTCAGCATGCTGTCGGGCGCAATCCGCACCACACTGCCGTCCTCAAACTGGATTTCGGCCTTGCCATTGTCGGCGGTAGTCAGCTGCATGCCTTCAAACAGCGGCGTGTTGGACACGGCCTGGGCCGCCAGCACCTGATTGCCCTGCGCCAGCTTTACCTGGCCGTCAACAAAGCTCAGGCGCACCGCGCGAGCGGGCTGTCCTGTGCCTTGCTGAGCTTCCTGGGCCGATGCCACGGCCAACAGAGAAGCTACCCCCAGGGCCAGCGCTGCCAGCCCCGCATTTGCTTTGCGATTCCCTATGAGATTCACGGTGCCCCGCCTTCCCGTGCCTTGAGGCGACCCCCCACCCCCGCTCATCGGCAACCCAACACTCGTTTGACACACTCCAAACAGAAAAAGTCGCTTTACACGGAGGATTCTTGTCGATCCTCCGGCCGATTTATGTCGATCCCTGCCTCAGCAGCATCCGCGCCCGCTTTCTCACCCTCTCCAATACTGTTTCGTCCTGCGCCAGCTGCTCCAGAATCTCTCGAATGACGCAAACCTGTTGCGCCCTGCCGTCGTCCACGGCCTCGACAAGAAATTCCATCTCCGCGTCCAGGCCCAGCCGGTCGTGTTGCAGCAGCAACTCCATGCGCGCCCCTTCCAGAATAGTCTCCGCGACGGCCTCCAGCGATTCACCCAGATTCTCAATCTCCTTGTCCTTCGAGTAGTTGAACGTGCAGGAGCCCTGTCCTTGCGGTCCGCTGTAGGTGAGCGTTTTCCAGCCCTGAAAGGCCACCTTCAGATGGCTTTCGCAAGGCTCTTTGAACCATTTGTGGCGCTCGGCTGCAGCAAAGACGCGTCCGGCATAGGCCGCGCTCACCTGGATGTCGCGGTCCACGGCCGGGGGCACGATATCCTGCTTGGCGTCATCGGTGGGTTTGGCCGCCTGAGAACGAAAATGGCCGCTCCCGTCAGGCCGAAGGGTAAGCGTCCATTGCGAAGGCGAGAGGCCGGAGTTGGAAAAGTCCAACTGGAACGTGGGATCCGCCGCGGAAGGTGCCTGGCCAGTTGCCGCAACAGGCCCGCCGACGGCCAGAAGCGCAACCGCCAGCCCCAATTCCCTCCCCCACGGCTTCATCGCGTAACCCCCTGCAGAGCCAGCGTCTGCACCGTATGAATATGGCAAATGGCGATAGCGAGCGCGTCGGCAGCATCGGCCGGTTGGGGCACTTCGGCCAGGCCCAGCAACCGCGCCACCATATACTGTACCTGCTCTTTCTTGGCCAGCCCGTAGCCCACCACGCTCGATTTGATCTTGAGGGGCGCGTATTCCGCCACGGGAAATCCCAATCGCGCCGCCGCCAGCAACGCCACACCGCGCACCTGACCCAGCTTGAGAGCCGACTTTGCATTCACTGAGTAGAAGACCCCTTCGACCGCGACTGTATCGGGCTGCCAGCGCTCGAGCTCGGCAGACAGTTCGCGAAAGACCTGGTCCAGACGCTCGGGCAAAGGACGGGTTTTGGCCAGTCGGATAGCACCCATGGCCAGGCAAGTGAGCCGCGGCTGCCGTTCGCCGACGTCCGACTCCACCACGCCGAAGCCCGTTACCTCCGTACCGCAGTCGATGCCAAATACCCTCATGCGGTCCAAGTTTACCGCAGATGACATGTCGATATGGAAGGCAGGTACCGAGGGACCAAGGGACCGAGGGAACAAGAAAACCAGGCAGCGAGGCACTCTAGCGATCAACGGCCGCTCGCCGCCCGCCTGGCGCGGGAGCATCGCAGCCTGAGGCCGATGGACGCGTGAAGCCAACTGGATGCAGGGCGCATCTTAGTAGTAACGAGTCTGGTTCTTTGACGAAAGTTTCATCCGGGGAAAACAAAACGCGATTCCAAGTGTCGATACCTTGAAGGGGAATATTGCGAATGGGTCTTGGGAGGATCATGAGCGAGGTTCAGGTAGCTGCGAAACGCAACGCAATCTACTGGCTGCGCCAGGGGATTTCGCCGCGCCGCCTGGCGCTGACGCTGGCGCTGGGATTCGCAGTCGGCTGCATTCCTGTGCTCGGCATTCCCACGGTTTTGTGCGCCGCCCTGGCCCTGGCGTTGCGCCTTAACCTGCCTGCTATCCAGATGGCCAACTATGTCGCCATGCCGCTGCAACTGATTCTGATTGTTCCGTTCGTGCGCCTGGGTAGATGGCTTGTCCCTCCCCACGGCGGTCCGGCTTTCGACCCGCGCGCCCTGCTGCATCTGCCCGCCCTCCATCTGGCTACCCACCTCGCCGCGTCGATGGGAAGTCTGGCCGGCCAAGCTCTGCTGGCGTGGTTGCTGGTTGCCATCCCCGCCGTGGTGCTGATGACCTTCGCGCTGACGCACATGCTGCGCCGCATCCCCGCGCTTGGCGCCGCCCAAACCGGCGACTAAGAATCAGGAACGCAACTTAGAGCAGAGATTGGTGATTCGGGCGCCCGAACTGGGCGCCCGTTGTATTTTTGGGGGGACGATTCCCGTTCCTAATTCCCCGCGCGGGCGTCGGGAACCGGCTGGGCGCTGTCGATCCAGGCGGTGTAGATCATGTCGCGCAACATGCTGGCGCCGTCGGCCAGGCGCGCGGCCGTAAAGTCGCGCGACTCAGGCGTCCCCGCGCCGATGAAAGCTCCCGCCTTTTCGAACTGGTAGACCTTTTCGACATACGTTCCGGTGTGGCGAAGGTAGGCCACGTAGGCGTCGAACATGTCGCCCTGAATGAGCTTGACCGGGGTCATCTGTGCCTGGACGTCGGGCGCGTGAATGTTGGCCGCGACGAAGGGCCCCTCGAACAAGTGGTGAATTTGATGGCCAGCGGTGTAGCCGTTGGGGTTGGGTCCGACCCATCCGTTGTACTTGACGGTGACGTGGAGCGGCTGCGAACCGTCGCCCACGTAATGGCCGAGCCAACCGGCATAGAACAGGATGGCCGCCTCGACGGATTTGGTATCGGCTTCTGCGGATGGGCCGGCAGTAACGAGATAGCGGTACTGACGCATGGCGGCTTTCAACCGCTCCCATACCTCGTCGGCCTCCCACGGCTGCAGGCCGATCACTTCGGGCCGCTGGCTGGCGGCGAAGACCTTGGCCTCGAAGTCGAGCCGTTTGTGCGGCAAAGGCCCGAGCGCGTCGGCCGCCTCAAAATCGATGAAATGCTCCGGAGACTGGGCTGCGCTCAGCTCGGGTTCGGCTCTTGAGCGCCAGCGGTCGGGTTCGGGGCCCAGGTATTCGATCTCGTCGATGGCGGCTGGCGAGCGCAGGAAGGCGGGAACATCGGCAGGGAGATTGCTCACGGCAAGCTTGTTGATGATGCGATGGCCTTCCTGCTCCCATGCGTGGGCGGGCTGCGAAGGAAGAGCAACGCACAGAAGCACGGCGGCGGGCAGGACGATGCGGAGAGAGATGGCTTTGACGAGATAACGAAACATGCAGCCAGTATATGGGAGAGGCAGGGACTGAGAGGCAGGGACCAAGGGACCGTGGGAACAAGGAGACAGGAAGACAGGACCAAGGGAGCGTGCTTGACCGGGTTTAGGGGGTTGGTGAAACGGGGAAGCGGCCCATCCAGACTGTCAAAAGAAGCACGCAGTTCCCGGACCGGTAACTGGATGGCGTCCCTCTTGCGGGTGGGGCGTGATTTTGCCTAGAGGGCGCGGAATCAAACGCCTATACTACGTGCAATTCGCAAAATCGCACATCCATGGGGCCGTCCTGGAGTGAGGTGTGGTGCGAAACGGGTGGGGCACGGCGCATTGTGACATTGCCGTGCTTGGGAAGAAAAACCATGCAGGAATACGCATGCAGTCGAAAGTAAGGCGGTTGAGGGCTAAAGCCGGCGAAAAGGGGGAAAAGGAAGAGCCGATGAGCAAGCTGCCGGAGAGCCCGGAGAAGCGCAATTATGTCCGCGGCAACGGACCGGCAGATGGGGCCCGGCCAGCCCTTTCGCAGCTTTGGCTGATTCTGCCTCTTTTCATTTTGACGCTCGCTGCAGGCGTGGGGCTGGCGCGCGTGCTTCCTGCTTTCCGATGGCAATCCCTTATTATCCTGACAGCCGCGGTGGGCACGGTGGTGTTTGCGTACATCGTGAACCGGCTGGTGGTGCACGCGACGCATGAGGCGCCGGCGCAAGAGGCCATCGGCAGGGGATTACGTGAGCTGCTCGACTCGGCGGGGCCTGCAGTTGTGGCCGTGAATCTCGACGGTGAGCTGTTCTATTCGAATCCCTCAGCGGAACGGTTGCTGGGCTACCGCGCCACGGAGTTGGCGCAATCGTGGGGCAAGACCCAAATCCTGGCGCCGGGTGAGAGCGAGCGGCTGGTGGCGGAGATTCAGAAGCTCTGTCACGTGACGCGGCCGCCCGAGCCTACGCCTGCCGGGCGCATGGCCGAGTACCTGGCCTGCGTGCGCATGCTGCCGCCCAGCATGGTGCCCAGCTTCAGTGCCCAGGTGCTCCACAAAGACGGCACCATGATCCCGGTCACACTGCACATCTCGGCACTGCGTAGCCCCACGGCCGAGTTTACAGGCATGGTGGCCGTAGCCGTAGAACAGGGCTCGATTCCGCAACGCGAGCAAGCGCAGCGCGAGTCGCAGGAGAGATACCGCGATCTTTTCGAGCACTCCAGCGAGATGATTGCCACGCTCAGCCCGACCGGACAGTTTCTTTATGCCAATCCCGCATGGCGACAGTGCTTTGGGCTGGAGCGCACGGCGATGCTGGCTTTGCATTCGTTTGAGGAGCTTTTCTCAAGCAGCACGGGAGCCGAGGTAGCGGCGCTCTTTCGCCGCGCGCTGGACGGTGAACTGGTGGAGCGCGCACCGTTGCGCCACCATACCCCGGGCGGGCGCGCACTGGATCTGGAGTTGAGCTTGAGCCGGCGCCAGAAAGCGGGCCATGCGCTGGCAGTTCGCTGCCTGCTCCGTGACGTGACCGAGCAGAAGCATCGCGAGAACCGGTTGGCCCTGCAACTGGCCGTAAGCCAGATTGTGGGCGAGAATGCGCCGGGCGAGTCCGCGGGCATGCGCATCCTCGAGGCGCTTTGCGTCTCCCAGGGATGGGAGTTGGGCATCGAATGGCTGGTGAACACCGAGCAGATGCACCTGGAGTTTGGGACGGCATGGGGTGTTCCCGGACAACGCGCCGAAGAGTTCATCCAGCGGAGCACGGCCCTGACGCTGGCCAATGGCTCCGAATTGCCGGAGCGCGCGTGGAAGGAGGGGCGCCCGGTTTGGCTCACCGACCTCGCCGCAGCGCCACCGGGCCCGCGTGTGGCCGAGGCGCTTGAACACGAGATGGTTTCAGGGTGGGCCGTGCCGGTGCGCGCCGCTAACAAGGTACTCGCGGTGCTGGAATTCTATTCTCGTTTCCGTTTGCTTGAGGACCGCGAGGCCATCGCCGCAGTGGAAATCGCGGCTTCATCGCTGGGACAGATGCTGGCGCGAACCCAGGAAAGCGGCCGCGCCGACGACCTGAGACGGCAGCAGGAGATCCTGCTGGATGCCGTGACCGATGGCATCTGCGGGCTGGACCGCGAGGGCCACGTGCGCTTTGCCAATCCGGCGGCGGGGCGGATGCTGGGAGCGCCGCCGGACACGCTCACGGGCAGGCCCTTGCACGAGTTGATGCACGGAACCGCGCCATCCGACCGCGCCTGCGCCCAGGATTGCCCGTTGCGCAAGGCCGCGGCACGATCCGCCTCCGCATCCGGCGAGGAAAACTTCTTCCGCGCCGACGGCAGCTCTTTCCCGGCTGAATATGTACTGACGCCCATCCGTGGGCACGGCAGTTTTTCCGGCTGGGTGCTGAGTTTTCGCGACATCAGCCAGCGTTACGCCCTGGACCGGATGAAGGATGAGTTCATCTCCACGGTGAGCCATGAATTGCGCACGCCGTTGACTTCGATTCGCGGGGCCTTGGGACTGCTGACGTCGGGAATGCTCGGCGAGGTGAACGAAAAGGCTTCGAACCTGTTGCGCATTGCCCTGACCAACTCCGACCGGCTGGTGCGATTGATCAACGACATTCTCGATCTGGAACGCATTCAAAGCGGGCGCGAACCGCTGGCCTTTCGCGCCGTGCAACTGGCAGATATCGTGAAGCAGGCCATGGAAGACATGCAGCCCGTGGCCGATGCCGCCCGCGTCAAGCTGCTGCATGACACCACGCAGGTCGAGATTACGGGCGATCCCGATCGCCTGCTGCAGGTGATCACGAATTTGCTGTCGAACGCGGTCAAGTTCTCGCCGCCGAATTCACCGGTGAGCGTGATGCTGCGGCCGGGCGTGACGGGCGTGATACTCTCCGTGATCGATCACGGGCGCGGCATTCCCGCCGACAAGTTGGAGGCGATATTCGGGCGCTTCCAGCAAGTGGACGCTTCGGATTCGCGGCAGAAGGGCGGCACGGGTTTGGGACTGGCCATCTGCCGCACCATTGTTCTGCAGCACTCGGGACGAATTTGGGCAGAGCGCAATCCGGTGCGCGGATCGACCTTCCGCATCTTCCTGCCGTATCATCCGCTGCCTGTGCCCGTGGAGGGCGGCACGCCGGAGGCAGAAACCCGCCAAGGCACAGTGATCCTGGCCGACGCCAACGCCGAGTCACGGCCAAGGATCGCGGCGCAATTGGCTCGCCATGGCTACTCGGTAGTGCAAACCTCAACCGTGGAGCAGACGCTCGCGGCGGCGCGGCAGGGTGCGGACGCCATCCTGGTGGGTACGTCGCTGGACGGAATGAACGGATGGGCGATTCTTCCCCTGCTGCGGCGCCTGGATACCGCCGCGCACACGCCGGTGGTGTTGTTGAGCGTTGAGGATCAGAGTAACGTCGAGGCCGTGCCCGGGGGGGCGCAAGGCTTGGTGTCGAAGCCGCTTGAAGAAGATACGCTGATGGCAGAATTGGCGCGCGTTCTGTGCGGGTCGGCCGGCACGGCGCGGATCCTGATTGTGGAGGACGATCGCGACCTGGCGCAGATGATCAGCGAGGTGTTTGCCCGCGGAGGTGTTACCGTGCGGACGGCGCACTCGCTCGAGGAAACCATCGACGCCTGTTCGGACTTCGCGCCCCACCTGCTGGTGCTCGATATTGGCCTGCCCGACGGCGACGGCTTCAACGTGGTGGATTGGTTGCGCCAGCAAGAAAACCTGGCCCACCTGCCGCTGGTCGTGTACTCGGGCCGCGATCTGTCACCGGCGGAACGGCGGCATCTCACCCTGGGGCCAACCCATTTCATGGCCAAGACGCAGGTGCAGCCGCAACAGCTTGAGGCGCTGGTGCTCACCATGCTGCGCTCGCTGCGGCAGACCCACGACAAAGTATCGGCGCCTTCATCCGTGCGGGATTCATAACCTGTTTTCTGCTTCCCCCCATCGACAACGCCTCGCAGGCGGCAGACAATGGACGTGGCTGCACATATGACAGAGGTGGCTGCATATATGACGCCGTGAAATGGCACGACTTCAGTCGTGCCGCAATCGGCGCATAGAACTTCGGGCTTTAGCCCCTGAGGGGCGTTTCTTTAATGGCTCCGATAATTCATGCTGCTAGCTCTAGTCAAGAGGGAGCATTTCGCAGTGGCCCGCAAAATCCTGATCATCGACGATGAAGACGACATCCGCGAAGTAGCCGCGCTAAGCCTGGAAAGCGTGGCGGGCTGGGAGGTAATCAAGGCCAGCTCCGGAGCGCAGGGACTGGCGCGCGCGGCGGAATATCAGCCTGACGCCATCCTGCTGGACGTAATGATGCCGGGGATGGATGGACCCACGACCTTCCGCGAACTGCGCAAGAACCAAGCCACAGCGCGGATTCCGGTGCTGCTTTTGACGGCCAAGGTGCAAGGCACCGACCAACGGCGCTTTGCGGACCTCGGAGTGGAGGCCGTGCTGTTCAAGCCCTTCGATCCCATGACCCTCTCGACGCAGATCGCCCGCGCGCTGGGCTGGAAGTAGAGCCTGTTGATAGACTTTGGCGCGGGCGAGGCAAACGTGTACTGCTTTTTTGAAAGGGCACGACTTTAGCCGTGCCGCACAAGGCAAAGTATTCAGCGGGCTTTAGCCCCCGAGGGATGTTTTCCAATGCCAACTGCTTCCGAAATGCATTCGTTTATTCCACGTTGAACATTCCTTGCGATGAATCCACCTACCCAACCCGGCCCCCTCTCGGATGCGGAACTCTCGCACGCGATGGACGGCTTGTGGTTGCGTTTTTTGCCGGAGATCAAGGAGCGAGTGGCCGTTCTTGAGGCCGCTGCACAGGCCGCAGTCGAAGGAAAGTTGGAGGCAAAGCAGCGCGAAGCTGCGCAATCGGCCGCGCACAAGCTGGCCGGCGTGCTGGGCACCTTCGGCCTTACGCGGGGCACAGTCCTGGCGCGCGAACTGGAGCTCACGTTCGCTCGCGAATCCTCGCCTCAGCGCGATGCGGGCGCGAAAATCGCCGAGGCTGCCAGGGAGTTGCGCAGCATCGTGGAGAGCCGCAAGCCCTCGGCCTGACGACCATCGCGCCTTCGGCGCCTGGCCCTCGAACGTACAAGCTCCGCTCACACCGCTAACTCCGCAGCGACCAATTACACTCATTTGCAGTGACCGCACGCGATCCATTTGCGCCCCACAACGACCGCGACGACCAGCTCGGCCTCCGCTTTGACGAGCCGCGCGCCACGCGCCGCATCTGGCCCGTCCGCGAGTTGGTGGCGCTGGTACGCGAGCTGGTGGAACAGGAGTGCGGCGACATCTGGGTGGAGGGTGAGATTTCGAACTTCCGTTCCGCGCCTTCCGGACACGTGTATTTCACGCTCAAGGATGCCGATGCCCAACTCCCCATCGTGCTTTTCCGGCGTCAGGCCATGCTTCTCCGCTTTCGCCCCGAGGACGGACTGCATGTGCTGGTGCGCGGCCGGGTGAGCGTCTATGAACAGCGCGGCCAGTTGCAGTTGGTGGCGGAGACTATGGAGCCGGTCGGCGCGGGGTCGCTGCAGCTTGCCTTCGAGCAACTGAAGCAGCGGCTCAAGGCCGAGGGGCTCTTCGACGCCGAACGCAAGAAAACCCTGCCCATGTTTCCGCGCACGGTGGGTATCGTGACTTCGCCCACGGGCGCTGTAATTCGAGATTTCTTGAACATCGTCAGCCGGCGTCACTCGGGATTGAACGTTCTGCTGTGCCCGGTTTCCGTGCAGGGCGAATCCGCTCCTGCGGAGATCGAAGCCGCGCTGGCCGAACTCAACGCAGGGAATCTCGTGGACCTGATCGTGCTGGCCCGCGGCGGCGGATCGCTCGAAGACCTGGCCGCCTTCAACAGCGAGCGCGTGGCGCGGGCCATTGCATCGAGCAGACTTCCCGTCGTCTCTGCCGTCGGCCACGAAACTGACTTCACCATCGCGGATTTCGCCGCCGACCTGCGCGCGCCTACGCCCTCGGCCGCAGCCGAACTGATCACTGAGGCACAGCACAAGATTGCCGAGCATTTGGCCACGCAGTCGCATCGATTGGAACGCGCCGCCCGCTTTCAACTGTTGCAGGCGCAACAGCGGCTCACGCGATTGCCGGTGAGCCGCGCCGAGTCGCGCGTGACTACGCTTTTGCACCGCTTGGGACAGCGGCTGGACGACGCCACCCAGCGCCTCGATGTTGCGCTCACCGCGCAACTCCGCTTGCGGCAGAATCGCATTGCGGAACTGGCCGCGGCAGTGCTGCGGCACGATCCACGGCAGAACCTGGCCCATGCGCGTGAGCACCTGGCCGACTTCCGCGCCCGCCTCGACCGCTGCCTCGAGCGACTATTGCAGTCTTCTGCAGCTTCATTAAACGCTCTCGACGCGCGCCTGCATTCCCTATCACCGCTGGCAGTGCTGGATCGCGGTTACGCGCTGGTGCTTTCGGCTGAGGGCGCGCTCGTGCGCTCGGCAGCGCAGATTGCCGCCGGCGACCGCGTGACCACGCGCCTGGCCGATGGCTCGTTTACGAGCCGCATTGAATCGACAGCGGCCGCCGCGCCCCGAACGGCCGCGAGCAACGCGAACCCTGCGATTGCTACGGGGGGCCCCAGCAAACCAGGCAGGAAATCGACATCATGACTGCATCCTCTATACGCAAACTTTTTGGAACCGACGGCATTCGCGCCATCGCTGGCCAGGCCCCGCTCGACCCCACGACGATTTACAGCGTAGGACTGGCGCTCGCGCATTCGCTGCGAAAAACCGCAGCAGAACCCAAAGTGCTTTTCGGCCGCGACACCCGCGAGTCCGGGCCGTGGATCGCGTCCACACTGGCGGCAGGCCTGCGTGAAGCCGGTGCACAGGTCGAAAGTGCGGGCATTGTGACCACGCCGGCGATCGCGTTTCTTGCGCGCACGCATGGCTTCCACGCGGGCGTCGTGATCTCTGCTTCGCACAATCCTTGGGCTGACAACGGCATCAAGCTCTTTGGCGCCGACGGCTTCAAATTGCCCGACGCGTTGGAACTGGCCATGGAAGACGAGATTCTTCACCACGCCGCACAGGTAGAAATCTCCGATGCACAGCGGTTTCCCGCGGTCGAGGACAATCCGGCGCTGCAGGCCGATTACATCCAGTTCCTGATCGATTGTGTTCCCGGCCTCTCGCTCTCTCATCTGCAAATTGTGGCCGATTGCGCCAACGGCGCGGCCGCGGCCATTGCGCCCGAGCTCTTCCGTCGCCTCGATCACGAGGGGCGCGGCAACATCACACTGCTCCACATTGCGCCCGACGGCCGCAACATCAACGCCAACTGCGGGGCGCTGCATCCGGAGCAAGTGGCCGCTGAGGTGCAAGCGCGCGGCGCGGATCTGGGGGTGACTTTCGATGGCGACGCCGACCGCTGCATGCTGGCCGGCCCGCAAGGCAACGTGATCAACGGCGACGCCATTCTGCTGATGGCAGCGCGCGACCTGAAAACGCGCGGCATGTTGACAAGAGACCTCGTGGTGGCGACCACCATGTCGAACATGGGACTGGAAGCGGCGCTGAAGCACAGCGGCATCCGCATGGTGCGCGCAGCGGTGGGCGATCGCTACGTGCTCGAAGAGATGCAGAAGCTGAATGCGGCCCTGGGCGGCGAACAGTCCGGCCACATTCTCTTCCCTCACCTGGCGACTACCGGAGATGGCCTTCTTACTGCTCTCGTCGTGCTCGATCTCGTGGCACGCACCGGCAAATCTCTCGACGAACTAACCGCCGATCTCAAAGTCTTCCCGCAGGTGATCGTAAACGTGAAGGTACGCGAGAAGAAACCGCTGGATACGATTCCCGCGGTGGTAACGGCAATCCGCGCCGCGGAAGAGGAGCTCAAGGACACGGGCCGAGTGGTCATCCGCTATAGCGGAACCGAAGCGCTGGCGCGCGTGATGATCGAAGCCGAGAGCGAAGAGGCGATGCGCAGGCATGCGGAGGCGATTGCCGCGGCAATCCGCGCAGAACTCGGCGCATGATGTAGCTTCACGGTCCCTTTAACTTCCTATTTACGCCGTGTCCAGCTCATCCCCGGGATCGGGCGGCCGATCCGGGGCATTTCGCAGGATCTCCAGGAAGTCGACCTGATTCGCGCCCTGCGCCTTACGCTTGAAGAACGCCTCGGCGGTCTCAATCGAGCCGATCTTCTGGGCCACGGCGATCGAAACCCACTGGCTCAATGACACACCGTCTTCCTTCGCGAGTTTCCGTGCCGCATGTCCGAGAGATGGAGGCAACTCGACGGGATATTTTGCTCTGCTCATCCCTTAAACTCCCTCAGCATTGCCGCTGGACTCATGACACGCAAGTTGAACTTTGCCGCCACAGAAGAAAAATCCCTTAGATTATGCGTCACGATCGCGTCGGCTTGTCCGTTCAGTGCCGACTCCAGAACCATCTCGTCGTCCGCATCTTCCATTTGCGGCCTCCACTGATAGAAGATCCGCACTGGCTCAATAATACCAGCAAGTCCAACAAGAAAATCATGGATGCGAGCAGGCTGCATGCCGTGGATGACACGCTGTTCGGGGCGTTCCAGCACCTCCTCGTATTCCAGGAATAGAGCCGGCGTCGCAAGCAATTGAAAATCTCCGAGAAACGCCATCTGAAGTAGCCGGTTGCTCGCTCCATGCCGGCTGCGCACAGCCGAAATGATCACCGACGTGTCTAGAACGGCTCTCATGGCAACTTCCAGCAGACCACCAGCTTACAGGAATTGTCAGGGTTGCGACAGTTCGTTGCCGCGTTCTGCGAGCTGGAGGTTTTATCATCGATCTATGCCCCGCTTCCCTGCCGGACAGACCCTGCTGATCGACGCAGACGATACGCTGTGGGAAAACAACATCTATTTTGAGCGCGCCATCGCCGCGTTCATCAGCTTTCTTGACCATCACGAGTACTCGCCTGACGAAGTGCGGCTGGCGCTGAACGCCGTGGAGCGCGAAACGATTCTTTCCCATGGCTACGGGCTGTCGAGCTTCACGCGGTCGCTGGTGGATTGTTTCGAGCGCCTCAGCCCCGCGCCGGTGACGGAGGAAAAGCGCGAACGCATCCGTGGATTTGCGCGCTCCATTGCTGAGCAGGAGATCGAACTGCTGCCGGGAGTGGGCGAAACGCTGGCGGAACTGGCCAGCCGGCATCATCTCATCCTGATGACCAAGGGCAATCACGCGGAGCAGGCCGACAAGCTGGCGCGATCGGGCCTGGCGCAGCACTTTGCCGCAGTGGAGATTGTGGCCGAGAAGGATCCGCCGACCTATCGCCAAGTGATTGCGCGGCATGAGCTGAAGCCGCACACGAGCTGGATGATCGGTAACAGCCCCAAAAGCGACATCAATCCCGCGCTGGCCGCCGGTCTGCATGCGGTGTTCCTCTTCCACAAAGACACGTGGGTACTGGAGCACGCCGAGGTGGACGCCGCGCCGGAGGGCCAGCACCTGATCGAGCTGGACGGGTTCGCCAAGCTGCGCGAGATTTTTTGAGGGTCTGGAGCCGCCGCGGAGAACCGCCCTTCCGGACCAGACGACCTGCGCTTTTATGAGAAACTAGAAGTGCGGCAGTGAGTTTATCTTCGGGGCGGCTACATCTGCTCTAAAATCACTCGTCAACTTGGCTGGATCGGGCTTTTGCGGCCGATGCCCCATTGCGGCTCGCACACGGCAACCGAGAACACTCTTAGGAAATCGCAAAGAATGATCAGCGTCAGCAATCTTTCCATGCGCTACGGCTCGAAGATTCTCTTCGAGGATGTGAGCACGACCTTTACGCCGGGACGGCGCTACGGACTGACCGGGCCGAACGGGGCCGGCAAGACGACCTTCATGAAAATCCTGACTGGCGAACTGGAGCCGCAGAAGGGCACAGTGGTGCGCCCGCGCAAACTGGGCGTGCTGCGCCAGGATCAATTCGCCTTTGATGCGTATCGCGTGATCGACACCGTGATCATGGGCAACAAGCCGCTGTGGGCCGCGCTGGAAGAGCGCGACCGCATCTATGCCAAGCCCGAAATGACCGACGAAGACGG
>Ga0074046_10002055_pt1 | contig 17626 bp, 17 predicted proteins | sample BogForMeECP23OM3_FD_94441 | JGI IMG/M metagenome (GOLD analysis project Ga0074046, IMG submission 94441) | Bog forest soil microbial communities from Calvert Island, British Columbia, Canada - Bog Forest MetaG ECP23OM3 | ecosystem: Environmental > Terrestrial > Soil > Wetlands ... | reverse complement strand
TCGTGAGGAGTATAACAATAGCTGTGACGATGAAACTCAGAGGAGGCTGTCCGAACGCCACTACAAGCGCTCCAACATTCGTATTGGTCGAAAGGCCCCATCCGTACAAAACTTCCGGTATCGCAATGGCCGAAACACTCCACGCGCTCAGTCCGACCCCAATAATCACGTTCGCGCCGACCAGCATAATCATTTGAATAAGGCCGTACAACGGGCCCATAATCCTCGTCGACCAAACGTAATCCCCACCACTTCGAGGCATGCCCGCACTGAAGCGCGCGTAGACAAAAGCAAGAGCGAAAGCTGGAATTGCACCTAACGCAATGACCAATGGAAGGTCTGCCCCCGGAAAGAAGTAAGGCGTAAACAGAATTGCGGACAGACAGCCGCCGATGAGGTTGAAGGAAGCCTGCGAGATTACGAACTGATCAAGGAAACCAAGGCTTCGCACAAGCCCTGTAGCGTCACGTGCGAACACGGGTACATTCTTTAATTTGGACATGCCATCTACTCGAAGTAATCTTTTCGAAGAAACTATATAACATGTTTCATGATGTTGTATTAGTCTGCTCTCCGATCTCTCCCAAGCCCGTAGAGCAACTGCTACCCACATCTGCTACCCCCAATAATCCTTGAATATGGCTACGCACTGAATCACGTGATTCGAATGCTCATTTCGAAACTTACGAGCGATCAGGCATCTAGACTCATAGGAAAAATAGATACGATCATTATTCCTGTAGGAACTGTAGAGCCCCACGGCCCTCACTGCAGCGTACTGTGTGATGCAATCATACCGGAAAAGCTTGCAGAAGAAGTGGACAAAATTGCAGGAGACAGGATCTTCGTCGGTCCTTGCATTCCATACGGCCACACGTGGGAATTAAGAGACCTCCCGGGAGCACATTACGTCCCACGAGAAGTGTTCACGAATTACGTTTTCGAAGTCATCAAAGGATTTCAGAAATGGGGAATCAAATATGTGATCCTTCTGAATGGTCACGGGTCAGTTGGCTTCGGAAGTGGAGGCAACATCGAACCGTTGCATGCCGCCGCTGAGAGAGCAACAGAACTCGGCATCAAAACGTTGGTCTTGCTCTGGTGTTTCGACACGCAAGCACTGAAAGACATCACGGGAGACGTTGACGGACATGCTGGCGAAGCAGAAACATCAATTCTTTGGAACTATGGCCAGGAGTATGTGGATCGCAAAATCATCCCGAACGAACACGGTTACTATTCTGCTAAAACAGCGGTAACATTGAACGACACATTCGACCAGAAACTAAATTCAAAAATTTGGCCTAGAGCCTACTGGGGTACGCCCAACAAAGCATCAGCTGAAAAAGGGAAACAACTTAGCGAAAAACTCGCCCATTGCTTTGTAGAAGCAATCGACGCTCTCAGATCAGAATCACTCATTGCTCCATATCATCCTGAGCCATCGAAAGACTGAAGCGTCTACCTGGCCGTTGAAATGTGAGAAATCAAAGCAGTGGCTACAATGGTAGAAATCGGATTTTTCGTTCAACAAGATAACAAGATCACGGAGAGAGTAAATCAGACACTGGGGCCAGCATTCTATCAAAAAGCGGCTACCATCGCGGAAGCGATCGGATACGACTCATTTTGGCTTCCTGACCATTGGTTACTTTTCAATAACAACTCACCATTTGACTGCTGGTCCATACTCGCCGCAGTAGCAGCAACAACCAGTGAGATCAAAGTTGGAAGCCTGGTGACTCCAGCAACCGCATATTCCCCCTTCCTACTAGCTAAGAAGGCGCTAACTCTTCAACTAATTTCGAGAGCCAGACTGCAATTCGGCATCGGGGCTGGCTGGCATAAACAAGAGTACGATGCGGCCGGCTTACCCTTCGACAGCCACCGAATTAGATTAGAAAAACTGGAAGAAACCTTACGATTTCTGCAAACCGTTTGGAAAGCTGAAGTACCTATCGATTTCAACGGCAAATACTACAACTCAACTGGAGCCATTCTTTCCCCACGCACTGAACCTCCTCCTCTGTGGCTTGGAGGGGCCTCAGACAAACTACTTGACCTAACAGCGAAATATGCCAACGGTTGGATCGCATTCGAAATTCACGAAGATAATCTTGCAGAGAAAGTAGCTGATCTTCATCAGAAATTAGATAAGATCGGAAGGAAGACATCGGGTCTACTTATCGGTCACGCGACGCGAGTTGTAGCCGCGAAAACCTCTAGAGAGGCAATTGAGACTAGCAGTAGATTAGGCCTCAGGAAAGATTACACTGCACCGGATCTGCCGAGAACACTCCAGGGGCACCTATTGGTTGGAAGTTTTGAAGAATGTGCAGAAGAACTATCGAGATTCGTCGACGCCGGCACCCAGCACCTAGTGCTATCTCCCCAACCCTCCAACTTGACTCATGAATTACTTGCCATGTTTAATGATGAAATAATTCAAAGAATTAGATGACTCATCGACTGGTGAACCATCTATCTTCGGATCATTTGGTTATCACGTTTTTTGAGGTAATCCGCCCATGAATCTTGATAGCCTCCGTAGCGCCTCAGTTACGGTTTCGGGCTTGCATCCGATGTTAAACCTCATGTGGTTATCGACTCCGAAATGGGTTCCGGGGCTGACAAGAACTTTCTCTTGAGCGAGTAACCTCTCACAGAAATCTTCCGAGTTCATCTTGAACTTATACTTGAGAAAGGCAGTGAAGCTGGCTTTGGGGCGAATCCAAGAAACCATTCTCGAGTTTGCATTCACCCAGTTTGATAGGGTTTCGCAATTTGCCTTGCTCATAGCGAGATTTCGTTCGATATATCGTTCACGATTTTCGCGACGCAGTACGATTGTTGCGAGGTACTCGCCGATTGCTGAATGAGAAAGGGTTGTATAATCTTTGAATTTCCAGCAATCGTCTACGAGTTTGTTGCTTGCGATGAGCCATCCGATTCTGAAACTCGTAATTCCCAGCTTCGACAGACTGCCGGTCACTATTCCTTTTTCGTAGTGTTCGAAGGGTGTTGCCGCTGGTTTTCCGTCAAATTCTGATCCTCTCAACGCGTTGTCGCATACTACGTAAGCGTCTACGTCTGAAGCTATTTCGCAGATCGATTTCATTTGTGCGCTAGTAAGAAGTGCTCCTGTTGGGTTGTTTGGGTTGTTGAAGAAAACTATCTTGGTTTTTTTCGAGACAGTTTCGTTCAAGGCTTCAAGGTTGAGTTCCCAGTCGGTGTCTTCGTTGAGGAAGACCATTTTGGTGGTGCAGCCTAAGAATTGAGCCACTGGAGCGGTTTGTCCATATTCGGGCATGACTGCGACATATTCGTCCCCGGGATTTAGTAAGGCCAGATTTACGATAAGGTTGGCTTCACTCGTTGCTGAGGTGACTAATACATTGTCAGGGGTAGTTCCAGGAAACCAATCGGAAATTTCTTGTCTAATTTGAAGTGATCCGTTGGTTGGTCCATATCCCAATGTTTGTTTGTAGTCGATCGACGTTGTTACGTCTTCGAGTTTGAGTTTTGCGACTCCTCCGCCACCAACATCGATCTCACAAGGTCTTAACAGCCACCTTTCAAGTTTCATCGGTTCAATTTTCATGCAACGGTCCTCCTAACGACGCATTTTTCGACTTCGTTTTGATTCTCTCAGTGTAATTTACGTAGATTAATTTCAGTTGGAACTTTGACGGAAAGTTAGAGAACATATAGGTCTCGATCGAGTGTTGAGAGTAGGTTGCTTCCGTCCTTTGTTACGGCCATCGTGGATTCCACGTTGAATGCCGCGAAGCCTTTGATATAATATGGAATTTCGATATTAATTACCATGCCAGTTCGTAATTCGATTTGGTTTGTAGGGGTTAGGACTGGGTTCTCATGGCATCTTAGTCCAATTCCATGTCCGATGTTGTGTCGCCAATATAGTGGGAATCCCGCATCCCTTACTGCTTGCTGACCGATCTTGAACACATCGGATGCTTTTACTCCTGCTCTTACCGACTCTACGGCTTTCTTTAGCGCATAAGTCAAGGCGTTGTTCACCTTTCGCTGTCTATCGTTGGGTTCTCCTAGGACCGCGTCTCTGGCCATGTCTGTGCCGTACCCGTTGCATGTGGCTCCCATGTCGATGTGCAATATGTCTCCTCGGTGTAGTTGATTTTCGGATGGGAGGGTGGGGAAGCCCACGAGCCCTCCCATCTCAACCCAAATGCAGTCACCGCCTCGTGAGGCAACCGCTGCCTTTAGTGCGTTTGCCACTGCTGACTCAGCCATGCCTTCGCTGATCTGTCCATAGACGGAAATTACTGAGTCCTCCCACATTCTAGCGGCTCGCCTCAAACGATCGATTTCAATGTCGCTCTTTATCGTTCGCAATTCTTCAAGAAGGCCAGAAGCCATTCGGAAGTCACAGTCGGGGAGGCTCTTTCTCAAAGTTTGATAGAGTTCAAACGGGATACTCTTGTCCTCTATTCCGATCTGCTTGAGGTGTTTAGCCTTGAGGATCGCGCAAACTCCTTCAGCTAGATTTCGGAAATCTCCTTCGTTGTTTGCGGCTCCTTCTATGTAGAATTGACCAAAGAATTTTCTGTCCTTGACCCAGCAATCTTTAGGAATAACATTTTCGTCCGATTTGGATTGCAGGAGAGTGGGTTCGTCATTCGCGGGAAGAATCAGAGCGCTTTTGTCAGTCGGATCGAGAGTTGAAAAGTCACCAAGGTAGTATACATTATCTCTGGAAACAACTAGGAGTGTATCAAGATTATCTCGATGCATAAGAGCACGTGCTCGATCAAGATCTCCCAGCATTATTATGACCGGCGATTGGTCGCCTTATTGGCACGAAAAAAATCTGCCCAAGCATATTACGCTTTTGCTGAGATTCTTGGAGCAAACTTTTCGCACACTAGCTCTGAAGTTGTCTCAAAGACACGAGGCGAGATGGTGATCCGTAGGGGTCATTGGGGCAATGATTTCCAAGGCTTATGTGATCGCCTAGATGACTTGAAGACGCCCTCAGGTTTCGCTTATATCATAGGTTAGTCGGTGATCCATGCGATGAATTATGCCGATCCTCACCGCCAAGCAGCTCACTAATGTTTCAAAGAATTTACTGAAAGCGGCCGGAGCCTCTGATGAAGAGGCAGAGACCGTCACGAATCTATTAGTTAAGGCTAATTTAGCAGGTGTAGACTCGCACGGCGTCCTTCCAAACCTGACTTCATACATCCAAGGAATCCGTAAAGGAGTCATTAAACCCGGAGCGAAAACAGAGATTATCCAAGAAGGCTCAGCTACAGCGCTAATCGATGGAAACTGGGGATTCGGACAGGTAACCTGTTCGAGGGCGATGCAAATAGCGATCAAGAAAGCCCAGGAAACCGGAGTAGGGGCCGTTGGTATATTCAACTGCAATCACATTGGCAGATTAGCCGACTACAGCCTAATGGCAGCTGAGAAGAACATGATCGGATTTATTGTCGTTAACAGTGATCCATGCGTCGCACCATATGGCGGACGAAAAGCTGTTCTTAGCACCAACCCATTATGCTACGCAGTACCTACTGGAAGCGGCAATCCAATAGTTGTCGACTTTGCCACCAGCATGGTGGCTGAAGGGAAGATACGAGCAGCTCTCTACAAAGGCGAGAAGGTCCCCGCCGGATGGATCGTTGACGCAGAAGGACGCCCAACCACAAACCCCGCAGACTTATACGAACCACCTTTACCACCAGTCCAAAACAAACTGGCCGGCGCGCTGCTACCTGCTGGAGGACATAAGGGATATGGTCTCGCACTAATAATCGAAATACTAGCAGGAGCATTAACCGGCACCGGCTGCGGAGAAGAGGTTGTTTCCGGACTGACGAACGGGGTGTTCATTATAGTCCTACGAATCGACAAATTCGTTCCACCTGGAGAGTTCACAACTCGCGTCCAGAAACTCGTCAAGAACGTAAGAAATAGTCCTAAAGCGGTAGGTTCTGACAAGATCCTAATCCCAGGAGAACCAGAGTTCGCGGAACAAGAAAGAAGATCAACAGCTGGCATAAAGATTCCTGAAAGTTCATGGGAAGACCTTGCTAAAACGTGTGAGGAATACGGACTCAATGCAGAAGAATTACTAAGAACCTAGACCAATTTTCAAGGAGGATGAGAGAAAATGGGAAACGATCTTCGAGAGAAAGCGGACGACGTCTTCAAGAAATTGCCCTTGGGAGAAGACAAGGTAGGCCACTCACGCGCTGTCTGTGAATGCGCTGAGAAAATCGCGAATAATATGAAGAAAAAGGGCGTAGAAGTGAATCTCGACGTAGTCTATGCTGCGGCCCTCTTACATGATATTGGAGTAACAAAAGCTCCTTTCAAGTCGGAGGCTGAGGAAGAAGAGAACCCGTGGCCTGAACACGCAGTAGAAGGAGCGAAAATTGCACTACAAGGCGGCCTACCTAATTCAGTTGCTGAAGCAATTCAAGCACACGAACAGCTTGGATTCAATCAAATCGAGATGGACGAACTGAAACTAGTTACACCTGCCGTAGGCAAGACTTGGGGATCTGATTCAACCGAATCAAAAATCGTTGCAGCCGCAGATCAAGTAGTATACATCGTTAGGCACATGCAACTTAACGTCTGGAACGATCAAAATGCAATTCTAAAAGCAAACTTTTCCTACGTAGATACACTCTACAAAAAGAGAACAGGTAAAGGCGTCAAGAGAGATCATCCAGCGCTAATACGCATGATTGATCGCACTAGAGAGATACTGCCATTCATCCAGCCGAATGAAGTTCCCGCACCTTGGAAAGGGATTAGCGTATTGAAACCTCCGCCCGAACCTTCCCAATAGACCCGCAGGCGTGGCACATCAAAGGCTTATAATACATCCAACCTCGGAAACTGCGACTGGTGTGTAAAATCAATTGGCCGTTCTTAGAAACAACAAACTTCGAGAATTACTTCGGAAAGGTAAACCCACAGTAGGAACTCACATTCATAGTTCGTGGCCTGGATCGATGGAAGTGATCGGAAACACCCATGCGGTTGATTACGTGGAGTTCACGAGCGTGTATGCGCCATATCATCTCTACTCACTCGATAATCTTGCCATGGCATCCGAACTATACGATATGTCAACAATGATTAAGATCGACGCTGAACCCAAAACATACCTCGCACAAAGGGCGATTAATTCAGGATTCCAAAGCGTCTTGTTTGCCGATCTCCGCTCGATAAAAGATGTCGAGGAAGCAATAAGGGCGGTAAGAGCCGAACCAAAGGGATGGAATGGCTGTGCTATGGCCAGACTGGAAGGCTACGTGCTTGAATGCGGAACCGAAAATTTCGCGAAATATTGTGACGATGTCGTAATCGCGCTTATGATGGAGAAGAAGTCCCTTTACGATCATCTTGAGGATGTGATGAATATGGAAGGTATCGACATGATCCAATTTGGTCCTTGCGATTTCGCTATGGCGTTGGGATTATGGGGGCAGACATCACATCCGAAAGTCCGTGAAGCTGAAGAAAACATTATCAAGATGGCACTAAAATACAACAAACACCCGCGTGCCGAGATCGAATCCGTGTTCGCTGAGGATTTCGAAAAAGACCTCAAACGATACAAAGATCTTGGCGTTCGCGACTTTTGCGTAGGAGTCGACGTTGTCATCCAGTACGAGTGGGTAAAGAAATTCGGCGAACTCACACGGAAAGCGCTTGAGAAAATCTAAGTAAATTATTACCTACCCGTCGTCTCTAGGTCTTTTTCCATGCCATGAGCTGTTCCACTCGGAACCGGACAAACTGAACATAGAGATAACTCCAAAACTGAAATCATCCAATAAGAATCTAATATGGCCGTGAACAGCAACCTCATAGGTGGCCCAAACCATGCTTGAGGCTCCTCTAGAAGACATAGTAAAAGAAGCTGAACGGATCCTCGATCGCGCCGAAAAGCAGAGACTCACTCTCCGATTGTTCGGCGGCCTAGCTATTCGATTTCACTGCCCCAGCGCAACTCACCGATCACTTGAACGCAAATATGCTGATATTGATTTCATGGGTCTGAGCAAACAATTAGCTGGTGTCAAGAGCCTCTTCTTGGAGCTTGGATATACACCTAGAGAGATATTCAACGCTATCTCGGGCGGCAGACGTTTGATCTTTAACGATGTTGATCATGGCAGACGTGTGGACATTTTCATGGATATTTTCCAGATGTGCCATAAATTCGAGATGAAAAACCGACTCGCTCTCGATAAGCAGACAATTCCTTTAGCAGATCTTTTAGCAACGAAACTACAAGTGGTCCGTATAACGGAACGTGAATACAGAGACATCATCGCACTGATACATGATCATGAAATCGGCGATTCAGATGAACCAGAAATCATAAACGCCGGATACTTAGCTTTGTTATGCGGTAAAGACTGGGGGATATACAAAACCTTCAGTATCAATATTACAAACATTCTCAACGCACTTGACCAATTTGATCTAGACACAAAATATCAAGATGTCGTGCGGAGTCGTCTAGCTGAATTGAAATCCAGATTCGAAGCTACTTCCAAGTCAGCGATTTGGAAGGCTAGAGCAAAAATTGGCGAGAGGAAACAGTGGTACGAACTTCCCGAAGAGGACAGGGAAGTGGTCGCTTCACACGATTTGAAGATACGTGGAAGCTGACGATAAGAAGAAAATCTGAGTAAGTCACTAGCAACTGCCTAGTTTGCATCGGAAAGCATCGACTCCATTAGTTATCACGATTGAGACTGATATGGAATAAGCGGTCGGTCGCTTCGAAGTATTTGAAAGCAGCCGCTCTTGATCGTTAGTGATCTCACTACGACGTTATCGTGTGGAGTTATTCTGGAGGTATCTGCTTGTACGCCATTGCGATATCGATGCTGTCATGTTTCTCTCTGTACCACTTAACGAGGTAGTAGAATGGAATCCCAGCCAGAAATAATCCAAACGTCCACGCAGCTTGATTCGGATTTAATCCTCCCTGAACGGCAGGAATAATTTGACCGACGATGAGTACACCGACGACTGTTACGAAAGAGATCGCCCCAAGTATACTTACGAGAGGTAGTGGTCCGATTTTCTTACGGGCCATTGGAGGGCAACGGTCGAAGAGCTCTTTTCTCATTGGGAGGAGTATTCCAGATAGCGCTGCGACTCCAACGTATATTCCGGTGTATATGACTCCGAGGCCGCTTACAATAGCGTAGATCCCTGGACCGTAGTATGAGAGGATAACATAGATCTCTGTTATTACCGATATCATAATGGCCGAAAAGATTGGCGTTCTAAATCTTGGCGAGACATCTGAGAATTTTGCAGGTAGAAGTCGGTCGAATGACCATGCGAAAAGCTTCCGGCTCGCTCCAACGAGTCCCATGGTAGCCGTGAACCATCCTCCCGCAGCAATCGCTATGAACACTATGGCAATCGCCAGCGGGTTCGATAGCAGTGGAGCAGCCAGTTCAAGAAAAATCGTGAATGAGGAAGCCGGGATGGGACTCTTGCCTGCGTTAGCTAGATATGACGCTGCCACACTGAAGTTTACTCCATACGTGTTAAACGCTACGGAACCTATGATTAGAAAGAGAGCTATCGTAACTACCTCAGCAACGACAAGTGAGTAAAACAACGAACGCTGCGAGTTTTTCATCTCGCCGGCGACGAAGACCGGCCAATTTATGGTTAAGTAGAAAATGAGTGCACTGGTACCCGTTATCGAGGGGATTAGTCCCCAACCAGAAAAGGAGAGGCCTTGGGTTTGCGCGGTTTGTATGACCGAGTTATAATTAACGCCATAGAAACTGTTGAATAGATTTTGGTATGCGGCATTCGATGTGACAGCCAATAGTCCGACGATCACCGCGATTACGGCAATCGCAATCATGTTGAGGACCGCTTGTGCCTTAAAGTAGAACTTGATCCTTCCGGTCAACCAAAACGTTACTAAAATGAGCAGTATGGTTAACAGAGCGAACTGAGTGTTCGGAACTAAAAGAGCACTTGCAAGGCTTTTCATTGATTGGCTCTGCATCACGGATCCATCTATCATCAACATGTCCGAAAGCATCGTAACTGTCGCGATCGCATAAAACGGGTAGTTGAACGGTAATGAAGAGACTACTAGGAAGTCAGTCATTATGCCTATGGTTGGATGGAGAATCCTTGTGTTGAACACGTAGTCTCCGCCGCTTCGTGGAAACGAGGCGCTTAGTAGTGTCCACACTCCCGCCGTCGCGATAAACGGGATTGTCATTATAACAACAGCCATCAGCGGATTGTCGTTAGGAAACCCTGCGAGTTGGTAAGTATAGAACAGAAATATACTTGTGAGACCGACGGTTACAACGCCACTGCACAGAGCATCCAGAGGCGAGATATCTCGCACTAGCCCGGTAGCTTCTCGCGTAAAGACAGGGATCTTTTTCATAGCTTCACTGATAGGGACTTTCGCCTAATTCTTCTATAAAATAGCTTGGGCAACTTTCGGTTATCCCCACGTGGGGAGAACTTTCAAACCTTTATCCTCTTTCTCGACAGGTGATTCTTCCAAGTTATCCAGAATTAGCTTGTTTCCTCGAGCGTAAATGATAAGGGTTTGACCCGACTGCAAGCCCATTGCAGTCAGGAAGTCTCTAGGGATTCTTACGTAACATTCGTTTTGATGGTCCTCTAACTCCACTCTAGTTGGCGGCGGAGCATGCTTCAGTATCGCCTCTAACGATCTTACGCTAAGTCGTCGCCGTTTCACCCAGGCAGCTACCTCCTCCTGTTTCGATTGATCCTTGATACGGGATAGTACCTCTGCGTGACTTGGCGTTAGTTCGTTTGCCGCCAATTTCAATAGAAGGCGTTGAGACAGATGGTCTAACAAGGATAGTCTATCACAGATATAGCTATCCGATTTACCTACCTTCTGCCCTATCGCATTCAAAGTCCAACCCCTGGATACAAGCATCTTGTATCCTTTCGCTTCTTCCAATGGATTGACGTAAGAGTTTCTGACGAGATTTTCTGATACCCTAGCTAGGAAAGCCTCTTCCTCACTCATGTCTTTCACTAAGACATTTACACTTCTCATGCCGAGACGCTTACAAGCCTCGAGCCGATGACTTCCGAAGACGACCTCGTAAGATTTTCCTACATGACGGACCACGATCGGTTGAAGAAGGCCGCTATTCTGAATAGCCCGCATCAGCTCAACGATGTTCTGTTCTCGAATTGGACGGAGTAACCAAGAAGATTCTACTATTTCAGATAGATTCAAGGATACGATGGATTCTTTGGCCAACTCGCGTTGCTGGACGGATTGCATATATACAGGATCTCCAGTCAGGCGTGTAACTTACACTCCTATCATGATAATAGGGTGGTGTTAGAAGGATGAATCACTACAATGTCTGAGCAAATTTCTGAACTCGTTGACTTCGGATTGACTCTCCTGCAGGCCAGAGTGTACATTGGGCTGGTTCAACTTGGCACCTGCCGCGCGAGCATTATCGCTTCAAGAGCTGGATTGGTTCGCCCTGAGACCTATCGCGTTTTAGGTGAACTTTCAAGCTTAGGTCTCGTCCAAAGAAACCTTGGATCACCTTCAACTTACACCGCTGTTCCTCCATCGACAGCGCTGAAAACATTGGTCCAGCAACACAAGAGGAAAGTTACGCGACTAAATCAAAAGGTACCCAATCTGGCCAAGCTAATTGCAACATCACGTTTGCCAACAACCGACTCGACAGAGGCATTGAGCGTCGTTACCGGACCTGAGAACCTTAACCTTAAGGAGATACAGATGATTAACAAAGCGAAGGAAGACTTCGCAGCAATCGTAAGTAAATTTGGTCTACTGCAACTGTCCGAGTATGGGATAGACCGAGCGTTAATCTCTGCAAAACGCCGTGGAGTCAGCGTGCGCGTCATTGCTGAAATTGGGCCCTCGAATATTCACTTCGCAAATCGACTAGCCCGGCATATTGATGTCCGCAGAACACATGATCTACTATTCTGTATGGATGTATCGGACAAGAGTGAGGTTTTGTTTGGACCAGCATTTCCGGACACAGAGGAAGAAGCCATATCGATGGACCCAAAGACTCTCGACTATAATGTTTGGACCACAAATCCGCGATTTGTCGGAGCCATGTATACAATCTTTGAAAGATTATGGGAAGCGTCCCCTAAGTATAGTATCGGACGCCCATCAAGAGTACAACAAACTCGTAACCAAATCACCAAATGAAACCATGTTGATCGTCGGTGCGACCGATTATTGAGCCGCGATTGGGAGAAGGATGACTTTCTGCTTCGGAAGAACATTTGTTCTCGAAGTTATCGGCACTCAACATTAGAATAATATACTCAGAGATCGTTGAATCTTTTGTGAAGAAATATGCCGCTAGGGGAAATAGCTTACCATGAAAAAGGAAAGAACGTTGGATCAAGAGGCATTAATTTCGAAACTAGTGAGATCGACTTTCGTGGATCGAGTGGAGAGAGTGTTGGGAAAGGACTTCCCCCACCGTTCCCAGGGCTTCATGATCTGACAGCAGGATCGGCCGAGGGAATCTGGAGGTCAAAGACCGGCGAAACAGTTGTCTGGAGATCCTTAGTCATGTCCAGAGAAGTAAAGGGCAGGAACAGGTACATCGCGGTCGTAACTTATACGACAGAATCGTCAAAGCTCTCTTGGTTAAATGGCCGTGTGGTCATCGCTGAAGGGAACGGAGATCTAGCAACCGGCGAGTTCACCGAAATAGGTTATCTCTGGGATTGGGCAGACTAACCCATGCCTGTGGATTGACGAGAGCAGGGCCATGTTGGCCTCTGAGTCCTGCGATTAAGTTGTCAGCCGCGATCAATCCCATTTTTCTTCTTGCTGCTACCGATGCACTGGCTATATGTGGAGCGAAGATCACGTTATCTAATGTGAGCAGCGGATGATCGGCCGGAATTGGTTCTGGTTCAGTCACGTCCAATCCTGCATACAGAATTTTATCTGTGCGAAGAGCATCATACAGCGCAACGTTGTCCACCACCGAACCTCGCGAAGTATTCACTAAAATGCATGATCTCTTCATCTGCTCAAAATGTTTCATGGTAATCAGATGATATGTTTTTGGAGAGAGACTAGTGTGAATGGTTATGAAATCCGATTCTCTCGAGAGTCTATCGAGTTCAGCATATTCTATGCCTAAGTTCTGCTCGTATTCTTTTCGACGGGCTGAACTATAGTACAGAACACGCATATTGAATCCTTTCGAACGACGAGCAACGGCCGCTCCTATCCGGCCCAACCCAATTATCCCAAGCGTGGAATTATACAGATCACGACCGAGTAATCGAGTCGGTCCCCATGTCTCCCATCTTCCCGCTCGCACGTATCTGTCGGCCTCAGCCACTCTCCTGGCCGCTGACATGAGTAGAGCGAAAGTGAAGTCGGGCTGTAGTCTCGGTTAGGACATCGGGCGTATTACCGACAAGAATGCAGCGCTTAGTAGCTTCAGCGAAGTCAATGTTATCGAACCCAACTGCATAGTTACTGATAATCCGCAGGTTAGGCGCTTGATCCATTAACTCGGCGTCAATCTTATCAGTCAAGAGGGAAACCAATCCTTCCGCGTCTGCAACATTACGGAGTAGAACATTTCTAGGGGGTGGAAGTTCTCCGTCCCAGACCCTTGCGTCACAGAAAGAGCGAATTCGATCCATCGCTTCTTTCGGGAGCAAACGAGTAAGGTAGACTCTAGGCTTCATTGGTCATCACTTCAATTGGCCGATGTAAGCGCAGAGATTTACTTACAGCGGCCCAGATTTTTCAATTAATATTGTCTTGATGAGTTCACTTTGGTTGTCGTTTGCTTTGTTCGATTGTCTTCCATCTTTTTAGGCTGAATTTTGGATCTTGGAAGAACTTTTTCTCTTTTACTTCTCTTTTGAGCAATTCGGTAGCGTACTCCAAGACCTTGGAGAGATAAATTGCTGGAAACTTACACGCGCCACAGTGATCCATATGAATTATGTCTCCAGGAACCACCGTCATCCTCCCGACTTGGACTGGCATTTTTGCTCCCCTGATATGAAGCGGCCCGTGACCAGAAGTCATCCCCGTGGCAAGGTACTGTATGTTCTGTTCCTTGATTTCCACATAATCCCTCATCGGTCCGTCTGTAACAACACCTACTACTCCCAGGGTTTTGTATTCAGCAGTCATCATTCCACCAAAGAGGCCACACAGGTTCTCAAGTCCAGCCGTGTAAGTCTGCTTCGCAACAAGAATCACCGGTTTCGGCGTGGCATCTAGATGATCATCTAATAGCCAGCGATCCGGTTCGTATTCTGCTGGAATATCCGAGAACCACGTCGTCGCTGCGTACCCACATATCGTTCCAAGTTCAGGGTAGATGCAGTGAATCGAAGTATTGGTATAGTATTCCCCCCACCATGGATCATACAATTTGAGACAGATGTCGCTCTCAGGGTAGGTGGCAACGACATTGCAAATCGTAGCCGTATCAAATCCTCTTAGCTGCTGAATGATCTCGGCATTTGAAAGGCGAGACAATTCAAGACCTCAATGCCCAATGTTCCTGCATTTGTGGATTAATCTTTCGTCAACTCAGGAAAATTCTTTACCCTACGCGCCTTTGGGATTAATTTGTAATAGCTTTCTTGTTGGTCTTGACTTGGCTGTCGAATCGTGCCTTTTGAGTAGCGTACTGGGTTTTGTCATGATTTCGTGTCAGTTTAGAGAGTGGTGACGAGTTAAGGTGGCTTACTTAGGAGATTTCTGACCGATTCGGGGAATTTCAGTCCTGTTCCGGTTATGACGCAACATACCTTTGATCGTGGTGAGAGGTCTAAATGATTCAGTGCAGCTACCGCGGCGGCGGCTGCGCCCTCGACAATAAGTCCGTCAGAAGTCAACAATCGAGCGGCCTCACACATCTCCTGATCTGAGACTTCAATAATTACTCCGTTGGAATTCTTTATTGCATCTTCCAACGCTTGGCGTTCGAATTTGTGAAAGCCTGCTATTCCTTGTGCCACTTTCGTCTGTTTAGCGACAGATGCGACCATCCTAGTTTTCATATGGGAACTTCTTAGGCCCTTCCAGACTCCGGCCAGCAACGTGCCATTATTTGTTGGGCAAACAACGTAGGACCACTTTTGTTTCTTAGCAATTTCAACACCTATGGATGAGTCCCCCTGTACTTTCTCGGCGCGCGCTCCTGGGTTACAGTTAAGGAACCCGTAACGTTCAGCAGTTGCTTCGCATTCTGCAATAGCGCTGTCATAGGATTCGGAAGTGGTGATGATTGGGTTGTAGGATTGAATTTGGGCAATTCTCTCTACCGCAATTGATTTTGGCACAAAAACATGGCATTCTAACCCGTAGATGTATGAGTAGGCAGCGAGTGAGATCGCTGCATTCCCAGTGCTGGCTATGGCTAATCCACGCTTATCCTTATGGATAGCGTACTTCACAATCTCTTCTGACTCACGGTCCTTATGGGATCCAGTCAGATTGAAGGTTTCAAGCTTGCCGAAAACTCTACATCTGAATTTCTCAGAACAGTTGTTGAGAATCCGCAGAGGAGTCTTTCCAGCGAATTGAACCAGTCCCACCGCTCTGTTCATCGTTCATACAACCTCATTTTCTGCTTTGAACGTAACCTGTAGTGTAACGAAAGACAACGTTTCCTCGAGATGACTCCTCCGAACTCACTAGTAACCTTAACCGACTTCAGTTTTACGAGACTGTTGAATCCATCATACTCTGTGAATCAGACCGATTGTTAGCGAGTCCTTAATTCACGAATTTAGTTCAATCAATAACGAAAAGGTATCATGACTTAAACTACCTGGGTGGTGGCTGCAGCTTTTCGGGTTTTTCTTGATAGTTCACAGGTGGCGCGTGAGATTTCGGCAATCGAGTATGTACATGAGGTGTCGTTGCACTTGTTCCGGTTCACGATCATATTTCATCCGCGGAACGTGGGATTTCAGCCCCAGTTTACCGGTACAGATAAAGTGCTTCGATAAGGGCCGGTTCAGATTTCGATGCTCGCGCATACATATTCTATGAAGGCGCCTTGGATCCAGTTGTCTGACGCATTTCCGTCACGAACTTGATGAACTCTGGAGCATGATCTTTGTCCAACATCAGATGAGTTGTATCTATGACGTTCTGTTGATCAACATATTTTTCATCAACATATCCTACATCTACATGTACCCTGCCTCCGTACTTTTGTTTCCACGTGTTATGCAAACGAATGAAGTACCTGTCACCTCCTCTCGATTTCGAGTAGGTTACTACAGAATATTCTCTTCCTTGTTTTTTGAGTAAGTCCGCATAAGCATCTATTTCTTCTGGAGTCGGGGTCAACATTTTTATTTGATCATGAGCTTCCGAAACTATCTCATACGCCGATTTCCTAACCAAGCGTTAGTTCCCTCTTGTTTCATTACCTGTCTCATTTTATGAGACACTTTCGGCATCAGTTTATGGGTACACGTAATTGAATTCGTAAGAATTAAGCTACTTCGTTTTCTGGATACCTACGGTCACAGTCTAAGCAAACCCAGGCAAGTTTTCGGTAGCGTAGCGTAGGAACCTGTCTCCGTTACATTTCGGACACTTCTTCATCTCGCTTCAAGTTTCATGAGTTGTTCTTCCAGTTCCAGTAGTCGTTTGTGTTGTCCGAACAGCATGGACATGATTAATGGTATTTCTTTGACGACTGATGTCATTGTGCTGGCGTGTGAAGCGTAGAGTTTGCATTGACGCATCAGATCATCAAAGACCACCTTATCTTCTGACCTTAGCATTTCACGAAATCCCCGGAGTCGCCTAGTTTCATCTGCTGCGACCATTCGCCAAGACGGAATAGTACGACCCATAACCCAGCTTAACCAATCCAACAGTAATTAGGAAAGCAGAACTAGCCACACTAGAGAGTAAACTGAAACTATCAACTGCGAAGGCAAAATTTCATGTACCATAATCGATTCCTTGAACTCCCAGAAGGTCAACCAGGTTAATGCCGTTCTGTCCCAAGTGTGGTAGCGAAGCAGATTCCACAGCGTCCTTCTGTCCTAGGTGCAGAACGAGAATTAGTATGGGAACTACGGCATTGAATCAACTGTCAATGAGAGACAAAGGAAGCGAGCTAGAGGACACAGTAGCACATTACTTCCGTCAAATGGGGTTTGAAGTAGAAGCCAGAGTGAAGATGAAGGACCGCTTTGATGTTTTTCATGAAATTGACGTAGTGGCTTCCAAACAAGAGGACTTTGGGAGAATAAGAGTTGCAGTGGAATGCAAATTCGTTAACGGGCCGATGGATATCAAAGAGATCAGAAATTTTCATGATAAACTGAACGCGCTAGGCTTCACGAAGGGACTATTCGTTTCCACAGGGGGATTCACGTCTGATGCTGAGTCCCATGCTGCTGCACTCGGCATAGAGTTACTAGTAAAATGGTGCGGGGGAGGGGATTCGAACCCCTGAACCCCTGCGGGACGAGGTCTCTTAACGCGGTAAGTTCCTGAGCTTCGCGAACATTCGTAATGTTCTCGCGCCTTTGACCTGGCTTCGCC
>Ga0074046_10002054_pt1 | contig 17627 bp, 14 predicted proteins | sample BogForMeECP23OM3_FD_94441 | JGI IMG/M metagenome (GOLD analysis project Ga0074046, IMG submission 94441) | Bog forest soil microbial communities from Calvert Island, British Columbia, Canada - Bog Forest MetaG ECP23OM3 | ecosystem: Environmental > Terrestrial > Soil > Wetlands ... | reverse complement strand
CGCACCAGCTGACGCTACGAGCTGTCGCGCATTGGCGCGGGTATAATCGTTCCGGCTTTATTAAGGCGCGCGCTGAGCTGGAGCGCGCGGTCGCGCTTGATCCTAACTATGCGCTTCCGCGGATCCTTCTCGGAGGCTTGAATGCTTCCGACGCCGGGGCATCCATTTCGGGCGAGTTAGGACCCGACGCGTTGTCGCCTGCAACCACCGAGATCCGACGCGCTATCGACGGTGCTCAAACCTCGGCGCATGGGCATCAGAGTCTCGGGGTTGCGCTGTGCTTTTCGGGATATTGGGACGAAGGGCTGGAGGTCATTGAAAGGGGCGCCGCATTGCGACCGGGCGACACCCATATTCTGGCATTCCTCGGCTACGCCCATATGCTGGTTGGCCGGTACGAGTCGGGACTTTCGCATGCCAAACGGGCAATTGCACTCGATCCCTGGGCGCCACCGTACTTTCACGGCATCGCGGCGTACGGGCTGTTGGCGCTTGGCCGACCCGACGATGCGCTGAAGCACGCCCTTGTAGGGACGAAGCAGGGACGCGGGCACCCCGCGTCCTATCTAGGTGCCGCGTACGCGCTGTCGGCTCTGGGCCGTGCGCACGAGGCCGCAGCGTTGATCACCGAACTGCTTGACCGTTGTCCGCGGTTCGCGGTCGAGACACCCATGGTCCAAGTTCATTTCGCGCATCTTCCGGAAAGGCGAGCGCACTACTTGGATCACGTGCGCGCCGCGGGCCTGCCCGAGCGGAACTGAAGACCGGGTGCCGGCCGTCGGCGACGAAAGGATGACACCACTGGACAGCGCCGGGTGCAAGAAAGAGTGCAGCGGCGCGGCGCGAGTCGCGTAGTGTCGGTTTTCAAAAATCGCTGCATCGCAGTGTCGAAGTCGGCTTCTGTGGTGCTGGCGACCCTCTACCGTTTATTCGCTGAACTCGATCGCCACGCCGTGCGCAGCGCCGGGAGAGACCACAAGCGACTTCGCGGCGACGCGGTGAGGTATGGCGTTGTGGTCCAGGATCCGACGGACGGCCAACACATCAGCTACGGCGACGCGATAGCCTACAAAGCTAGGGGTATGCTCACGACCGAGCCGGACGTCACCATCCAACTCAGGGAAGCGCTCGCGTAATCTCGCCGGCGTCAGCACCGAGATGCGGTCGGATGCTGAGCCAACCCGAATCCCGCCACCGTCATCATCAGCGGCAACCGGTCCGTCCGTAAGGCGGCCGAAGAAGTCCCCGAAAGCGGCGGGCTCCGAGGCCGACATGATGACCTCGACGAGCTTCTCGGCGCCATTGGCATGGTGCTGATACTCGGGCCTCCAGAACATCGCCGGCGCGTGTCGCTGCTGGGATGAGAAGAAGGCGAGGCTAGGCATGTCCGGATGCGTCACGAACGCGAGCGAGAACGCGACCTCTGCGACTTGACCGTCCGGCAGCGTCGCACGGCGCCCGAAGTCGAACGGTTCGAAGGTGACAAGTCCCGACTCTCGGAACGCTTTCACGTCGGCGCGCGCGTCCGAGCCTGCGAACGCGAGCATCGACATGCCTTCGCCGTAGTGGCGCAGGAAGTTCCGGTTATGTGCGCCGAAGCTTAGCCGATGAGGCAAGTCGTGCGCCGGGACCTCGCCCCCCTCGTCGAGCGCCAGCAACTCGAGGAAATTCCGGCCTTGGAACTGCACGAGGCTGTTGCGCGTGCCGAAGGGGTGCGTCGCCGGTGGTGTCAAGGTGAAGCCCAGAGCTCGATAGCCTGCCCGAGCTTGTTCCAGACCAGATACGCAGAGCACGAAATGATCAAGCGTTCTCGGCATATGTTGTTCCCTTTGCAGATTTGTAGCCGGTCATCCGCATGGATCGAGGCCCGCTGTCGACCCAACCCGGTCTTCAGCGACGAGGAGAGTGGGACCGCCCCGACAGGGCGTTGCCGCACCGGACTTCCGCAGCAGCTCACCTGCTGATTATTCGAGTCGTCTGCCTCCTGGGGGGAGTTCTTACCGGCGCTCTCATTCGATGACTTCTGCAATCCAGATGCGGTCGAAGGGCCCCTCGGTGGTCTGCTGCACGCGCCGCACGCTCTCGGCATCCGGCGCCTGGTATTCGCAGATCATCCGCCGGCGATCCTGGGCGAGCAGGCTCCGGCGATGCACCACCTTGTAGATGTCGAGGCATTCCTGCTCGCGCTGCGCGAACGCCTGCAATACTTCGTCAGTGAGCGGCTCTGCGAAACTGCGCTCGACGACAACAAACGTCATCCTGCCCTCCTCAGTCGGAACCCTCAGCGCGTACTATTGCATCGCCGTTTGAACGAGCGTTGGAAAAAGCGAACGGCACGCCGCCTCGGCCTGCCGCACATGCTCCTCCGCGCGGGCGCTGAGTTCCTGGCCGTCCTGCACTCGCCGCGCTTCCGCCAGCCTCTCAATCGCCGCGGCGCGGTCGCCACGCCGCGCCGCCACCCGCGTCAGGAGGCATGCGGCCACCGTGATTTCGGTCGGGCGCTGCATGGCCCGTGCAAGGTCCAGCGCCTCCTGCGCGGCCGCCTCGGCCCTCGTCTCGTCGCCCTCGTCCAGCGCGATATTTCCCGCCACGTTCAGCGCGTAGGCAAGCCGCCACTTGTCGTCGAAGATGCGCAGCTCCTCCAGGCTGCCGGCAAGCCGGGCAGAGGCTTCCGGCCGCGAGCGCCTCATTTCCACCAGCGCCTGCAACGCTTCCGCGACCGGACGGCGGGGCGGGTCGACCTGCGCGAGGAGCCGGCGTCCCTCCTCGCACAGCCCCTCGACCATCTCAAAGTCGCCCGATTCAAGGGCGATCATCGCGAGCCACAGGACGCATTCGGCCTCGCGCAGGCGATCCTGGCTGGCACGCGCGAGCGTGAGCGCGCGGGTCATGAACCGTGTCGCGTCCGCAAGCCTCCCGCACCAGCGGGCCGCCAAGGCGCGTGCCCATTCGAGTTCGACAAACTCCAGGTTGTGCAGATCCGCCATCGCCTCGGCCTCCTGCACCAGCGCGAGGGCGCGCGGGACCGACATCTCCACGTCGAGCAGGCAACGTCCGGTACTCGCCAGTTGATGACAGCGCGTCGCCAGATCCGCCGTCCGGCTGACCTTCTCCGCCCGCAATGCCTGCTGCTCCGCGCCCGCGGCGTCGTTATCGTGCCAGCAGATCCAGGAACCGGCGGCGATCGCGGTGACCGCCTCGCTGTAGAGGCCGGCCAGGAGCGCAATGTCGATCGCGCGCTGCAACTCTGCCTGCAGCTTCTCGCGGTCGCGCTTGCCTGCTCCGCCGCTGTGCGCCGCCTTCAGGCCGAGCAGCCGGAGTTGGCTGCGGATCCGGTCCCGTCCGGGCGGCAGATGACTCAGATGCGCGAGACCGCGGTCCAGGGTTTCGATGGCCTGGTCGAAGGCGAGCAGGCGCAGGCAGTGCTCGGCCGCGGCGATGCAGGCGCCCACCGCGATGGCGTGATCCTCCGCCAGGCCGGCGTGATGCACGAGGTCGCCGTACAGCGCCGGGTCGTCGTCGGCGACGACGGACAAGGCCCGGGCGATCTGGCGGTGCAGGAAACGCCGGTGCGGCTGCGACTGAACGCGATAGACGCCGCGCCGGAGCAGGTCGTGCGCGAAGTCGAACTCTCCTTCCCCGGCTGGGTGCAACAATCCGCGCCGCACCAGCCGGTCGAGGCGCGCGATCAGCTCTCCTTCGGCAACCCCGGAACAGGCTGCCAGAAGCTCCGGGCGAAACCCGCGGCCGATCGCCGCCGCCCACACCACGACCTCCCGCTCCGGTTCCGGCAGTCGCGCGACACGCTCGGCGACCAGGGAATCGAGGTTCTCGCCGTGCGGGTCGGCGCCTTCGGCGCGGGCGCGCGCAAGCTCCAGCGCGAGCAACGGGTTGCCGCCGCTGTCGCGAAACGCGATGGCGGCGTTGTCGCTGTGCGGATCGACGCCGGTCAGCGCCGCCGTCTCTTCCCGGTTCAGGGCGCTGACCGGCAGTCGCTCGAGCAGTCCATCGCGGCCGAGTGAGAGAATGAGTCGCCGCGCCCAGACGTTGTCGTCGATCTCGGCCATGCGGGCGGCTCCCGCCAGCAGCAGACCTTGGATCTGACGACGCGCGAGGACATGCAGCAGCGCCGCGGAGGCCTCGTCGACCCATTGCAGGTCGTCGAGCACCAGCACGCAGGCCCGTTCCCTGGCGAGATCGCTCAGGAACGCCGCCATTCCTGCCAGCAGGCGCTCGCGTCTGTCCGCCTCCGCAGCGCCATGATCGGGCTGGGCGATCGCCATAGGAGCATTGCCGAGCATCTCCAGCGCCCGCGCATCGTGCAATCCGCGCAGCGCATCGAGGAAGCAGCCATAGGGTCGGACCATTTCCGCTTCGAAGCAGCGGCCCACGCCCACCTGCAGCCCTTGTTCGGACGCCAGCGCGGCGACGGCCTGCAACAGCCGCGTCTTGCCGATTCCTGGTTCGCCGAGGATCAGCAGAAGACGCTGCGGCCCGGACCGGCTTGCGACGAAGGCTTCGATCCGGTGCCGTTCCGGCGCGCGCCCGATCAGCTGGCTGCCGATCGACGACCGCTCGTGCGAATGCTCGGCGGCCGTCGCTAGCCTGGGGGCGGCGCGGTTCCTGCGGGCTTCCCGCAACGCGTCACGCAAGCTCTCGGCCGCCACGCCCCCCACTTCGCGCCGCAGCAGGTCCGCGGTCCGTTCGCAATGCGCCTCGGCGTCCTCCGTGCGGCCCATCCGCGTCAGGACACGAATCAGCCTGGCGTGCGCGGCCTCGGATAGCGGATCGGCCGTCACCAGCGCCCGTGCGTAAGGCAAGGCGCGCGCCGGCTCGTCGCGCCAGCGTACGACCAGTTCGCTCAGGACCGCGGAGCGCAGCGTGCCGAAGCGCTCGCGCTCGGCCATGCACCAGTGGTGAAAGCGGGGGCAGGCCGGCAGTGCCAGCCCATCCAGGAATTCGCCCTTCAGCAGGTCTGCCGCCTCCTCCAGCGCGCCGGTCAGCGCCTGTCCCGGCGACGCCGGCAACAAAGCGCGCACGCGGTCCAGGTCGATCGTCGTCTCGCGCCGGACGAAGGTGACGCGCTCCCGATCGGCGGTCAGCCGGAGCGCGCCGGCGTCGTTCACGATGCCGCGCAGCTTGCTCAGGCTCCAGCGCAGGGCCGCCCGCGGATCATCCGGTCCGTCCCAGAGAAGGTCGCAGAGCCTCTCCCTCGCCTGCGGGGCCGCGGTTGCTACGAGATAGCCGAGCAAGGCCCGCGTGCGCTTGGACGCTGGCATATCTATGGCGACCCCCTCTCGAACGACCTGCAGGTCGCCCAGGAGACGGATACCGAAGCCCCCGCTGACGGAGAGCCCATCCAGCGCGGGTTGGACAACTTCCAACGCTCGCTCCAACGGTCGTTCCCACGTCGTTCCGCGACCTTAGACCCGCGACCGAAGAACTTGAAGCCGGGTCTGATTGCGCTGTCACCTATCCGTGATGCGGCATCCGGGCGCCCCGGCCAGAATGGAGGCAGTCATGAACGCGAAATCGTCCCGCAATCCCACGACAAAGTTTCGTCCTGGACCGGCAGCCGTGGTTCTTCTCGGGCTGCTCACGGGCGCTCCTGCGCTGGCCCAGACTGCAGCCGGCGGATCGGTGCAGTCGGTGGTGGGTCGCTGGCTGTACGATGCCAATGGTGACCTGATCGGCAGCGTCTACGCCGTCACCGACGGCGGGGCCACGACGATCATCCAGTACGGCTCGTACCTGACGCCGGGCCGCAAGCTGGTCGCCATCCCGAGCGCCGAGGTGACCATTGTCGGCGGCCGCGCCGTGCTGCGCACGCTCACAGCGGACTCCCTCCGCGGCCGCCCCGCCGTGTTCTGAGCAGACAGACAAAGGAGGCGCTGCGCCGCCTTCGTCGACGACGCGATGGTCATCAAACCCGGTGAATTCGTCGATCGCTTGGTGGGGCCGGACTGCAACTGATTGTTTTCGTTACCGCCTCCATGTCGACGCGCGCGGCGCAACGCGAGTATCCGACGTGTCGCGACGACTGAATCACGGCAACAACAGAAGCGGGAGGAGAACGTGGACACGCACTTGCAGGCCCTTTTCAACGACACTGTGGCAGTGAGCGACAGCGAAATCGGCGCCTTGCGCGGCGCGCTACGGGGCAGCGTGCTGTTCCCCGGCGAACCAGGCTACGATACGGCGCGCACAATCTGGAACGCGATGATCGACCGTCAACCCGGCATGATCGTTCGGGCACTCGGTACTGCAGATGTGATCCAGGCGGTCAACTTCGCCCGCGAGGATCACGCGGCCTTGGCGGTGCGCGGCGGCGGCCACAATATCGCGGGACACGCAGTTTGCGACGGCGGCAGCTCGAGCGCTATGCTGTCTCGGGCTTCGGTCGAGGGGGCCAGGTTCGTGACCACGCGACGCCTTGCCGCGATTATCGCCGCCGACGTCGCGGGTTACTCGCGACTGATGCATGCCGATGAGGAACGCACGCACGCCGCGTTCACCGCGATGATGAAAGACTCGGTCGAACCTGCCCTGACACAACACGGCGGTCGGCTGGTCAAGGGTACGGGCGACGGATTTCTGGCGGAGTTCCCCAGCGCGGTTGAAGCGGTTCGTTGCGCCCTGCAGTTTCAGGACGACATCATACGCCGCACTTCCGGCGATCCACCAGAGCAGCGCCTCGTGTTTCGCGTCGGCATCAACCTCGGCGATGTCATCGTTGAGCCGCATGACATTTTCGGCGATGGCGTGAATATCGCGGCGCGGCTGGAGGCGCTGGCGGACCCTGGCGGGGTGCTGATTTCGGCAGCTGTGCACGAGCAGGTTCGTGGACGTGTTCAATGCCGATTCGACGACGTCGGGGAACAGCAGGTTAAGAATATCCCCAAGCCAGTGCGAGTCTACCGCGTGCTGCGAGTCCCAGAGCCGGCTCCAGTGCTCGCGGCGCGCGACAAGCCCTCGATCGCCGTCCTGCCTTTCCAAAACATGAGCGGAGATCCTGAGCAGGAATATTTTGCAGACGGGATGTCGGAAGAGATTACCACTGCGCTCTCGCGAATTCGCTGGCTATTTGTCATCGCCCGCAACAGTGCGTTTACCTACAAGGGGCGGTCCGTTGATCTTCGGCAGGTAGGCCGTGAGCTGGGCGTGCGCTACGTGCTGGAGGGAAGCGTGCGGAAGGCTGCGAGCCGTGTTCGGATCACGGCGCAACTCGCCGAGGCCGAGACAGGGCGCCATCTTTGGGCCGACCGTTTCGACGGCAACCTGTCGGATGTATTTGAGCTTCAGGATCACGTTACCGAAGGCGTGATTCGAGCCGTCGCGCCAACCCTGCGTCTGGCGGAGATGGACCGGGTCCGGCGAAAGCCTCCCGAGAGCCTCGACGCCTATGATCTCTATCTCCGGGCACTTCCGAACTATTATGCAATGACGCGCGAGGGCATTGCGGAAGCGCTTGGCTTTCTACGCCGCGCACTGGTGCTCGACCCCGGCTTCGCCGCAGCTTCGGCCCTCGCAGCCCTCTTTCTTGAGTGCCGCTCGACGCAGGGCTGGTCCGATGATCTCGAGCGGGATCGAATCGAGGCGGTGCGCGTCGCTCGCCAAGCAATTGCCAGCGACCCCAATGACCCCGATGCATTGGCGATGGCAGCGCAGGCCTTGGCCCAATTGGGCCACGCCTATAGCGAGGCGGCCGAGATCGCCGAGCGCGCAATCACTCTCAGCCCCAATTCGGCGTTCGTCCTCAACTCGTGCGGGTGGGTAAACGTTTACGTAGGCCGACCGAGTGAGGCCATTTCCTGTTTCGAGCGCGCTTTTCGTGCGGACCCCCTCGATCCGATGACTTTCTCAAATCTCGCAGCCATGGCCATGGCCCATATCGAGCTCGGTCAGGACCAGGCGGCCGTGGCTGCGGCACAGCGCGCCGTCCAGCAAAATCCGAACTACACGTCCTCTTGGCGGGCTTTAGCCGCAGCCCTCGCCCTGGCGGAGCGAGACGCCGAGGCTGCCGAGGCAGCGGATAGGCTTCTCCAACTCCAGCCAGACTTCTCTCTCGCTGTTTGGAGCGCGACAGCAGGCTTCGCAAATGCGACGAAACGACGTTACTTTGACGGGATGCGGCGGGCCGGATTGCCGGAATGACAACGCTCGGCATTGCGAGCTGAATCGCCATGTAGAATTTGGTCCACACGGCGACGATGACGAAATCGCCACTCGCATGAAGTAGGGCACTCACGAATTTCTCGCAGAACTCGCGGCCGACAACCCAACGAAAAACGAATGGAGGGAACGAAATGACAATGAGGCCCGATCCGACCTTCCACGCATCACCGAAGCTGGCGATGGAGGCTCCGCCGGAGAACTTCGCCTACGAACCAAACTCCGACGAACGAAACGGCCGACCCCTGGGCCGGCCGTTTTCGCCGGGATTCCCCCCATAGACGGCGTTTCGGATCGGTCTTCACTGGCCTCACCTTGGAGGCGTCGCGTAAGCAGGTGCTTCCAGATGCTCCGCCGCCAGTCCGGCGGCCCGTAGCCCGGCATACAGTCATTGCGATAACGGTCCGGCTTCCAGTCCGATCCGAGCCAGCTCCAGGCCAAGCCGAACTAACCCGATCGCCAGAGCCACGGTTTCGCTAGGCGCCTTCGCTTGGCGCGCGATACGGCCCCTCCCCTTCACCACGCAGTTGCGCTTTCCAGCGATGCGTCGATCCCGGGATAGCGCTCCACGGTCGTCGCTCGACGATGCGTGGAGCGGGTCGGCGAACTTCTACTGCACGACGCTAGCCAAGCTTCGCCTGGAACAAGCCGCACCAGCCGTTCGGGTTCACCTCGCCGCGCACCAGGCGACACGCAACCGGCGCCACGTAATAGGCGCAGACCTCGCAATGCGCCGAGCCGTTCGGATGGTCCTGATAGCCGGCATCGGCCTTCGCCGTCTTCTTTTGCGCAATCGCCGGCGCGGATCGCAGCACCGCGCACGCACATCCGGCGGCCACGGTGAGTAGCGCTGTCCCGAGAACGTGGCGCCGGGACGCGGAAGGAACACTAGGCATGAAGCCTCCCTGCAACAACTCCGGTGCAGACGCTTCTGCGGCCGCGGAAATTCCCGGCCTCGATACCTTTTCCACTATCGGCCGCACGCACGCGGGGATCACGCATGCATCCGGCTGACGCGCGGGAATAAACTGCGCGGACAGACGTCCTTCCGAACCGCAAGGTTTGTTCGGGAGCACCAAGTTGGCAGCCACGCTACGCGATGTCCGCATCGGACTTGCGACGATCGTCGTCGTGCTCGGCCTGGTCCTGTCGGTCGCGTGGCAAAGCGCAAGCGCGGTACCGGCCTTTGCCGCGCAGACCGGGGAGCCGTGCACAGCCTGCCATATCGGCGCGTTCGGCCCGCAACTAACGCCGTACGGCCGCGCGTTCAAGATCGGTGGCTACACGCAAGCCGGCGGGCAAGGACCCCTGGCGGGCATCCCGCTTGCGGCGACCGCGATCACCTCGTTCACGCACACCGGCTCGGCGCAGCCCTCGCCGCCTGCGGATCACTTTGCCGACAACAACAACTTCGCGCTCGATCAGGTCAGCGTCTATCTGGCCGGTCGGGCCACGCCCTGGACAGGCGGGTTCGTGCAGGCCACGTATGACGGCGTCGGCCGCACGTTCGTCCTCGACAACACCGATCTGCGGCCGCTGACCACGGTCTTCGACCTCGGTGACACCACGCTGCGCCTCGGCATCAGCGTCAACAACAACCCGACTGTCCAGGACCCGTACAACTCGACCTACGCGTGGGGCTATCCGTTCGTCTCCTCCGCCCTCGCACCCACCCCCGCCGCCCAGCTCGCGGTCGCCAGCGCGCTGTCCGGCAACTCGATCGGCGTCACCGCCTACGCCTGGTACAACCAGCACCTGTATCTCGAAGCCGGCGGCTACGAGACGATGGGACCGAGCCTCCTAAGGCTGACCGGCCAGGCGCTTGCAGGGGCGCCGTTCGGTTCGACCCGCAACATCGCGCCCTACGCCCGCGTCGCCTACGAATGGAACTGGAGCAATCAGTCCGCCCATGTCGGCGGACTGTTCTTCCATTCGAACTTCAATCCGGCGACCGGCAGCTACAGCGTCGACGGCTCATTCGGCCAGAACGGATACACCGATCTCGCGATGGACGCCGGCTACCAGTTCCTCGGCAACCGGACGCATATCTTCACCGCCGAGGGCATCTACACGAACGAGCAGCAGAACCTGCAAGGAGCCTTCAACGCCGGCGCCTCGAGCCAGGTCCACAACAACCTGCAACAGGTGGCCCTAACGCTCACCTATTACTATCAGCAGACGTACGGCGTGACCGTCGGCTGGCAGGGTATCTGGGGCACCGCCAATCCGCTGCTCTATGCGCCCGCGCCGGTCACCGGCAGCGCCAACGGCAAACCCGACAGCAGCGCCTTCATCATCGAGGCGGACTGGGTGCCGTTCGGCAAGGCCGATTCCCTGTTCCGTCCGCTGGCGAACCTGAAGCTCGGGCTGCAGGGCACCGTGTACACGCGGTTCAACGGCGGAACCACCAACTACGACGGATTCGGACGCAACGCGAGCGGCAACGACACCCTCTTCGCTTTTGCATGGTTCGCGTTCTGACGCCGGCCCGTGTCACGGCGTCGTGCTTCCCGCGGCTGGAATAAAGCGCATGCCAAGGCGTCCACCTCTGGAGCGGGCGACGACGTCTCCTATAGGCGGACGAGTCGCGCCTGCTCCCGCGATAATCCGACCCGCCTCGTTCAACCGTTCGACAACATCCGCTTCAAGGAGCAACCTGGTGAACGACCTGACACAGTCCCCGATCACTTCCGACACCGTGTCCTGGGACGACCAAACATCCTCGGGCAGCGCTGCGATGTCATTCCTGGCTCCCGCGGACGCGAACTACTGGTTCAACGCGCCTGCCACGGAGTTCAGCCAGTCCAACCTGGTGTCCGACGCCCAGACGGGACATCTCAACGCACAGATACAGGATCCGAACCTGATCAACCCGTGGGGCGTCGCGTTCAGTCCGACTGGTCCCTTCTGGGTCAACAACAACCACACCGGCACCGCGACGATCTACTCTGTCAACCCGATGACGGATGCGACCACGGCGGGGACGCTCGTCGTCACCATCGCGCCGCCCCAGGCCGTTTCCGGTGTGCCGACGGCCAGCCCCACGGGAATCGTGTTCAACAGCGATCCCACCGGCTTCATGCTGAACGGCAAGCCGGCCACGTTCATCATGGACACCGAGGACGGCACCATCTCAGCGTGGAACGGCGGAACGACGACCACGCTCGAGGTGGACAACTCCAACAATCCCGCACATGGCGACGGCTCGCTGCCGCCGCAGGATCAGACCGAAGGCGTGGGCGCCGTCTACAAGGGCTTGGCGATCGGAACGCAGAAAGATGGAACGACGCTGCTCTACGCCACCAACTTCCGACACGGCACGGTGGACGTCTTCAACGACCAGTTCCAGCAGGTCAACAGCCTGACCGACGGCAACCTGCCGAACGGCTACGCGCCGTTCGATGCGCAGGTGCTCGGCGGCAAGCTGTTCGTGACCTACGCCTTGCAGGACCCGTTCAAGCACGATGACGTCGCCGGTGCGGGCAACGGGTTCGTCGATGAGTTCTCGCTCAGCGGCAAGTTCATCGCCCGCGTCGCCTCCAACGGGCCGCTCAACTCGCCCTGGGGGCTCGCGATCGCACCCGGCGATTTCGGCAAGTATGCTGGCGACCTGCTGGTGGGCAATTTCGGGGACGGCACGATCAGCGCGTTCGATCTGAAGCATCACGACAAGTTCGTAGGCAAGCTGCTCGGGGTGGACGGCAAGCCGGTCACCATCGGCGACCTGTGGGCGCTAACCCCCGGCAACGGTGGCTCGGCAGGCTCGACCGGGAAGATCTATTTCACCTCCGGCGTGCAGGGGGAATCCCAAGGCGTGTTCGGCAGCCTGTCCCGCGTTGCGGGCACCAACGAGTTCATGGTGAGCTGATTGCGCAGCCCGGTGCCGCCGAATGCGCCAGGCCGGCGGCACCGGAACCGCGATCAGTCAGGCGTCGTGTGCTCTTCAACACCTGCTGGGTCGCGCGCCCCAAATCGCCCGCTTTCTCCGGTCCGACCACCGCGTAGTCCATGCTGCCGCCGCCGCAATCGGTCCGCCGATCAGCGCCACTGGAAGCTCGAGAACCATTTCGCCGCGTTGCTGGAGGCGACCGACGCGGTGCGCGAGGTCATCGGCAGCGAGGATTTCAATCTCAGCGCCACGTGCTCGGGCGGCCTTACCGCGTCGGTCGCTGCTCGGCCATCTCGCGGCGAAGGACGACCACCGGCACCAGCTTCCTCCTAAAGCGGGAGCGGATCACCTCGCCGGGATTCGTCTCGCCAACAGCTTCGGGTGAAGATCGGGGACGATTGTCATGCCCGCTGGCGCTCGCAGTGTAAACGGCATCCTGACACCGTCGCCAGCGAGCATCCGGGCCGACTTTTTCCGATCCGCGCCGACCCGTTGAAGCGCCTTCGGTCAGAAAGTCCTGCCCAACGTGAAAGCAATGAAATCTCGGTCGGCGAGGGCCTGTTCGTTCGCCGGGCCCAGGAAATGCGTGAACGAGATGCTGGCATTCCAGACCGTCCGGTACGTGGCCGACACGCTGAGCGTCAGGTTGCCGGTGCCCGCCACTTGCCCCGGGTCCACGCTGGACCGGCCCGTCAATCCCACCTGAACGCCAATCGGCACAGTCAGGTCGAGGTTAGGCAGCACCTCGAAATATTGCGGCGTGAAGACCACCTCGAGCGATGTGGCGAGACGCGTGGTGCCGGGAAGCCGGTTCCGCGGCTGGCTCTCGACACGCAGCAGATCGGTGGCGGCGAACTCCGCGTCCAGAACGGCGCCGTTCCACAGGCGGCTGGGCCGCAGTTGGCGTTCGAACGAGGCAAGTGCTTGCAGCGTCTCGCCGGTCGCGTAGCCGACCAGCGTCGGCTCCGCCTGTGCGGCGGCGCCGGGCTGACCGGCGGGCGCCGCCAGACTCCCGGCCGGCACGAATGGCAGGCCGCGGCTCACTAGCGGCATATGCCATCGCTCCGAAACCTCTCCTGCAACCGTGTCGTCGCCCAGGTAGGCGCTCGCGCTGATGCCCAGCAGATCGATGCCTCGCGGAAACACGAGATGATAGGTCGAGGGGCTGTCGCCGAGCGTTGAAAGCTGCGGCTCTTTGGAATCGAAGCGGAGTGCATACACGCCGAAATCAAGCGTGTCGCTAGTGCGCCGAAGCGCCGCGCCAAATTGTCCGATGCCGGACGGCGTGTCATCCTTCCCACGCAGCAACACACCGCCCCCAGGCGTGAAAGCGCGCTGGCCGCCCACATCCAGGACGTCGATGGTGCTGAAGTAGCTGGCGACGCCGGGAATGCGATCACGTCGCCACTCGGACTGGACCTAAGCCTCCAAGGACACGCCGTACGGAAGCTGCACGCGTATGTCCGCCTGGGTGACCGGTAGAAAGACTTCCCGGTTCTCGACCAACGGCTGGCTGATCTGCTTGATCACGTCCACCGGCGCCTGGCCGGCCGCAATACCGTCCTGCGGAAAGAACAGGCTCTCGCCCCAAAGCAGCGTCTGACGGCCAACGCGCACGGTGACCGGGAGTCCGGCGATCTCGAATTTGTCGTGGACATAGGCGTTCTGCAGCTCGACGGTAGCGCCCATCAGATGACGCACGTCGGACGGAAACTCGTCCACCGCCACTGTGACCGGATTGAAAGTGGAGGCCGATCGGTTCGCGTCGCTCCGCTGATACACGGCGTCGTACCACCCATCGACGCTAAGGTCGAAGCCGAGGTCGCCGCGCGCGACATCGAGCTGCGAGGTGACATCCGTGCGCTCGGAGACGATGCCGGGCCTGAACGCTCGATCACCATCATCGGCATTGGCATCATCCAGCAGGCTGGCGTCCTGTCCATGGACCCTCAGGCCGAGCGACACCCGCACACTGGTGTCAAGCCGTATGTCGAATCCGTCGATCGAGCCGAGATCGACGGCGGCAACAGGCGACGTGGCGCAGAGCAGCACGACCGGGATAAGACGCCAGCACCTCGACGCGGCGACGTGGTACGTGGCAGCGCGATCATCACAGGAGGGCGTCACCTCAATCCGGGCCGCCGAACCGTTGGCGACAGGCGCGGCGACACGGATCGGGGAACGCGCCCGGCTTCGTCAGTCGGCACTGCTGGGGAAACGGCTCGGGTGTTGTGCCCGACCGCGCGGACATGCCATGCGGCGCGTTCCACCGAGGTCGGGAGTCCGGAATGCGACTTAGGGACGGGATTGCGGCAGTGCTCCTCGTGGCCACGCGGCTCGCCCACGGCGCGGGCACGCCGCAGGAGGCGGAGGCGCTGCACGGCCGGCTGACGCCGGTGGGCGCGGAACGCGCCGGGAACGCGGCAGGCACCATTCCGCCTTGGACTGGTGGTATGAAGGCACCGCCAAGCCGCTCCAGTTCCGCCACCGGGGCAGCTCCTGGGGCCGCTATCGCGTCGGATCCGTTCGCCGGCGACCAGCCAGTACTGACCATCGACGGCTCGAATGTTCAGCGCTACGCGGCGGCACTGCCGGAAGGCGCGCTTGCGCTGTTCCGCCGCTTCCCGGATTACAAAATGCGTGTCTTCACGACGCAGCGCACCGCGGCCTTGCCGCAAGCGGTCTACGACGCGATCGCGCGCAACGCGACCCGTGCCCACGCGGCGCCCTCCGGCATCGCCTACGGGGTGGCGGGTGCCGCGGGGGGCGTGCCCTTCCCGATCCCCGCCGACGGCGCCGAAGTCGTGTGGAACCATTTGCTCGCATTCTGGGGCGTGGCACGCGAAGATCATGTCAGCACCTATGTGGCGCCGGGGGACGGCACGATCGAGCAGACCGCGGGGTATCGCGAGACAACGGATTTCCCGTTCTACGCGCCTGGTGCGACGCCCGAAACCGTCGGCCCCTACTACTTCAAGACACGCCGGCTTCAGGATGCGCCGCCCTCACGGGTTGGCGAGGGCTATCTTGCCTGGCAGCCGCTGGACGTGGCCACCGAGCGCTTCGTCGCTTGGCGCTATCTTCCCGGCGAGCACCGCGCCCGCAAGGCACCGTCACTGTCCTACGACACGCCGGATCCCGACACGTCGGGGTATGAATCGCTCGACGAGTATTACCTGTTTTTCGGCGGCCAGGACCGCTACGTCTTTCGCCTGCTAGGCAAGCGTGAGCTCTACGTTCCGTACAACAACAATCGGCTGGCGCTGCACGGCGCGCGCGAGGCGATGACGCCCACCCATGCAAACCAGGATGCGCTGCGCTACGAGCTGCACCGTGTCTGGGTGGTGGAGGGCACACTGGCGCCCGGCATGCACCATGTCGCTCCGCGCCGTCGCCTCTACGTCGACGAGGACACTTGGCTCGCCGTCTACAGCGAGGCGTGGGACGAGGATGGGCGTCTGTGGAAGTTTGGCGAGGCGACGATGATGGTGTTGCCGGATGTCCCGGCGGTGATCGGCGGTAGCCACTTCATCTACGACCTGATCCAGGGCGGCTACTGCTACGACTTCGTCTTCTCGCCTCCCGGTGAGTACCGCGTGACGGGCATGCATCCGGCGGACACGTTCAGCGCCGAGGCGCTCGCCGCAGATTCGTTGCGATGATACCCGATCGGTCGCGGCTTGGTGCCGGCCGGGCTCGCGTCACAGATTGAGGTCCATATAGGCGCTGGCTGCGACCCGCATCATCTCTCCGGCGGACATCGGCGCAATGATGACCGCACCGACGACATTGTCCTGCCACACGCAGACGCGCGTGGCGCCCCGCCGGAGAAGATCGAATCGCACGGTGCCGTCGGAGGGGCGAACGTAGATCGTCAGCACCCGCTGTCCATAGTCCTGGTATTGCAGCTGCGCGGCAGCGCCGCCGGGCCGGTCGAATAGGTCCAGCCGGGCGAGCTGAAACCCGAACCGGTTCAGGTCGGGCACCCGCACATGCATGCCAAGCTTGGATTCCAGCAGCGCATCGCGTGCGGCGACCGGCGGCAGCGGCTCGGCCAAGGTGGTGCTTCTGCCGGCAAGCTGGCCGTCCCGCGCAGCCTCGGCCTCGGCCAGGATCGTATCGCGACCCAGCCAGCGCCAGCCCGCGATGCCACCGGCTGACACCGCCAAGCCGACGCTGGCGGCGAGCGCCAAACGTCGTGTCATCACTGCGCGTTGCCGGCGTGCCGTGGCCGCCTCGATCAGCGCCCTCCAGGCGGCCGGAATGGGTTCCTCGGCGATGTCGCGCAGCGCCGATCGCAACCGTTCGCGATCGGCGCGGTATGCAGCGATGCGCTGGGCAAGGGCGGGTTCGTTCCGCAGAATGCACGCGATCTCCGCCTGGCGCGATGCGCTGAGTTCGTCGTCGATGAAGGCATGCAATTCGGTTTCGGTCGGGTAGGGGGCGTTGGTCATCGCGCTGTTCCCCGCTGCTCCGGGGCGAAGCCGAGCGCAGGCTGGGTCGTCAGGATTTCCCGCAACTGGTCGCGCGCGCGGGCGAGCCGAGACATGACGGTTCCGATCGGTACTCCGAGCTCCTTGGCAGTATCCTGGTAGCTCAGTCCTTCCACAGCGACCAGCACGAGCACTTGGCGGTACAGCGGTGTCAGCGCAGAAATAGCGTCCAAAACCTCGTTCACCTCCTGTGACAGATCGGGCTGGCTCGTTTTGTCATCGACGATATGATAAAGTGTCTGTACGTCTAGGGTTTGACCGCGGCGGCCGGCAGTCCGCCGCCCGCTGATGAACAAATTGAACAGAATGGTGCGAAGCCACGCGGCCATTCGCTCCTCGCGCCGCAGACTGTCCATCCGACGCAATGCATGTTCGATGCAATCCTGCACGAGGTCGTCGGCCGCCGTTCGGTTGCCGGATAAGCCAAGAGCATATCGCCGTAGCGCCGGTAGGTGCTCGATCACTAGACGCCCAAAGCGTTTGCTCGACTCCACTATCAGCGCACGACGCAGGCTATGCGGACCATCGCCACCGCGTGACTCGCATCAAGCAGACTCACGATCTCCGGTGATGCATGCTGAACAATCAAGGCGAACGCTGCCTTGGCCTCAAGCATGTCGAGTTACTTTTCGTCGTTCTGCATGATGACGCTCTCACGCTGGAAGCTATTCCATGGTCCGCGAGCGCTGGCGTGCCGTTTTGGGCTGCCAGTGATGAGCGCCCATGGGGCGGCCGAGACGCCACCCCTACAGGCGGCACTCTACAGGTTTTGTCGGTTTTCATGCACTTAACCGGTTGCGAGTTTCAGGCGCCACAAAAATGCCTCAGGTTGACAAGCGTATATGCCATCAACTTCATGCCATAGTGCCGCTGCTGGATGAACTCGAACCGCAGCAGCAACCGTTTGAATTTGTCCTCCCACGCGAAGGTCCGCTCCACGCGTAGCCGTAATGAATGAACAGCGGCATTGAACAACCGCTTCCTCCCACGCTTCGGGGCCTTCCGATTGCGCGGGTTTTCCTTGATGTTCGGTACGAGACCCGCGTTGAAGATCGCTTTGCGATTGTGCGTGG
>Ga0074046_10002053_pt1 | contig 17633 bp, 14 predicted proteins | sample BogForMeECP23OM3_FD_94441 | JGI IMG/M metagenome (GOLD analysis project Ga0074046, IMG submission 94441) | Bog forest soil microbial communities from Calvert Island, British Columbia, Canada - Bog Forest MetaG ECP23OM3 | ecosystem: Environmental > Terrestrial > Soil > Wetlands ... | reverse complement strand
GCGAACCCATGCGAGGTGACGCCGCGGGCCACGTGAATGCCGATAGCAGCGATTTTGCGCTCCACTGCGTGGGGCAGCCCTTTGGAGGAGCGTTGTGACGGTTCGAGCGTCGGGCTTTCGTCGGCTCTCCCACGACTCTCGTCCAAAGGGCTGCCCCACTGCAGGTGGCACCACACGCCAGTCAGTCCGCAGATGCGTCCGGCCGCCACGCCAAATTCGCCGCAGAGCCGGATAAGCGCCTCTTCCATAAGGCGGACGAAGTCGACCGGGCCAAGCCGCGCGCCGCCCGAATTGCGCAGGCTGCGCAGATCGAAAATGGGGTAGCCGATGAGCTGGCCTGGACCGTGGTAAGTGACGTCGCCGCCGCGGTTGATCTCGTGGAGGGTGACGCCGCGGCTGGCCAGCATTTCGTCGGAGGCAAGAATGTTAGATCGCTTGGCGTTTCGGCCCAGCGTGAGCACGGGCGGGTGCTCAAGCAGCAGAAGCACGTTGCCGATGCGGCCCTGCTGGCGCAGCGCAACCAGTTCTTCCTGCAGGCGCAAGGCCTCGGCGTAGTCCACGCGGCCGAGATAGAGGTACTGAATCATCGCTTCATTTGATTGTAGCGACGCGCCGGATGATTCAGCACGCGTGGCTACTTCGGCGGCGCGCCGCTACTTCGAAGGATCGACCAGCGCTTGATACACCAGCGGGCGCGTGGAGTATTCCATATTGGGTTTCCCACCGCCGAGGCGCTGGATCATGCCGACGAAGACGATGTCGTTGCTCGGGTCGACCCAGTACCACGTGCTGGCTGCGCCGTCCCAGAAAAAGGTGTTCTTGCCGTCCGGCAAATCGGCTGCCTGTGGATCGAAGAGAACGGCGCAGTCGTAGCCGTAACCAAAGCCCGGGCGGAGCGTTTGCGCGCCCACGTGGAACTCGCCGGTGAGCAGCGAGGGCGGCAGGTGGTTGGTGTCCATCAGGCGGACGGACGAGGGCGCGAGAATGCGCACTCCGCTCAACTCGCCGCTGTTTCCCAACATCTGCGCGAAGCGGTAATAGTCCTCCGCGGTCGAGACCAGGCCGCCGCCGCCGGAGGGCGCCGTGGGCGGAGAGAGAAAGTCACCGAAGCCGCGCGCGTTAGAGGTATCGGGCTGCAGGCCGTCGTGGCCGTCGTACTCGTAGAGAGTGGCGAGGCGATCGCGCTTGTCGGCGGGAACGTAGAAACCGGCGTCGCGCATGCCGAGCGGCGTGAAGAGATGTTCGCGCATGAAGTCGGGAAGCGACTGGCCGGTGATCTTCTCGATGATGTAGCCCTGAATGTCCATGGAGAGGCTGTAGCGCCACTTGGTGCCGGGCTGGTAGTTGAGCGGGATTTGCGCGAGGCGGTTGATGAACTCCTGAGGGTTTGGCGGCTGGCGAACCGAGAGCTTTTGGTACATCGCGTCCACCGGGGAATCGCCGTCGCCGTAGCTAAAACCGGCGGTGTGAGTCATCAGCTCGTGCATGGTGGGCGCGTGATCGGGATCGACGAGGATCATTTTGCCGAGTGCATCGAAACCATTGAAGACCTTGAGATTGGCAAACTCGGGAATGAATTTGGAGATGGGGTCGCTTGGCAGCCACTTGCCCTCTTCGTACAGGATGAGCATCGCCACGCCCGTGACAGGCTTGGTCATCGAGTAGTCCCGGAAGATCGTTTCCTTCGACATGGGCACGCCGCTGGTGAAGTCCTGCACGCCGTAGGTGCGGTAGTCCACGATCTTGCCGTGGCGCGCGAGGATGGTGACGGCGCCCGAGAGCTCTTTTTTGTCGACCACATTCTGTATAAAGGCGTGCAGGCGCTCCAATCGTTCTGAAGAAAAGCCCACAGACTCCGGCGGGACGGGCTTCATGTCGATGACTGCGGGAGCGGAGGGCTGCTGGGCGTGTAGACAGAGAGAAAGGAGAACTGCGGCGAGGAGCAGGGAGAATCTTTGTAACGAGGCCATGGGTAGAAGGATCCTTTGCGGCGCGATGCGAACCACTTAAGCGCTCGGCACCCTTTATATCAAACGCAGGGTGCCGCTCTTTCGCTGAAGCGCATTGGGCACATGCATATTGGAGCCGGTCTTGCCTTTATTCCTCGAGTCGCGCCGCAAACAGCCTTTCAAACACAATCCGATGCTCCCAGGCGACAAGCAGCCAAAGCAGTGTTGCAAACGCGCCCATCCCAATACCGCCCGGATTCATCAGGAGATGAAAAAGAAGGATGTTGAACAGCACCGGGCCCAGCAGCGTCAGCCCCAGTCCCACAAACCGGTTTGAACGAAGTCGCTGGCGCGACGGACTGAGAGTAGTGTTTAGCGCAGAGAGTCACGCCGTTTAGGGTGAGTGGTCATAGGGAGGAGGTTCCTATGACCCCACTTCGCCAGCGCATGCTGCATGAGCTTCAGCGGCGCAACTACTCACCGTCCACCATCCGCGGCTATCTCAACGCCGTCAGCCAGTTTGCCGAGTACTTCCATCGCTCGCCTGAACAACTAGGTCCAGAGCATCTGCGACGTTATCAACGGTACCTTCTCCATGATCGGAAGCTTGCACCCAGCACTGTCGAGATGCGTGTCTCAGCGTTGCGATTCCTGTACAAGCGCACTTTGAAGCGGCGCGACCTCGCCTTCGACGATCTCATCTTCCCCAAGGTGCCGCATAAGCTGCCGACCGTTCTCAGTCAGGAAGAGGTTGTGCGGCTGATCGATGCCGCACCCAACCGCCTGTACCGCATCCTCCTGGTGCTGCTCTATGCCACCGGAGCGCGCAGGGCCGAAGCGGCACGGATCAAGGTGGAGGACATTGACAGCCAGCGCATGGTGATCCACATCCGCCAGGGCAAGGGAGCGAAGGACCGCGATGTACCGCTGTCGCCGAAGCTACTCGAAGAGTTGCGCAACTGGTGGCGATGGAAGAAGCCTCAAGGCTACCTCTTTCCCAGTACGAAGGGCCAGCGGGGAACAGACCAGCCTATCTCCGACAAGACTGTCTGGCACGCATGCCGTGCAGCGGCTACGCGCGCGGGACTCACGAAGAAGATCCACCCGCACACCCTGCGCCACAGTTATGCGACACATCTGCTCGAGGCCGGCGCCGATCTGCGCACGATTCAGATATTGATGGGCCATGAGCGACTCGAAGATACAACTGTCTATCTCCAGCTCTCGCGGCGTCACCTTCATGCCGCTGTTAATCCGCTGGAACAGATCGCGCTGCCCGCGGTCGAGGAGGGCAGGAAGCGATGAGCCGGCCACCCTTCGAGGTGGCCGACGTCATTCGCATTGCAGGCGACAGCTTTCGCGAGCGGTACAGCGCTTCCTTGACCTGGCCGCAGCGCAAGGTGCTCGATGCCATCGCGCGCTGCCGCACCGCTGCCCTCGGCGGTCATCGCGACGCCTGCGCGAACTGCGGACACCAGGCCATCTCGTATAACTCCTGCCGCAACCGGCACTGCCCGAAGTGTCAGACCGCTGCGCGCGACCAGTGGCTCCGGAAGCGGCAGCAGGAGCTGCTGCCGGTTGGCTACTATCATGTCGTCTTCAGCGTTCCACATGAGCTTGTACCGCTGATCTGGCAGAACAAGCGACAGCTGTTCTCCTTGCTCTTTGAGGCTAGCGCCGCCACGCTGCTCGAGGTCTCTGCCGACCCGAAGCATCTCGGCGCACAGACTGGCTTCTTGTCCATCCTGCACACCTGGGGACAGACGCTCACTCCGCACCCGCACATCCACTGCGTGATGCCCGGCGGCGGACTCGCGGCGGACCACTCACGCTGGATTGCATCGCATTCCAGATTCCTGCTGCCGGTCAAGGTGCTCAGCCGTGTCTTCCGCGGCAAGTTCGTTGCCGGGCTGCGGCGCCTCTTTGCGCGCGATAAGTTGCGCTTCTTCGGTGAGTGCGTGCCACTTCACAACCAGAAGCGCTTCGCCATCTTCCTGCGCACGCTCTATCGGCAAGACTGGGTCGTTTATGCCAAGCCGCCCTTCGGCGGCCCCGAACATGTGCTGCATTATCTGGCTCGCTACACCCATCGTGTCGCCATCTCCAACCACCGCCTGCTGGCGGTCTCAGCTGCTGAGGTCTGCTTCCGTTGGAAGGACTATGCCCACCACGGCAGGCAGCGCATCCTGACACTTGCCTCCGAAGAGTTCCTGCGCCGATTTGTACAGCATGTACTGCCACGGGGCTTTCCCCGTATCCGCTACTTTGGCTTCCTCGCCAACCGCAGACGAGCCCGCATGCTGCCACTCTGCCGCGCTCTGCTCCACCACGCTCCTGCAGCCGAAACAACTCTGCTCGCAAAGCCCTCGCTGTGGAAGTGCCCGCACTGCCACGGACCTATGCTTCTGATTGAGCGCATGACTGTCGCACAACTGTTCTTCACCGAACACAAGAAGGAATACCGGCTTGATTCTTCCTAGCTGTTTGACCAAAGCGGCCTTCAACGTATGCTTCACCGCACACTTAGTGGGAGTGTGCCTCAAGCCGGAAAAATCTCCTCTTGCCTCTCTATCAGCCTCCGTTCTCCAACATCTACTGCATCTCATTGCGGGTGCAGCGCGGGGCCTCGCCACACTTACCAGCCAGCACTCGCTCGAACGATCCAGCCTAAAGCGATGAAAAACCCATAGCCAACTTCCTGCCCCGATCGCGCCAACGACTTCCTTCAAACCGCTCTATCCGACCTGCTCCGCGCGGTCTCCGTCCACCTCATTGAGCCTGATCGCGCGGAGCAGCTCCGATAGAGCCCTGACGTTTACCAGAAACAGAATTCCCGACACGGCCATAATCGCGCCCACCACGTAAAAGTAGTGCGAGGTGAACAGGTCCGCCGTAAACTGCCCCGCCAGCCCTGCCGGCATCGGCCCCATAGGGATGAAATGGAGGAACATATTGGAACCAAACACCAGGAACATGAGCCCCAGCAGGTAGCGGGCGATCATCGTGACATACTTCATGGTTTTGCCTTTCAATTGATTTGGATTCGGGGATCTGCTGCGCGAGCCGTCCGGCCCGCGGCCTTGGGAAGCGGGCAACATCCCCATAGGGAATGGATGGTTCCCGGTCGCCCGAGGATGCAAAGGATTTGTTTTCCTGCTCATAGCAATGGCGTCAGGTTTGCAGGTGAGAAGGGGCTTCATGAATCCCTGGCTATCGGCTCCGAGCACGACAATGTCCATTCGGGTTACCATGGAATCAAAGGCGGATGCATGCCCACCCAGATTGCCCGCAAGGGACGTGCAGTCACGATAGAAATTCCGGAAGATCTGCTGCGGAAGGCGAATCTCTCCGTCGGCGACGCCGTAGAGTGGACACTGACGCCGGCCGGCTCGCTTGCGTTGCGCAGCTCCCGCCATACCAATGCCGAGAAACCAGCGGACGGTTACGATGATTGGAAGCAGCAAGAGATTCAGGCCGGATTCAGCGAAATTGAAGCCGGCGAAAGCGCCCCCAACAAGAAAGTGATCGAGTGGCTGCGGAGTTGGGGAAGCAAGAATGAGCTGCCGCCTCCCCTGTGAAGCTCCGCTGGAGCAAACGCGCCATTCGCCGGCTTGCTTCCATCCACGACTACATCGCAAAAGACAGTCCAGCAGCCGCGAGCCGCGTAGCCGCTGCCATCGTGCAATCCGCGCTTCGCCTGCAGAAGTTCCCCCACATCGGTCGGCCGGGACGGATCGAGGGCACGCGCGAACTGGTCATCCCCGGTCTTCCGTACATCATCCCGTATCGCGTCGTGGACAATATGGTCCAGATTGCTTCAGTGATTCACACCAGCCGCAAATGGCCGGAGAAGCTGTAGAGCAGTGGTGCCTGCACAATGTGGGTATCGCAACGGTCAAATCCGAATTCGCGCTACACTAGACACTGGCAGGAGGACCGGGCGGTCGCTGCCGGAAATCCTTGCGCAAGCAGAGGTTTCCGGGAGAGGAAAGTCCGAACTCCGCAGGGCAGTGTGCCGGATAACGTCCGGGACGCGGGCGTCAAGGCCCGTGGACGGCTAGTGCCACAGAGAACATACCGCCACCACTGCGTGGGGCAGCCTTTTGGAAAGGCATCCATGGGATACCCCAGGGACTTGCTCCAAAGGGCTGCCCCACGCAGTGGTGGTAAGGGTGAAAAGGTGCGGTAAGAGCGCACCGCTCCGGCAGTAATGACGGAGGCAGGGTAAACCCCACACGGAGCAAGACCAAATAGGGAGGGAAGCCGGGGCCAAGAGCCAGGCGCCGGCTGCGCATCGGCCCGATGCGACAAGACGGTTCGAGCAGTTGTCGAAACCTCCGGGTAGGTCGCTGATGAGCGTCCGCGGCAACGCGGCGCCTAGAGGAATGACCGCATAAACAGAATTCGGCTTATGAGTCCTTTTGCCGAATTGCATGACGGCCCCGAGGGAGAGATTCCTCGGGGTCGACCATTTTCAGAGACAGCCGGCCGGCGAACCAGCGAGTTGGCGGCTTTTCGAGTCCTCAGGCCGACTTCTCGAGCGCGAGCTGATGGGCCTCGGCGATCCTTTGAGAGTATTGGCGAACCTTCTCATAGACCCCGATCACGACCGGACCCACGCAGATGCAATAAACCCGTGTATCTCCATTCTTTGGAAAGCCCGGCTCTCCGAGCGAAACGTTGAACATGTGGCGCGCACTTTCAAGGAAGTCACTGTGGGTGGGTTGCTTGGTCAAGGCACGGCCCAATGCTCTCGCTGTGGCACAATCCACTAGCGCTTCGGCTTCTTTCGGGCCGCAGGCGTGTTCCCAGAAATCCCAGCCACCATTCATGAACCGTTCGGCGAAAATGTGAATTTCCATTGCAGTCACTCAGCACAAGCAATACCGCGCTTTTGCCGCAACTTTCGTCGAAATGATGCTCTCGAATAGAAACTCTGCAGTGGGTCGCTTGGGGCTCATTTTCGGATCGTTGTCAGGCGCTAGCATGGCTTGCATGGCCCATTCAGATTTCAAAACCAGCACTCGCGGGAAAACTTCCTAACCGACCAAAGCGTAATGCACAAATTGCGGTGCATCAATGTCACGAAAGGGTCATGCGCAGGCCCCGAAGACCCGCAAACTCATGCGCCGAATGAGGATTGGGCTTTCCGCAGGACGCTTCCCACTGCGCTGCTACCATCAGACACATGTTGCGAGTGAAGCGGTTGGAGGCGGGCGCACGGTTGCCGGTGGTGGCGCATCCGGGCGAGGACCTGGGTTACGACGTGTTTGCGTTGGAACGGGCAGAATTGGCGCCGCGGGCCACGATGAAGGTGCGGACGGGGATTGCTGTCGAGGCGCGCGATCCGGAGACCGGCGCACCCCTGGGGTTGCTGGTGCGGGACCGCTCGTCGATGGCGGCGCGAGGATTGGCGACGACGGGTGGCGTGATCGATTCCGGCTACCGCGGCGAGATCCTCATTGTGATGACCAACCTGGGCGATGTCACCCAGGAGCTCCAGGCAGGCGAAAAGATCGCGCAAATGGTCCCCGTACCTGTGCTCACAGGTCCAATCCAGGAAGTCGAAAGCCTGGAAGTGTCGGTGCGCGCCGCCAAAGGTTTTGGAAGCACAGGGATGTAGGGACTAAGGGACCAGGGCGTAGGGACCACGGTCCCGGAACCACCGGCAACGGGCCGCGGGCAACGATCCACGAATCACGGCGTACGATGACCGGCCCCGGCCGGAACCTCGCAGCGGGCGGGTGCGTATCATAAGAGCGGGAAGCCATGCCCCTCAAAGAGGCCTTCAAACTCGCGCTGCAATCGCTGTGGGGGAACAAGCTGCGCAGCATCCTCACGCTGCTGGGGGTCATCATCGGCGTGGCGTCGGTGATCATGGTGGTCACGCTGACCAACGGCGCCAAGCAGTTTGTCACGTCGAAGATCAACAGCTATGGTGCGGCGGTAATCACCATCAGCAGGTTTCCCCAGACGTTCATCACGATCGAGGAGTATATCGAGTTCCAAAAGCGCAAATTCATCACCTATGACGACTACCGGGCAGTTCTTTCCGATTGCAAATCCTGCGTTGCCGTCGGTGCACAACGCTCGAACGGCAGTGGAAAGGTGGTGCGCGGAACCAAATCCACCACCGACACGCAAATTCGCGGCTGGACGTGGACGATGCCCTCGCTCTCGAATCTCGATCTCGCAGTGGGGCGCTCGTACACCGACGTAGAGGACACGCACTCCGCGCATGTGGCGATTGTAGGTTCCGATATCGAGGACAACGTGCTGGGGCCCGGCGATCCGCTGGGCAAAGAGATCCGCGTGGACGGGGTGCCGTTTACCGTGATCGGCGTGGGCCAAAGCCAGGGCAAGATGTTCGGCCAGAGCATGGATAACTGGGTGGCAATTCCACTCACCACGTTTCTTGAGAGGTATGGTTCCCAAGGTAGCTTGCAGATTTATGTGGATTCGGGAGGCGGGGGCGTAGTGATGGAATCGGTGAGCGACGAACTGCGCGCCCTCATGCGGGCGCGGCGGCATTTGGCGCCGGATAAACCGGATACTTTCTCCATCGATTCGAGCGCAACGTTTAAGAATCTGCTGGGAAATATTCTGGACAACTTTGGCGCAGTGGTGGTGGCTATTGCCGCCATTTCTTTGGTGGTTGGCGGTATCGTCATCATGAACATCATGCTGGTGACGGTGACGGAACGGACGCGCGAGATCGGCGTGCGCAAGGCGCTGGGCGCGAAGCGGAAAGATATTCTGCTGCAGTTTCTTATTGAATCGGCGATGCTGGCGTCGATCGGGGGAGTTATCGGAGTCTTGTTGGGCATTGGCGCGGCCAAGTCAGTAACACTGGCTATCGGCTTTCCGTCCGTAGTGGCCTTGTGGTCCATTGCGGTGGGGTTGATTGTCGCGATCTCCGTCGGGCTGTTCTTTGGCATTTATCCGGCGCACAAGGCAAGCGCCCTCGATCCGATTACTGCGTTGAGAGCGGAGTTGTGAAGGCAGTGATCAGTTGTCAGTTGTCAGCCGTTCATTGCCTGCACTGGGACGAGGGGGACATATGGGAAGCAAGTTAGCCGCGCAATCTTTTCGGGATCTCGTGGTTCGGCAGCGAGCGATGCAACTGACCGTAGCGGTTTACCGATTGACGCAGAATTTCCCCCGCGAGGAGCAGTATGGCCTCATAAGCCAAATCCGGCGCTCCGCTGTTTCAATCCCGAGCAATATCGCTGAGGGACAGGGCAGGCAGACCGCTGGAGAATTCAAACAATTCCTTGGCATCGCACGTGGCTCGAACTTTGAAGTTCAGACGCAACTCGAAATTGCCCGGGTACTCAAATTCGGAAGCTCTGCCTCAATTGATGAAGCAGAGGGCTTGTCTCATGAAGTTGGAAAGATGATTTACGGGCTTCTGGAGTCGATCTAAGGACTGATTTTGGAACTGATCACTGACAACTGACAACTACACCATGAAAGCAACCGGCCAATCCGGAGAATCCGTCAAGATGGCGCTGGATACGTTGCGCAACAACAAGATGCGCTCCGGCCTGACCATTCTCGGCATCCTGATCGGTATTGCCACGGTCATTCTGATCTCCTCGGCGATCAACGGGCTCAATTCCAACATCGACCATTTTGTGACCACGCTGGGAACCAACGCATTGTGGATCTATCACTTTGAGCCGTTCGGCCACCGGCCCACCACCGAGGAACTGAACCGCAAAAAGCTGACCTTCGAAGACGGCATTGCGATACGCGCACTGCCGCATGTGCTGGCCGTAGACCCCGAGATCTCTTATCAGAATATGCAGACGGGGCTGGGCTCTGTGTCGCTGAAACACGGCACGCACAAGATCTCGAATACCATTCTGAGCGGCGGCACGCAGGCGTTTACGGATGTGCAGGAGGTCAATTTTCTGGAAGGCCGCATGTGGACGGAATCGGAAGAGGAACACAGCGAGAATGTGACGGTTCTGGGTCACGATTCCGCAGCCGACCTTTTCCCCGGTGAGGATCCCCTGGGCAAGGACGTGGAATGCGAAGGTAACGTTTTTACTGTCATCGGGGTCCTCGATCTGCAGCCTCAGGCCTTCGGCAGCGGGCGCAACACGCAGGATAACCAGGCCATCTTTCCGCTTGAGACCTTTCGCAAGATTCATCCCGAGATTACGGATTTCTGGATTGTGGTGAAATACGACGACCAGGCGAACAAGCAACTCGTCACCGAAGAGGTGCGCGAGCTGCTGCGTGTGCGGCGCAAGTTGCACGCCGATCAGGACGATAATTTCGCGATTTTCAGCCCCGAGTCGCTGACGCGGCTGTGGAATCAACTGACCGGCGGACTCTTCCTCTTCATGGTTGCGGTGTCGTGCGTGGGGTTGATGGTGGGCGGCGTAGGCGTGATGAACATCATGCTGGTCAGCGTGACCGAGCGTACGCGCGAGATCGGCGTGCGCAAGGCGATTGGCGCGACCAAGAAAAATATCATGGTGCAATTCACGCTGGAAGCAGTGACTTTGTGCGCGGTGGGCGGCATGCTCGGCATTTTTTCGGGGGCGCTTCTAACCCTGATTCTGCATTTTGCCGTGCCTTTTCTGCACGCGGCCCTTTCGTTGGTCTGGGTCACCATCGCCTTTGCTGTCTCCTGCGTCATCGGCTTGGTGTTCGGCATTTACCCGGCATGGAAAGCAGCGAATCTCGATCCGATTGAGGCGCTAAGGTACGAGTAAAACAGTGATCAGTTATCAGTTGTCAGTGATCGGTCGTTGGCATTGCGCGGTTGCCATCGGCGGCGACTGACAACTGACAACTGACAACTGTAAACTGCCTTCATGCCGCACATCCTGGCTCAGGCGATCGAGATGGCGACGACGGCGCTGGCCGTGGCCGGGATGGGCTACTTTCTCGCGAGCCTGGCAGCGGCGCGGAGTTTTCTGCGTGAGCGGCGCGCGCCGAGAGCTGCGTTCGCGCCGGGCGTAAGCATTCTCAAATCACTCAAAGGGCTCGACCCCGGCATGATGGATGCCTTCCGCAGCCATTGCCGGCAGAATTATGCGGGCGAGTTTGAGCTGCTCTTCGGCGTGGGTTCGCTCAACGATCCCGCGGCGGCAGCGGTAGATCAGCTGATCGCGGAATTTCCCGGGCGGGCGATCCAGCTCGTGGTCTGTCCCAAGCGCCTGGGGACGAACGGCAAGGTGAGCACGCTCGAGCAACTCGCCCGTCACGCGCGCTACGAAGTCTTGCTCATCAACGATTCCGACATTACGGTGGGGCCGCATTATCTGGAACGAGTGATGCGCTGCTTTGAGCCAATGACCCAGGACGCAAGCAAAGCGCCGGTCGGCCTGGTAACCGCGCTCTATCGCGGGCGCGCGCACGGCACCATCGCCTCGCGGTTTGAAGCGCTGGGCATTGCCACGGATTTCATTCCCGGCGTACTCCTCTCGAAGTTGCTCGAGGGCGGAATGCATTACGGGCTGGGTTCCACGCTCGCGGTGAAGCGCGAGGCTCTGGAAAAAGCAGGGGGCTTGCTCGGGCTGGTGGATCAGCTCGCCGATGACTACGAGATGGGCGTGCGCGTGGCGAACGCGGGCTATCGAGCTGTCCTGAGCGCAGAAGTTGTGGAGACGAGTGTGCCGGCGTACGGTTGGCGCGGGTTCGTCGATCACCAGTTGCGCTGGCTGCGCACCGTGCGTGATGCGCGGCCGGCCGGTTATGTGGGCCTGATCTTTACGCATGGGCTCATGTGGGCGTTGCTCAATGTGCTGGCGAGCGGATTGAGTCCGGTGAGCCTGTGGCTACTCGGTCTAAGCTTCTTCTTGCGGCTGGCGCAGGCCATGACGGTGGGCGCCGCGGTGCTGGGCGATCACGAGGTGCTTCCCAACCTGTGGCTGCTGCCCATTCGCGACGCGGTGGCGATGGGCTTGTGGGTGGCAGCCTTTGCCGGAGACACGATCGTGTGGCGCGGCGAGCGCTTTGCGCTCAAGAACGGAAAGCTCGTGAAGCCCGAGCCGAGTGATTGAGAACTGCATAAGGAATGCCGTGTCCGCACAAGAGTGGAGTGGCGGCCGCGCCGTAGGCGCAGCGTTTGTTAGCCCCGCGCTTTAGCGTGGGGAAAGCCTTTTGCAGGATCCAACAGCGGCGCTGGCGAAGCACTCGCGCGAGCGGAGCTATTCGTTCGCCATGGCCGCGTCGGCCTCCTGCAAGGCGCGAATAGCTTCCGTGTCAAACGTGAGGCGCGCCCCCAGCTCATTGAAGTCTTTCTCCCAGCGCGAACGATCTTCCGCGGAGAGCGCGGTGAGCGCGTAGCCCGAGGTGCGCAGAATCTCGTACCAGATGTTTTGCGCCTGCCAGAGATTGAGCGCGAAGGGCATCTCCGTGAGGGTGCGGGCCATCCCCAGCGCGCGATCGAGCATTTCCAGCGCGCCCGAGGACATTTGCAGGTCCACCATGGCGCGCTTCATGCGCAAATCGGCGATGTAAGAGAGCGTGTCGGTCTCGAGCGGCACCAGATCGGCCTTGGCCAGCGCAAGGAAAGAGCGCAACTGCGCCACGTCGACAGGCTCGACTTCGAGCACGCGCCGCAGGCCGGCGTTGATGGCGAAGCCGGCGGCAAGGGTGAGCGCGGGCGGCTTGGGCAGTCCCGCCTGCGACAGGTAGTGCAACAGGCTGGCGTGGTCCTGGTAGATGGTGGTGAGCGAGTTCTCAATGTCCGAGAGCGTGGATTTGAGGATGAGCCGCACGATGCGCCGCTGCTCGTCGGTAAAGAGCGAAGTGAGCGAGTAGTCGGCGTGGCCGTAGAAACGGTCGAGCGAGCGAATCACCTCAGGAAAGTCGGCGCACTGCACGTGACCGGCCGCATCGGCCAAAAAGGCTTCGAAGACGGCGGAATCGGCATCGCGGTAGGATTTTACCGCCGCGGTGATGTTCTGGTCGCCGAAGTGGAGCACCGCAAATGAGAAGCTTTGCGCGTGACCGGTGATGGTGCTTGCGACATGCACTCGGCCCAGCGCCAGGCGGCCGCGGCCCGAAGTATAGATCTCGTAGGAGATGCGGCGCACGCGGTAGCAGAAGATCTCCGTTTCATCGGCAAACGTGGAGAACACGGAACTGATGGCGTAGTGCGCGGCCACTTGCTCGAGGTGCAGCTCCTGGGTGTTGACACATTTCCTGTAGATGCGGGCGCCGTCGCCGGCCGCTGGATCGTTGGAGTGGGCTTCGGCCAGGCGCGCCAGAAACGCAGGTTCCAGCGACGCGGCCTGCTCGCCGAAGACCTGCAGGGCGAGTTGCAGTACGCGCGCCGCGTAGGCGATCACCTGCACAGTCTCGATGCCGCCGATGTCGTCGAAGAACCATCCGCAGCTGGTGTACATCAGTTGCGCGTGGCGCTGCATCTCCATGAGTTCCAGGGCGCGAACGCGCTCGTCTTCACTGAGCTGGTGCGTCTGTTGCGCAGCGAAGAAGCGATCGGCAGACTCTGTGCTGCGGTCGAGCACGACCTGGATGTAGGCGTCGCGCGCCGCCCAGACATCGCGGAAGAAGCTGGCGCCCCGCCGCTCGGTGAGGGGGATTAACGCATCGCGCAGCTCGTCGAGCGCTTTGCGCAGCGGCGCGCGCCACTCCTGGTTCCAGCCCTGATGACCGCCGTTGCAGCCGCAGTTGGAGCGCCACCGCTCCACGCCGTGCATGCAACTCCAGGAAGTGTTTTCGACGATCTCGCACTCGAATTCAGGCGGAAACTGCTCGAGGAAGGAGGCGTAGTCGATGAGCTTGACGGTATCGTCCTGCTCCAGCAGGCGCAACGCATAGGCCAGCGCCATCTCGCCATACTTGTGATGATGCCCATAGGATTCGCCATCGGTGGCTACGTGCACCAGTTGTGGCTGCGCGCCTTCTTTGAATCCTGCTTTGAGGCGCGCGACAAAATTGTCGCCGGAATCGAGCAAACCCTCAAAGGCGATGGCCCGAGAGACCGGACCGTTGTAGAAGAAGACGGCGATGGATGTCCCGGAGGCGAAGCGGACGAGATACGGATGCGTGGTGTCGACCGTGGCGTCGGGCGTATCAATCCAATCGCCCCAGTCGCCGTCGCCCATTTTGCTCGCTTTTTTGATCGGGCGAATCCGTTTGCACTGGTGCGGAGCCAGCACCGTAAATCGAATCCCATTTGTAGCGAGGGCCTCGAGGGTCGCGTTGTCCACCGCGGTTTCAGGCAGCCACATGCCTTCTGGCGGCGCGCCAAAACTATTTTCATAGTCGGCGATGCCCCAGCGGATCTGGGTAGCGCGGTCGCGCGCGTTGGCCAGCGGCAGGATCATGTGGTTGTAGACCTGCGCCATGGCCGAGCTGTGCCCGCGGTTGCGCTGGCGGCTGCGGCCCTCGCCGTCAAGAATCATGCGATAAGTGCGCGGCGCGTTTTCCTTGAGCCAACTGAGGAGTGTGGGTCCGAAGTTAAAGCTGATGCGCGCGTAATTGTTGACGATGCGCGTGATCTGATTTTTCACATTGAGCACGCGGGCCGCGCCGTTGGGCGCATAGCACTCGGCGCAGACGCGCTCGTTCCAGTCGTGGTAGGGAGCCGCACTGTCCTGCGTCTCCACCGTCTCCAGCCAGGGATTCTCGCGGGGCGGCTGATAAAAGTGGCCGTGAATACAAATGAAACGTTTGAGCTGTGACATGAAGATTCCGGTGGCGTGCGCTGAGACCAGCACATGCGCTCTGACACTATTGTAGTGCGATGCGCAGTCAGCGTGCCGAGCGGCCTGTAGGCTCGGAGTTTTTTGCCAGGTCGCAAGCCCGCCACAGGTACCAGCTGGCTACGGAGCGGTACGGCGCCCAGCGCTGGCCGCGGCGGAACACGACGTCGGGCTTGGGAAGGTCGGCGGCTTCGAGCGGGCGCGATTTGGGCACGCGCTGAAAAGTGAGCGCGAAGCCCTTGCGCACCCCGTAGTCGGTTACGGGAAGTACATCGGCGCGGCCGAGACGAAAGATGAGCAGCATTTCCACGGTCCATGAGCCGATGCCGCGGACTTCCGTGAGGCGCTCGACGATGTCGGCATCGTTCATCTTGCGAATGGCGGCGGGCGAGGGCACCGTGCCGTCGAGCGTGCGCGCGGCCAGGTCGCGAAGTGCCTTGATCTTGTTGCCGGAGACGCCGGCGGCGCGCAGCGGATCGTCGGGAGTGTCGAGCAAAAGCTGCGGCGTGGGGTCGCCGCCGAAGTATTCGCGCACGCGGCGGTGGATGGTGGCCGCGGCCTTGCCGTGCAACTGCTGGTAAAGAATCGATTCAAGCAACGACTCAAAAAGCGAAGCGGAGCGGTCCAGACGGAGAGTGAACGGGCCGGCGCGTTCAATGAGTGCGGCAAGTTTGGCGTCGCGCGCGCGCAGATGCGCGATGGCCTCGTCGGGGTCGAAGGGAAGTTTTGGGCTGCGTCCGTCGTGAATCATGGATGGAGTGTATCGCAAGTCACAATGTAGCGCCGGTCTCCAGACCGGCTGTAGTGCGGGCGTCCACGCCCGCACGCGTCCAGGAATGATTAGGAAATCTCAGGGTTAGAGCATCGAGTGGTAAACTCCCCTTGGTTAATTCGGGAGCGAAGGATTCAAGATGAAGCGTCGCGAATTTGTAAAGACGATGACAGCCGCAGGGGTGGGAATGGCGTTGCGGCCGCGTGCCGCACTGGCGGCAGCAGCGCAAGCGCCAGCGCCGGATGCGAACGTTAAGCGCGTGCTGGTGATGTTCAAGTGCCACTTCGATGCCGGCTTCGTTGATACGCAATATAACGTGGTGCACAAAAAGTACTTCGAGAAGTTCTTTCCCGAAGCCATTGAGACTGCGCGCGCCGCGAACGCCGCTGGCAAGCGGCGCTATGTGTGGACGACCGGCTCGTGGCTGCTGTTTGAATATCTGGAGCAGGCTCAAGCGGCCGAGCGCAAGACGATGGAAGAAGCAATTGCGCGCGGCGACATTGCCTGGCATGCATTGCCGTTCACGTGGCAGACGGAGATGTTGAGCCCCTCGATGATTGAGGGCAGCCTGGCGCTGGCGCAGTCGCTGGACCGGCGCTTTGGCACGGTGACCACCGGCGCCAAGATGACCGACGTGCCCGGACACACGCGCGGCATCATTCCGCCATTGGCGAAGCACGGCGTTACGTTTCTTGAGATCGGCGTGAACGGCGGATCGACGCCCGCTGTGCTGCCACCGATTTTCTTGTGGAAGGATCCATCCGGCGCGAGCTTGGCCATGATGTATCACCACGATTACGAAGGCATCGTCGTGGTTCCCGGTTCGGACCTGGCGCTGGTGACGCGAGTGCGCGGTGACAACAGCGGGCCGCATAAGCCCGAAGAGATCGACCGCATTCATGCGGAGCTGGCGGCGCATTTTCCGAACGCGGAGATCATCGCCACCAATCTGAGCGCGATGGCGAATGCTCTAGCGCCCTTCCGCGACAACCTGCCGGTGGTGACTGAAGAAATCGGCGACACGTGGATTTACGGATGCGCGAGCGATCCGCTCAAAGTGGCGCGCTATCGCGAGATTTCGCGGCTGCGCGACACGTGGATTGCAAAAGGCGCACTGCAGGTGGGCGATGCAACGGACTTACAGTTGTTACGCCACGTGCTGCTGGCTCCCGAGCACACCTGGGGCACAGATACCAAGACCTGGTTGGATTACGACAACCTCATACCGTCTGACTTAGCGGGCAAGTTAGACACGAAGAATTACAAGGTTGTCGAATTTAGTTGGCAGGAGAAGCGTCAGGATTTGCTGGATGGCATCGCTACTTTGCCCGAGGCATTGCGCGAAGCAGCGCAACTGGCGATTGCGGGCGTTGCCGCAACACGGCCGGTGGCCGCGCCAAACGCCGTTCCAGTTAAGCCGGGCAAGACCATTAAGACTGAGCACTTCGTTCTGCGAATCGATGCCAGGACCGGCGCGATTGTGCGGTTGCGCAACAAAGCCACGGGGCGGGAGTGGGCGACCGAGAAGAATCCCATTGCGTTGCTGACGTACCAGACGCTTTCGGCAGAGGATTACCTGCGCTATCAAGCGAGTTATCTGACGACGAAGGCAGACTGGGCGCAGAAGGATTTTGGCAAGCCGAATATCGGGCGCTTTGGAGCGAAACGCGAGGAGTGGCAGCCCGCATCGGCTGGCGTACAAGTGGAAGAGACGGCCGATGCGCATCGCATCCTGACGAGCTTGCAGTTCAAGGATGACGAGGCATTTAACTCGGGCCGTGCTGCATTCCCGCGGCACGTTTTTGTCGAGCTACTGCTGCCCAAAGTCGCGCCCGTGATTCACTTGCAGTTCTCGTGGTTCGGCAAGCCGGCCACACGCATGCCGGAGGCGCTGTGGCTCACGTTTAATCCCGTGGCTGAGGACGTAAAGGGATGGCGGCTTGAAAAATCCGGTGAGTGGATCTCACCCTTCGACGTGGCGGCCTCAGGCAATCGTCACATGCACTGCGTGCAAACGGGAATCGCGTACCGCGCGGGCGGCGAGCCGTTTGCTGGTGGTAATTTTTTCACTGCGGGCGGCTCAGAGTTTTCTGATAGTAATTCGTTTCCTCATTCCTTCGCAGTCGACACCCTCGACGCGCCCATCGTCGCTCTAGGCGAGCGCGATCCCATCCTCTTCTCGAACGATCAGCCCGACTTGAGCAAGGGCCTGCACTC
>Ga0074046_10002051_pt1 | contig 17636 bp, 12 predicted proteins | sample BogForMeECP23OM3_FD_94441 | JGI IMG/M metagenome (GOLD analysis project Ga0074046, IMG submission 94441) | Bog forest soil microbial communities from Calvert Island, British Columbia, Canada - Bog Forest MetaG ECP23OM3 | ecosystem: Environmental > Terrestrial > Soil > Wetlands ... | reverse complement strand
CGCGTGTTCACCCGGATCTGGCTGGCGCTTTCCGGCCTGTGGTCGTGGGACGACCTGCCGGTCATCCCGCCCGAGCTGATCTACCTGCCGGCCTGGTTCCCGCTCAACATCTACGACTGGGGCTGCTGGGCCCGGCAGACGATCGTGGCGCTGGCCGTGGTCCAGTCGTTCCGCCCGTCCCGCCCGCTCGAGTTCACCATCGACGAGCTCCATAGCCCGGGGGGACGACCCCCCCAGACCCCCCGGGATCCCTGGGCCCGCGCCTTCGCCGCCCTCGACAAGGCCTTGCACCGGTACCGTCCGGTCAAGTCGGTGCGCCGCGCGGCGCTGCGGCGGTGCGCGGAGTGGATCATCGCCCGGCAGGAGCGGGACGGCTGCTGGGGCGGCATCCAGCCGCCCTGGGTGTACTCACTGATGGCGCTGAACCTGCTCGGCTACCAAATCGAGCATCCCATCATGCAGCGCGGGCTAAGCGGCCTTGACCGGTTCACGATCACCGAGCAGACCAACGACGGCTCGGCGCGCCGCCTGGAAGCGTGCCAGTCACCGGCCTGGGACACCGTGCTGATGATGATCGCGCTAGCCGACTCGGGCCTGCCCGCCGATCACCCCGCGCTGGCCAACGCGGCGCGGTGGGTGCTCGGCGAGGAGATCCGCGGCCCGGGCGATTGGCAGGTGCGTCGGCCGGACCTGGCCCCCGGCGGCTGGGCGTTCGAGTTCGACAACGACGTCTACCCCGACACCGACGACACCGCCGAGGTCGTCCTGGCGCTGCGCCGGGCCGGATCTAGGAGCCCGCAGAACCGGGCCGCCATCGACCGGGGGCTGGCCTGGCTGGCCGGAATGCAGTCCAAGGACGGCGGCTGGGGCGCGTTCGACGCGGACAACACCCGCAAGCTCGTCAACAAGCTGCCGTTCTGCGACTTCGGCGCGGTCATCGACCCGCCCTCGGCCGACGTAACCGCGCACATCGTGGAGGCGTTCGCCGCCGAGGGGGGCGCCACGGACTTGGCGGTGCGCCGCGGCGTCGTCTGGCTGCTGCGGGCGCAGGAGCCGGACGGGTCCTGGTTCGGCCGGTGGGGCGCGAACTACATCTACGGCACGGGCGCCGTGGTGCCCGCGCTGATCGCGGCCGGGGTGAAGCCGTCCAAGCCGGCCATCCGCCGCGCCGTGGCCTGGCTGGAGGAGCACCAGAACCCGGACGGCGGCTGGGGCGAGGACCTGCGCTCGTACGACGACCCGGCGCTGGCCGGGCGGGGCCTCTCCACCGCGTCGCAGACCGCCTGGGCGCTGCTCGCCCTGCTCGCGGCCGGGATGCGAAACCACCCGGCGACCGAGCGCGGCGTCCGCTGGCTCGCCCAGACCCAGCGGGCCGACGGCAGCTGGGACGAGCCCCAGTACACCGGCACCGGGTTCCCCGGCGATTTCTACATCAACTATCACCTGTACCGGCTGGCCTTCCCGATCAGCGCCCTCGGCAGGTACATATCCGAAGGAAGCGCATGACAGATCAGCTGCTCATCTGCGCCCCGATGCGCATCGAGGCGCGCGCCATCCGGCCGGGACTGCGCGCTGGATCCCAGGTGGTGCACACCGGCTACGGCACCACCAGGGCGGCGCAGCGTGCCGAAGAGCTTAAAGCCGCCTCGTTCGGCCAGATCGCGATCATGGGGGTCGGCGCGGGCCTGACCACCGACCTCAGCCCGGGTGACCTGGTCGTCGGCACCGAGGCGGGTCTGGTGACCTGCGCGTCGGCGCCGCTGCTGGCCGGCGAGCTGCGGCGCGCCGGGCTGCCGGCCCGCACCGGCCGGATCACCACCGTGGATCACCTGGTCCGGCGGTCCGAACGGGCGTCGCTGGCCGCCGACGGCACCCTGCTAGCCGACATGGAGTCGGCGCCGCTGGCCACCGCGGCGGGCCAGCGGCCCGTGGCCGTGGTTCGCGCGGTGTCCGACACGCCGGTTCACCCGGTCGCGGGCATCATCTCCGGCGGGCTGGCCGCGCTGCGGTCGCTGCGCGCCGCCGCGCCCGTGATTGAGCGGTGGGCGGCGGCCTGCGGGCCGCGGCAGGTGCTGCTGGCCGGGCCGCGGTCGTTCTGCGCCGGCGTGGAGCGGGCGATCGAGATCGTCGAGCGGGCGCTCGAGCTCCAGGGGGAGCCGGTCTACGTGCGCAAGCAGATCGTGCACAACACCCGCGTGGTCGGCGACCTGGAGAGCCGCGGCGCGGTGTTCGTGGACGAACTCGACCAGGTGCCCGACGGCGCCACCGTGGTGTTCTCCGCGCACGGGGTGTCGCCCATGGTCCGGGCCGAGGCGTCCCGGCGCGGGCTGGCCGTGATCGACGCCACCTGCCCGCTGGTGTCCAAGGTGCACGCGGAGGCCCGGCGGTTCGCCGCCGACGGGTACACGGTCGCGCTGATCGGCCACGCGGGTCACGAGGAGGTCGAGGGCACCATGGGCGAGGCGCCGAACGCGACGGTGCTGGTGCAGACGCCGGAAGACGTGGCCGCGCTGCGCCCGCGCGACTCCGGGCGCGTCGCCTACCTGATGCAGACCACGCTGTCGGTCGACGAGGCCGCGGAGGTGTCCGGCGCGCTGCGCGCACGGTTCCCCGCGGTACGCGGGCCCGGCAGCGACGACATCTGCTACGCCACGACCAACCGGCAGGCCGCGGTGCGGGCGGTCGCCGCCGAATCCGACCTGGTGCTCGTAGCCGGCTCGGCGAACTCCTCCAACTCGGTGCGGCTGGTGGAGACCTGCGAGCGCATCGGCACGCCGGCGCACCTGATCGACAGCGCGGCGGACATCTCACTTGGCTGGCTCACGGGGGTATCGACGATCGGCCTCACCGCCGGAGCCTCCGCCCCTCCCGCCGTGGTGGAGGAGATCATTTCGGCGCTGTCAGGGCTAGGCCCCCTGTCCGTCTCCGAGCGAGTCACGACCACGGAATCAATCCGGTTCGGCCTGCCCAAGGAGGTAAGGCACTAATGCCCATGCCACTACGTCAGTCCCTGCGCGTCGGGTCCTACCTGATGCGCCAGAAGCTGGCTGGCAAGAAGAAGTTTCCGCTGCTCGTCGAGCTCGAGCCGCTGTTCGCCTGCAACCTGAAGTGCGCGGGCTGCGGCAAGATCCAGCAGCCGCACGAGATCCTCAAGCAGCGGATGCCGGTGGAGCAGGCGCTGGCCGCGATCGAGGAGTCCGGCGCGCCGATGGTGTCCATCGCCGGCGGCGAGCCGCTGATGCACCCGCAGATCGACGTGATCGTCGCCAAGCTAGTAGAGCGGAAGAAGTTCGTCTTCCTGTGCACCAACGCGCTGCTGCTGCCCAAGAAGCTGGACAAGTTCAAGCCCTCGCCGTACTTCGCCTGGGTGGTGCACATCGACGGGCTGCGCGAGCGGCACGACGAGTCGGTCTGCAAGGAAGGCGTGTTCGACGACGCGGTCGCCGCGATCAAGCTGGCCAAGTCGCGCGGCTTCAAGGTGAACACCAACACCACGTTCTTCAACACCGACACCCCGCAGACGGTCATCGAGGTGCTGAGCTACCTGAACGACGACCTCGGCATCGACGAGATGCAGATCTCGCCGGCCTACGCCTACGAGAAGGCACCGGACCAGGAGCACTTCCTCGGCGTGGAGGAGACCAGGGAACTGTTCCGCAAGTCGTTCGCCGACGGCCGGCGTAAGAAGTGGCGGCTGAACCACACGCCGCTGTTCCTGGACTTCCTCGAGGGAAAGACCGACTTCGGCTGCACCGCGTGGGGGATCCCCTCCTACTCGCTGCTCGGCTGGCAGAAGCCCTGCTACCTGATGTCGGACGGGTACACCAAGACGTATTCCGAGCTCGTCGAGACGACGGACTGGGACTCCTACGGACGGGGCAAGGACCCGCGGTGCGCCAACTGCATGGCGCACTGCGGCTATGAGCCCTCGGCCGTGCTCGCCACGATGAGCTCGCTGCGCGAGACGATCAGGGCCGCCCGCGGCTGATTCCTTGGGGTAACCCAGCAGCTTCCCTTCAGCACTCGTTCAGGTAACAACGCCAAGCTCTGAACAGGCGCGGCGTTCGCTCCCGGGGCGACCGCGCCGCCATCCACCCAGCACCGGCGGCGGTCCCTTTGAGGAGTGCGGGATGTTCTTTACTTATCTGCGGCGTGAGCTGCGCGGCCGCATGCGCCAGGCCGTGTTCATCGTGCTCGGCCTGGCGCTCGGCGTGGGCCTGGTCATCACCGTGACGGCGGCGTCGGCCGGCGTCAAGAACGCCCAGGGCACCGTGCTGCACGCGCTGTACGGCGTGGGCACGGACGTCACGGTGACCAAGACGCCCGCGGCCGGGTCGTTCACCCCGGGGTCGTTCGGCTTCGGCTTCCGGACCGGGACCAACAAGCGGCCCGCGGCCGGAACCAAGATCGACACCAGCACGCTCGCGCAGGGTGCCACGCTCGCCTCGATCGGCGCGTCCTCGGTCAGCACGGTCGCTGGCCTGCACGACGTGGCCGCGGCGGCCGGCGGGCTGACCCTGAACGACCGGACGCTCAGCGGCACCGTGCCGGCCATCAACTTCAACAGTGGCTCCGGCGGTTTCGGCGGCGGCGGTTCCGGCGGTTCCAGCAACCCCGGGCAGAGCTTCCGCGCCAACTTCACCACCAACAGCTTTGGCGTCGACGGCGTAGATCTCAGCGGCGGCGAACTCGGCCCGCTCAGTTCGGGCAAGCTCAGCGCGGGCCGCACCTTCACCACCGCGGACTCGTCTTCGGACGTGGCCATGCTGGACTCCTCCTACGCGACGCAGAACAAGCTGTCGGTCGGATCGACGATCGCCATCGGCAACAGCAGCGGCACCACGACGAATTTCAAGGTGATCGGGATCGTCAGCGAGCCCGCGGGTGACAACCCCTCGGACGTATACATCCCGCTCGCGGTCGCGCAGAAGCTGGCCAACATGAAGAACGACGTGAACACGATCTACGTCACGGCCAGCAACTCCTCGGCCATCGGCACCGTCTCCAGCGAGATCAAGACGGCACTGCCCTCGGACACCGTGACCACCTCGAGCGACCTGGCCAACGAGGTCACCGGCTCGCTGTCCAGCGCCTCCAGCCTGGCCAATAACCTCGGCAAGTGGCTCGCGATCGCGGTCCTGGTCGCGGCGTTCCTGCTGGCCAGCCTGCTGACGCTGGCGGCCGTCTCGCGCCGGGTGCGTGAGTTCGGCACGCTGAAGGCGCTCGGCTGGAAGAGCCGCCGCATCGTCGGCCAGGTGATGGGCGAGTCGGTCACCCTGGGCATCATCGGCGGCGTGATCGGCGCCGGGCTCGGCCTGGCCGGCGCGGAACTGGTGTCGAAGATGTCGCCCAAGCTGACCGCCGTGGTCGGCCAGACCACGGGCTCGGCCACCCCGGGCGGCGCCAGGCAGTTCGGCTTCGGCGGCGCGGGCGGGACCGGCGGCGGCGGGACCGGCGGCGGGTTCGGCGGCGGCGGGGCTGGCAGCTTCCGCCAGGCCACCGCGGCTAGCCACACGGTAGCCGTGCACTTGTCCGCCTCGGTGAGCTCCAGCATCATCCTGCTCGCGGTCCTGCTGGCCGTGGCGGGCGGCATTATCGCCGGGATCTTCGGCGGGTGGCGGGCCGCGCGGCTGCGCCCAGCGGCGGCCCTGGCCAAGGTGGGATGAGAGGAAGGCGACATGTACAAGCTCTCCGGAGTGACGAAGAATTACCAGAAGGGCCGCGACACCGTGGCCGCGCTGCGCGGGGTGGACCTAGTGGTCGAGGACGGCGAATGGCTGGCCATCCAGGGCCCGACCGGGCACGGCAAGTCCACGCTGCTGCAGATCCTCGGCGGCCTGGACCGCCCGTCGGCTGGCATCGTCGACTTCGACGGCCGTGACCTCGCCCAGCTGCGCGAGGCCGCGGTAACCAGGGTGCGGGCTGAGTCGATGGGCTTCATCTTCCAGACCTTCAACCTGATCCCCACGCTTACCGCGCATGAGAACGTGGAGGCCGCGCTGGTCCCGCTGCATACCTCCGCCACCGTGCGGCGGCAGCGGGCCGCGGTCGCCCTCGAGGCGGTCGGCCTCGGCGACCGGCTGCGCCACGTGCCCGGCGAGCTGTCCGGCGGGCAGCAGCAGCGGGTGGCCATCGCCCGGGCCCTGGTCAAGGAGCCCAAGGTCCTGCTGGCCGACGAGCCGACCGGCAACCTCGACGAGGACACCAGGGACGAGATCATCGGCCTGCTCGAGACCATGTGGCGGGAGCGCGGCCTGACCATGGTGCTGGTCACCCACGACAGCACCGTGGCCCGCCGCGCCCAGCGCATCGGCGTGATGAAGAACGGCCGCCTCACCTTCAAGCAGCCAGCCCGCCGCCAGGCGGCCGCCCCAGCCGCCGCCACCGCCCCCCTCGGCGGCGAGCCCCTGGATACCGCGGCCCCCAGGTTCCAGCCACCCGATCTCCCGCCCGCCGACTCCCTTTCCTTCCCCGACTAATCCACCGCCTTTCCTTCCCCGACTAATCCACCGCCTTTCCTTCCCCGACTAATCCACCGCCCTGGCGTCTGAACGCGGGTGGGCCGCTGCCGGGTTAGGGGTCGAGCATGGCCTCGCGGCGGAGCAGGGCGGGCAGGGCCGCCGCTTCCGGGCGCCCGTCGGCCAGGCCGTGAGCCGCGAACCAGCGGCCGATGTTCTCCGCGTCGCGGGTGAGGAAGAAGGCGCCGCGCGGGTTCGCGATCACGTCGACCACCTGGGGAAGGTCGATCATGACCAGCCGCCCGTCGTGCACCAGCAGGTTGTACGCGGACAGGTCGCCGTGGGCCAGGCCGTCCCGGGCCAGCGCGACCAGCGCCTGCACCAGCTGATCCCACAGCCCGGCCAGTTCGGCCGGGCCGGGCCTGGTCTCGGCCAGCCGCGGGGCGGCTACCCCGTCCGCCGAGCCGATGAACTCAAGCAGCAGCTCGGTGTCGAGGATCTGCGCCGGGTAGGGGACGGGTATCCCGCCCGCGTACAGCCGGGCCAGCGCGCTGAACTCGGCGTGAGCCCACTGGCCGGCGATGGCCTGCCGCCCGAACGCGGTCCGGCCCGCGACCGCCCGGTTGACCCGGGACTCCCTGGTCCGACGCCCCTCCAGGTAGCCGCTGTCGCGATGGAACATCCGGTGCCCGGCGTCGCGGTAGCGCTTGGCGGCGAGCAGGCAGGACCGGCCCCCAGGTACGCCGCGCCGGATCAGGAAGACGTCGGCTTCCTTGCCGGTCTTCAGGATGCCGAGTTCGGTGTCGACGGCGGCCAGTTCGGTGACCAGCCAGTCCGGATGCGGCTTGGGGCCGCGCTGGGTCGGGATCGACTGGTCCCAGGTGGACCAGCGATCCCCTTCCGGCAGGCCGTCGGTCGCGTCGAATACCTCGATCGGCGGCGGTGACCGGCGGCCCCGGGCCCGTTTGGCCGTGGTCGGCTCGTCGTCGTCGAAACGCTGCTTACCCCGGCGGCGGGCGGTGCTAGCCCGGGGGGATGACCCCCCGGGGCCCCCGAAGTCGAAATCTCCGCGGCGTGCGGAGGGAAACTCGTGCACGGGTGGTGCTCCTCAGCTGAGCGGTGAACAGGGCGGGCGGGAATGCGCCCGCGACGGGCCTAGACATGTCACGCCTCCCTTCACTCAGCCGGCCAGCGCCGGCCCGAACCTGCTGCAGGTTGCCACACCGTCCCCGGCCGGAGCAACTGGTTTTCCGCCGGGCTACGCCATACTGAGGGTCATGACCGGCACCTCCTACTCGGGAGCGCTTCTCGGCGAGAGCCTGCTCTGCGCGCCGCAGGATCCGGTCAACTGAGCGTAGCTAAGATGTTTCGCTCCCGTTACCGGGAGCGATCGCCAGTCCGCCGCCGCACGCGGAGTTGGCCATAGATTATCTGCGGGGAAGCGAGGAGGTTACGTGTCGCCGAACAAGCTGCTCCTGGCCACAGTGCTCCTGCTGGCCGCCGCCGTAGCGGGCTGTTCCCACCCGCACCAACAACTGGATCCCGGCGCTCGATGACCGCAGCGGGTGCCACCAGGGCGGGATCTGTGAGGCCACCATGGTGCAGCGCATCACTGGCAAGCCGCCCGCCCCCGAGGAAGGTGCCCACCCCACCCCGCCCGTGCCCCCATCTTGACGCCGAACGAGCCCGGTACCCGCCCCAGCCACCCCACCAGCCCCTCACCCGGACCCCATCGGCCCTACCAGCCCCACTCCAAAGGGCCGCGTCATCATCGTGGACACAAACCCGCGCGATACGGCCGGTAACGGTCCACGATCATGCTCCTCACGCCCTAGACCCGGACGAATTCGATGCCGGTGAGCTGGCAGAACGCCTTCCAGTCGGCGACGTGGTGGCCCAGGTTCATCACCTCGTGGTGCGGGCCCGGCGGCGACCAGGCAGGCGGTGAGCACGTCGCCTTCGGCCGCGTACCCGTAACCCTTGGCCATCAGCGACGACGCCGCGGCCAGGGGCAGCCGGGCGAACCGGCCGCGTGCGGCCCACGCGGTCGCGTAGGTGGAGTGGGTGTGCACCACACCGCCGACCTCGGGCATGTGCCGGTAGATGTAGGCGTGCGTGGCGGTGTCGCTCGACGGGCTCAGCCCACGCGGTGCCACCGGCTTGCCGTCCAGGTCGCAGACCACCATCGACTCCGGGGTCAGGTCGTCGGTCGCGGATGGCGCGCAGCCGGTGCATGACCTCGTTCGCGCCGCGCCCGAAATAGTCGTGCAGCTGCACGTACTCGGCGTACAGCTCGTCGTACACGTCCGCGCGGGCCTGGTCCGGCCGGTAGACGTCCTTCTCGATCCGGCCCATAGCGGCCGCCGCGGCCGGGACGTCCGGGTAGACGCCCGCGGCGACGGCCGCGTGGATGGCCGAACCCAGCGCCGGCCCCTGCCCGGACCCGATCACGGACAGCGGGCGCCGGGTGACGTCGGCGTAGATTTGCATGAGCGGGGCGCTCTTGACCAGGCCGCCGGCCACCACGACCTCAGTCACCGGCACGTCACCTAAGGCGCGGGCTCCGCACGAGCGCGGGCTCCTCGCGAGGTCAGGACTTGTCGCGGCCCGTCGTCGTGTCCCGCAGGTCGCGGAGCGCGGCCTTGGCCTTGCGCCCGGCCTCGCCCTCGCGCAGGTCGCGCAGCACGTCCCGGGCGGCGTCGCGCGCCTTGCTGACCACCTCGCTGTCCCGCAGGTCGCGGAGCGCGGCCTCGGCCTTGCGCCCGGCCTCGCCCTCGCGCAGGTCGCGCAGCGCAGCCTCGGCCTTGCGGCCCGCGTCGCTGGTGCGCACGTCCTCCAGCGCGGAACGAGCCTTGCGGGCCGCGTCGCCGTGCTGGGCTCCGCGCAGCCACGCGATCAACCTGGCCCACCAGCCCCGAACCTGCTGCTCCATTTCGGTCATCGCGGACTCTCCTCCGTACCTGTCGCTCACGCCTGTAAACACGATATAACGCAATTCCGGATACCGCCAAGCCGCCGGCGGAGATCGAGGCCGAGGCGCTGCTGCCGGCGCCGGGCCGCTGCTCCCTGGCACCGGGGCGCGGGCCCTAACCCGACCGCTCGATGCCGGCCAGGAGCACGTCCACGACGTCGGCGATGAAGGCGTCGCTCATCGGCAGGTGGCCGAGCAGCAGCCGGTGCTCGGCGGCGCCGAAGAACAGGTCGAGGACTACGTCCCGGTCCACGCCGGGCGCGATCTCGCCGCGGGCGATGGCCCGGTCCAGCATGATCCGGTGCTGGCTGCGCAGCGGCTCGAGCACGCGGTCCCGCCACGCCCCGCGCAGTTCGGCGTCGTGCTGCGCCTCGGCGATCAGGCCGGTCAGCATCGATCCCATCGGCGTCTGGGTGACCGCCCGCACCCACGCGTGCAGCGCCGCGAGCAGGTCGCCGCGCAGCGTCCCGGTGTCCGGCAGCGGCTGCAGCTCACGAAACGAGGCGACAAAGGCGTCCAGCGCGAGCAGGCCCTTGGATGGCCAGCGCCGGTAGATCGTCGTCTTGCCGACCCCGGCGCGCGCGGCCACCTCTTCTATCGACATCGCGGCCAGCCCCCGTTCGGCCAGCAGTTCCACGGCCGCGGTCAAGATGGCGCGATCCGCCTCCTGGCTCCGCGGCCGTCCCCGCTGCGCCCCGCCGGCCGCCGCACCTCCAGCCGGCCCCGGACTCGCCGGACCGGTGCTGGCCGGATCGGTGCTGGCCGGATCGGTGCTGGCCGGATCGGGGGCCGCCTGATCCGCCGGGGCCGGAATATCCCCGCTCATGGCCCGGCTGTAGTCTGTAGAAATCCGAAACGATCCGTAACGTATCTGATTGGTGTCATGCCCGTCACCGCGCCCTCCAACCGTCCTGAGCCTTCGATCGCCGACCGGCCTGCGGCCCTGCCCATCCCCGGGCCCATCCCCGGGCCCATCCCCGGGCCCATCCCCGGGCCCACCCCCGGGCCCACCCCCGGGCCCACCCCCGGGCCCACCCCCGGGCCCACCCCCGGCCAGGCCCGCCGCCAGCCGCTGCAGCTAGCTCTGATCCTTGTCGCCGCGTTCATGGTCGTCCTGGATTTCAGCATCGTGAACGTCGCGCTGCCCTCGATTGAGCGGGAACTGCACATGCCCGCCGATGCGGTGCAGTGGGTGGTGACGGGATACGCCATCTCGTTCGGCGGCCTTCTTATTCTCGGCGGCCGGGCCGCTGACCTGCTCGGCCGGCGGCGCATGTTCGTCGCGGGCCTGGTCGTGTTCTCCCTGGCCAGCCTGGCCGGCGGGCTGGCCCAGGACCCGGTGCTGCTGATCGCCGCGCGCGTCGTGCAAGGCGCGGGCGCCGCCATCGTCGCCCCGGCCGCGCTGTCTCTCATCACCACCGGCTTCCCCGAAGGCCCCGAGCGTACTCGCGCTATCGGCCTGTACGGTGCGGTTTCCTCCGTCGGCTTCGTCGCCGGGCAGGTTCTCGGCGGCGTACTGGTACAGTTCACCAGCTGGCGCGCGGTGTTCCTGGTCAACGTCCCGGTCGGCCTGATCGCCGCCGCCCTGTCCCCGGCCATCCTCGGCCCGGCCAAGGCCGGCGCGACCATCCTCGCCCGTCGGCTAGACGTCGGCGGCGCGTTGCTGATCACCACCGCGGTCACGCTCCTGGTCTTCGTCGTGTCCCAGGGCGTGGTGCTCGGCTGGACCTCGCCGCTGGTCATCACGGCGGTCGTGGTTGCCGCGGTGGCCATTGCCGGTTTCGCCAAGGCCGAGACCCGGCACCCCGAACCGCTGATCCGGCCCTCGCTGCTGCACCGCAGGGGGCTGCGGGACGGGACCACGCTGGCCTTCCTGCTCGGCCTGTGGAACGGCGGCGAGATGCTCGTGCTATCCCTGTACCTCCAGCAGGTGCTGCACGAGTCTCCGCTGTTCACCGGCCTGGTCATCGCCCCGCAGGGCGTGGTCGGATTCGCTATGGGCATGATGGGGCCCCGGCTGGCGGGCCGGATTGGCGTCAAGCGGCTGCTGGTGCTGACCGCCGCCGCGGCGACGGCCGGCTTCCTCGTCCTGACCCGCCTGCCCGCGGCGGGCTACAGCCCGGTCCTGTTCGTGGTCACGCTGATCGGCTTCGGCACCGCGGGCACCGCGTTCGGCTCGACCGTGCTGGCCAGCCGCGGCATGGCCAACGCCGATCAGGGCCTGGTCGGCGGCATGATCAACACCAGCCGTCAGATCGGCGCCGCGGTGGGCGCCGCCCTGCTACCGGCCGTGGCCCAGGGCGTCAGCGGCGGGATCGGGGTCTCCGGCGACCGCGCCGCGATGTTCACCGCGGCGCTGGCCGCGCTGGCCGCCACCGTTGTGGCCTGGCGCGCCGCCCGCCCGGTCCCGGCCCGCGCCGCCGGATTATCCCGAACGGTCCCGGTACCCGCCCCGGCCTCGGTGGGTGTGCTGCGGGGTGAACGCTCTCACGCTGGCATGACCCGACCCCCTTACCCCCACCGTAAGCGGCGCGTAGGCTGCGGGAAAGGAGGATGTCCATGGGTTTCGAGCACATCCTGGTCGAGCGCTCCGGCGACTTCGCCACGGTCACGATGAACCGGCCGCAGCGCCGCAATGCCTTGTCCCTGGAGCACATGCGCGAGCTGATCACCGCGTTCGGTGATCTCGGTCACAGCGACGTGCTGGGTATCGTGCTGGCCGGCCGCGGCCCGGTGTTCAGCTCCGGGCACGACCTCGCCGAAGTCGCCGGCGGTGACCTGCCGCAGGTCCGCTCGCTGCTGATGACCTGCACGGAGCTGATGACGCTGATCCAGCAGGTGCCCCAGCCGGTGGTGGCGCGGGTGCACGGGCTGGCCACCGCGGCGGGCTGCCAGCTGGTGGCCACCGCCGATCTGGCCGTGGCCAGCGAGGAGGCCGGCTTCGCGGCGCCCGGCGGCAAGGGCGGATGGTTCTGCCACACCCCGATGGTGGCGGTGGCCAGGAACGTGGGCCGCAAGCGGGCCGCCGAGCTGGCCATGTCGGGGGACGTCATCGACGCGCGCACCGCGCTGGACTGGGGCCTGGTCAACCGGGTGGTCCCGGCGGCGCAGCTCGACTCCGCCGTGCAGGACCTGCTGGACCGGGTGACCAGGGGATCGGCGGAAAGCAAGGGCATCGGCAAGCAGGCGCTGTACACGCAAATCGACCTGGACCAGGCCAAGGCCTACGCCTACGCCGTCGAGGTCATGGCCGCGACCAGCCAGCTTCCCGACGCGCGCGAATGGACGCAAGCCTTCCTGGAAAAGCGCAAGCCGAACTGGGGGCGCGGCCGGCCTTAGGTCAGGTCCGCGACATCATCACCGCCCTGGCCGCGGGGTAACCTCGCCTGCCGCGGCCGGGCTGGTAGCGTCGGGCCTAGGGGGATCCCTCTCGCCCGATCTAGGCTTCAAGGGAGAAGACCATGGCCTCTCGGCTGAATCCATATCTCAACTTCAACGGCAACGCCCGGCAGGCGCTGGAGTTCTACCGCAGCGTGTTCGGCGGCACCCTCACGCTGAGCACGTTCGCCGAGTTCGGCGCCCAGAACTCACCCGACGCCGACCGGATCATGCACGGGCTGCTGGAGACCGACGCCGGCTACACGATCATGGCCGCCGACGTCACCAGCGACATGGAGTACCGCCCGCCGGCCGGGTTCGCGGTGAGCCTCAGCGGCGACGACGACGCCCTGCACAACTACTGGGAGAAGCTGTCCGCCGGCGGCACCGTCACCATGCCGCTGCAGAAGCAGGCCTGGGGTGACGAGTTCGGCATGTGCTCCGACCAGTTCGGCGTCCCATGGCTGGTCAACATCTCCCCGCCGCAGGCGTAGCCGCTGGGGCCACCAGGCCCCGTTCGCGGGCGGGTGGCCGCCCAGCCGCCCGCCCGCCCGGCCGTGACCCTGCGGGCCGGGCGCCCTCGCGCCGCCGCGGACGAGCGTGCCCCGGTCCCAGCCGCATGCCGCCCGGTCCGCCTGCACCAAATTTGCCCCGGTAAACCACCGCAAATACCCTATTTCGCCTCCCCCGGCGCGCTGGCGGATTGCACGGATGTGACAACGTAGCCTCTCTTTCGGGCAGGCTGCCACATCCATGCCCCGGCGGCTCGGCGCCCACCGGGGCCAGCGCCTCGGCGCCGGCCAATGCCAGTGGCTCGCCGGCCAATGCCAGCGCCTTGTCGTCGACCGGAGCCAGCGGCGCGGCCTGAGACCGGCGGCGGCCCGCGAGCAGCGGCAGGCTGCTCAGCCCGATGCCCGCCATGATGGCCGCGCCGCCGGCCACCTGCGCGAGGCCGACCGCGTCCCCGAACGCCGCCGCGCCCACGATGGCGCCGACCAGTGGCTCGAGGTTGAGGAACGCCCCGGCGACCTCGGCGGACACCCGGCTCTGCCCGAACGCGAACAACGTGAACGGCAGCAGCGTACCGGCCGCCGCCAGCGCGAGGACCGCCAGCACCGGACCCGGGCTGCCCGGCGTCGCCGGCGCGCCCTGCGTGGCCACCGTAACCAGCAGCGCGCCCAGCGTGGCGCCCAGGAACTGCACCGCGGTGACCGCGACCGAGTCGCGGCCGGTCAGCAGCCGGCTCTGGGCCACCGTGACCCCGGCGGAGAGGAAGAGCGACGCCAGCACCAGGCCGTCACCAGCCATCGTCGCGCCGCCGCCTCCGCCGCCCGCGGTGACCAGGCCGATGCCGAGCAGCGACACCACGAAGCCGACCCAGGCCACCGGCCGGGCCACGGTCCGGTGCCACACCGCGGCGATGATCGCCACCAGCACCGGCACGGCCCCGATCACCAGGGCCGCGTGGGTGACGCTGGTCCGGGTGATGCCCGCGTTCTGCACCATGACCGAACCGCCGTACCCGAGCGCGCCCGAAGCCAGCACCTTGGGGGTGAACGCGGCGCGCAGCCTCGCCCGGCCGGTCGTCCGCCCGGCGGTAAGCGGAACCGCGGCCAGCAGCACCGCGGCGGCCAGGCCGAAGCGCGTGGCGGTGAGCCAGCCCGGCGACAGCCAGGCCAGGGCCAGCTTGGACAGCGGCACGCTGGTGCCCCACAGCAGCCCGGCCGCGATGAGGGCTGCGACGGCGTGACGGCGGTTGGTGTTCATGCATCCATACTCACCGGTAGCTATTCAGCATTCGCCGCTAGAGCTCATTAGCGATATATAATTTTGTATTATGGCTGTTGATCTTGACGAAGTTGACATACAGCTGCTCACTGCGCTGCAGGAGGACGCGGACCGCACGAACGTCGAACTCGCCCGGCTGGTCGGCCTGTCGCCCGCGGCGACCCTGCACCGGATCCGCCGGCTGAAGGAGTCAGGCGTCATCCGGGTCATCCGGGCCCAGCTCGACCCGGCCGCGGCCGGCTTCCCGCTGCAGGTGTACGTCACGGCCACGCTGGCCCGTCACGACCCGCGCTCGAGCCGCGTGTTCGACGACCAGATCCGCGCCCTGCCGCAGGTCATCGCGGCGGACAACGTGGCCGGCGAGACCGACTACCTCCTCACCGTGGTCGCCCGCGACGTCGCTGAACTGCAGACCGTGCTGGCCAGCCTGGCCACCCGCGGCGGCCAGCGGCTGGTCACCTACCTGCGGCTGGCCGAGGTCAAGCCCCCGACCCGGCTGCCGCTGGCTCCGCTCGGGCTAGCGTCCGACCGCCCCGCACGGCACCGCCGAAGTAAAGATCATTAGGCCGAACGAGCCCGGTTCCACGCTCCGGCCAGCCGACGTTCCCCGCTGGCCGAACCACGCCGAAGGCAGGACGCGCGCGACACGCCTGGCTGTGATGGGATATGGGTGTGGCTGCGGTTGGCGGCGATCTCGTCCGCTTCGCCGAGTGGCGGCAGGTTCACGGGTTCGCCGAGGGTGTCCGGGCATCGCCCGCTGCTCTGGCCCTGCAGGGAGAGGCTGGCGCGGGCAAGTCCACGTTGTGGCGGGCCGGAATCGACACGGCCGCGGCCGCCGGTCATCGCGTGCTGCGCAGCGAGCCCTCCGCCAGCGAAACCGATCTGTCGTTCGCTGGGCTGTCAGACCTGCTCATTGACGTCCCGTCGCTGGTGGGAGCACAGATCCCGGGTCCGCAGCGGGAGGCACTCGAGATCGCGCTGCTGCTGCGACCCGCGGGCGACGAGCCGCCCACCGCGCACGCGGTGGGTCTGGCGGTGCTAGCCGCACTGCGCGGCTGCCTATCCGAGGGTCCGCTCCTGGTCGCGGTCGACGATGTCCAGTGGCTTGATCAGGCCAGCCTTGATGCCCTGACCTTCGCGCTCCGGCGGGTGACCAGCGGCCCGCTGTCCCTGCTGGTGGCCGCGCGCACCGAGGCCGCCGCGGACCCGCTGACCGCCGACGCGCCGCCGCCGTCGCACGACTGGCATGAGCTGCTGGCCGCGATGCCCGCGGCAGAGGTCATCGACCTCGCGCCGCTGGACATGTGGCAGATCCAGAACCTGCTGCCCAGGACGGTCAGCGCCGCCCAGGCCCGGCTGGTGGCCAGGCAGTCTCGCGGCAACCCGTTCTGGGCCAACGAGATCGTGGCCAGCCTGGACTCCGCCGAGAGCCAGGTGCCGCCGCTGGCGCGCACGCTAACCGACCGTCTGTCGCGCTCGCTGAGCGCGGATGCCGCGGCGGCGCTCGCCGTAGTCGCGGCGGCAGGCCGGATCGGGGTAGCGGAGGCCCTGGCGGTGCTTGACCACCTCGAGGATCCCGCCGCGGCCCTGGACGCGGCGGTCCTGGCCGGCGTCGTGGTCGAGACCGGGGACCGGCTCTCCACCGCGCACCCGCTGATCGGCGCCGCGGCAGTCGAGTCGCTGCCGCCGGGCCGCCGCGCGCAGCTCTACCGGCGGCTGGCTGACGCCTCGTCCGGCCCCGAGCGATACGCGCATTTCGCCGCCCTGGCCGCTGGCGTGGGACCGGACCCCGCGGTCGCGGAAGCACTGGACGCAGCCGCCTCCGCCGCGCACGGACGGGCCGCTAACGCTGCCGCCGCGCAGTTCGCCGCGCAGTCGGTGCTGTTCACGCCCGGATCGGATTCCGATGCCCTGGTGCGTCGGCGGATCCGCGCTGGCGAGCTGCTGCTCCTGGCCGGCGACATCAGAGGGTCACTGGAGCACCTGAAGCCGCTCGACATCGACCGGCTGACGACCGCCGACCTGGAGAAGGCGCTGCCGCTGCTGCTCGACCTGACCGATCTCGTGCACGGCGCCGCGGCGGCCACCGCCATCATCACCCGCGCCGTCGGCGCCGCGGGAGGCACGGGACCTGACGGGCCCGACCCGCGTCGGCGCGCGATCGCGCTGGCTCTGGCCTCCGATGTGATCTACGGCATCCGGGGCAGTAAGCGCGACGCCGCCCTCAACGCCATCAGCTGCGCCGAGGCAGCGGGCACGCCGGCCGACGCCACGCTGCACCGCGCGCTCCTCAACCTGTTCATGGCCAAGGCGATCGCGGCCGAAGGGCTCGACACCGGTCTGCTTGACCGGGCCGCTCGCCTCGAAGCCAGCCTGCCGGCGACCCGGTTGTACGACAGCGCTGACCAGTACCGCGGGTGGTCCCGCTACGTCGAGGACCTCGACACCGCGCGGGCGGCGCTGCGGCGGTGCGTATCCCGGGCCAAAGAGATCGGTGACGACTTCGCGCTGGTGACGTTCCTGTCGTACCTGGCGATGACCGAAGTGCTGGCCGGCGAGTACACGGCCGCGGCGGGCGCCGTGATCGCGGCGGAGGCGGCATCCGCTTGGCACGACTGGCCGCCGTCTGGCTGGCATCTCGAACCGCGATGCGAAGTGCTGATCGCGGCCGGCGACCTGGACGGCGCGCTCCGCATCGTCGACGAGCGGCTCCCGGAGAATGATTCCGCACCGCTCGCCGCCCGTTATAAGGGGGCCTGCGTGCGGGCGAAGGTGAGTGCCTGGCGCGGCGATCCCGAGGCCACGGTGCGGCAGCTCGAGCGGGCCGCCAGGTATGCCGAGCATTTCGAGTGGGCCGATCCGGGGGTGCGGGACCGCCTGGACATCCCGCTGGCCGAGGCCTACGTCGCGGTCGGCCGGCCGGACGACGCGATGCGCATCTCGGCCTGGCTGCATGAGGTAGGCGGGCGGCTCGGTCGTCCCACCCTGACGGGCGACGCGCACCGGATCGAGGCCCTGGCCGCCGCCGCGGCCGGCGACCT
>Ga0074046_10002050_pt1 | contig 17639 bp, 15 predicted proteins | sample BogForMeECP23OM3_FD_94441 | JGI IMG/M metagenome (GOLD analysis project Ga0074046, IMG submission 94441) | Bog forest soil microbial communities from Calvert Island, British Columbia, Canada - Bog Forest MetaG ECP23OM3 | ecosystem: Environmental > Terrestrial > Soil > Wetlands ... | reverse complement strand
TCCGGGAAGGTCGCGGCATCGATGGGCTGTACCGGGGTTGGCGAACACGCCGATTGCGAAGCTGTTTCGGGGCAGTCGTTGGTGTTATCCGACCGCCCTATCCAATGACTGCTTGGGGTGGTTTTCTGCCGGTCCGCTTCCGGGCCAGCATGTTGCAAAAGCGGACGTTCGACATATGGCGCGATCTGGCCGAATGCGGTATGGTCGCCTTTGGTCTTCAAGCGAGAAAAGCGGACGTCCACCGCGTAGGGATTAGTCGACGCCGCCCCCTTTTCGTTGCGTCTGTAGCGTCCCGCTCAGTCGTCCCCGCCTTGGACGTACGGCTCCGGCTGGTCCCTCAGTAGGGGCAAGGGATTGTGGGGATGCTGCAGATCCGGAACCAGGTCGGTCGAGGCGCGGCTCCGGGGACCGGTTGATATTCGGGTACTTCATGATCGTCTTGTCGAACTCGAGGATCACCGGTTCGATCAGCGACAAGAGCCATCCGTTGTCCTGGCCCGCGTACCTTCCCGGCGATGTCGTCATCACGCGCATCGGCGCGTCCCCGTTGAGCGTCATGTCGTATTTCTCGAACGGGTCCATCGTCAGATTGTAGGTCGCTCCGATTGCGCCCAGGTTCTGCTCCGGCCCGAGCGACGGGTCCTTCGCAGTCTGGAGATACTTCCAGTGCGTGCGGTCGAGCCGGCCAGCTTGCATCTGTACGAACCACTGAAGCGCAAACGTGTGCGCGATTTTCTCCTTTCTAGGATGCGCAGCTTTATGATGACGGTTCACCCGCGAGTGCGCGCGCGCCTACTAGCATGCGTGGATTCACGCGGATGCTTCGCCATCCTTCTCTGACACGAGCCACGCACAAGAGCGGCGCCCGCGTCGTCGGCGAACGGGGACATTCCGCGGCTATCGTTCCACCCCGCGGGTGTGCAAGAAGAGAGCGGCCAAGAGAACGCGATTGCATCGGCCATGTGCGGGACGCGCACGCAATAGGTGGGGGAGACTGACAGATGGCTAAGCGGAAGCCCAACATCCTGGTGATCTGGGGCGACGACATCGGACAGACCAACATCAGCGCCTACAGCCGCGGCGTGATGGGCTACCGGACGCCGAATATCGATCGGCTCGCAAAGGAGGGGATGATCTTCACCGACAGCTATGGCGAGCAGAGTTGCACCGCCGGCCGCTCGGCGTTCATGACGGGGCAGAGCGTCTTTCGCACCGGCCTGAGCAAGGTAGGGCTTCCGGGCGCGGATCTTGGCCTGCGGGCAGAGGATCCCACCATCGCCGAACTGCTCAGGCCGCTCGGTTACGCCACCGCTCAGTTCGGCAAGAACCATTTCGGCGACAAGGACGAGTTCCTGCCGACGATGCACGGCTTTGACGAGTTCTTCGGCTTCCTCTACCACCTCAACGCCTGCGAGGAGCCCGAGCAGCGCGACTACCCGACCGAAAAGGACTTTCCTAATTTCCGCAAGAATTTCGGGCCGCGCGGGGTCCTCGCCTGCAAGGCGAACCCGGACGGCACCCAGACGATCGAGGATACCGGACAGCTGACATCGAAGCGCATGGAGACGATCGACGACGAGATCGCCGCCAAGACCAAGGACTTTATTGCCCGCCAGGTCAGCGCGAACAAGCCGTTCTTCGTGTGGACGAATTCTTCGAAGATGCACTTCCGCACCCACCCGAAGCCCGACAGCCTCGGCCAGTCCGGCCGCTGGCAATCCGAATACCACGACGCGATGATCGATCACGACAAGTGGGTCGGCGAGCTGCTCGACCAGCTCGACGCGCTCGGGATCGCGGACAACACGATCGTGCTCTACGGGACCGACAACGGACCGCACATGAACTCGTGGCCCGATGCCGGCATGACGCCGTTCCGCAACGAGAAGGACTCCAACTGGGAAGGCGCGTTCCGCGTGCCCTGGCTGGTCCGTTGGCCGGGCGTGACCAAGCCCGGCAGCGAGTGTAACGAGATCGTCTCGCATCTCGACTGGATGCCGACGTTGTTGGCGGCCGCCGGGGACGCGGAGATCAAGGAAAAGCTGCTCGGAGGGCATCAAGTCGGGGACAAGACGTTCAAGGTCCATCTCGACGGCTACAACTTCATGCCGTACCTCAAGGGCGAGGCCGAGAAGCCGCCCCGCGTGGAGTATTTCTACTTCTCGGATGACGGCGACCTGATGGCTTTGCGCTACGACAATTGGAAGCTCGTATTCCTGGAGCAGCGCGTCGTCGGTACGCTGCGCATCTGGTCAGAGCCCATGGTAGCGCTTCGTGTCCCGAAGCTGTTCAATCTACGCACCGATCCCTACGAGCGCGCCGACGTCACGTCGAACACTTACTACGACTGGATGATCGACCACATCTACTTGTTCGTACCGGCACAGCGGCTCGTCGGTGAGTTCCTCAGCACGTTCATCGCATATCCGCCGCGCCAGAAGGCCGCGAGCTTCTCGATCGATCAGGTCCTGGAGAAGCTCTCGCAGCACGGCGGCGGAAGCCACTAGCCGGTCTGACGAGCGAAGACCCGTCCCTTCACGCAAGGGACGGGGACGCGCGTCAGGTCTCGCCGCGCACGACGCAGCGGAAGCCGGGGCGCCTGTCAATCCAGAACCCATCGACGCTGACCGGGTGCGCCGGCCGCTCCTCGGCGTAGTGGCGATCGGAGCCCATGACGAAAGACCCGCCGGTGATACCGTCCGCGTCTCGCTGCCCGTCATCGCGTGGGACGGCAGCCGCGCGGAATTGCCGGTCAAGGGCTCCGCACCTGCGTTTCCGGCGCCCGCGCCGATGTCTGCTCCACCAACCCGCGCAGCAGCACGACCAACTCCGCGTGCGCCGGCGTCGCCGGGTCGTGCAATTCCTCGGTCGTGTGCGCCTCGGTCAGACGGCTGAGCTTTGTTAGGGTGCGGATGCGCTGCCGCCGCGTCAGCTTCAGGTCGCTCGACCGCCATGTGAATAGGATGCGGTACAGCTCGCCGTCGCCGAACAGCTTATCCAGCTCGGTGATGAACGTGGAGATTAGGAACAGTACGAGGATCCAGATCTGGATCGCCAAGAACCGGTGCCAGGTGAAGTGCGTGGCCACGTAGTCCGGCATCGCGGCGAGCGTGCCGCCATGCGCCACATATTCGATCAGCTTCTCGAGAAAGCGCACCACGAAGACAACGACGAAATAGAACGCCGATTTGTAGAGCACCGGCCAAATCAGCGGCTCGGTGTCATAGCGGCTTAAGAAGGGCAGCGCGTTCGCCACCAGTACCGACTTGCCGATGACCAGCGCGGCGGCCGTGGCGAGCATGAAGCTGGCGAACTGCTCACCGTAGTCGTCGAGGATGAGTTGCGTCGTCAACAGGATCAGGTTGAAGCCAACCGCGAAGAAGATCGTCGGCGGTAGCATCTCCTTGAATTCTTTGACGACGAAGGCGAGCGCGGGCGATCTGGACATTGAACCCCTCCGTGCGGTTCGGCACTCATCGGAAATGACTGAGGCGGCATAGCGTCCTTCGTCGTAAGGGGCGGTCTGACCGCGCTTGCAGGTGCGCGGCGAGATTGGAAGTGACGACGTGATCTGCCACGCCGTCGGCCGGCGCAGCGAGACTTGCGACCGTTAGCCGCCCGCCGGATCATCGTCACTGCGGCGGCTGCTGCTTGAGTTCGCGGATTAGCAGCGCCAGCTGCACGTCGCCGGGATGCAGCTGCCACAGTTCCTCTGCGTAACGCAGCGCCGACACCACGTCCCCGCGGTCGCGTGAGATCGAGAGCAGCGCCATCAGGATCGCCAGGTCGGTCGGAAACTTCGTGTGCGCGCCCTGCAACAGCGCCAGCGCCTCGTCCGGCGCACCGGTGGAGTTCAGCGCGATTGCGTAGGTGTAGACGAACCGAGCGTTGTCTGGCGCCAGTTCGCTGGCGCGGCGCAGCTCAGCGACGGCGTCGGCATAGGCGTGCTGCCGCACAAGCAGCAGCCCGAGCGCGTGGTGGGCCGCGGCATTTTCGGGCTCCAGCGCGATCGCCTTGCGCAGCAGGTCGGCGCCCTGCGCATCCATGCCGCGCAGCCGATCGAGATCGGCGAGGTTGACCATCGCCTGCACGAATTTCGGGTCGAGGCGCAGCGCGGTGTGGTATTCCGTGTCGGCCTGATCGGCCAGCTGGTGCCGCAGGTCGAGCAGCCCAAGGTTGAGATGCGCCTCGGGTCGGTCAGCCGACACGGCCTCGGCCGCGACCAGCTCTGCCATCGCGGCACTGAACGCAGCGCGCTGCTCGGGCGTGAGGATCTGCGGATCGCTACTGGCGAGCGCGCGCGCCGCTTCGATCCGCACCGCGCGCACGGGGTCGGCGAGCAGCGCCGCTTCGTCCCTCTCCATCGCGTCGGACGCGGTTGCCGGCAGCGCACGAACGGCGCCGAGGCGCACCAGCGGGTCGGGATCGGCGAGCGCCGCCCGCCATGCCGGCAGGGATGCGCCGCCGGCGACGCGCGGCAGCAGCAGCAGGGCGCTCGCGCGCGCCATAGCGGGCTGGGTGGGATCGCCGATCAGCGCATCGAGCATCGGCTCCGCGCCGCTTTCGGCCGCCCGGCCCGCCGCCAGCGCCTGCCCGTAATGCGGCTGCGTCTGCCTTCCGTTCGGGAACCAGTCGGCCACCGCATGCGTGGCCCAGGCATCCGACTGGTGCGTGTGGCAGCCGGTGCACGCGTCCGGTGTTCCGAGCGTGATGGACAGGTCCGGGCGCGGCACGCGGATGCTGTGATCGCGACGCGCATCGACGCCCATGTAGGTCTTCGTCGGCATGTGGCAGTTGACGCATTGCGCGCCTGCGGTGCCTGGTTCGTGGTGATGGTGCGACGGCACGTCGAACTTCGCCGGCATGTGGCATTGCGCGCAGAGCGCGTTGCCCTCGGCGCGCAGCTTCAGGCCGTGCGGCTCGTGGCAGTCGCTGCAGGTGACGCCCGCGTGGTACATGCGGCTTTGGATGAACGAGCCGTATTCGAACATCTCGCCGCCGATCTGGCCATCGGGGTGGTAGTAGCCGGCTTCGATCATCGCGGGCAGATGGGCGTCGAGGAACGGTGTCGCGGCGGTCTTGTCGGCCACGATCGTCGCGGCGCGCGCATGGCAGCCGGAACACGTCTCAAGCTCCGCGGACGAGGCGCGGGGCTCGGTCCGGTGCGCGATGCCGGTTTGCGGGTTCATCTCCCACACGCCGTGGTCGGCGGTCTTAAGCCAGGCAACGAGTCCCTCGTGGAGGTCGTCGGGCGGGCGGGGCGCGGCGGTGGCCCAGGCGATATGGCGCGAGGCCGGTCCGTGACACGCCTCGCAGCCGACAGCGACCTCGGAGTAGGTCGTCGCAAACGTGTCCGTCGTCAGGTCGTAGTTCTTCCTGACGTCGGTGGAATGACAGTCGGCGCACATGTAGTTCCAGTTCTGGTCGCGGCCGGTCCAGTGCAGCCGATCGCCAGGCGCGAGGAACTGCCCCGGGTAGAGCGAATACCAGCGCTGGCCGCCGGCCTCCCTCGCGCGGGTGTCCCACGCGATGCCGAGCGCCTGGTAGCGGCCGCCCGGCATCGCGATGAGGTACTGCTGCAACGGCGCGACGCCGAACGTGTAGGCGATGGGGTAGTCGTGCATGGCGCCGTCCGGCCCATCGGTGCGCACCGTGTAGGTGTCGCCCGAGCTGTGGAACGTCGTGGTGATCCCACCGATGGCGAAGGTCGCATCATTGAAATCGCCGAGGATGGTCGCGGCCGTCGCGTGCTGCATCGCCGCCGCGTGGTGCGATGCCTGCCAGCGCGTCGTCTCGGCTGTGTGGCAGGCGGCGCAGGCGGCGCTGCCGACGTAGTGTGCGGATTCGTCCGCCGATGCCGGCGAGCGCGACAGCAAGGCGGCCGCAACCAAAATAGCCGCCACCGTACCAGCGAGAGGCCATAGCACGATCGCGTGAGCTACGGCGTGCGACGTCAGGAGCCGCCACGTAATCATCTTAAAGGAATCTGACTCTATCAAGCTGACTTCGACATGTCCCGCGCCGTCGCGGAAGGCTGCGGCGAGGCGTCTCGGCTTTTCACAAGACCGCCTACCCTGACTGCGCCCCCTAGCCGGCTATCATGAGAGTCGGTCCCGGCAATTCGGTCCTGCCTTCGTTTGCGCCATCCTGGCATCGCCATCAGCCTTGGCCGGACAGTTCCGTCACCGTCATTTCGCCTCACCCAGGCTTCGTGACGACCCGATAGGTGACGCCGCCTCCGCTGTACATTGGCTGATACCAAGCCCCGCCGAAGGTGAAGTAGGTGGCGCCATCGACCGTCTGGTCCGTCGCTCCGTTCGGCAGCGCGGGCACGGTGATGCCAATCGGCGGCGGGATTACTTCGTAGCCGCCTGGAGCCGAACTGTAGAACGCGCCGCCGCAGTCGTACGTCTGTCCCGCCCCGAGATCGACTGTCGAGCAGGATGGCGGCGTGCTCGGCACGATCGCGCCTTGCGGCGGGGGAACGATGGCATACTGGCTGCCTTGGGATGCGTAGTAGACGCCGTTGGCGTACCAATACGGCGTCCCGGCGACAGACAGCGCGTACGCGGCGGCCGGCAGTGCCGCAAAAGTGGCCCCGATCGCGAGACCGGCGCCCAAACCCGCACCAGAATAATAACCTCCCCAGTTTGCGCTGTAATTGTTCCAAGTGTTGTCTCTATTGTATTGGAGATTACGCGCCTCAGCGTACCGGTCCCGGTTGAGCGTGTCAGCTTCGTTGAAGCGGTTCTGCTGGATCTGGCTGGCGTTTTGCTGGACGGTCGGATGACTCTGCGCGGCTTCCGGGTGGCTCTGCTGGAAGCTGTCAGCGCGGTCGGACAAGGTGCCGGCGTTGTGAACGCTGCCCCAGCCGCCGCGCCCGAAGCCTGCATCGCCGCCCCTGTCGAAGAACCCGCCGTCGCCAAAGCGTGGCGCTCCGCCGCTGTATTCACCCCAGTGAGTCGAGCCGCCGAAGGTGGAATGCCCGAAGCCCCCGCCGAACCCACCACCGTGAAAGCCACCGAACCCGCCGCCGTGGAACCCGCCAAAACCGCCACCGAAGCGGGCAGCCGCGCGGTCGCCGCCGACCACCAGACACATAGCCACGGCGGTGCTCGCCAGTAGCAGGCCGCTCAGCTTCCTTCCGTGCGACAGTCGCGTGATCATCGACCTTCTCCCGACCCTACTTGCTGGCACTGACAGTTTCGAACGGCACCTTTCGCGCCGCCGCCGGCAGGTCCGGCGTGAAGACCGGGGCCGCGATGCGCGGTGCGAAGTCCCACTCCGTGAACACCGCGCTGAACTGCGGCTGCGCCGGCTGCGTCTTGTAGGTGATGACCAGCTTGCACGGAGTGAGCTGCGGACCGTTGTCGATCCAGATCTCCCAATCGATGTCTTTCTCGACGAAGGCGAGCGCGTGGCAGTTGCGGCCATTCACGTCGCCCTGGCCGAGATCGATGCCGTACTGTAGGCGACCGCGCAGGCTGTTGTCGGGATCGCTGTAGAGAAAGTCGGCGAGCGGCGGTGAAAAGTTCAGCTCTGCGACCGTCTTGTCCAGCATGGCGTCGATAGTGGGGGGCGCGGCCTGGCTCGCGTAGAATGGTGTCGCCGGATCGTACAGCGTGACCGATGCGCCGTCGTACCAGAACTGCCGGCTGCCGAGATCGCCGCTCCATTCGACATAGAGCCGCCCGGGGCGTTGCAGGGCCACGTCCTCGGCGGCGGCGAACTGGAGCTTCTGGCCGGAGGGCAGCACGTGATCGAAGGCGATCTCGGCGTGGAAGGTGAATTGCTCGGCCGATCCGAGATAGGCGCCCATCTGCCTGAGCAGCATTTCGGCGCGCTCGCTCACGGCGGGCGCTGCCGCGGTTGTAGCGGGGGCCGCCCCGCCGCCGCTGACGGCTTGCTGCGCCAGAGCCGGCGCCGAGATCAGCAACACCGCAGCAGCCACATGTCTCATGCTCATCGGTCGCTCCCTTGCATCAATCGCCTGCCATGCCGCCGACCGCGATACCGGTGATCTTGTCTGCTGCGTCGAAGCCGAACAGCAGACCTGTGGCGTCGCCGCGCGGGAAAACGGACGTCACCTCGTAGAAGGTCTACTCACCGTCCTGTCGGGTCTGCACGACTTCGGCGCGTTCGGCGATGCTCCGTGCGCGTTGAGGTCGTGCGACATTCTCCCGACCGCCTCGTCAGTCACCTGCGCGAAGAAGGCGGGAGCGTAGACCGACCGATCGGTCCGGCCGGCTTGCATTTCTTTGAACCGGTACATTGCGAACCTCGCCACGCAACTCTCTATCGTCACCCCGTCCCAAGTGTCAGCTGACCTTCTCAAAGTCCGGCAGCTTCCACGTTTTATCAAAGATCCCCTTCTGCGGGCCGTAGAATCGAAACCACGGATACCAATCCTTCCCTGGTTCCGTGTAGATCCAGTTGGACTCCATGCTGGCTGGTGCCTTGGGGCCAACGTAAATTTCCACAGAGCCATCGGCGTTCTTACGCAGTCCGGGGTCCAACGAGTCGACCGTCAGGTGCGTCGAGTTGCGGAAGAAGGCCGCCGTCTCCTGCTGGTAGACAGTCACGGCCCAGAAGTCGCTGGCGGGGACATTCGCCGGGACATGCAGCCGATACGTATCCGCGCCCGTCAGTCGCCCACCGTCTTTGTCGAAGAAAGTGTTGAGGTAAAAGCTGCCTGCGCCGAGCTTTGCTACCGGCCCGAAGAAGCTGGCGAGAGTGATTCCCCGTGCATCGACGTCGAAATAATTGGGGACCTCCCAGAGAAACTCCGTTTTTATGCCGATTGGCGGAGCGGGGATGTTCCATTTGCTGTCGGGCCAATAGCGCGGAGATGTCGAAATGATACCTTCTATCAGCCAGGCCTGTGCCTCTGCCGCCGCCGCCTTCAATTGCGCACGGGTCGCCGGGTCCGGCTTGAATTCCTTGCCCTTCTCGATGCCGAGAGGAAGAAGCATGCCCATCATTTCGAGATCACGCTGTTGCGCGGGCTCCTCGTTGAGCACGCGCGCGAGGCTGTCGTAGAAGCGGTCATCATAGGGAACGACAGCGTCGTAGAGCTTGTCAGTCATGTCGATGAAATGCGGCTCTGGCGGGCTGGCCGCCTTGCTGAGCGGGTAGATCCTGATTTGTTTCACGAGCGCATCGCCCGCGCGCGCATCCGCTTCCGATCTGGTTGCCAGGATGGAGCGGATCAGCATGTAGCTGCCATATGTCTTGGGCCGCAGCGGGATATAACCCGCCGGCGTCTCGCCACTGTAGTCCGGCGGTAGAATCAGATATTTGCCGCCCTTGCCATCTACGCCCACGTCGGTGAGCGGCACCTGCCAGGAGTCCAGGATGGTGCCGAGGAACTTGGCCCCGGCCACGGCCGCCGGCAGGTCCAGAACAATCGGTCCATCGTCCTTCGTGTTTGAGAAAATGTACAGGTAGCGAACGCTCGTATCGACATCGAGCGACTGGTTCTCCCAGCCGGCCCCTTTGGGCCACCAGACGATGTCATTGTAGCTTGCCTTCGCGTCGCGGAAGTATGCCTGCCGCATCATATCCAGCGTCACGGCAGGCGCGCCCCAAATGACGGTGTCCACAGCTCGCCGGTAGACGGTTCGGCTCGCCAGCGCCTCAGGCGTGTAACGCGCCACACTCTGCGCGGTCGCCGACTGAGTTGTCAGCAACAGACTGATGAACACGATGGACAAGATTCGCATCGACCTCTCTGTTCCTTTACCGAAATCCGCCCACCGTGGCTCGAATCCGCCGCGGCTGAAGGGCTGAGGCACCGCGTTGGGTCCGAGAACCGACCTCCGCCGTGGTGCGGAATTCATCCGACACGGGCGACCCTCTCGGGCCGCCCGCTTTGTCACATTCGATGCCGTTGCCGCAGCTACTCGGTAACGACTTAGTCGTCTCCCTTATGAGCTTTCATTTCCAGCAAAATGTTACTCAGGTTGTAGGTCTCCGCCGGTTGCAGTGGCGGGAATTGGCCATACGACGCGAGTTCCTTCTCCCATAACAGCTGGCCAATCGGCAGCATGTTCCAGTCGTACAGATACGCAGTGGCCGGGGCGCCCAGCTGTCCGCCAATGCCCGTGGCTGACTTTGTTTCCCCGAAGCCGACAGTCTGCTCGAACGGGTCGCGCTTGATGTTCGCAACCAAGGTCCAGTGAAACGTTTGCAGGGGCAGGAACCAGCCGGTCGCTCCTCCAGGCGACATCGAGTAATACATCTTCCAATTCCTGTAGCGCACGGCGGATGGCGTCGCGCCCGAGTAGTAGAAGAAGACGTCCCGCGCGGACTTATCGGCCGTGCCTTCGAGATAGGCGCGCTGGTCAACGCCGTCCAACGTGGTTTTCACGATGCCGGGGTAATTTCCGGCCTCGATCTGACGCTTCAGGTCGTCGCCGGTGGGTCCGCCAGCGATGTCAACCAGCGTGGGCAACCAGTCGAGGGCCGCGAACATCTGGTCCTTGATCGTTTCCGGCTTGATGTGCCCGGGCCAGCGAATGACCAGGGGAGAGCGATAGCCGCCTTCCCACGCCTCGCCTTTCTGGCCCTTGAACGGCGTGATGCCGCCGTCGGGGTAGGTAACCGTCTCGGCGCCATTGTCGGTGGTGAAGACGACGATGGTGTTATCAAGCTGGCCCATGTCCTCCAGCTTCTTCAGGACGTAGCCGATGTTGTCGTCCAGCTGCTTCATGCCGGCTTCGTTGACGCCCCAATCCTTGCCGCCCGTCGTCCCGACCATTGCCTGGTATTTCGGCGACAGCACCGTCGTGACATGCATGCGGGCGGGGTTGTACCAGACGAAGAACGGCTTGCCGGTCTTCTTGGGGTCGTTGCGGTCGAGGAAGTCGATGACCTTGGCCGAAGTCTCCTCGTCGACCGTCTTCGACCGCTCCAGTGTCAGCGGACCCTGGTCCTGGCAGGTCTGGTTCTTCTCCGTCCCGTCCGAGGAGTGGCACCAGATGATCGGGCGCGGCGGGGTCAGGCAGGTCGTCGTTGCCGGGTCGACGGCACCCGGAGGGTCCGAAAGGCCAGGGACAGGCGTGTTCTTGCATGGCGGCGCTATGGCCTGCACCGTGGGCGAGGAGTTGATGTCGGGGAAGCTCACCTGCTGCATCGCGTCCAGGTGGTAGAGCCAGCCCCAGTACTCCTGGAAGCCATGCGCCGTCGGCAGAGATGCGGTGTGGTCGCCGAGGTGGTTCTTGCCGAACTCGCCGGTGGTATAGCCGAGATCGCGCAGGAACACGGCGACCGCGGGCGTGCCTGGACGCAGATAGGACGGGCTGCCGGGCAATTGCGGCGGGATCATGCCGGTGCGCAACGGATACATGCCGGTGAAGAAGGCATTGCGGCCGGAGGTGCAGCTCTGCATGGCGAGGTAGTCCATGAAGATCGCGCCTTCGTGCCCGATGCGGTCGATGTTGGGGGTCTCACCCACCATCAGGCCGCGATGGTAGATGCTCGGCTGCATCCAGCCGATGTCGTCGGCCATGATGAACATGATGTTGGGCTTTTGCGTCGACTGCGGCGCCTGGGCGGCGGGTGCAGTCGGCGTCTGCGCCTGCGCGGTCTGCATCACGGTGCTTGAATTGCCGAAGCCGCCGACGGCTTGTTCCGGCGCCTGGGCGCGGGCCAGTGGTGGCGCACAGAGCGCGATCGCCGCGAGCAACAGACTCGCAACGAGCGCGCAGGGGATTTTGGCCAGGCGTGAGCGGGCTGTCATCCGGCGACTCCTTTCCAGGGATTTGCGGCGTTGGAGAGCATAGTGCCTTCATCCGGTTTTGTGATGGCGTCAAGTCAAAGCAGCGTCGCCCGACATTGCGCAGCGAGGGCGCGCCGGACTGACTTCGATCTGTCACAATCAAGTCTCAAGCGAGGCGACCTCGAGCGGCCGGGGACTACCCTCCTTCGTCTTCGCAGCCGGCGGCTATGCATATTTTGAAGCTGCGATAATCTTTTGGGGTTGTGCTTCGCCTGGAGCGCTGCTGGCGGACATCAACGCGAGACGGAGAAGCAGATAAAACGTGCTTGGGTGATGATTCGGCCGCGGGTCGCGCGACCCACCGCATGTCGCGCCACCAACTGACCCGGCGTACCGTCCCGGGAGTTTCCCGCAGGCCGAATGATTTACATCAATGCGGATACCAGCGCGACGGTCGAGGGCGCCGTCCTTCGAAGGGCGACAGCCAGGGATGGTTCTGCATGACGGGCAGCCAGGTTTCCTGTTTCACCGACCCAAGCGAATACGCTGCCCGAGTCCGTGCGACGCGAGCGGACCTCGTGGTCACGCAGGCTGGGCAGTTCGCGGCGAAGCTGATCCGGATCGATCTGCCGCGCCTGTGGATGCAGCGCTTCTCCGAAAACCTGCGGCGCGTTTCACACTATGGCAACATGCCCGGTCGCGCCATCGTCACCTTCCCAACCCGGGCCGGCCCCAGGATACTCAGGGACGGCGACGAGGAGCCGTTCGGCTCGCTTCAGCGACACAGTGAGGGCAGGAGTAGCTTTCAGCGCACGACCGGTCCGGCGCATCTCGGCAGCCTCTCGCTACCAGTGGCGGACACGGAAGCGTTCGGAGCGACCGTTTGCCGATGCGACGTCACGCCGCCGAAGGATCCGCTGTTTGTCACGCCACCCCCTGCCGCGATGGAACGGCTCCAGAACCTGCACGCGGCCGCCGGGCACCTGGCGGAATATGCGCCCGGGGTGATCGCCTGCCCCGAGGCGGCACCTGGACTGGAGCAGGCGCTGCTCGCTGCGATGGCTGACTGTCTTGGCACCACGGACGAACACGCGCCGGGATCGGGGCGCCGTCGTCACAGCAGCATCATGAGACAGTTCTACGTGATCCTGGAAGGCAATCCCCGCGGCGTCATTCATGTTCCGGAGATCTGCGCGAAGCTCGGCGTCTCGATCCGCACGCTCACGACGTGCAGCAACGAGGCGTTGGGATGAGCCCTCATCGCTACCTCAAGCTGCGACAGTTGCATCTGGCGCGCCATGCGCTGGTTCTCGGCGATCCGGCGACGGCCACGGTGACGGAGATCGCGACCGCGCACGGTTTCTGGGAGCTTGGACGGTTCGCCGTCGCCTACCGGGCGCTGTTCGGCGAGCAGCCTTCAACAACCCTCCGGCGCACGCCCGACGGGGCATCCATTCGGCTGCATTGACCTGAATAAACCCGCGCCTTCAAAATTTGCATAGGCGGCCGCGCGTCGTTGCCGCACACATTCCGGTCGCCGAAGTGGCGAGTCACCTCCGGGCGCCAGAAAGTATCGGCGATCCGGGCTACGTCGAGGGGCAGGGATGCCAGGCAGCGGCACAAGTCGCCTTCCCGATGCGGATGACTACGAGTCCGCCCTTGGTGACATCTTCGTCAATTTTACACTGATCCACCGCGGCCCGTTCAGCGCCCGCACGAGCTCGACGACGCTGCACCACCTGCGTCTGCTGCGGGCAGAGGAAACACGGGCGCGCGTGGCTTACGTAGCACTCCCGCCGGACTCGGCCTTTATCTCCTTCTCATTGGATCCCGGTCTGTCCCTCGTCTGGCGCGGACTGACCCTCCAGCCGGGCGAGGTCATGTTCCACAGTCGCGGCGAGCGATTGCATCAGCGCACTCACGGCACGAGTTGCTGGGGCCTCATCGCGATCTCGCCGGCGTCGCTCGCCGCGTTTGCCAAGGTGATGACCGGCCGTACATTGGTAGCACCGAGCTCTGGCCAAGTCTTGCGGCCATCCCCGCGGAATCGAAAGCACCTGCTGCGCATCCATGCGGAGGCCGCGCACCTTGCCGAGACGAGGCCGCGAATTCTTAGCCACCCAGAGGTCGTCCGGGCGATGGAACAGGAGCTGGGCGCCGTATTGCTGACCTGTCTGACTGACAGCGAGCAGCGCACCGAGACCGATGCAATGCGCCAAGCGGCCGACATCATGACCCGCTTTGAGGACGCACTGACGACCAGTCCGGAGCAGCAGCGGCACCTGGTGAATCTGTGCGCGACGATCGGAGTTTCCAAACGCACCTTGGCGCATTACTGCTCGATTTTCCTCGGTGTCGGCCCGACGGAATACATGCAGCTCCGACGGCTGCGGCTGGTGCGTGGGGCGATCCTTCGCGCCGATCGCGCAACGGCACGGATCGGCGAACTCGCGCGCCTCGCTGGCTTCGCCAATCCCACCCACTTCGCCAAACTCTACCGGCTCACCTTCGGCGAGACACCGTCCGCAACCTTGCGGCAAGCCCTCGGCGTGTGAAGAAAACCCCCGCGCCTTCAAAATATGCATAGCGCTTTGTCTGATCGGCCACGCACTCTGCGTTCCCGGACTGGGTATGGCCGTCCGAGAGGGTATGCGACCGGACGCGCCGCGTTCGCCCGTGGCCGAGGTCAACGGCTGCGCCGCATTGACAACGAACAGGAGTCACGCCGTTGCTCAATCCGCTTCATCGCCGCCATGTCCTCATGACGATGCTGCCGGCCGTCCTGCTGACGGGCTGCGGCACCGCGCTCGACCAGCAATACCAGCAGCTCAAGACGTCGATGGGGGCCGAGATTTCGTCCCAGCAAGTGCACGTCGAGCGGCTGCAGGGGGCGATCAAGGTCGTCGTCAACAGCGAGCTGCTGTTCCCGTCGGGCGGCTACCAGATGCCGCCCGCGGCGGCGGCGACGATCGCCAAGATGGCGCCGATCCTGGCCGCGCAGATCCAGGAGCACATCAACGTCGACGGCTACACCGACAACACCCCGATCGGGCCCGAACTCGCGCGGCAGGGCGTGACGACGAATCTGATCCTGTCGCAGAAGCGCGCCGACACCGTGATGAGCTTCCTGATCTCGCAGGGGGTGAACCCGTCGATGCTGTCGGCGCGCGGCTTCGGTGACGCCAATCCGGTCGCGCCCAACGACACCACCGCAGGCCGCGCGCAGAACCGCCGGGTCGAGCTGACGCTGACGGCGCCGTCCTCCTGAACCCGCAACATCTGTCGAAACGGAGATGATCAAACAGGTTGACAAATGGAAATGCTCCCCCGCTGCGCCGTGATCCGTCCAAGGTGAAGATCTTCCACGTCGGGATCGGCGTCCGCCACGGTCATCTGTGGGGCGGCCGCCCCGGCGAGGCCGCCGCGCATGGGGGTGGTGCGACGTTACTGACGAAGGCGCCCAGCTGCGGCCGTGACTTGATGATCTTGCACGGCACGGCTAAGCCGCCTCGCTTCCCGCAGATCGGGGGCCTCAGACGGCGAATGAGATCGACATGCCGAACCGCAGCAGAACCGGACCACCTTCCCGATGACCGAGCACCGATCCCAAGTGCGAACGGTCCTCGCCGCAACGGGGCTGCTGGCGGCAATGCTTCTCGCGCCGATGCCGGCTGCCCGCGCACAGTCGGCGCGTCGGACTCGCAAGCCGCGGTGCATCTCGCGCCTGAAGCGACGGGTGCCGTGGGCGAGGATGCGACGGAGCTGGCCAAGAAGCTGCAGAACCCGATCGGCGACCTCTACAGATTTCCGTTTCAGAACAACACCAACTTCAACTACGGCCCGAAAAAGGGGCACTCAGGACATCCTTAACATCCAGCCGGTGATTCCGATCCATGTGACCGACGAGTGGAACGTCATCACCCGCACGATCCTACCACTCATCTGGCAGCCCTCGCTGCAGCCGGTGCAGACAGGCCCGTTCGGCACCGGCCCGACGACGTTCTCCGCGTTCCTGTCGCCCAAGAACCCGGTTAACGGCTTTGTCTGGGGCGTCGGCCCCGTCGTCCAGATCCCCACGATCAGCAGCGCCACACTCGGCTCCAACGTCTGGGGCGGCGGCGTGACAGGCGTCCTCGTCCACCTGAAAGGGCCGATCGTCGCCGGCGCGCTGGCCAACAACGTTTGGTCGTTCGGCGGCACCTCGGGCGCCGCCGGGACGCGCTACAATGCGTTTCTTTTGCAACCCTTCTTCAACTACAATTTCGGCGCCGGCTGGTATGTCGGTTCGTCGCCGATCATCACGGCCAACTGGCTGGCCACCGGCAACAACGCCTGGACGCTGCCGGTCGGCGCGCTGGCCGGCCGCGTCATCAAGATCGGCGGCAAGCTCCCGATCAACCTGTCGTTCGGCGCCCACTACAACGCTGTGCGGCCGCAATACGGCGCGACCTGGCAATTACACACGCAACTTACTGTGATCTTCTAACGGAGGCTGCATTGGACCAGGTCAACGTTGTCAATTTGATCGCCGTTGCCATTGCACTTTTGCTGTCAGCGGCCATTCCCGCGGTGCTGCCGCCCCTGCCGGTGCCCGGTGTCGTTCTGGAGATCATCCTCGGCGTGCTCATCGGCCCACAGGTTCTGGACATCGTCCATCCGCAAGCCACACTGAACTTCCTGGCCAGCTTGGGCGTGGGGATGTTGTTCCTCATGGCCGGGTTCGAGATGAATCCCGCGATTTTGCGCGGACGCCCGATCCGCAACGGGCTGTTGGGCTGGGCCGTCACCCTGGTCATCGCGTTCGGTTCGGCGGCGCCGCTGACCAACGCGGGTTTGGCCACCGGCTGGCTGTTCACCGGACTGGCGCTGACTACGACGAGCGTCGGCGCCCTGCTGCCGATGCTGCGCGACGCCGGTCTGCTGGCGCCGCCCTATGGCCCCATGGTGATGGCCGCCGGCGCGATGGGTGAAGCCGGTCCGGTGATCCTCCTGTCGCTGTTGCTGGCCAAGGGCCGGGCGCCGACGGAGGCGCTGACGATGGTGGCCTTCGCCATTGCCGCAACCGGCGCCGTGGTCTTGGCGTCTCGCGCGAGCGGCAGGGGTGTCGCGAAGATCGTCGAGCGGACGATGGGCACGTCCAGCCAGCTGCCGATGCGCTTCGCCGTCTCCAGCCTCGTCTTGTTGATTGTGCTATCGGAGTATCTGCGGCTCGACATGGCCTTGGGTGCGTTTGTCGCCGGGGCACTGGTGCGCGCCGCGATCGAGCGCCGCCACGATGAGGCCATGGCGGCCCGGATGGCGGGACTGGGCTCGGCCTTTTTGATCCCGCTCTTCTTCATCACATCCGGAGTACGGCTCGACGTTGCTTCCCTGTTCTCGAACCCGTCGGCGCTGGCACTGGTGCCGGTCTATGCTGCGCTGATGCTGATCGCACGCGGGCTGCCAGCGTTGCTGCTCTACCGCGCCGACCTGTCGTTCCGGCAGCGCCTGGGTCTGGCGCTGCACTCCGGAACGCAGCTTTCCCTCGTCGTGGCGATCACCGGGATCGCGGTCCCTCGCGGCCTGATGCCGGGCGCTCAGGCCGCGGCGATGGTCGGCGCAGGCGTCATCACCATGATCCTATTCCCGGCGCTGGCACAGTCGATGCTGAGTGAACCAAGGGCCACCGAGAGCTTGGCGAGTTAGCTGCGCGCACCCTGATGACCCACACGGAGATGCATACCATGTCCGACGATCCACTCACCGGACCTGCCAGGACGGCTGAGGGCTTACGCCTCGCGGAGATCCGCGATCAAGCGACCCCTTGGAAGCTATGGGGCCCGTATCTGAGCGAGCGCCAGTGGGGAACCGTCAGGGAAGACTACAGCGAGAACGGCGACGCCTGGAACTACTTCACTCACGATCAGGCCCGATCCCGCGC
>Ga0074046_10002049_pt1 | contig 17645 bp, 16 predicted proteins | sample BogForMeECP23OM3_FD_94441 | JGI IMG/M metagenome (GOLD analysis project Ga0074046, IMG submission 94441) | Bog forest soil microbial communities from Calvert Island, British Columbia, Canada - Bog Forest MetaG ECP23OM3 | ecosystem: Environmental > Terrestrial > Soil > Wetlands ... | reverse complement strand
TGCGAGCAGACCAGACGCCAACAATCGACCAAGGCCGCCTTTACGCCACCGGCCATATACCCAGAGCGCTGCGCACGCTGCGAAGGTGGGGACGGAATATATGTGGTAAACGAAAAAGTTCGTATTATCAATAACTGCAACACCCAGGTATGCGACGCAAGCCAAAAGCAGTAGACGTTTCGCTACGGGTAGGGAACGCAGATCGCGGTCTGCAAGCAAGCTGGCTGTCCCCACTACTGGGAAAACCAAAAACACGAATTTAAACCTGTCATAGCGGTCGTGTCCCCAAGACTGGTAACGCAAGTAGCGATAGAGAAAGTCATTCCTGATGTGGCGAAGAATTGATCCTAATCCGCTAACCCGACCACGAAAGGGACGGATCTGAGCCCAGAAGATGTCAGGGGCTTGATGAATATAGTAAAGGCAGCAGGCTAGGCCGATCAGGTAGGGTATGCTGGCGGCTATAAGGGCCCCCCACCTAATCCGCCGCCAATCTAACAACACCATTGTTGCGAGCCATGCATTTGTGACGGCGCCCATGGGATGACAGAATAATGATGCTGCTCCTAACCAGGCCGCCAGCACCACACCGAGAGTCCAGTTTGACTCTCTGAACCAGAAATAGCAGGCCAATCCCGCTAGTCCCAACCCCGCGCACATCATGTCCATGCGGCCGAGGGAAGCTGCTATTAGGCATGCGTAGTCGAGGGCGACGACTGACGCCACGAACAGAGCAAGCGCCTCTTTACGACTCAAGCAACGGACCACCACAAACCAAGACACGACGTACACGCAACCCCAAAGCAGGGAGAATAGCCTCATCCAGACTAAAGTGGCTGGAACAAGGTGGAACCAACTGCCCACTGTTATCAGATACAGTGGAAATTGGAAGTAGGTGTACTGGTGCACTCCAGGGAGCGGCCCCCAGCTTTGAGGATCGAGCACGGAACTCCCCAGATGGCCGAAGTTCCGAAAACTCAGCGCCATATCGGCGAATACACCTTCATCCCAGAACGGACGGAAAGTCAGCAAATGTCCAATGTTGAGCGCTAGAAAAACCAAAAAAGCGCAACCGGCCAGCAACCACTGCGCGCGCGAAGCGGGTTCGAATGCCTGGCACTGCGAGCCGCCGCGTTCGCCAAAGGTTGTCGGCGGAGTCGGATCAACCGACCCCGTCATGTCAAGTGTCTTCATTCCGACCCGCCCCCGGAGGTGGCATTGCGGCCAGCGCCTAGCTGGTCGTAAACCTCGTGCCAGATCCGCAGTCCGTCGAGAAGCTTCGAGCGACACTCGCGCTGCGATTCGTTCCACTTTGGTCCCGCCTTCCATGCCTGTTCAAGTTTCTGGGACAACTCCCCGAGGCACTCGTGGTAGCTGTTCCCGCTCAGCGGAACGGCACGCAACGCTTCACAGAAATCGTCTGTGAGGATCATACCGTTTCGCTCGACATCAAGATCGTTCCACAGGTCATGAGGATTGCGCTCCTGCCGTATCAACGGGTCGCCGAAGGAGATAACATCACCCATGTGCTGAGCAATGCGAGCGATGATGTAACTCGCCCAGATGTCATCGTACCTCCCAATGTACGGGCTAAGAAAATATGCCGGCAAAAGTTCGCGCATCAAGGCAGTATTCTGGGAATTGAAGGGCGACCAAGTGCCCGGGTGCAGAGCAATATTTCCCGGCCAGTTAGCCTTGTAGCCGCGCACCACGGGCTGCCGCTCCATGCGGGTCAGCGCATCGATGTCGGGATTGTCAAGCCAGAATCCGGCATTTACCGCCACCCGCCTCCGATGGCGATAAGTGCTGAGAAACCCGGACTCCTTCCAGCGTTGCTTTTGGGGATAGCCGCGGTGGTAGAAGCGAACTCCGTCCTCTGCCTCAAGGAAGGAACAAACGTCGAAAAACCCGGAAGTAGATCCATAGGTCGGCAACTCGCGGACCGTACCAACGACCGAGTGCAAACCGAAAAAATCCTGACTAAGCACGAAATTGTCGTCATCAATAGTAACCACAACATCGGCGCTATTCTCGTAAGCTAGCAGCATCCCGACATTGCGCCGCTGAATGGAATCGAAACGCAGATGCGTCCAGAGCTCCGGGAAACGAACCAAATACTTTTGTTGTGCCGGAATGTCCAGATAGGAACAAGGATAGTACTGCGCTACCGTCTGGCAGAACTCCGCGGTTCCCGCTGGGCTCTTGCGGTCGCCGATAACCACAAAATCCACGTCCTTGTGGCCGTAGTAGCGAGCATTTTCCGCGTATTGCAGGAGGAGCCTGGGAATATTGATGGTGGTGGTTACAATGGTGACCTTCATTAGCTGCTGGTCCTCTCCAGGGCATCGGGGCCAAGCGTGGCTATGCGGTCATAGGCCTTCCGGAGAACCAGTTGGAATCCTTCCTCCCGGCTGATTTCGGGTTCCCATCCCAGCACGGCTTTCATTCCAGCCGGATCGCAGTAGCGAGACTGTACCCCAACTGGCTTGTCGATCATAGGCTTGATGGCGCGTGAGCAGCGATCCAACTTTAGGAATAATTGGGCTGCTTCAATGAAGGAAGTCAGAATGCCGGTCCCGATATTCACTCCCGATCCATCCTCGATCTTGTTCACGGCCAGCCACATGGCGGTGATGCAATCCTCGATATGGACGAAGTCGCGGCCCTGCTGGCCAGTGCCCCATACCACCACCGGATCATCGCCTCTGGCGACACGGAAGGCGATTGCGGGAATTGGATAGGTCAAGTCCTGGTCTTCGCCGTATCCGGAGAAAGGGCGGACGCAAGCGATCTTGAGCCCATAGCGCTCAGCCGCGAGCCGGCTAAGATACTCTCCAGTCAGCTTGCTCCAACCATAGGTCATGTCGGGCTGCCCGAGTTCCCCGCTGGAAAAATCGATCATGCTTTCCCGCAGCGCGAAATGCCCCTCCGCCTTCTGGCAATTGATCGGGTACGCGGCGCTTGAACTCGCATATAAGACTCTGCCAACTTTCTCCTTGTTGCGTGCCAGCCAGAGAAAGAAAAGGGAGTCGATGGCGAGATCGACGGCCACCCCGATAGGATCGCCGTCAATTTTCACCCGTCCGCCCACCACCGAAGCTAGAGCAAAGACGTAGTCAAACCTTGGGAATTCGAGTACCGCACCATCCTTCACCACGCCCAACTGCTTCAGCATTGTGACGGCCAGGTCTTCGTGCAGAAACGTTACCACCTGGCCGCCCACGAAGTACCTGTTCAACCCGCCTTCGTCGGTCGTGTGCGTGGCCCTCGGACGCAGCCATTGTTCTGGATGCAGCCCCGTGCTGAGATCATCGACAACCCAGATATCATGCCCTAGTCTTAATAAACGATCAATCAAGTGCCGTCCTACAAAACCACAACCACCGGTGACAAAGCTTCTAGTCATGTTCTTCCTTCAACAAATGTGCACTTTCGCTGAGGCGTGTCTTCACCGCGATCCGAAAGTACGCGAAGTTCTGCCAAAAGGTGTTATGAGATGCACCCTCCACGCGAGCCCGCCAGACGGTAGGAACCTCGGCGATGGTAGCCCCCAGCCGCATAGGCTTCAGAATTGTCTCTAACAGAAAAGGGTGTTTTAATTCCTCCCAACGAATGTTCTTAACCCATGCCGTCTTAAAAATCCTAAATGCGAAGGTCGAGTCGGAAAGTTTGGTCCCGTAAAGGAGACGAATGATTTGCTGAAAGATCCAATTCAAGAAGTACTTCAGTGGATCATAGCCATGAAAACCGTCTTTTTGTGTCCATCGTGTGGCCGTAACGATGTCGCAGCCGGTCTCTGCTTTAGCTATGAGATCCTTGACGGTCCTGGGATCGGTCTCCAGGTCACTGGCCATCATGACGACGTGCGAACCGGTCGCCCAGTCAAAGCAATCGCGAATGGCGCCGCCCAGGAAAGGCAGCTTCTGCCAGCGGAGCTTGATGAGAGCGGGCTGTTCACGCTCGAGTGCCGTGCAGATGGCCACCGATTCCGGGGTGGTCTTAGCGCAAACCACAAGCAGAATTTCAGTGATCGCCCGGCCATTCTCTTCCAGCAGAATGCGAATCGTTTCTTGCAGAGAAACCGTCTCATCCATTACCGGCAGAATTACAGAGACACACATAGGGGCGTGATCTGGGGCGAGTCGATCTGGATCATTTGTGGTCACTTGTGCTTGTGCTCCAGAGGTTGCGCTTGAAGCATAGCGGCGCACTCCCCTGGCGGGAAGCCAACGAACAATGTCATCAGCGAAAGCGGCACTCTTGCGTCTTTTGCACAAAACAGCCAAATCGCTTTACCTCTCAACCTAATCCCAGTGGAGAGCTAGGCTGATAGCTTAGATCTTCTGACTGTCCTGGGAAACTTTCGCGGTAGGCGTGTAAACGCCTTCGATCTGGCATGATACATTCGTTTTGGCATAGGACGATTGGAGTTTCGGAAGAGCGTTAAGAGTCATCAGGGGTTTGAGAGACCGCCCTGTGCCGATGCCTTTGCGGCTCTTGCCCTGCTATGAGTTGCGCCGTCGGGAGTTTCAACCGCCATAGAGGCCGCGGGAATCAGCGAAGGTTCCGCATAAGCCGGGCGCCGGGTTTCAACTTCCGCCAGAGTAGCAGGTTTCTCCTGTTTTTCCTCGTGATACTCAGCTTCGGTATTGATGGCCCAAAGATCGTAGTTGGCGCCCAGGATGTTCCGTGCAGCGCAGGTGGCCGTCATCATGGAGTGGTCCTGGTTGTTATACTTATGCATTCCATTACGGCCCACGAGTTGAAGGTTGGGTAAGGCGGTTGCAAGGTAGCGACGGATAATGGTCACCTGTCGCACCCAGCCGTTGTCATACATGGGGTATGCCTTGGGCATGCGCACGACGGCGCCGTCCTCGATCTCTTCGGATTTTGCCAGTCCGAGTTCGGCGATTTCCCGTTTAGCCAGTTCAATCAGTTTTTCATCAGAACTAGACCACAGGTCATCGTTCTCGAAGACAAAGTATTCCATGCCGAGGCAGGTCTTGTTCGGGTCGGGCACCATCGCCGGTGACCAGTTCTTGAAATTCTGGATTCGTCCTACACGCACGCCGGGTTCATGGATGTAAATCCAGTTGTCGGGCATCACTTCCTTGCGATTAATGATCAGGCTGACAATCAGGAAATCCCGATACCGGAGCCGGCTGGCTGCCCGCCTGACTTCTTCCGGCGCAGGCGGGTCCAGCGCATTAACCAGCTCTCGTATTGGCATGGAGCTGATGAAGTCGGTGCCGTCGAACTGCTCGACACCATCGGGCCCTCGCGTCTCCAGACAGAGCACTCGGTTTTCGCCATGGACGATCCGGGTGACCGGCCTTTGCAGCAGTACGGGATATCCTTGCTTCCGAAGGCGGTCGGTCATCATCTCCCACATTTGCCCCGGTCCGCGTTCCGGGTAATGGAAGCTGTTGATAAGCGTTTTGACGGAGGTTTTCTGCTGCTTGAAAAGGGCGTTGCGGATCGCCGTGGTCAGCGATAGACCCTGGATTCGTTGAGCCGCCCATTCCGCACAAATCTCAGTACAGGGAACGCCCCAAACTTTTTCCGTGTAGGTCTTGAAGAAGATCTCATACAGGCGCTTGCCAAACCGGTTGCTTACCCACTGCTCAAGATTCTGCTCATTGTGGTAATAGACAAGCCGCGACCGAAGATAGCTGAAAACGATTCGCACGGTTTCGATCGGTCCAAGACCAAAAAGAGCATTCTTGGCCCGCAGCGGGTAATAAAAAAACTTCTTGCGGTAGAAAATGCGGGAAAGCCGCGGCCGCGCCAGAAACTTGTCCTGCAGAACTTCTTGCCAGATTTGATTTACTTCATCCCATTTCGTGAAAAACCGATGTCCGCCGATGTCGAAAAGATATCCCTTGTAATTCACCGTTCGGGATATGCCTCCAACGGTCTTGTCGGCTTCCAGGACCACAGCCGGGACGTTATGCTTTGACAGCTCATAAGCTGCCGTCAGGCCGGCGGGGCCAGCACCGATGATTACGACATTGGGTTGTTCCGGGGCGACGAGTGGCATCGAATCGTCCTCTGGAGAACAGTCTGTAGTCTAACCGAACTGCATGCTCACTTGTTGATAAAAAGAACGTTACACTCCCGCTGACGGGGCAAGAACGCCGAACCGGCAGTGCCGTTCAAATCGCTCACTTCATGCGCTTTTTCGCTCTGCACGCTCCATCGAGCTCGTGCGCCTCGCAATGCGCCGAAAGACCCGTAAACCTCGGCATAAAAGCCCTCGGACTGCCGACGTAATCGTGCGACAGCGCGAAGAGCCGGACTCCAATTGAGGATTGCATCTTTCGAGAACCGTTTGGAAAGTTCTAACCCCTAGTGGTCTCCGCTAGACCGAGCTTGCGAACGGCCGGTGGAAGGGACTAGAAAAAAGCGCTTTTTCAGTCCCAGGAAAAAGCTCTCATAATAGCGGTAACTCAACGAAGCTAGCGCGACAGTTCCTGCGACGGCGACAACAAATTCCGCACCGCCGTGCGCAACCTGTGTCCATCCCAAGACGTTCTCCAAATCGCGTAGTGCATCGAAAACCAAACCGTGCATCAAGTACATGCCGTAGCTGATCATGCCGACGTGGACGACAGGGCGCCAACCGAGAAACGGGGCCAGCCAGTGGTCCTCTCGGATTACGCAACTAGCCACCAATAATGTCATCACAACCGGGAGGGTGGCAGGATGTACGTGTGCAAAGATAAGAGCAAGCAGCAGCAGCAACATGGCGGTACTGCCCCATCGGACACCAAGCACATTCCGGACGATCGTGAAGCCGCGCTCGGAGTGTAAGAGGTGTGCCGTTAGGACGCCCCAGCAAATCGCCAGAGGAACCGAAGACAGGATTCGGGATGGTAGCGGCTCAGAGGATCTCCATCCGGGTCCATGTAGCTGCCAAGCGAGAGCAACGGACACCAGCGCCACCATTAGCCAAACTGGGCCATTCCGGGGCAGGTAGCGTTCAGCCCACGGCCATCCGCAATAAAACTGCTCCTCTGCAGCCAGTGACCAGGCGAATCCAAAGGTGACTGGCCAACCGATAAACCAGTTTGAGGTGTAACTTAGGAAGTACGGCAGGTTGTGGAAGAATTCTCGCCCTGCTTCCGTATTCCACCTGGTCAGCCCGACCAGCACAATGTAGATACCTAGGACTGTGAAGTAGATTGGAAAAATCCGCAACGCGCGTCTGGCGTAGAATTTGCTAAGCGAAATGCGACCCGCCAGGTCGCGTTCGCGAAGTAGCAGCGTTGTGATAAGAAATCCACTGATGGCGAAGAATAGCTGCACGCCGCGATAACCTGCGGTGGAAATTCCCCGTCCTTCGCCGCCTGGTCCATGATGCCAGAGCACGGCGAGGATACTCAGACATCGCAGTCCGTCCAAGCTTCCAAACCGTGAGGTCGAGCAAAACTTCGCATACGCTTGATGGGCGAGCGTGGACGGGAAGCCCCGGGTTTTGATCACCGAAATACCCGCTCCCTGCACAGACGGTAGCACTGCAGCGTCGTTCGCGGCGCGCAAATGTGTCTTAGATTCGGGCATAAACCCCCTCGGGCTGCCGACGAATTCGCCTGATGAAACGCCTCGTCGCCACATAGGCGTGGAACGGTGCTGTAAAAAGCATTCGAAACGCCGCAGGACGACGCAGATAGTGGACATCAACCCGGGGCAGAGCAAATGGGTCAGCGTCGGGCTCAACTGCGCCTGCCCCCGTTGAGCAAGCACCCCGGTATTGTTCCTGTACAATGGCGCGGACAGCCGGACTCCAACGCCCGTATGGGTAAGCGAAGAACTCAACCTTCTGCCCGGTGCGTTCCTCCAGCTCTGCCTTGCTGCCATAGATCTCGCGTTTCGCCTCCTTGGTTGACAAAGCTGGCAGAGCAGGGTGAGTAATACTGTGCGCCCCGAAAGTGAACCCCTCCTCCGACAACGCAGCCACCTGTTGCCAGTCGAGAAGGGCGTGCGGATTGCCCCAAGCAGGCGGTTCGGGCCAGCCGCTCGTTGCACCGCAAAACCCCGTCAGCACAAAAATCGTGGCCGGCAACTTCAGACGTCGCAGGACGGGCGCCGCGGAGGAGAAAAAATCAGAATAGCCGTCATCAAAAGTGAGCACTACGGTCCGTTCGGGCAATGGTTTGTGATTCGCCAAAGCGTCCACTACCTCGCCTAGCGGCGCAACCCGTACATTGGCTCGGAGCCATTCCAACTGCTGGGCAAACAAGCCCGGGGAGATCTGCAGCGGAGGATTGCCGTCCGAGATCGAGTGATAGGTCAAAATGACCGGAAACCCCGCGGGATCCATGGCTTATGAGAACTCAATGGGCGAATCGCAGTTCGTGGTCGGCTGGTCGGGCCGGCGAGAAAACCGACAGCCCGAGGTGAACACTCCCCGTGGTCTGTAAGAAAAACGGAAAGGTCCACGGAAAGCGCACAGCCTCAGGCTCTCGCGATCCTGTTGTAGACCGCGCCGAGAACGATGCCTACTAAGAATCCCACAATGAACATGTAGCAAAATCCGATGATGCTTCCAAACAAGGTGACTCGATAACCAGGGAAAAAGTTGGACAAAAGGCCGAGATGCGCCCCGACATGCCGGCCTCCTTTCAGCACGAGGAAGTTGGTCGCCAGGAACAAGCCAGCTCCCAACAAGATACCCAGCACAATACCCAGCAGTTTTTCGTTCAGAAGTATGACTGCGTGTTGAATCTGCTCTTCTTCCGGCTCCATGAGTTCTCCTTAGAGGTGATCCAAGAAATCGGAGTACTGCTCCATTTCTGCGCGCGATCGGATCACTGTCAGCCAGATCCATACTGCAGCATTACGGACAAATGCAAAGCCGTACCCGAGCACGAAGCCCACGCCAAATCCCCAAAGGAGCCCGATGAAAACGCCCCGCCAGGAGACCGAGTAACCCCAGAAGAATTGCTCCAATAAGCCGAAACTAAGAAAGTCCTTTCCGCGGATGACTGGGACCAAAGTCGCGACAGCGAGCAGACCACCCCCGACCACTCCCCACGCGACACCCATGGCTGTCTGGTGCAGGGGAGCGAAGGCCCGCAATAGCACACTCGGAGCGTTATTACTTTCCAGTTCCATTAACTTGCCTGCCAGGATGTGACCTCACTTTCTGACGGTACACTCATTGTACTTCTGTGGTAAAACGAACGACGCAAATTCTATTGCGCCTCACCCTCGATCAGACCGCTCTTGCAGCCGGGAATTCAAGCGACATTCGTGCTGGCCGATGCCAAGGCACAAAGCCCAACTTCCGGCGCGCCGTTTCCTCGAGTACCCGGAAATACGCCTCCAGGTGCGCACTCTCCGACCACCTCTCTGCGTACGCCTGGTAAGCGCGACGTCCCATTTCCCGCCGCAGCGCCGGATCGGTATGCAGTCGCTCGATTGCAGCCAGCAACTCTTCATCGTTGTGATACAGAAAGCCACCTTGACTCTGTTCGACCATCTCCGTCATACCCCCGATGTCGCGGGCGATCGCGGGCGTTCCTGCACGACATGCTTCGAGGAAAGTGATCGGGAAGACCTCGTAGCACAAGGAAGGCACTATCACCGCTATCGCATGACGACAATAGTCCTGAAGTTCTGCCTCTGTGACGTGGCCAAGGAAGCGCACATTCGCCATTCCCATTGCCTGATGGCGAAGCGCTCCTTCGTAAGTGCCCGTGCCCGCAACTAACAAATCGGCATGCTCGTAACGGCGCAAAACTGGAAACAGTGTCTCTACACCCTTGATCTTTTCCAGCCGTCCAGCGAAGAAGAAATATGGCCGCGGCCAGGGTGACGCCTTCTGTGAAGAGAAAACTACATCCTCTTCGGGTACAAAGTTGGGGATTATCGTCATGGGCTGTTTGAATCCGCGCTCTTGGTGCATGCGCCGTGTGAATTGGCTTGGCGAAACAAACGTATCCACCGCAGTCGTGCACTTCTCCAAAACGTGCGTATATCTCCACCATTGTGGCGGCCGCCGGAACTTCAGGGTGCAGCGAAAGCATTCCGGCTTGTCGCAGAGCCGCTCGTTGTTTTTCCAGAGCACGTGCATGGGACACACCAGCCAGTGTTCATTGGCGGTATAGAGCTTGATGAAATCGTGATAGTCCGGCCGCAACTGCAAAACCCTGGGGCCGAACAGGGAAGTGTTGTGGTAATGGATTACGTCAAACTTCTTACCGTAAAAGACCTCGAGGATCGCATCCGTCTTGGGCCATGTCCATCCCACCTGCTGGGCTACCAGTGGCGAGAGAAACCCCAAGCGGCTGCGGAGGCTGTGCACTGTCACGTAAGGGTGATTGGCGAATGGCTGGGTTGGCTCGCTCTTGGCGAGCACTTTGTAGCTGTCCACGCAGTGAATTACATCTACTTCGTGCCCGAGGCGTGCCAGAGAGTTTGCCAGCCGCGAAACAAATATGGCATCCCCGCCAAAACTGTACGGCGGGTAGAAGATCGAAAGAAAGCAGAACCTAAGAGGACGCGCCATTGCGCTGCACCTCGTAAAAAACTGAAAGCAGTTGGCCGGCGGAGTGTTCCCACGATAACCGGCCCGCCGCCACCAGGGCTGCTTTACCCATGCGGTCTCGCAGCGCCGCATCCGTGAGGACCCGCTCAATAGCGCCGAGCCACCCCGCGCGGTCGGCGGGAGCAACCGCCATCGCTCCTTCACCCAACAGTTCTGGAAGTGGGCTTTCCGTGGTCGCCAGAACCGGCTTGCCACAGGCGGCTGCCTCTACTCCTGGCAGGCCAAAACCTTCGCAAAACGAAGGCAGCACGAGAGCGTCGGACCGATTTAACAGAATCACCAGGTCTTCGTCGCTGAGGCGGCCGGTAAAAGTCACTTGCTCTTCGAGGTGCGCCTGATGTACGCGCTCCGAAAGTTCGCCATAACTGGAATGAAAAGGGTCCGTTGCATAATCGCCCACGTGCACCAACCGCAGTTCAGGAACGCAGTTACGCGTTACCAGTTCACGGAAGACGTCGAGGAGCATCAACAGGTTCTTGTGGGGAGTGAATCCTCCTACGTAAATCAAGACCTTCGCCTGTGGCGGGATCCCCCAGCGGGCCAGGGCTTCACTGGCGCACGAAGAATCCAGAGGTCGAAAAACTGGGTCTGGCGCCTCTCCGACCACTCTAAGCCGCTCGAGTGGGATGCCGAGTTTTTCCCGCAGACGGCGACGCGAGTACTCCGAAACCGTCAGCAGAATCCTTGCCAGTCGGACTGCCAGTCGCTTCTTTACTCCAAAAAGGAACCTCGCCCGCAAGTTTGGAAAAACCATCTCGGGAACCAATTCCGAGGTTGCGTCATGAAGCGTTACAACCTGGGGAGTCTTTGTAATTACTGGGACATAGGTGTATTCCGACGGGAAGAAAATTACCTCCACGTTGGCCCGGCGAATCGCCTGAGCAACCGCCCAGAGATCATGCAACGACCGCCGCGTGTCAGCTCCTGCCGCTTGTATCGTGGGGACCGTTGTGGCGATGCGGGAAACCTCCACACCGGAGGGCAGGGGAAATTCTTCGGATTCATAGTCAGCGAAGAATGTGTAATGGTTTTCATTGTCCAACTCCAACAGGGCGGTCAGCAAAGCGCGTGTGTAACGGCCGTAGCCGCGGCGGTTCGACCAGCAGGTTACATCAACACCGATTCTCATTCTCAGGTGCCCCGCACACTTGCCTTGCGGGTGGGAGAGAATGGCAACCGGACGAAATGAATCGCCGCACACAGGAAAAAGGTAGCACCGCTGTACAGGTAGTAAGCCCAGTGGGCCAGCACCGCTCTCACAGCGAACCACCAGCCGAGCTTGCGCTGAAAAAACCGATAGACCTCCCAATTCACGGCTAGGAGCAGCAAGCTAATAAACGCCATTGAACCAAGGAGCGGAACAGCTCTTAGCCTGATTACTCCAGCAATGCTCAAAGGCAACAGCACGCAACCGACGGCCAACAACCCGACCAGCAGGGAACTTGCTCGTGAAGCATACGTCAGGTTCAGGTCCCGGGGGAGATGGCGCGTGTTCAAGATCAACCGCGTCCAGGGAACGGCGCGATGAAGGATATCGGCCCGCAACAGATTACGAAATGTCCAGCGCTTCAGATGTTTTACTTTCAGGCGCTTGTCGAGCTGGATTTTGCGTCCACATCGAGTCAGTTCCAGCCCGAGCGCGATGTCTTCGATGGAGGGCACAATGTACGTCGCTGCGTCAAATCCGCTGAATTCTTCGAATACAGTTTTTCGCATCGCACCGCATCCCGCCCAGAAGGTGCTCGCCGACTCGCTCGAAGTCTGATGAACATAATGGTGCATCAGGTTCTTATACTGCGAGATGAAGGTCGTCCAAGGCGGCTTATCGTCGTACGAGCCAAAGACCGCGGCCAGTTCACGATCGCGACAAAAATCCTCCGCAATCAGGCACAGCGCCTCGGGTGGCATGACCACATCCGAATCCACGAAGACCAGGATATCGCCTCCCGCATGGTGCGCTCCCAGGTTCCGCGCTCCTCCCGGTCCCACCGTTCTGGGCGTACGAATGCAGCGCGCGCCATAGCGCTCCGCAATCTGGGGTGTGATGTCAGTCGAGCAGTCGTCAAGGACGATGACTTCGAACTGGGCGTACGCAGATCGGCCCAGAGCCTCCAAACACCGCGGGAGGTACTTGCTTCCATTACGCACGGGAACAATCACGCTAAGGCGGGGGCCTCCGGGCAGAGGCTCCCGTTCTTCCTCGCCGCCGTTAATTTCTGGATGCAAACCGAGCGTGCTCAAGCTTCTCTCTTCATGGATGCCCAGTCACGTATCCGACGAATTCGCCATACGACCAGGCAACGTCGAGCATGGCTGTCAGAGGCAAGGCCCCCACGAAAGCTGCCCGGTTTCTTTTTGTGCGCAGCACATTCTGTAGCTGACGAAGAAGAAGCACGAAGGGCAGCAATGGACAGAGTACCGCGAAAACTGCGCGCCGCGGGACTGCCACGCCCGCAACTCGTATCGCGGCATACGAACGGCCCCATACGTATCGCTCCACCAGCGCCGGTCCGAAGTGCAGATTAAGCCTGTGCTGGTAGACAATGACCTCGGGCGATAGCGCAATGAGTTCGCCTCTGTCCGCCAGCGCGGCGTGCACGCGCGCTTCGCTGTAGGTGTCGGCCCAAGCGTCGGCCACGCGTTCCAGAGCTTCCCGCTTGTAGCACACGTTGGCGTCGCTCACAAAAGGACTTGTTCCACGTGGAACAGGGTTCTGGTAGCGCCCGAAATCCCCGAAGTAGACGGCCCAGTTCAAAGGACGATCGATCCCGTTCTCCATGGCTCCGCCGATGGCCGAGTAGTTTTGCGCATGCTCCTTGGCCAATGCCGCAGCCCAGTTCGGATCTGGTCGGCCGACATCTTCGATCAGAGCAATAAGTGGAGCCCGCGCTTTTCGCATGCCGATGCCGCGCAGTTCGTCATGATGCTCGCGGCTCGGACCCGAACGTGCAGTATGAAGCTTTTCTACAGCGATGAAACCAAAGTCGGGAAACCTCTGCTCTAGATCCTTAATCCCGGGCAGTCGCGCGTCGCAAGTCACCAGCACTTCCATGGACGGTGGATTGATTTGTTGCCGCAAGGCTTCCAGACAGCCCTCAAGATGGAGAGAGTTGGCTTGCTCGGATGTGTCGCTGACTACGGTAACGACAACCGTAAGCATCGGAGTCGCTGGAATGATCAGGCTACTCCACCTCCATCAGCGCGTGCCCCGAACCGAACGCGTAGCCCATCCACTCCCCGATCACATAGATCACCATGGCTGGAATAATCAAGGGCAAGCAGAGCATGAATTTGTCCAGATGACACTTTTTCTCAAACACGCGAGATCCCATACGGGCCAACAACAGGAAGGGGATCGCGGGAGCAGCGACCAAATACACGGCCCGGTTCGCCGCTGACAGCGTGCCCCGGCGCGCGCCGGCGAAAGCCCGGCTGAAGAAATAGCGTTGTCTCAGATAGTAGGCATAGCCAAATGGGCCGCGGTGATACACAATCAGCCCCGGAACGCTGCGGAACCGTGCTCCTTCGCTGAGCAGCTTGTGATCCAAGGTAGCCCCCCAGTAGCCGGCGCTTAGCAAGGGGAGATTGGCGGTGAGGGTCTCCCTTCGGTAGCCGATGTTGGCATCGGCCAGCCTGAACGCATCGCCATCCGGCCAGGGCGGGAGGTACGAGTTGTATTCGATAAAATACGTGATCCAGTCGCGCAATCGGCCTCCGCGGAACCAGATCGGTCCGCCTACCGCCACATAGTCCGAGGAAAACGCAGAGCACAGCGTCGCCAGCCAGTTCTCAGACGCCACGCAATGTTCTTCAATAACGGCAACGATCCTGCCCTTTGCTTGTTCGACTCCGATGCGCCGAAGCTGTGGAACCGTCTCGCGTTGCTGCAACAGTATGAAGCGCACATCGGGGAAATGCTGGGCCAGACGAGCTACGTTCTCCGGTCCGCGACAATCCACCACGATCACCTCAAACGCTGGAGCATTCTTCTGCGCGAAAACGGAAGCCAGGCAGTCATCGATGAACGGCGATCCAACGATCGACGCGATGACGACCGAGACGACGGGTGGCGTGCTCATAGTGAGGCTGACCCTAACACCTTGGACAACCAGAAAGAGTCGCCTGACAATTCAGTAATTCTCGATGTGTAGTTGCGCAAGCTAGGACTGCTCATTCAGTTTCGCCGTGCCGGGAAACATCCGTGATCGGCAGGTAGATCTTTTGGTCGTCGACAGTTGCTGCGAGTTGATAATTCTGGTTGAGGGCGGACGCGAACCCCGGACCGAAGTGCGCCGTCTCATACCACCATCGTCCAAAGTCAGTCTTGGGATCTGCCATACATAGCACCACTGCGCCGAAATCTTGATTGCGTAACCCTTCCAAGAGCGGCTCTCCGAAGCCCGAAATGCGTGTCCGCAGCAGCCTTAACATCCAGGGATCCAAAACGTATGGCTGCTGTCCGGCGAGCAACGGTATGACCGGATTTTCCGCCAGGATTGGCTTGTGAGTACCTCCGACGAGGGCCATGACTTTCTGGAAGCGCTGCGGGTGAAACCTCCGGTCCCCGTTCTTGAACTTGCGCAACAACGGTACCGCCGCCAAGAGAATGACCAGTGCCAGAGCGCAAATTCCCACCTGCTTGTGCAGCGGACTGCCTACAGTCGCCAGCTGGGTAGCGATGAGAACCACTGAGGCCACCTGCACGTCCAGCAAGTGGTTCTCGTTGATGCCGGGCGAGCCGTAGATGATCGCGGTCACCACGAGAGTCGCGACAAGCAGCAATGCGGGCAGAATATGCAAAATCTTTCCCGAGAAGACCATATACGCCAGGGCCAACACCGCCAGAAACAGGAACAAAAGCACGCCCGGATCAAGTCGCGCGGCTAACATCACCATGTTCAACGGGCCTGAAACGAAGCCCAGCAGGTTCGTGCCGCCGGAGGCGCAAGCCTTGAATATCTCCCAAAAGCGACCCTGACTGCCGAGGAACAGGGCAGTGCCGACCAGCAAGTAACCGCAGCAAGTCTCGGCCGCGAGTTCCCAAGCCATTGCCGGCAATCCTGTGCTCATCAGCCAAACGAAGGTGGCGCCAAAGCCGAAGACGGTAGTGATCTTGGTGGACCATGCCAGCGTGAACAGGATTGAACCCAAAAGGATCTTACGGTGGCTGAGTTTCGGTCGGACGCTCACCGCCAGACCCCAAACATTGAGGGCGCTTGCCAGCCCGTCCGCGTGTGGGCTCACCAAGGAATACTGTGCACAACCAACAGCCAACAGTGCCCCGGCCGAGCACGCCGCCAACCACGCCTCAACACCCAATCCTCTCAGCAGGTAGAAAACCCCCGCGAGCAGCGAAACCACCGCAGCACCAGAAATCAAGTACGCACCCAACAGCACCGGAACGCCTAGCTTCATCAGCAGGGCATGCAAGACAAAGTACAAGGGGAAGTAGCGAGTGCCGCCGTATCCCTCCGGGCCATAGAGCGGACGATAGAATACCCCGTTCTTCAAGTCCCCAGCCATGGCGATTAGAACGCCCGCAGGATGATTTACCCAGGCGTTGCTCCCCCAGCAATACCACGCGCGAATTACCGCAATGAGTATGATCACCGCGACAGCCGCAAACAGGAAAGACCGAGCGCCGGAACTAACGCGCCATGCCATGGATGATGACGTCATATTGCGCATGGGTACCTTCGCGTGACTAAGCCGGGCCGCGAAACTCACTTTGCAGCCTGCGAGGTAGCTGGGTTCAAGAGGGCGTTATTGACCAGGTAGTCGAGCAGCGCTTTCGCTGCAACCTGGTGGCCATATTCGTTGAAATGAATATCGTGCGCGAAGTAAGCCGGTTTTGTGGTATTGATTTGTAACATGGTATCCATCAGGTCGAAAGTCTTCATGCCTTCAGTTGCTGCCAGGTCGTCGATAACCTGCTGGATAGCCCCCTTGCCGTTCTGGCCGCGGAAGGGAAAATAGACGACTACAAACTCCGACCCCTGCTGCCGGCACAAATCTCCCGCAGACGCGTAAAGCTGTTTGAGAACTTGGAATCTTGTCGGCAGATCCAGTACATCGCGTCGTTGCCGCATTGCCTTTCGGTACACTCCGGAAATCTTAGACAACGCGAGATCAGCCAAACCGAGAACGTAGCTGCGTTGTGCGAGCTCATAAAAACCCGAGAACGTCGGTGGATGAAAGACAAGCCTGCCTCCGCTGAGCGAAAAGTATCCCTTCGGCCGGCCAATCGCCGGATTAATGGTGGAAAAGCTGCCATTGTAATCGCCGAAAACGGCGCTGAAGATGACGAGATCGGGGTGATACTTCAGACCCTCGGTTTTCAAGTACAAGTACTCTTGATCCGTGCTATAGGCCGGTACACCCATATTAATTACTTCAACATTCTTGGCGGATCGTTCCAGAATGTCCGTGAATCGATCGGAGGCTTCCACGCCGCCAGCTCCGAAGACATAGGAAGTACCCAAGACCACAATCCGGAATACTTCAGGAGGTTTGTCGTAGGAGTGTTCTCTATCCCGGAGGCCCTTGGAGTTAATGGCAACGAAGTAAGGCTGCTCCTCTTTTCGGTACATCTGCTTGGCGCCAGGTACCAGTTTCCACCCCAGGACGCTGTCAGCCGTGATGAGGCGTTCTTGAGAAGCCAGGTGAGCATAGACTCGCACTGCCACCTCGAGAAGGGACAGAGCCAGCAGTGGAACGCACACCGCAAGAGCAATCTTGCCCAACCACTTCATTTGAAAATCACAACCGTCAAAACAGACCGCCGATGCCGCATAGTACTGGAGGGACGGATGGTCTCTGTTCTATCACTACGGCGACTCCTACAACGCCATCGCGTCGGATGTGAAGCTTCGCCCACAATTTCAAATACGCATTCGGTACAATCATCGGAATAAGGGGAGTGATGCGATACAGGCCGAGCATACAGTTGGTTGGTCATGCGCATGGACGGGTGGTTCACCAGCGTCGGATCGCCGTACTCGCCGAGCGGCTGGCAGGCATGCTCCCCGCAGCATCCACACTGCTGGATGTAGGATGCGGAGACGGCACGATAGCGAAAACCATGTGCCAAGCC
>Ga0074046_10002048_pt1 | contig 17666 bp, 11 predicted proteins | sample BogForMeECP23OM3_FD_94441 | JGI IMG/M metagenome (GOLD analysis project Ga0074046, IMG submission 94441) | Bog forest soil microbial communities from Calvert Island, British Columbia, Canada - Bog Forest MetaG ECP23OM3 | ecosystem: Environmental > Terrestrial > Soil > Wetlands ... | reverse complement strand
TGTCTATCTTATGAGCCACTTGGACAAGCGGAATCCGCCTGACTCCTCAAAAGTACGCCCGTGGGAAGCTGAAATCTCCAATGGCGTATGACGCTAGGCGTCCGCCGCGCCAGCGGCTACGTTCAAACGAGCCACTCGGAAGTAATGCTAGTACCCACATCTCGGGTAAGGAGACCATGATAGGTCTTTGTGTCAAGAGGGCAAACGTTCCCTTGACGCGCTTCCGGAGGAGCCCGATCTCGCGAATAGGGCTCTACCTGCATGAACCTTGAAGTGGTCGGGGCGCCCGGATTTGAACCGGGGGCCTCCTGCGCCCAAGGCAGGCGCGCTACCAGGCTGCGCTACGCCCCGACATATGTGCTTTATTTATTCTAAAGCACCCGCGGCACAACTGCTACTCAGAACAGTATTTTGATTCCTCACATCTACTCTCGTTTCTCAATTACTTGAAACGTTTCGGCGGACGACAACTCTTAGTGAGAGGCAGAAACGCTGATGAGTCCCTCATTCGCATTACGAGAGGAGCAGGAACATCCTTATGAGCGCAGTGGAGCACAGCAGGATTGACGGTTTTCAGTTGGATTTTACGGATCGTCGCGGCGGCGATTTTGCCTCAGACACTTTGTTTCAAATTCACGGGAGCGCCCGAATCTGCGTAGATATTTACAAAAGTTGGGGCGGAGCCTCATGGAAGGATTGGTTCGGGGATGGTGAAATTGATCCTCACGCACGCACGAATGGGTTCGCAATCACTGGTTCTCTTCGAGCCGCTCCACCTGAAGAGGAGAATCCTCATCGATGCTTCAACCTTTGCAAATGTGGCATCGGCGAATCTCCCCGCTGCCTTAGGTTCCTAAAAATTCGCTGATACCTTATCGTTAGCATGAACTCCTATAGGTGGGGATAGATGAGGGACTTTCGATGAAACTGCTTCTTGTTTCCCTGGGGTTATTGGTTGCGGCCATTTTCTTAATTTTTATGGGCATGACCCATCGAGGTTCTTCCGTCTCTGGCCAAACCACAGAAAACAATCCGTCTGTTCGGAACCCGGTAGTCGTCGAGCTATTTACCTCTGAGGGTTGTTCTAGTTGTCCGCCTGCCGACGCTCTTTTGAACAAGTTAAGCGAGCAGCAACCAGTTCCCGGAGCGGAAATCATTGCACTCGAGGAACACGTCGACTATTGGGATCATCTTGGCTGGAGAGATCCGTTCTCGTCCTTTGCGTTTACGGAACGACAGACCGAGTACGCCAAAGTATTTAACGGCGACAGTGTCTACACGCCACAGATGATCGTGGACGGCCATTCGGAATTTGTCGGGAGCCGTGTCCGCGAAGCCCGCGAGCTGATTGAACAAGCTGCGGCACAACCAAAACTCAAGATTCAGCTTCTTTCCGCAGCTGGCACGCCAAACGACACGGCCGCCTTCGACGTAAGGGTTACAAACCTTTCTGTTCTCACAGATGGACAAGCAGCTGAGCTATGGATTGCCATCACCGAGAAAGGTCTGCATACAGAGGTGAAAGCGGGGGAGAATTCCGGGGAAAATCTGCAGCATGCGGCCATCGTCCGCATACTTCGCAAAGCGAATTCGTTCAGCGGGCCAAACGATTTCCAAACCTCGGCGAGCTTGAAATTGAGCGCGGCCTGGCAACGAGAAAACTTAAGGTTCGTGGCCTTAGCCGTGGAAAAGAATTCTCGCAAGATCATCGGAGCCGCCTCCGCTAAATTGTAGGGAGCGCAGCCAAACTGTTCCGAACGCTTACCGTTGACCGACACTTCGGGATTCTGCCATTTAATCGAGGCGTCAGAGTAAGAGCATGGCTGACCCCGCCGACGGTAGACCCTCGACCGTTCCTCCTGCCCTCAAAACTCTCTACTGTTGGCCCGCCAAGGCGCTTGTGAAGTGCGCGAGCTGCCCGGGAGATTGTGTCACTTTCAGGAATTTGAAGCGCCGTCTGAATGCTCTTGCTGAGGCTTTTCCTCTTCGCTAGTTCCGGCGCCCGCTGCTAAGGTGATCGCGGTGACGCGACGCATCTGGAATCCCAACGTCGTGTCCACAAATCCCGCTGCTTCCAAAAAGTGCGCGAGAAAATGCTCCCGCGCGGGGGCATCGTTAATTTCGCCAATCAATAGTCCAGAGCGGCGTCCCTGACGGCGAACCGCAAGTTCCGCCAATTTCCGAGACAATTCTCGAGCAGTTTGTGAGCGTTCCGGCTCGCTAGCAGGTAATAAAACGCGGATGGATGGATTTCGTCGCCGCAAAAACGCAATGAGCGCACCATTGATAAAGATCACGCCGGCTCCGCTGGCGCGCGACATGCCGTGCAGAGACGTTTCTGCTCCCATGACCTCCGTGTGTGGCCATGGCAAAAGCGTTCCATACGGGTTCGCCGGATCTGAGGCGGCTAAGAATACGGTTTCGGGAGTTGACGGATCGACGCGCCAGCTTCGCAGCATGTCCACTGCTGAAGGAATTGCAAATTGTGCGGCGCCTAGACCGGCGACATACATTCCTCGGCGTACCCATCCGCTATCTTCCATCGTTTTCATTGCGGGATAAACGCTCTGATATCCGTGTGGAACACTTTCCGCGATTGCCGTTTCACGCATTACGATGCCATGGCGTATCAATAATTGCTGAGCCATATTCGCGCTCCACTCTGTGACATTCGGTGGCTCCACAATTCGTTGGCGCAAGAGAGACCAACGCCCCTGCGCCGCCTCTCCGCTTGATAAGCGCGAGCGCGAACGACGCAAGAATTGCGGCGAACCCGGCGGGCCTTCCACCGGCCTTGCACGGCCCCGCTTTGTGTCATTCGCGTGCAACAAATTGCGCAACGGATGAAAGGTATCGTTCGTTACAAGGCCCGACCAAACAAGTTCCATCAATGCTTCCTGCGTCTCACGTGGAAAACCGCCGCCAATGGCGGCATGCAGCTGCGAGAAAAACGATGCGCCTTGCTTTTCTAATGCCTCTACAATTTCTGAGGCGCGTTCCGAGAGCGGAGATCCGCCCGCTAGCAAGTCTACCGGCGGCAGCAACAGCGGAAGCGAATCGGCTAAATAGAAAGCGACACGCCCATCGTGCTCTCCGATCTGCTCCACTCCAACCCAAACCACTTCGCCGGCAGCCATAACCTGATCGAGATCGTTTCGCGAATATTCCATCAGGCGTGCAGGAAAAATATCTCTCTCGATTTCCGAAACAGACAGCGCCGCGCCTTGCAGACTCTCAATCACGTCGAGTAAGGCATCCAGCCCGCGTCGCTTTACCATTACGCCTTGCCAGCGCATAACGAAGCGAGCAAATGTTTTCTGCTCGACTGGTTCCACCTCACGACGCAAGCGAGCCAAACTCTTGCGCCGGATTAACTGCAGAACTTCCGGGTCGCACCATTCATGATGTGTTCCACGCGGCCGAAATTCTCCTTCGAGCAGTTGACCGCGCCCGTGCAAAATGTGCAAAACGGTTTCCGTAGCCTTTGCTGGCAGTCCATAGCGCGTCGCAACTTCCTCAGCGGTAAACGGGCCATGCGTCCGCGCGTAACGACGCACCAGTTCGCGTAGAGGATCTTCGGTGCGCTGCAGAAATACGTCCGCTAAACCTGGTGGTAGGGGAATACCGAGTGCATCACGATAACGCGATGCGTATTCGACAGGCACATAACGAATGACGCCGGTGATTCGAACGCACAGCGCCCGCCGCGAATCAATTAACTCGTCCAAACCGGCGGCTATTTCCGGGTTGCTGCTTCGCGCGGCAATTTCTTCTGCGCTTAAGTCCCCCAGTTTAAGGAGCAAATCGTGGACGCCATCCGCGTGCCGCGCCTGAAATTCCGGCTCGAGCGCCTGTAACCGCGATTCCACTTCGTCGAGAGCCGCCGAATCAAGGAGCTCGCGCAGATCACTGTCACCCAATATTTCCTGCAATTGCGATTGATCTATGGAAAGCGTCAGGGCGCGCCGTTCGGCTAGCGGAGCATCGCCCTCATAAATGTAGTTGGCCACGTAAGAGAACAGCAATGAGGCAGCGAAAGGTGAAGGCCGGTCGGACTCTAACGTTGTCACATGAATTTCGCCGCGCTGGATGCCAGATAAAATTGCCGATGCTGCGGGTAAGTCAAACACGTCTCGAATGCACTCGCGATAAGTCTCTAGCAAGATTGGGAAGGAGGGGAAGCGCACGGCCACAGCCAGCAAGTCTGCCGCGCGTTTCCGCTGCTGCCATAACGGCGCGCGAAGCCCCGCACGCCGTTTCGGCAAGAGCAGAGATCGGCCAGCCGCCTCGCGGAATTTCGCTGCAAACAAGGAAGTCGATCCCAATTGTCGCAGTACCAAATGGCGAAATTCTGCGGGAGATGGTAACAATAATCCCGAACTGATAACCACATCGCTCTCTGGAACGCGCAGAACGAATCCATCATCGGACCACAACGATTCTACTTCCAATCCAAGTTCGCTGCGCAATCTTGCGGTAACCGCCATGCACCAGGGTGTGTGCACGCGACTGCCGAAAGGTGTCATCACGCAAATTCGGCGATCGCCAAGCTCGTCGCGGCAAATCTCGATCACTACATCTTCGTCGCTTGGCACGCGTTGCGTAGCAACTACTTGCTCCTCCAGGTAACGGAGCAAATTTTCTGCCGCGTTCGCCTCCAGACTGTGCTGTTCGACCAACTGTCCAAACGCAACTGGACGAGGCAATCGCAACAATTCGCGTGTCATCTCGCCAATTTTCCTGCCGAATTCCGCTGGCCGACCAGGCCCATCGCCCTTCCAGAAAGGCATTTTGCCGGGCTCGCCGGGTGCAGGCGTAACAGTCACGCGATCATGTGATATTTCATCGATCCTCCAGGTCGTCGCGCCCAGAATAATTGTCTCCCCCGCGTGACTTTCAAAGACCATTTCTTCGTCAAGCTCGCCGACTCTTGCACCCTTTGCTGCGCCCGATAAAAACACACCGTACAAACCACGATCCGGAATCGTGCCGCCGTTAATAATCGCGATTTGCTTTGAGCCTTGCCTAGCGCTTAGTTTATTTCCCACGCGGTCCCAGGTGAGGCGTGGCCGCAGTTCTGAAAATTCATCGGAAGGATAACGCCCCGAGAGCATATCGAGCACGCTTTCGAAAACTGCACGCGTCAAGCCCGCATAGGGCGCGGCCGAACGTACTACCGCGAACAGATCGTCCACGCCCCAATTTTCCAGAGAAACCATAGCGACAATGTGCTGAGCCAAGACATCCAGCGGATTCCGCGGAAAGTGAACTGATTCCACGAGACCACCATACATCGCTCTGGTAATCGCCGCACAAGCCACCAAATCCGCACGATATTTTGGAAATATTATTGCATTGCTCGCGGCGCCCACTTGATGGCTTGCGCGTCCGACGCGCTGTATCCCGCTCGCCACCGACGGAGGTGATTCAATCTGCACCACCAAGTCAATCGCACCCATATCAATTCCCAATTCCAAGGAAGAGGTGGCGACGAGACCGCGAATCGTTCCCATCTTCAAACAATCTTCAATTTCTTTTCGCTGGGCCGCGGCAACGCTGCCGTGATGCGCACGCACCAGCATTTCACCGGCGAGTTCATTGATGGCGCCGGAAATGCGTTCTGCCAATCGCCGATTATTCACAAAGATGAGTGTGGAGCGATGCGCACGCACTAATTCCAACAAGTTCGGATGGATTGCGCTCCAGATCGATGGCCGCGTAGGGCCTTGGGACGCGGCGCCGCTCTGTACTTCCTCTAATTTGTCGACCCGGGCCATGTCTTCGACCGGCACTTCTACACGCAGATCTAAGCGCTTCGGCTCGCCCGCATCGACAATAGTGACTGCGCGATAAACCGGCGCGCTCGCCGCCGAGGTAAACTCAGCCAACACTTCCTCGCCATAATCTTCGCTTTCATGGAGCTGCTTGCTTAATACGTTTTCATCGAACGCTCCCGAGAGAGGCGCAATCTCCGCTCCTCCCAGAAAGTTTGCAACCTCTTCCAGCGGGCGTTGCGTTGCGGAAAGCCCAATTCGTTGCAGTTCGCGACCCGCAAGTCTCTCCAGCCGTTCGACGGAGAGCGCCAAGTGAGACCCGCGCTTAGTCGGAACCAGCGCATGAATTTCGTCGATGATTATAGCTTCCACATAGCGTAGCGCTTCCCGGGCATTTGAAGTGAGCAGCAGATACAACGATTCAGGCGTAGTGATTAGGATGTCCGCGGGATACCGCGAAAACGCCGTTCGTTCCGATTGAGGAGTGTCTCCAGTCCGAATGGCAACAGTTGGCGAATGAAACGGAGTCCCCAATCGCTGCGCAGCTTGGGCGATCCCAATCAGCGGCGCTTGCAGATTGCGCTCTATATCCACCGCGAGCGCCTTGATCGGCGAAATATATGCGACGCGACAGCGCTGTGCCTTCGGAGGAGTAAGCGCAAACATAATGCGGTCGATGCACCACAAAAACGCCGCAAGCGTTTTCCCGGTGCCTGTTGGCGCGAGGATTAAAGTGGAATCGCCGCGAGCAATCGCAGGCCAACCCATTGTTTGCGGCCGCGTAGGTGTCGGGAACACCGCCGCAAACCACTCGCGCACCGGCGCATGGAATAGTTCCAAGACAGTAGACCCATCGGTTACCTCGATCGGTGCATCCACCTTGGGTTGTGTCCTCTTTTTTGTGTCAGCGGCCATACCTATTATTCGATGCTGTCGGGTAGAACCCGTGTGCTTTGCCACTTTCCTATATAAGCCACCCCTCAGGCACTTTACACTTTTGCGATTTGCATCCCAACAAAATTAACGTCAGACTATCCTTCTGAAGGATGGCTGCATGAAGCAATTTTCCAAACCCAATTCCGCTGCTTCTCCTGTACTCGTCGACGTTCCTGATATTCCCGCTCCTTTCGGAAAATCAAAGTGGATTGGTTGGTCAAGTTTTTTCTTTGCACTGGTGCAAAGCGTCTGCAGCGCATTTGTCGCACTCAATGGTTTACGCCTTTTGATCGGTGCCGCGGCGTTCGGATCAGCGCTCGGCCTGTTGAAAATCGCCGATAATCTGCATGTCGATGCAATTCGCATCCCCATGATGATCGCCGCAGTACTGGGAGCCCTTTTTAACCTGGTCGCACTCTGGCAAGTACGCCGTCTTCGTGCTCGCTCCGCTTCCGCCTGGCGGCAGAAGCCTCTCTCCAACAAGAAGCAAACTTCCGAGAGCTTGCAATTCACCTTATCTGTTTTGACGCTGGTACTACTGGCCTTCGAATATTATTTCCACCTCAAAATAAATGGCTAGCACTCCAGGGCAAAACCTCTAGCTTGGCGGTCCGGTTTCTTCATGGATCACCGAATCCAACCGCTGATGCAAGCGTTCGCTAAACCCCACTGGTAGTTCAAATGTCCGATTATCTGCAGTCAACACCAGCACATTCCGCGTCGAATCCAGCACCGCCGAACAAACTTCGCAGTTCTCTAGATGGTTCTCCACATCCGCCAGCACCGACGGCTCAAGCCGCTGATCGATATACTCTGAGATATATTCCCAGACGTGTTTGCAATCCAATCTCATTGCAGGAACCTCCCGAGCAACCCCTTTTCCCGGAGCACTTCCGCCCTCTTTAAATACGGCACAAGCTTTTTCTGCATCATAATTCGACCGCGATGCAGTCGCACCTTCAACAACGTAATCGGAATTCCCAGCACCGCCGCCGTTTCTTCCTGGTTCAGCTCTTCTAAATCCCGAAGCACAACAACTTCCTTGTAAATCTGCGGCAGTTCCTGGACCGCGGCACGCACTTTCTCGCGCATTTCCTTTTTCTCGAGAGCCACGGACGGGATCTCCCGCCAATCCGTCAGTACCACGGGCGTAAAGTCTCCTTCATGCTCTTCGGTAACTTCATCAAGCGATTCCACTCCGATAGCCTTAGTCTTGCGCAAGCGTTTTCGCCCCTCGTTCATCGCAATCGTGACCAGCCAGGTGCTGAACTTCGAATCGCCTCTAAAACTCTTCAAATGCCGGAACGCGCTGATCATGGTGTCCTGCGCACCGTCTTCCGCTTCCGCCTCGTTCTTCACCATGGCAAAAACGGTCGAGTAGACCATGCGCTCGTACGGCCGAATCAGCTCGTGGAACATATCCATCTCCCCACCCAATATGCGCGAAATCAACGCTCGTTCGCGTTCCTGAGTCTCAACCGAGGATGTCTTTTGTGGACCCGCCACTAGCCTAAGCCCTCCGGGCGCAATTTGCCCTATCCAATAGGAGTGTGCTTTCAGCCCAAGGTTACATCGTTTTTTTGGTAGGGTCTGCACACGTCGTCTCGGGGTATACCTCTTGCTCCGGACGCTTCAAGGTGAAGGGGGTGCATCCTCCACCCAAATTTTTGGAACCAAATCTTTACTGTAAAAAAGTAAGGTTTGGCCCTAAACTAATCTGAAGTATTCTGAAGCAAAAGCTCGCTTTTCCCAGATTCGGAGTCTCCCATGGCCATAGCCACCATCAATCCCGCCACTGGCGAAGTTGTTAAGACTTTCATCGCCCTTAGCGACGCCCAAATCGACGAAAAAATCGCCCACGCAGCGAACTCGTTCCAGGCTTACCGGCACACTTCTCTTGCCGACCGGTCGCGATGGATGAACAAGGCGGCAGATATTCTCGAAACGGAAAAAGAATTGCTCGGTCGGATAATGACGCTCGAGATGGGCAAAACGCTACGCTCGGCGATCGAGGAAGCCACGAAGTGCGCACTGGGCTGTCGCTATTACGCGGAAAATGCGGCCAAATTCATGGCTGACGAAGTCGTCGCCACCAACGCTACAAAAAGTTTCATTCGCTACCAGCCCATCGGTGTCGTACTGGCGATAATGCCGTGGAACTATCCGCTTTGGCAGGCATTTCGGTTCATCGCGCCGGCGTTGATGGCCGGAAACGTCGGTCTGCTGAAGCACGCCTCAAATGTTCCGCAAACCGCTCTGGCGATCGAAGACATTCTGCACCGCGCAGGTTTTCCCGATGGCACATTTCAAACGCTGCTGATCGGCGCCTCACAAGTCGATCGCATCCTAGACGATCCTCGCGTAGCCGCCGCCACTCTCACCGGAAGCGAACAGGCGGGCATCCAAGTGGGCATTTCTGCCGCGAAGAGCATCAAGAAAGTTGTTCTGGAGCTCGGAGGCAGCGATCCCTATATTGTTATGCCCAGCGCCAACCTCGCTGAAGCGGTAGCTACGGCCGTGAAAGCTCGCACCATTAACAATGGACAATCCTGCATTGCCGCAAAACGCTTCATCGTTCACGAGCAGATTGCCGAACAATTTGAAAAGGAATTTGTTGCACGAATGAAAGCCTTGAGACTCGGCGATCCCTTCGACGAGAAAACTGAAATCGGTCCGCTCGCAACTCCCGACGCGGTCAAGGATCTCGATGCCGATGTGCAAAAATCCATCAGAGCCGGGGCAAAATTGCTGACCGGCGGCAAGTCTGTTGTGGGCCCCGGGAATTTCTACGAACCCACAGTGCTTACCAACGTGCCCAAAGATTCTCCCGCCTACCGCGAAGAATTCTTCGGACCGGTTGCCAGTATTTTCCGCGTGAAAAATATCGACGAAGCGATCGCTATAGCCAATGACAGCCGCTTCGGCCTGGGAGCCAGCGCGTGGACCAACGATCCTGCGCAGTGCGATCGCTTCATCAACGATCTCGAAGCGGGCCTCGTTTTCATCAATCAGATGGTGGCTTCCGACCCGCGTCTTCCCTTCGGCGGCGTGAAAGCCTCCGGCCACGGCCGCGAGCTCGGCCCCTTCGGCCTCCGCGAATTCACGAACATCAAAACGGTATGGTTTCGCGACCTTCCGAAGTAGTCGTTCTTCTCTTAGCGCAAAAATGAAATATTTTTGCCTCAATTGCATTTGTGCTTTGCCTGCTTTCCGCAGCTAGGGTAAACTCCAATGCCAAGTGGCAGATACTTGCTCGATTGTCGGTCGCACCATCTCTCACTATACCGTCACAGAAAAACTTGGTGGCGGCGGTATGGGCGTAGTCTATAAGGCTGAAGATACACGTCTGGGACGTCAGGTTGCCCTGAAATTCCTCTCCGAAGACATTTGTCAGGATCCGCAAGCAATCGAGCGATTCCGCCGAGAAGCGCGGGCTGCCTCCTCGTTAAACCATCAAAATATTTGCACTATCTATGACATTGGCGAGTTTGAAGGTCGACCGTTTATCGCGATGGAATTGCTGGAGGGCCAGACGCTGAAGCATCGCATCGGCAAAAAATCGTTTGCGCTTTCTGAGTTGCTGGAAATCAGCGTTCAAATTTCCGAGGGACTCGAAGCCGCTCACTCCAAAGGAATCGTTCACCGAGATATCAAGCCCGCAAACATTTTTCTGGTCGACCGTGGCCCGGCGAAGATTCTTGATTTTGGTCTGGCAAAACTGGCTACGTTCCGGCAGCCAGCTTCCGAATCAACCAGCGAGGATTCGACACAAACGCAAGAGCATTACCTTGAAGACAAAGTTCTGACGAGCACTGGCAATTCGATGGGCACTGTCGCTTACATGTCGCCAGAGCAAGCGCGAGGAGAAGAGCTGGATGCGCGGACGGACTTATTTTCGCTCGGCGGGGTGCTTTATGAGATGGCCACGAGCACGGCTGCCTTCTCCGGTGCAACCGTTGCTCTTGTCTTCGACGGGATTCTTCATTCAACACCTTCTCCCATGACGAAGCTAAATCCACGATTGCCTCTGGCTCTGGAGCATATAGTGGCCAAGGCGCTGGAGAAAGAGAAAGACCTGCGGTACCAAACCGCTACGGAACTTCGTGCCGACCTGAAGCGCCTGAGACGTGACACCGATTCCAGCCGCTCGGGTTCGATGACATTGCAATCGGAGCAACCAGAGGTCACTCGCAAGACTGGTTCAAATCAATGGCATAACTGGGCGATCGCGGCCGCAGCCGGTGTCGCGCTAGCTGCAATCGGAGGCTACCTCTTGACGCGTCCGGTTGCTCCCCCACGCGTGCTGCGCACGACGCAACTAACCAACACAAATCGACCTAAGTCCGGAGTTGTCACCGATGGCTCGCGTCTCTACTTCGTTGATGGCCAAGCCGGCCTTTCGCAGACTTCTGTAAATGGCGGCGAAACAATTCCCGTTCCGACCTCTTTGGAGGACACTGGATTTTCCAATCTTTTCGACATAGCACCGGAGGGACCCCTCTTGCTGATGAACACGGCGCGGGGTACCGTTCTCGATGGACCGCTCTGGACAGTCCCCGTTCTCGGAGGCACGCCGCGTCGACTTGGGAGTACCGAAGGCCACAGCGGGGCATGGTCACCAGACAAAAAAAGAATTGTATATTGCAAAGGACATGAAATTCACCTGGCGAACAGCGACGGCAGCAACGATCGCTCGCTGCTGACCATCGCCGGAACACCAAAAGATGTGCGCTGGTCCCCTGATGGCCTCATTTTGCGTTTCACTGTAAACGATCCCAACACCAATAATCGCTCCATCTGGCAAGTCTCCGTGGATGGCAAAAATCTACACTCTTTGCTTCCCGGCTGGAACAGCTCGCCCAACGAATGCTGCGGGAATTGGACTGCTGACGGGAAATATTTTTTGTTTCAGTCAACGCAAGACGGAACGGCAAACTTGTGGGCGATTCGCGAACACACGGGACTCTTTTCTTCATCGCATCACGAGCCAACGCAGTTGACCACTGGCCCTATGAATGTGGGCGACCCAATACCCAGCCGCGATGGAAAGAAAATATTCGTTCAAGGATGGCAGCCCCGCGGCGAACTCGTGCGCTACGACTCTAGATCGGGCCAACTTGTGCCATACCTCTCGGGAATCTCAGCAAATGGATTGGATTTTTCTCGAGATGGAGAATGGTTTGCCTATAACGACGCCACGGATGGCACGCTGTGGCGCAGTAAAATGGATGGCACTCAGAAACTACAATTGGTTTTTCCCCCAATGCAGGCCTATCTAGCAAGATGGTCCCCGGACAACAAGCAGATTGCATTCATGGGCCATCCACCTGAGGAACCGTGGCACCTCTATTTAGTCTCTGCACAGGGCGGCGCGCCTGAACTTATTTACAGCAGCGAAACGAATCTGGCTGACCCGAACTGGTCTCCCGATGGAAAATCGCTCGTATTCGGCGACAATTCGCTGAACAATCAGGGTTCGGCAATCTTCATTCTCGATCTGCAAACTCGTAAGGCAACCAAGCTCCCTGGTTCCGATGGACTATATTCTCCTCGTTGGTCCCCTGACGGCCGCTACATCGCAGCGATTCCACTCGATTCGCTGAAGATGATGCTTTTTGACTTCACCACGCAAAAATGGTCAGATATCGCCAATATTTTTGTGGCTTATCCGCTTTGGTCGCGTGACAGCCGCTCTCTTTACTTCAACGGCATTCTCAACAACCAGGAAGGCTACTACCGCTTGCAGATTTCTGATCACAAACTGGAGCGGCTATTTAGCATGAGAGGGTTTCAGTCTGCCGGAGGAGCCTTCGGAAATTGGAGTGGGATCGCGCCCGACGAATCTCCAGTACTGGTCCGCGATGCCAGCGTTCAGGAAATTTACGCGCTCGATTGGAGTGCACCGTAATTCCGCACTCGAACTCCACTGAACCTCTGAAGTCCGCTCAGTTGCGCCATACTCCCGAGACTTCTTTGCTTCGAAGGTATTCGCGGCACCGGATTGTGGCTATTCGGGGCATTAGCATGTGCGTGTGCAGTTGCGGTCACAACAAAGGTGCAGATGACAGCGCCGCCCGAGGATGCCCATCTGTATTTCTTGTAACTATCCCGTAACTTGACATTAAACTGCCGCCCGTATATGAACGGGGAGTTTCTAGCCGTCTCACCTTCACGCGTAACCGACCTTAGTTCGCGCCGGTAGTTCTTTCGATGGCGAGGCGTGCACACAGCAAGGCCCACGGGAGGCTTAATGGCAAGTCAAGCAACAAACCCCACCAGCAGCGGTCAGGTGGAGTACAGCATCTGGCGCGTGATCATGGCCTCTTCGGTCGGCACCATGATCGAGTGGTATGACTTCTACATTTTCGGGAGCTTGGCTGCCACTCTCGCCCTGAAGTTTTATCCACCCGGGAATGATACTTTCGCTTATGTCGCCTATCTCGCCACGTTTGCCGTGGGCTTCTTGGTGCGGCCCTTCGGTGCACTTTTCTTTGGCCGAATCGGCGACATTGTCGGGCGCAAATACGCCTTCATCGTCACGCTCAGCATTATGGGTGGTGCCACAGCACTAATCGGACTCTTGCCGACTTACAAGACCGCCGGTTGGTTCGCGCCCATTGTTCTCATTTTGATACGGGTCCTGCAGGGCCTCGCTCTGGGCGGTGAATATGGCGGCGCGGCCGTTTATGTTGCGGAACATGTCCCCGATAAGAAGCGTGGTTTCTACACCAGTTTCATTCAGATTACCGCGACCCTTGGGCTTTTCGTCTCCTTGCTAGTCATTCTCGGCACCCAGTCCTCTATGTCCAAAGAGCAATTCATCGACTGGGGCTGGCGGATTCCCTTCCTGCTCTCGCTCGTTCTAGTCACCATCTCTCTCTATATTCGCTTGAAGATGAAAGAATCGCCCATCTTCACGCACATCAAGACTACTGGCCAGACTTCCGCCAATCCATTGATCGAAGCATTTACCAAATGGGACAATCTTAAGCGCGTGCTGATCTCTCTGTTTGGCGCAACCGCGGGTCAGGGCGTCATCTGGTACACTGGTCAATTCTACGCGCTATTCTATCTGCAGACAATTTTGAAAGTGAACCCGCGAACTTCCAACATCGTTGTCGCGCTGGCTCTTCTCCTGGCTATGCCCTTTTTCACGATCTTTGGGGCATTGTCGGATCGAGTTGGCCGCAAGTGGCTCATGATGGCGGCGTGCCTGCTTGCGATCTTTTTCTACGTTCCCATTTACAAGGCAATGCAACAAGCTGCGGGTAACAATGTCACTGGGCTGCGTTCGGCCGCTGACAAAGTCACCGGGGCGATCAAGCTCACCCCGCTTACCGTGGACGCAGCCGGTCAAGCCGTCCCTGCAGTGGAAGCTCCCCACCCAGACACAACAAAATTGGTTTTGCTGGTATTTTTACAGGTTATCTTTGTCTGTATGATCTACGGCCCCATCGCTGCCTACTTGGTCGAAGCGTTCCCCGCAAAGATCCGCTATACGGGTTTATCGCTTCCCTATCACATCGGCAACGGCGTTTTTGGAGGGTTGTTGCCACTCATTGGTCTATCCCTGTGCGCACGCACGGGGAATATTTATGCTGGCCTCTACTACCCGATTATCGTCGCCGGCATCACCTTGGCCTTCGGCATGTTTTTTTTGAAGGAGACTCATGGCACTCGCATCTGGGATGAGTATGCCTCGATGCGACCAAAATAGTCCGTCGATTTGACGGCTGACTTCCTGAAGGTGCATGATTCTGGCTTTGGGCCGGGTGGGGCATTGAAATTGGTAGCGGACTCCCTGACCTTCCACAAACAACGCGCCGCGCAGCGCGTCTTAATCCATAGGTCGCGGTGTTCCCCGGGCCCCGCTGTCATTATTTTAAGGGAGTGCGTAACGTGCCAACAACCCTCGACAAAAAACGAAAAGAGAAAAAGGTCAAGAAACCTGGATTGACCGAGGCGCAGATTGCTGTTCACTGGAAAGAGGAAGAGTACATTCGTCCTCCAGCGCGCTTCATCGCGCAGGCTTATCTCAACGATCCTCACATCGTCGACCGTTTTAGTGAAGAACACTTTCCTGAATGCTTTCGCGAGTACGCCGAACTTCTCCATTGGGATCAGTATTGGCACACCACCTTGGACACGAACCATCCCCCGTTCTGGAAGTGGTTTGTCGGCGGAAAGCTAAACGCTTGCTACAACTGCGTGGATCGTCATCTGGCGAAATATAAGAATAAGGCCGCGCTCATTTTCGTTCCCGAACCGGAAGACGAGCATCACGTCATTATCACTTATCAAGAGCTCTATCGCCGCGTGAATGAAGTCGCTGCGATGCTACGCGATTTTGCCGGCCTGCAAAAGGGCGATCGCGTCACCATCCACATGCCCATGATTCCCGAGTTGCCGATCACCATGCTGGCTTGCGCTCGACTCGGCGTGATTCATTCCGTTGTGTTTGGCGGATTTTCCGGCGAAGCGTGCGGCTTGCGTGCCGCCGATTCTGGCAGCCGGGTATTAATTTATGCTGATGGCTACCACCGCAATGGTCGCTGGGTCGATCATAAAGCTAGCGCCGATCTCGCCGTAGCCACCGCACAAAAAGAAGGCCAGCATGTCGACAAGGTTTTGATCTGGAAGCGCTACCCGCACCGGTTCACTTCCGATTCGCCGATGATTCTCGAGCGGGATTACTTCATCAACGACATCATCAAGGACTATCGCAATCGCGTCGTTGAACCTGTCTCCATGGAATCGGAAGACCCGCTCTTTCTGATGTACACCAGTGGTACGACTGGCAAGCCCAAGGGCTGCCAGCATCGTACCGGCGGCTATCTCGCCTACGTTACTGGTACCGCAAAGTATTATCAGGACCTGCATCCCGAAGATGTCTATTGGTGCATGGCTGACATCGGCTGGATTACCGGTCACTCCTATATCGTCTACGGCCCGCTCGCGCTCGCCGCAACCAGCGTTCTCTACGAAGGCGTTCCACAATTCCCCGACGCCGGCCGTCCATGGCGCATTGCCGAGCGGCTCGACGTCAACATCTTCCACACTTCGCCAACCGCCATTCGCATGTTGCGCAAAGCAGGCGCTGACGAGCCGAAAAAACATACCTATCGCTTCAAGCACATGACCACGGTCGGCGAGCCTATCGAGCCTGAAGTCTGGCGCTGGTATCACCAAGTCGTCGGCAAGGGCGAAGCCGTTATCGTCGATACCTGGTGGCAGACGGAAACCGGTGGCTTCCTCATCACCACGAAGCCCGCTCTCGACTCCATGAAGCCCGGCAGCGCGGGTCCATCCTGCCTCGGCATTTACCCCGTGATTCGCGACGAAGAAGGCAACGAAGTCCTCGAAGCCTCTCACCACGCAGGAAACCTTTGCATTCGCAATCCCTGGCCGGGCATCATGCAGACCATCTGGGGCGATCCGCAACGATTCGTCAGTAACTACTATAAGAAGTACAACAAGAATCCCCACAGCAAGGATTGGCGTGATTGGCCGTACTACGCGGCGGATGGTGCCGTTCTTCCTCACGATGGCTATTTCCGAATTCTTGGCCGGGTCGACGATGTGATCAATGTCGCCGGCCATCGCCTCGGTACCAAGGAACTCGAGTCGGCCTGCCTGACGGTCCACGAGATCGCTGAGGCTGCCGTTGTTCCTGTCGTCGACGAAGTAAAGGGGCGGGTACCGGAAATTTACGTCTCGCTGAAACCTGGGGTGCTTCCGAAGAAGCTGATTATTGAAAAATTGACCGCCACGATCGAGACAATCATCGGAAAGATCGCGCGTCCCAAGCGCATTCACATCGTGCCTGACATGCCCAAGACGCGCTCCGGCAAGATTATGCGTCGCGTGCTGGCCGCCATTTCTAACCACATGGACACTGGCGATATTACCACGCTCGCCAATCCAGACATCGTCGAGCAGGTCCGCCAAATCGTGCAAGGCCGCGAACTTGGTCCACTCAACGAAGGCCCTGAAGACATCAAGCGCTTCGGCGAAGAACGCTAGTTTGTGTGGTGACCTACTCTCTGGATCGGCCACTACTTTTTCCTGCTCCCCAGGTGCCGCCAATCCTCAACCCGCTGTTTACACTTTCCACGCAACCCTTCATACTTCGCGGTACCGAGATCGAATCTATCCAGATGGAGAACCTCATTTGCGTACAAGAGCAGTGTCCCTCGTAGCAATTCTTCTTACCGTATCGCTCCTTGCCAACGCCGGTCCCAAACTCGAATTGAGTTGGAAGAATCCGGCCTACACCGGCGGCAAATTCAAAAACATTCTGGTGCTGGCCCTCAACGGCAACGCGGCAAACCGCGCCGAATTTGAAGATGAACTGGTCACCGCCATTTCGCGTCCCGGCGCACCAGCTTCGCCGAGTTATGAATTTATTGCGCGCCCCAACGCCACGCCGATCGACAAGAACGATTTGCGCGAGTTGATTAAAGAACAAAACATCGACGCCATCGTCGTCGCGCGCCTTACCAAGCACGACACTAAGACAACCTACATTCCTGGTCAGGTCTACACTCCGTTTCCCTTTTACGACACGTTTTATGGCTATTACGATGCATTCTATCCCGCTGTCTATTCTCCTGGTTACATGGAAACCGAGAAAGAAGCGCAACTGGAAGTGAATTGGTATTCCACCGCGCAACCAAATGGTCAACTTGTCTGGACTGGAATCACAAATACCTTTGACGTCGGATCGGCTTCCAAAGCAATCAAGGAACTGGTGAAGATTTATTCCAAGGCCCTGGAACAAGAGAACATCATCAGCTCTGCCCCCAAAAAATGAACCGATTCGATCGTTGTGGAGTCTGAAATGCGTGACCGCGGGTGCTTCATCCCGTGAATTGTGCCACGAAAAGATTGGCTGCTTTCATGGGAGCGCTCTTGAAATCAAACGCCCGTGGACAGGCATGTTGGCGTGTCTGGCCA
>Ga0074046_10002047_pt1 | contig 17670 bp, 18 predicted proteins | sample BogForMeECP23OM3_FD_94441 | JGI IMG/M metagenome (GOLD analysis project Ga0074046, IMG submission 94441) | Bog forest soil microbial communities from Calvert Island, British Columbia, Canada - Bog Forest MetaG ECP23OM3 | ecosystem: Environmental > Terrestrial > Soil > Wetlands ... | reverse complement strand
GTGACCGACACCTGGCAAGCGAAGCGAAACCTAACCCTGAACCTGGGTCTGCGATATGAGTTGCCCGGAGCGGTTGCAGAAAGAAATAACAAGGACACGGTGCTGCTGCCCCATGCCGTCGATCCGTACACGGGCGTTACCGGAACTCTCACCCTAGTGAACACCCTTCTCTATCCCCACAGAAGCACCGTCCTTCCGAAACACAATCTGTTTGCGCCGCGTTTGGGCTTTGCCTATCGCCTGAACAACGATACTGTAATTCGGGGCGGCTACGGCGTCTCCTACTTACCCCCCGATCTGACGGGGGTGCTGGCAACCAGTTCTTTGGTCAACTCTGCTAGCACGCAAATTAACGTGACCGGAGCAGAACCAACGCCCTTGCAGAGCCTTTACCCCGCAACACTCAATCAACCCATCGGGCGCACCGACCCGAGCTTCATGACCCTGTACTGCTGCACGGCCAGCTTGAAAAACATAAGCGGCCCGGTTCCCCGGCAGAATTTTCCCTATGTTCAGGAGTGGAACTTGACCGTTAGCCACCAATTTAGAGCCAATTGGATGGCGGAGATCGGCTATTCCGGTTTGAAGGGGACGAACCTGCCTGGAATCGGCCATTCACTGGACGAACTCTCCAGCAAGTATTACTCGATGGGATCGGCGTTGTTGAACTCTACGATCCTGAACGGGATTCCAATGACCGTGGGGCAAAGCCTGAGGCCTTACCCTTTTTACAATAACTTGAGCGACACGGCAGAATTCTACGCTCATAGCAATTACAACTCGCTGCAGGCAAAGTTGGTTAAACGCTTCGGCTCTGGTGGCACGCTGTCGGCCAACTACACATGGTCGAAGAACCTCGGGAATACGGACACTCTCAACGCCAATCTGGAGGCCAAGCCATCTGCGCAGACCTCCACCCAGGGCGAAGGCGCCATCCAGGACTATAACAACTTGAGTGGAGAATATTCGCTCCTTAGCTACAACGTGAATCAGCGAGCGGTGATCGGTTACGTGCTGGATCTGCCGTTTGGCAAGGGGCGGAGATTCGCCAACAAGCTTGCGTCGCCAGTTGCCGTGCTCGTGTCCGGTTGGAGCGTGAACGGAATTACGACCTTTCAGTCCGGATTCCCGCTATTTCTCACCGAGGCGCAATCCAATCCCTTGACGCAGTTCTTCGGCGGTGGCGCTCTCCGCCCGAACGTGGTACCCGGCTGCAAGAAGAAGATCTCTGGTTCAGCAGAAAGCCGCTTGAATGAATGGTTCAACGCATCCTGCTTTACATACCCGGGGGACTACGCCTTCGGCAACGAGCCACGAGTCGATCCCACACTCACATCGGAGGGTATTCACAACTACGATTTCGCGGTCATGAAATCGACAAATATCTCAGAGCGGGCCAATGTGCAGTTCCGCGCCGAGTTCTTCAACATTTTTAACCGCGTTCAGTTCGCCCCTCCTGTCGGCCAGCAAGGTTCCTCGAATTTCGGAGAAATTCTGTCGCAGGTCAACCAGCCCCGCGAAATTCAGTTCAGTCTACGAGTCAATTTCTAGGCCGCATTTGTCCCCCCGAAAGTCATCGGCCCAAATCCCTGTTGAATCCGGGTTTTGCGGTTTTGGTTGTCGATGATTTTTCTCTCTATCAAATCGTCAGAGCGCGGTCGATCCAGCTGGGGCTTAATCTTGAGTTCTGAGCAACCCGCATCTTACTTGTCTCTCGCCTTTCACCCGTCTAAGGTCTCTTGAATAAGGATATCGCGAGCAATAAAGCCGCCACCATCACGATGGATGGTCCGAGACCAAATTTTGGAACCGCGGCGTTCAGCAGTAACCCAGCCCCAACGGATACGGCGCTCGCGACTGACGAAGCAATCAGAAAGTGGGACATCTTGTTGGTCAGACGGCGTCCGATGGCTGCCGGCAGGATAATCAAGGAACCTGCCAGGAGTGCCCCCATGAAACGCAATCCGACGAGTATGGTCAGACTGAAGAGCAACAGGAAGCAGAGGTTGACGCGATCGACCTTTACTCCCGTCGCCATGGCCAGTTCCGGCGAGAACAGGGTCAACACTAATCGATCTCGCAGTTTCCAGATTCCGACAATGATGAAAACCACCGCGAGTGCACCCAGGAGAAAGCCGAGAAGCGAGGTCGCATGATTTTTCCCGAATAGAGCCTCGATCAACTCATCACTGGGCGTTATGGCAGCCCCAATGCCGAGCGCCGCGGCGAATACCACGCCGATCACGTTCTCGGTCGCCAGCCCGGTTTTTTTCTGCAGTTGCCATATCAACAGTGTTCCCAGAAAAAGGGTCGTCGCGGCGCCAAGCAGCGGATTGATCTTCAGCAAGAATGCCAGTCCGAATCCGGGGAGGGCCAAATGAGAAATGACGTCCCCGGCCAGAAGCATGCGCTTCATCAGGGCAAAACTTCCGACCAGGCCCGCAGCGAGGGCGAAGAGCAGCGCCAGCACGATCGAGTAACCGGCGCTGGTGTGAGCTAGCCATGACATAAAGGTTTCCGAATCAGACTCCGTGGTGGTCCTGAAGGTGCTGATAGAACTTAGGTGGAGCCGAGTAAAGAGCCTCCAATGCCTCGGGAGTCAGCACTTCTTTCGGTGGGCCAAAACAAGGCTTCCCCTTTCCGATGCACAGCACCGTTGTGGCGTACCGGTAGACGACACTCAGGTCGTGGGAGACAAGAACCACGGTTATGCCCTGCTCTTCTTTAATGCGGTGGAGCAATTCATAGACTCGCTCCTCGGTGAGTTCGTCGAGGCTGGCGGTCGGTTCGTCGAAAAGGATTACGTTCGGTCGCCCTAACAGAGCTGCGGCAATCAAGACCTTTTGAAACTGCCCACCCGACAGGATGCCGATGTTGGTATTCAACAGCTCAGGGGTAAGATCGGTCGCCGAGGCCGCCCGCTCTATATCGGCCTGGCTCAATTTAAGGAAACGGGCCTCGGCATTCAGCAGGTCACTTGCCGACAGTGGTAGTTGCCGGTCAGCGGCCACCCTTTGCGGGACGTAACCGATGCGTGCACTCTCGACCCAGTGAATCTCTCCTTGGTACGGGAGTATGTGCAGAAGGGTTTTCAGCAACACTGTTTTGCCTGCACCGTTGGGGCCGATGATAGCCAGCATCTCCCCCGCATGAAGCTCAAAACTCAGACCCGATAGAATGCTCCGCCTGTCCAGGTTTACTGTTAACCCTTTTACGGAAAGAATTGTCTTCGCCGTTTCCTGCATCTCAGTCGACCACCGTTTCACCAGCCATGGGGATAGGATCTGAACGCCATCGCGAACAATACCCACCCTGCGTCGGTGCGGAAAAACCTCGAATCCTCGCCAGCAGGCGGGTTCACTGGGCCGTGTAGCCCCCGTCGATGACCAGTTCGCTGCCCGTCACAAACTTGGACTCATCGGAAGCCAGATAGAGGATGCCGTAAGCAATATCTTCGGGCTCTCCCGTGTGTCCGATGGGATGAAGGGCATCCAACTGCTTTCGATAGATTTGCTCGCCTTCCGCAGATTTCTTTGCCAACGCTTCCACCATGGGAGTCCAAATAAAACCGGGATGTACTGAATTAACCCGGATGCCATTTTTCGCATAGAAGAGCGCATCTGTCTTTGTCATCAATCGAAGAGCTCCCTTGGAAGCGTGATAAGCCGGTACATCGGGAGCACCGACCAGCCCGTAAATCGATGAAAGATTGATGATGCTTCCACCGCCGGACTTGAGCATATAAGGCACAACGTGCTTGGTGCAGAGAAAAGGTCCCTTCACATTCACGCCGATCACTCTGTCCCACTCTTCTTCCGTGACATCGTGCGTGGGCTTGTCTACTCCTGCGATCCCGGCGTTATTAACGAGGATGTCGATCTTTCCAAACCTACTCATTACAGATGCAAATACGTCTTCGACTTCCTCTTCCTTGGACACGTCAAGGTGCCAGAATTGAGCCGTTCCACTCGCACTCTTGAATGCCTCCACCGCCTCCTGCCCCTCTTTATCGAGGACATCTGTAACCGCTAGGTGCGCGCCCTCTTTTGCCAAGAGCATACACGTTGCCTGACCAATTCCGTTTGCACCCCCAGTGACGATAGCGACCTTGCCTCTTACTCGATGCATCGGCGCCTCCGATGGTGTTCTTCCGCATTTGCGTCAACTTTGTGGCACTGCATTTGATCTAAACTGCATTTCAGAGCTGGTCACCGTGTGTCGCAGATAAAAACTCGGGAGGCATGCACTCCCCTGCGCTGCCAGGGCGCGGCGCACCCTCCCGATGTCAAGATCAACATTCCCGTTCAGGCCGCGATCTCGAGTTTGTCGTCGACATCCCAGACGCCCGGGGCAGACCAGGCTGCTCTCTCCGCCTCGTCACGTTCCGCCCAGGAGCTGACGTTGCCTTTCAGAGTCACCTTGTTGCCATCGACTTCGACTTTGATGCGTTCGCCATCCAGTTCGGCGGCGCGATTCAGAGCATTTTCGATCTTCACCTTGATGTCCGATGGGATGACAACAGCCCTGAGGCTGATCAAATTGCTCACACCGGTTACACCCGTCAGGTTTTGAACGGCGTCTTCGGCGGCTGTCTGCTGAAATCTGTAATCGACCGTCCCTTCGAGGGTCACCCAACCTTTGTCTACCTTCACCTTGATGGCGTCTTTGGGAACCCAAACGTGCCATTTGAGGGCATTCACGGCTGCCTGAGCGATGTCCTGGTCATCGCGCTGATGGTACGCAGGCAGGTCCACTTTCATCTCGTCGGTCACAGCCTTGACTCCGGTTACTCGCTCGGCAGCTTCTGATGCCGCATATTTTGCGGCATAGTTGCTCACCTTGCCGGTGAGCGTGACAATTCCGTCTTTGGCAATCACACCAATGTTTGAGGCATCGACACTGGGCTCGAATTGAAGTTCATCCATGACATCACGTTGCAGCTGGGTAGTGGTTTTCATCAACATTCCTCCTTTGGAATGTGCAACTTGAAAACGTTTACTTATCGCTCGCCGTTCATCATCACGCTTGCGCCGCACGAGCGTCCATTCTGTGTTGCTGCATTTGCATTACCAGATCGGCGACTCGAAACCTGAAGGACTTGGGTGCTCTGGAAATGAAACGGGTCTCGTCATTGTGACGCGAAATCGTCAGCCCGGGCGTGAGAGCGATAGCAGACGAGGATTTGTGGTCTCGCATATTTCGCGTTGATATTTCGCCAGTCTGTCGTCCTGGTTCGTTGCTCGTCTGATTTCTGAAAGTCCATTCCGTCAGCTCTAACTATCTAAGTTGTCTTTCATTAGCCGACGTTTTTTCTGCACAAGTGCTTTGGTCACTGGAGTGCTTCTGACAGATGCGTTCCGGCCAGAGGAATTGAAGCTCGGTTTGTTGGAGCTCAGAGAAATGAGAGCATTTATCAGATGCGCATCGAACTTTTTGTTCGGGTGTCACCACCGCGCGATAAGCCGGGTGTTCACCATCCGCGGTCGTAGCTATCAAGTGTGCTGCGATTGTGGCGCCACGCGCGAGTACTCCCTCGAGACCATGTCGGCGCGTGATAGTTCCACGTTTCACTCCGGTACGCCAAGCTTGTTGGCGTGGAACAAATGAAGAAATGGAAACGGCAATCACATTATCGATGTTGATCATGGCGCTGCTTTTGTCGATAGTCTTGGCGCTCGCGGTCGAGGAGTTCTTGTTCGAGGGATTTCTACATGTGGTTTGTTCGCGGTTCGACCGAGTGATCTCCCGAGGCAACGGCTGGTCTTCCAGCCATAACGTGTTCGGGCGACGTAGGAGGGGCCAAATGCAAAAGCATCAACTTACGCAGACAAAAACGCCTAAAGGCTCATCGCTACAGAATCGAGGGTAAGAAAATATGCCGGAAGCGACCTGGAAACCTCACGAGAAACACGGGCGGCTGACGATGCAAAGCGACTTGCCCGATACGGTCTACGCCTTTCCGAAGCAGCGAAAGGAACCATTGACTGATGCACAGCACGTGCGTAACGCGGTCGCTCGGTTCGATCGGGTGATCGACGTTTCCGATGCCGATCGCGCTTTGGCGTTCGCGAACATCGAGAAGGCTGCAAGGTACTACAAGGTCAACCTTTCGGAGACGTCGTGGCACGATCTCGGCGTTCATCCCCAACAGAACCGGAAAGAGGCTGCGGCCAAAGGCGTTGTGACGCACGAGCGCAAGCGCGAGGAGCTCGAGAAACAACAACGGAAACAAGGTACCGCGAAAGCCAATGACGGTTTGCTCCCCAATTGAACCTGGGTGGACGCTCCGGATCAGGGGTCACGCGCGAGCTTCTAGTGGGTCTTCAGAAAGGCGCAACAAGGGGAAGGAAAGACTTCCATTTGGAAAACAAACTACAGCGATGTAAGAAGGGAGGATCGAATGTCTGAACATGAAGCAAAAAAGCATAAGTCCTGGAACGTTTTCATGGGGCTTATGAGCGCAGCGATGGCAGGGTTCCTGCTCATTCGCTCACTAAAGCCGAAAGCCAAGGAGTAGTAACGTTTATCACTGTCGAAAGGGAGATTGAAAGATCTCCCTTTCGACGTAAGTAGGAGAATTGAATGCCCACACGAGGCCCAACTGACGAAACCGACAGGCATTCCGCATGGAGCATTTTTAAAGTCGTTGTGATCGTGGCCTTGGTGACGTTTCTCATGGGTTTCCTGTTGGTAACCGCGATGTCGCGCTGGGGAGGGCATTGATTCTCGTTGCATTGTCCCGATTCTGTTTTCGCGCTGATTCTATTCTCGGTACCATGCTAGGAGGTTTGGAGTCGCCGGCTTGGACGGACCCATTAATTTAGTTGGCTTTTTGCTCGCCATCAGTCTCCTCCTGCTGCTCTTCATCCTTTTGCCAGCTGGAATCGGGGCTGTACTTCTTCATGGCTCTGGCGAGCACCTCGGTCTTCTTGCCGAGATCCTTCTGATACACCACTCCATCTTCGCTAACGATGAAGGTCATCACGCCGGACGACTTGTACTCCGCCGGATAGGCGACGAACGCGAAACCGGTCATCTTGCCGTTCACGATGTAACTTGCGGCCCCGCCCGGGCCATTTTTCCCCTGACGTGTCAGAATGTGGAAATAGTAACCGCGGTAAGGGGTCGGAGCGCTGTCTCGGGCTTTGGTATCGCCCTCAGCAAGGGCCGCCGCAACCAGCGGCCCAACGGGGCTCTGGGGTTCGCGATCGGCGGCCTTCCAATACAGGCCGTTGTGCTGCCCTTCATCGCTGAAGATTTTCTGCGCGTACTCGCCGTGCATAGAGCGGTATTCCTTCTGCGCCGCCACCAGTTCCTGGCAAACGCGAATGGCGGACATCTCATTCCGGCCAATTCGCCTGTATACAATCTCTTCTTTGCCCGCCTCGGTGTCGAAATACCACGCGTTGCTTTTGTTCACGAGAGGTATGGGCCAGGGCCAATTATGCGGGCCGATGTACAGAACAGTGGTTCCATCCGGTTCTTTCACCAGACGGTGCATTTCCTGATATCTCTCCACAAAAGTTGTGCGGTTCTGGGCGTCCTCGGCTTCATCTCCAGAGGAGACGATCTGCTTTCCATCTGGTCCGAGGATATCGAGCATCGCTCTTTCATCGTTGCTTTGTGTCGCCGTGACGAGTGCGTTGCTCGCCTCTTCCGCGGATGCAAAGGTCATCCGGCCCGGCTGCTGCGCCATAGTCCGGATGGTAAAACACCCCATCACAAGAATGGCGACGGCGGCTAGCTTAGGTAGATCGGCCCAATGAAATTTGTCGAAGTTCAACCTCGTCCGCTGCATATGGCTTCTCTCCATTTCTGATCTTCACGATCTACCAGGACATAACAAACCTTCGATTACCGGCGCCCGCCGCCACCGCCGCCGTGGAACCCTCCGCCGCCGCCCATACTGGCACTTCCGCGTGATGAATAGCTCCTGGTCTCTCCCCCATGGCCGTAGCCGCCGAAGGCACCGGAGCGTGTGCCGCTCTGACCGCGGGGTGCAGCGTATCCTCGAGCCGCCGGCTTGTTTCCGTCGAAAGGCCTGGCCGCAGCCCCGGGATGGTTAACTCCGCCGCGCGCTCCTCCGCCTCGGTAGTAGTTGTTCCGGTTATAAAACGTTCTGCTCCCGGAGTAGTACCGGTTGTGGTTATAAACTGCGTAATGGTTATGCCAATCGAATCCCCAATGATGCCATCCCCATCCAAAACCGCCGTACCATCCGATTGGGAAACCGATTCCGAATGAGAGATACGGGCCGTCGAACCAGATTCCAGGATACGGGTACCATCCCGGCCAGGCCACGATGGGATATCCGTAGATGAACCACGGATCATACGCGGGAACGTAAACGATCTCGGTGTCGACGGGCTCAATGATGATTTCTGAATCCTGCGTCGCTACGGTTTGCTGTGGCGTGCTTTTGAGATTGCCGGCGTCTTGCGCTTTCCGGCGCATCACCTGGATCGCATCCATCACATCCTGTTGCTGGTTGTAGTAGGCATCGCCGAGAGATGACGTCCACGAGAGATTTTTGTCCATGTTCCCGAGGACCGATGGAAACGCAGCCAGCGCTTTGACGCTCGGGTCCCAGGGCTGTTGGTCTACAGCCTTGCCCAAATCGGCGCCTTTCAAATCAGGATGCGCTTGCACCCACCGGTCGGCCTCGACGACTTGCTCAGGAAACGTGGAGGCCACCAAGATCTGCGCCACCAGTGAATCTGGATACAGCGCAACCGGCGCTACCAACTGCTGCAACTGCTCGGGAGTTTGTTGCGTGGCTGCAGCGGCAGGGGTGAGCGCGGCCTTTGCCGTGGCTTGCGTGTCTTGATCGGCGGACTGATCCTGAGGACATCCGGTCAGCAACACAGCCAAACTCAACAGGGAAACCAAACTCCACTCGCCTAATCGAGGCCTAGAGAACCCGGCAGCACGTCCGAAAATGTTCATGTTCCTGAACCTCCTCTGCTCTTTTATCGCTCGAGGCTTTTAAGACACTAAAATGATGAGCTTGGCACGATGGCGCATCTTGGTCAGATCCTGAAAACAGCAATTGCCATTCCAAAACCGAAATGAGCATGAGCTGTGCTGTCAATCAATTGCTGCCGTATTGCTATTTAGGCATACGTCATACCGTCGAAATATCGTCAAATAATCGCGAAGACAAGGACGTCTTCGATTGCATGAATCTCTATTCATCAGCACGAGCAAATGACTTTACGAGAAGGTAGCAGTTCCCCATTTACTCGCGGTTGATCCACTTCCAGTTCCGGATTTCCGGCATGTCCTGGCCATACTTGGCGATGTACTGCTTGTGCTCGATGAGCTTGTCCTTGAGCTGCTGCTTCAGGTAGATGCCTCTGTCGCCGGTCTGCGGGAGACGGTCGATCGTGTCCATCACGAGGTGAAAGCGATCCAGATCATTCAGCACCGTCATATCGAAGGGCGTCGTGATGGTGCCCTCCTCCTTGTAACCGCGGACATGAAAGTTGTCATGGTTAGTGCGACGATAGATCAGCCGGTGAATCAACCAAGGGTAGGCATGAAAAGCGAAGATGACGGGCTTGTCTTTGGTGAAGAGCTCGTCGAAATCAATGTCGCTCAACCCATGCGGGTGCTCGGTTTGCGGCTGCAGCCTCATAAGGTCGACGACGTTGACTACGCGGATTTTCAGGCTGGGCAGATGCTCGCGCATTATGGAGACGGCCGCAAGTGTCTCCAACGTGGGCACATCGCCACAGCAGGCCATTACAACATCAGGAGCGACGCCCTGGTCGTTGCTGGCCCATTGCCAGATGCCGATGCCTTCGGTGCAATGCTTGACGGCGGCATCCATCGTGAGCCATTGTGGCGCCGGATGCTTGCCCGCGATCACGAGGTTGACGTAATGGCGGCTGCGCAGGCAGTGGTCCATCACCGACAGCAGGCAGTTCGCATCCGGCGGAAGATAGACCCGCACAATTTCGGCCTTCTTGTTCATCACATGGTCGATGAAACCGGGGTCCTGGTGAGTGAAACCGTTATGATCCTGGCGCCAGACATGCGAGGCCAGTAGATAGTTCAACGAGGAAATCTTCCGTCGCCAAGGCAGGTGCGAGGTGACCTTCAGCCACTTGGCGTGCTGATTGAACATGGAATCAACGATGTGGATGAAGGCCTCGTAGCAATTGAAGAGGCCATGCCGGCCGGTGAGCAGGTAACCTTCGAGCCAGCCTTCGCATTGGTGTTCGCTGAGCATTTCCATCACGCGGCCAGTAGGCGCGAGAAATTCGTCGTTCGGAACAGTCACGGCGTCCCATTGGCGTTTGGTCACTTCGAAGACAGCTTCGAGGCCGTTGGAGATGGTCTCGTCAGGGCCAAAGAGCCGGAAATTCCGCCGCTCACTGTCTAGCTTGGTCACATCGCGCAGGAAACGCCCGAGCACATGCGTGTCGCCGATGCCTGGCGCTCCAGGCGAGGGCACGTCGACCGCGTAGTCGCGAAAGTCCGGCATGCGCAAGTCGCGGAGCAGAATGCCGCCGTTGGCGTGGGGATTCGCGCCCATGCGCCGTTCGCCCTTGGGTGCCAGTTCGGCCAATTCCGGCTTGAGTCGGCCATTCTCATCGAACAGTTCTGCTGCCTTATAGCTCTTCAGCCAGCTTTCAAGCTGTCGGAGGTGATCGGGATGCTCGGAATCCACCAGGAGCGGCACCTGGTGCGCTCGGAAGGTGCCTTCCACCGGCAAACCGTCGACCATCTTTGGTCCGGTCCAGCCCTTGGGTGAACTGAGGACGATCAGCGGCCAGCGCGGACGCTCCAAGTTGCCGTGTGCACGAGCGTCGTGCTGGATTTTCTTGATTTGCTCGATGGCGGAGTCGAGGGTCGCAGCCATGGTTTCATGCATCAGTTCGGGCTCGTGCCCCTCGACGAAGTAGGGCGTCCACCCATAACCGCGGAGCAACTGTTCCAATTCCTCGCGAGTGATACGGGCGAGGACGGTCGGGTTCGAAATCTTGTAACCATTGAGATGCAGGATGGGCAGCACCGTGCCGTCGGTGACCGGATCGAGAAACTTGTTGGAATGCCACGCTGTGGCTAGCGGCCCGGTCTCCGCCTCGCCATCGCCGACGACACAAGCGACGACGAGGTCGGGATTGTCGAACACCGCCCCGAAGGCATGGCTGAGCGAATAGCCCAACTCGCCACCCTCATGGATCGAGCCCGGGCACTCCGGTGATGCGTGGCTGGGAATTCCCCCGGGAAACGAAAACTGAACAAAGAGTTTCCGAAGCCCGGCCTCATCCTGGCTGATGTCGGGATAGATCTCGCTGTAGGTGCCCTCGAGATAGGTGTTGCCTACGACCGCGGGTCCCCCGTGCCCTGGGCCAGAGACGTAGATCATGTCGAGATCGTATTTCTTGATGACCCGGTTCAAGTGCACGTAAATGAAGTTCTGGCCCGGCGTCGTGCCCCAATGTCCCAGCAGCAGGTGCTTCACATCCGTGATGGCGAGCGGTCGCTTCAGCAATGGATTGTCGTAGAGATAGATTTGTCCAACCGACAAATAATTGGCTGCGCGCCAGTAGGCATCCATCTTGTGGAGCAGTTCCGGGGAAAGAGTTCTTGTATCCATGGTTCAATTCTCCTTTTCCAGGCCGAGAACGCGGCAAACTGTAATAGCAATCATGCGTTCTTCATCTGCGAACAACACCGACTACAACTCGGCTGGCCTCCTCAGGAATTCGTCCGACGCCGCAAACGCCGCAGTCATGCGGTATTGTGGGCCCTGTCGACCACCGTCCCTCGTAGACTTTCGCGCAATTTCGAGGTTACTGCGATTTTGGTTTGTCATGGCTGTTTCCTTTCAATGTGGGTCAGGCTGGAACCTGACACGAGGATCCAGATGGCAAGTATCGTCCCAAAGTCGAATCACGGGCTGAGAGCGGTTGTTCTCATACCCCAGAGTGCTCAGGCTGGCGGGGCTCAGGAAAAAGAGCCTCCCGGCTTCCGGTTCGAGACCGAGCCAGCGGGCAACCAGCACCCGCAGGAAATGCCCGTGCGAGAACAGCAGGACGTTCCCCTCGATGGCGCGCACCCGGCTCACGACCCGGTCTGCTCGTGTGCTGACCTGTTCAACCGATTCGCCGCCCGGGCAGCCGTCGCGGAACAACTGCCAGTCCGGACGTTCTCGAAGAATATCTACCCTGAGGCGGCCTTCGTATTCACCGTAGTCCCATTCGACGAGGTCACGCTCAGTTTCAGCTACCGATTGGAATCCGGCCAGTTCGCAGGTCCGCGTGGCTCGCCGCAACGGACTCGTGAATACTTTTGCGAAGGTCAGTCGTCTTAACGGCTCGCCCAGCCGTCGCGCATTATCCTCCCCGCGCTCGGTGAGTGGCAGATCGGCGAGGCCAGTGTACTGACCCGTAACCGTCCAGGCTGTTTCACCGTGCCGGGCTAGGTAAATAAGAGGAAGCGTTTCGCTCATGACTTTTCTCTATGCGTGGGGCCACCTAAATGCCGCAGAGACACCGACATCAGCCTCCGCATTTCCGCTTCGGTGCGACCCAATGAATGGCCATCCGCCTTCTGCCCGGTCATTCCCTGGCCAGCCATTTATCCCCCTTCAGTCGAACAGTACGCCGCCCTGTCCCCCAAGCGCATAGAGTCTGCAAAAGCTCGAGGTAGGCAGCTTCGTTGTGCCCGTGTTCTCGACATAGTGGGGGCATCTATTCTCCCGCTCCGGCGATCAACTGGCTCCCTGTTCCGGCACGCCCAGTTGTTCGTGCTTGCCGACGAACTCATCTTCGACAGCGGCCCATTGCGGCAGCCCGAGCATGTCCTCATACTCTTTAAACGTGACCGACTCCGCTGGAGGCATCGGCCGACCTGCCTTGAGGTCCTCGACCGCCTTCTGAATGGCGCGGGTCACGCGGAAGATAACTGTCGTCGGGTAGAGCAGCATCGTATAGCCGAGCGCGTGAAGGTCCTTCGGGTCCATCCAAGGCGTTCGACCACCGCCTTCGAGAATGCTCGTCGCCAGCGCGGCTCCTCGCAGCCTTTGCCCCACCTTCTGCAATTGCTCCAGCGTCTCCACCGCCTCGATGTAGACCCCGTCGGCTCCCGCCTTCAGGTATAGTTCGGCCCGGCGCAGCGCCTCGTCGAGGCCGAGCGGCGCAAGCGCATCCGTCCGCGCCATGATGAAGGTCTCGGGCTTGTGGCGTGCTGCCGCCGCTGCACGAATTTTCCCGACGTGGACCTCCGCCGGCACCACCTTCTTCCCCAGCATGTGGCCGCAGCGCTTCGGCGCCTGCTGGTCCTCGAGGAAGATTGCCGATGCGCCCATCGCCTCATAGGCCTGCACGACGCGGGTTACGTTCTTCGCGTCACCGTAACCGTCGTCCGCATCGACGAGCACCGGCAGCGAGGATGCGGCGATCGTGTCGCGCATCACCGCGCTGTTCTCCCCGAACTGCGCGAGGTCGATATCCGGATAGGCAAAGCGCGACCCGACGAGTGCAAAGCCGCCGATCTGATAGGCCGGATACCCGGCCAGCTCGATCAAACGGGCAGTCAGCGCGTCGTGCGCCACCGGCAGCACGAGCGGCGCGCTCTCCTGGAGCGCTTGCCTCCAAGTCTTGCGAGGGCGATTCTGCTTCTGCGTGTCGACGGGTACTGTGTGGGACTCAAAGACCTCAGTTATATGGGTGGGAGGGATGCTACCCTGGTTATTCTGAGCCATTCGTTTTCTCCTTAGGTGAAGCTTGGGATGTCCTTTGGGTCCCTTATCGGTCTTTCAGTTTCTTCAGAGCTATCTCGAACGACTGGAGTGCGACCGGTCCCGCTCTAGGACCAGAACGCAGGCGCCGCGCGGAATTGCTTCAGCGCGGGCTTGAGACCCTGCAGGGCTTTGCGGCCGCGCCGCTCATTCCAGCGAACCAGAGCGCCTGCTGGTTTTGCCAGGTCAGGCCGGCTGGCGCTAACCAGCGACAGAGCCAGCCGCTTCGTTACCACCGCGTCGTTGGCCAGGCCAAGGATTTTTTCCAGCTCCTCGCAGCGGCTGCTGTAACTCTTGACCGCGCGAGCTCGGAATAGTCCCGCCAGGGATTCGACGTCAAAGCAAAGTTTCTTGAGCGATTTTCGTAACGCATGGCGCTTCGCCACTGAGAAGCGGCTGGCGTGCCGACCGCGCTTCTTCGCCTTGCCGGCAGCGCGGTTCAGCAGCGACGGCGCAAGGCTACAGAAGCATTTGCTCAAGCGGTGGTCGCCCAGCGTCGAAGGCTGGTTCGCCCCCGCTTCCGCCCAGGTCGCCAAGCCCAGTACGAGTGCCGTAAAGTCGTGCTCATGCAGGGTGTCCGCCACCGCCGCATGGGCAAACTGGCGTGCGACCTCGGCTACGAGGTTCAGATCCTCCAGCCGCTCTGCCGGCAAATCCGCCTTCGCCGCCGATAAGGTTTCAAGGCAGAATACGTCCCAGTCACGTGCCGCTCCGAATATCTCCCCGAGGCGCCGCAGTCCTACGTTGAAGCGCTCCACGGCAGCGGGGTCGAGATGCCGCTCGAACAACTGCAATACGGCGCGAGACTCGCGGATGGCGATGCGCATCTGGTGCAACGCCTCGGGGTCGCCGCGCAGGGTCGCGCCGATATTGGCCACCAGATGTCCCAGCGTTCCGCCGAGAATCTTGCGAAACCCCGCCGCGGCTTGCATGAGCCGCCCCAGCTTCGGCATCTGCCCGAAGTGTGCGCCTTCCGTCTGGCCGGTGCGTAAATGCCAGCCGCGCGCCGCTTTGCTCTCCGAAGAGATCCACAGGGGCGCGAGGGCCTGCAGTTCGGCGGCGAGCCGGTACACCGGTTCAATGCGGCCTTTCTTGAGCTCCAATTCCAATTCGCTGACCGGCTCGGGTGCGGGGCCAGCCTCAATGCTCCCCTCGTCGATTGCTGCTTCCACCACTGTATTGTTGTCTAGGTGTAGAAGCCGAGTGGTCCGCCGAATGTCGGTGACGAATACTGGCTGCAGCCTGTCCTTGATGGCCGCTGCGAAGATTCTGAGCGACCGGGTCTTCTCAAGGCAGCCGACATCCGGCTTGTCCTCGTTGATTCGCCACTCCCATTCCCCGCGGTTGGCGGCGACACCGCCCTCGTTCGCTTGGGATTTCACAGTTTGAGTTCGCGTGTCTCCGCTTCGTCGCACTCGCAGCGTCAGCCCGGTCCGATCCAGCACGTTGTCGGGCGTATCGAAATACGTCGTCACTAAATGATGCTGTTTTGACTTGGCGGCAGCGAGTACAGGGCTCGCTTCAATAGCGGTTCGACTGCCAGGCGGGAGCTGGAATTTCAACTCGATCTCGCGCGGATCGCCGGATTTACCCAGTCGAGGTCTCATGTTGCAGTTGCTTACGGATTGCGAGTAATTCTTGGGCTCGCTCTTTTTTGGTTTTCGGGTAGCTCATTTTGAGGGCGCTGAGCGTCTCGATGATGATCTGGGAAACAATCAGCCGAGCGTTCTCCTTGTCATCGGCCGGAACGACAAACCAAGGGGCGTGCCGGGTGCTGGTCGCACCCAGACATTTCTCATATGCATTCATATATTGCTTCCAGAATTTCCGCTCCTGGACGTCCGCCACGGTGAATTTCCAATTCTTTTCAGGCTCATCGATGCGATGAAGGAAACGCTTCCTCTGCTCCTGCTTGGAGAGATGGAGATAAATCTTAACGATGTGTGTTCCGTTGTCATGGAGGTGTCTCTCCAGATTGAGGATGGAGCGAAACCGATCGTGCCAGATTGCTTCGTGGTCGAGAGCCACGTCTAGGAGTCCTTCGCGGCCGAGAATCTCCGGATGGACGCGGACGATCAGCACCTCCTCGTAATAGGACCGGTTGAAGATGCCTATCCGCCCGCGTTCCGGCAGATCACAGGTCGTGCGCCAGAGAAAGTCGTGCCGCAATTCCGTGGCGCTCGGCTGTTCGAAGCTGAACACTTGGCAGCCTTGGGGGTTGACTCCAGACATCACGTGCTGGATCGCGCCATCTTTTCCCGCCGAGTCCATCCCTTGGAAGATCAACAGAACGGCAAAGCGCTTGGAGGCATTGAGGAGTTGCTGCAATATGCTCAGCCGCGCAACATGTTCCGCCAGAAGCTCTTGATAATGCTGCTTCGACTTGTACACAGGCTTCACGATGGTCGGCCATTTCCGAAGCTCGACCTCGTCGCCTTTCCGGACTCGAAAATCGTCTAAAGCAAAGGGGTGAGTCATGAAATGCACTCATCATGCATCTCAGCGGCCAAACTTGTGAGAAACAAGCGTTTCGGTTAATGCAAAGAAGATTAAGGAATTTCGAGATGCTGGAATAACTGGGGAGCTGAATTATCAGAAATCTTTATGGCGATATGAGATCAGAACGACGACTCATACCGGAAGAGCGTTTCGAAGATTAGCCAATGATCCGCTGGCTAAATGGTAGGTTGCCAAGTGTTGCTAGTGCTTGAGTTTTCCGATCACATACAGCACCAGGGAAAGCACTACGCTTAGCAGGATGCAGGTTGTTAGCGGAAAATAGAAAGTGGTGTTCTTCCCGCGGTAAATGATGTCGCCGGGAAGTCGTCCGATAGGCAAGTTAGTGCGCTCCAGCAGAACGAAGATGAGTCCCAGCACCGCCAGGATCAGCCCGAAGATCATCAACATCTTGCCAAGACCGGCCATTGACCACTCCGCGGTGCCTATAACGCAAAGCACCGATGATGTTCGTTCACTTCAGCGCGATCACTCCGACTTCACGGTTTGTGATCTGGCTTCCTGTCCGTGCGACGGAAGGAGGAACGGGAAGCCCGATTCTTACATCACCCTCCCAGGCCGCGGGGCATGCAAATTCGATCGCTGGCTTCAGGCTGGAGCAACCAGCACCAGCATGAGGAGAATATTCGCAGTCAAACCCAGTATGAAAGAGCTCAAGGTGTCGCTCCGAACTCGGGCCTTTTCACCCAGCTTGCACTTTCTTAACCAGAAACTGTGCTCCCTTCAAAGGCCAACGAAGTGACTGACACGTCGTAGGGCCTCTCATTGAGCACGGTTCGCGGGATCGGCGAAATTAGGCCTCTTCGAAACGCTGAAGAAGCGCTCCTCAACTAGCGGTCTTGAAGCTGTATTTATTGATATTCATCGATCGGATCTTTGACTCAAGAGTCGAGGGTGGAATACCCAGCTTGGCTGCTGCACCGTACGGTCCCGATACCCGGCCTTTCGCTTCGGCCAGCGCTGCGCCAATTAATTCTCGATCGTCGATCGAAGTCCTTCGGAAGAGAGTTGGTGCCGCAGGTCCGGCCTGCGAAAAGTCGCGACAGAGCCAACTCTTTTTGACCGAGAGGTTCCCCTCTTGATAAATCACCACGGAGCGCTCGATCACATTCTGCAGCTCACGGATGTTTCCAGGCCATGGGTAGCGAGTCAGCGCTTCCATGGTTTCCGGAGAAATCCCCTCAATCCTCTTGTTCATCCGCCGAGCGAAATACCCCACGAAATGCCGCACCAGCAGCGGAATGTCTTCACGGCGCTCGCGCAAAGGCGGGATGGAAATGGGGAAAATATTCAGCCGGTAGTAAAGGTCTTGGCGGAACTGATTCTCCACGATCATCTCCTCCAGGTTGCGATGAGTCGCCGCTATGACCCGAACGTTGACTTGCTTGGTCCGCGTACTG
>Ga0074046_10002045_pt1 | contig 17683 bp, 10 predicted proteins | sample BogForMeECP23OM3_FD_94441 | JGI IMG/M metagenome (GOLD analysis project Ga0074046, IMG submission 94441) | Bog forest soil microbial communities from Calvert Island, British Columbia, Canada - Bog Forest MetaG ECP23OM3 | ecosystem: Environmental > Terrestrial > Soil > Wetlands ... | reverse complement strand
GTCCTTCTTCCATTGGCCGAATATTTCCGCGCGCCGGCCTTCGTAAGGACCGATTCCCAGCGGGCCGCCGAAGTGATCGAGCACGATCGTCGTATCCGGAAACGCTCTGGCGAGATCGATCACCGCCGGCATCTGCGGATGGTACTGCCACGCCTCGAAGCTGAGACCCAAGCCCCGCAACCTGGCGAAGCCTTCTCGAAAGCGCGCCGATTCGTACAAATCCGCGGGCGGGTTGGTGTGCGAATTCCTGACCGCCGGACTCGCGTCGAAGCCGCCCGCGTGCCGGATGCCACGGAAACGCGCCGGCGCCGCGGCGATATGCGCCTGCAATACCTCTTCGACTGCGGCTCCCAGCGCCAAATCCGCAAAGCCCACGATTCCCGCCGCGACCCGCGTCTGGCCATATTGCCCGCTCGCGCTTTGGGCCGCGATGCCGTTGACGAACTCGGTCTCGCCAATCGGCCGCATCGGCTCCGGGCCTTCCGCGCGATACATCGACATGCATTCGACGAACACCGTCGCGAGCACGCGATGCCCCGACGCCGTGTCGCGGATAATCTCATCGAGCATGTAGCGGCTGCCCGGATGGTCCCACAGGTGATGATGCGGATCGACAATCGGCAGCTCCGGTTCGAGCGCAGTCTCACTGACTCGCGCGAGCCACGCGTCGCGCTCCTGTTCGCTGTTCGCCATCGGGTAATTTTTTCTCCGTTCGTCGTGAGTAAGGCCGGGCTTCAACTATGCCAACTAACGTTGGATGTGATAGCTCGACAATCGTCACGCTGCTTTCTCAAATGATCGCATCTTACTACCAGCGATTGGGCTTCTTCCAAGCGCGAAAAACTCGACTCGTACCCCAACCACCGCCGGCCTCCCGCGACGATTGTCAAGCAAACCGGCCAGGCTTGACGGAGGAGGGAGGTTTCAGCTAGAAATGGAATTGAAAATCATTCTCATTTTCATCTAGGGGGGCGATCTCCATGTCCACGCTTTTGAAATTCCTGATCGCTGGTGTTTTCGTCATCGCCACCGGCGCTCTGGCTGAGGCCGCGCGAGCCCAGGACAGCGTCACCGAGATCCGCTTTGACAACCACCATTTCGCACCTCAGACGCTCACTGTGCCCGCCGGCCAGCCACTCACTATCAAGGTGGTGAATGCAAGCAAAGAGACAATCGAGTTCGAGAGCTTCAAGCTCAACCGCGAAAAGGCCATCGAGCCCGGTGAAACGATCACCGTGCGCATCCCCGCGCTTAGCCTTGGAAGCTACGACTTCTATGACGATTTTCACCAGGACGTTCCCCAGGGAAGCATCATCGCGAAGTGACAAAGATCGAAGGCTGCATGCGCGATGAGGCTTGGGAAGGTCGGAACCATTGCACTGCTTGGAATCGCCGGAGGTCTCCTGCTCGCCCAGTTTGTTCCAGTTCAACGCACCAACCCGCCGGTGACAGGCGATGTTTCCGCTGCGCCGGGAATCGAGGCGACGCTGAGACGCGCCTGCTACGACTGCCACTCCAACGAAACGCGATGGCCCTGGTACAGCCGCGTCGCTCCGATCTCGTGGCTGGCCGCGCACTACGTAGAACTGGGGCGCAAGCAAATCAACTTCTCCGAGTGGGGCGAATACTACCCAGCCACGCGAAAACGAAAGCTTCAATGGACGGACAGGGCGCTGCGCCAAGGGGCAATGCCGCCGTGGTCATATCGAATTGTCCATCCGGACGCCCGCTTGACCGACCAAGACCGCGCAGCGCTGGAACGATGGATCGATCGGGAAATTTCGTCTCCATCGCCGGATTCACGGAGTAAGTGAAGAATTAAAGTGAGAAAACATTTGCGTTCAGCTTTGGCTGGTTTGTTTCTGGCGCTCGGCACGTTTCTGTATCCGCACCTCGCCGCCGCGCAGGTCGACCCGTGGGAGTTCGAAGTCTACCCCTATGCGACGGAACAACGGGGAGTGGCGGAGCTTGAGGTGGACAACGCGGTCGTGGCCAATGGGCACAATCAGGGCGCTAATGGGACCGCCTCGGGCACCTTTCCGAGCCAGGGAATCTGGTACAACCAGTACGAATTCACCTACGGGATCACCGATCGAATCGAGGCCGCCGCCTATCTCAACATGGCTCAGGTCAGCGGCCACGGTTACTGGTACGCGGGTTCCAAGTATCGTCTGCGCGGCAGACTTTTCGACGAGGGCACTCTGCCCGTCGATCTCGGCTGGTACATCGAACTGGAATGGCACAAGACGCCCCAATTCGACGATGACCCACTCGAACTCGAACTGCGCCCCATAATCGAGAAGGACATCGGACGTTTCTCGGTCGTGCTTGATCCACAATTTGAAAAGCCCATATTCACCGGGCCGAACAAGCACAAGGGCTTCAAGTTCGGTTACGCCAGCGGCATCTACTACCGATGGATGCGCTACTTCTCGCCGGGGGTCGAGTTTTACGGCGCGGTTGGCTATATCGACGATAACGATCCTCTGTCCACACAGCAGCACTATATTTTTCCCGTGATCTGGGGCGAATTGCCCCATGGGATCGAATATAACATCGGCCCCGGGTTCGGCCTGACGCGCGGCTCCGACCACGTGATCATGAAGTTCAACATAGAGCTGGAGCACTTCGTCGGCGCAATCTTCGGCCAGTCATCCGACTCAGGCTGGTTCTTCTAGCAGGTGAGTGTGGCGTCGCCACCGACGGGAACCAGCGTTCAGCGGCCAGGTCCGATTCGACGGCTTCGTTCACGCTTCCTTGCGCAGAATATGAACGACGCAAACGGCGCCGACGCCCACCATGTGAGCAAGTCCGGTCTTCGCGTTGGGCTGTTGGCGTACGCCCGCTTCACCGCGCAACTGGCGCGTGATCTCGGCGATCTGCCCGGCGCCGGTCGGACCGATCGGATGGCCCATCGCGAGCAGTCCTCCTGACGCGCTTACCGCGCAGCGGCCGCCGATATCGAACTCGCCTGCCGCGATCGCACCCGCAGCCTTGCCCGGCGCGCACAGCCCCATTGCCTCCACGTACAGCAACTCTTCGATCGTGAACGCATCATGGAGTTCCATCAGATTCAGGTCGCCGGGTCCTACGGCGGCTTCGCGATACGCATCCTCGACAGTCTCGCGAGTCAACTCTGCGTCAAAATTTTTCGCGCCACGGTAGATCCGCTCGGTTTTCGTGACCGACGCGATGACTCTGACTGCGCGGTTGCGATCGATCCCGAGTTGCGCGATCGCATCGTCGGAGGCGACTATCACTGCGGCTGCGCCCTCCCCGATGGGGCAGCATTGAAGGCGCGTCAGCGACCCCGAAATAGCCGGGCCGGCCATCACTTCCTCCAGGGTTCTTGCCTTTTGGCGCTGCGCGTAAGGATTGTTTGCGCCGTTGCGATTGTTCTTGACCGCGACCATGCCAATCTGATCCGCGCTCACCCCGTAGCGAGTCATGTACTCCTGAGCGAGCAGGGCGAAATGGGTGAACGGCACCAGGCGAGAGCCGGCCAGGTCGCGCATCCTGGTCTTCCCCGGCGCCATCGCGAACGGTCCCGGCTTGTCCACTCCCACCGCGATTGAAACATCGGTCAAGCCGCTGGCGACATCGATGCACGCCTGGCGAAATGCGGTCGATCCCGAAGCGGACGCATTCTCAACCTGAGCCATCGGAATTCCGGTCGCACCGAGATGACGCAGCATCGGCCGCGAAGCCGCCATTCCGATCAGCACCGTGCCGGTGTAGGCCGACTCGACCGATCGCCATTCAAGGGCCGCATCCGCAAGAGCCTCCCGCACCGCGGTAAGGCCGAGCGTCACGTATGGGGTTTCACTGAGGCGCTGATATCGATGGAGGCCGATGCCGACTACATAGACCGGACGCATATCGCGAAGGTTCTTTTTCATTTGTCTGCCTCTGCCTTGGCGAAGCGCAGCTCGACCAGCTCGTTACCCTCCTGATCGGTACCGGCCGCAACGAGCACGCTCTTCATGCGATCGCCGACGGCGAGGCCCTCATCGGTGCGGTTGGTAAGCGTGGAAGAAATCGCAGGGCTGTCATCGAGGACGATCAGGCCGATCGTGAACGGAGCCTCGATGTCCTTGCCCATATGGAGATGAACGGTTGCGTAGGAATGAAGCGTGCCGCGTCCGTTCAACTGCACGGCGTCAAGTTTTTCGGGCGGCGCACCGCAGGATTCGCATCCATAACGCTGCGGGGGAAAGAAGACATAGCCACAGGCGCGGCATTTGCCGCCGTTCAGCGGCGGATTGTCGTTGGAGTCCGGCGAGTAGAGTTCGGAATGAACGGCTGTGCGATTGGGCATGAGCGCCTCCCGCGCGAGATGGTAGGACGAACCTTTCTCGCTGGCTAGAGCCATGAACTGGCAAGCCATCGGTTCGGATCGAAGTGGTGTATCGCGCCTGCCGCGAAGATCAGACAGCGACGAGCGCGATTCCGACTGATCGATTACGGCCGAAAAGAGCAATTTCTACCATCCGTGGTGGTTTTGGGACGGCTCGGCTCTACCGGTAGTTTCGTTCCGTCAAAAATTATTTCTACCCGAAGCGGGCGTCGCCCGATTTCGGGCGAGCCGGGCGGGTACGGGACATCCTGGCGGTTGACCATAGGGGATGCATAGCACGCGAAATCCGGCGGGGTCAGGCTGAACTAGTTCATCCCTGGCAGGGCTGAGCCCTGCACTCAGTATTAAGGCCGCCCGCCCGTTGGCGGGCGGCATGAAGGAAGAATCACCTGCGCGGTGGGCGGCAGGGGCTGCGGCCCCTGCACCCGCAGTGAGAAGACGCGAAAATCTGCGCAACGCATCTTTTCGCGACTACACTATAGAAGAGCTGCGCACACGCGGTTTCTTAATACTGCGCTGCCGTCGCCACGGCCAGGGGTGACCCCTGCACCCACCGTTAATCGAAAAATCCGCAGGATGCGTCTTTTTCTCCAACGGCCGAGAGCGAGAGACGCGCCGCGCGTATCTCGCGCTTACCCTGCGCCGTCGCCGCCGCGACCGCCCCGCGCGTAGCGGTCCGCTCCCCCGCGCGGCAGGGCTGACTCCTTCCGGCAGACCCTTGAGCGGCGTCGCCGGCTGCGCTACTCAACAACAGCCACAACCTCAAATCAGATGGGCAGATCCTCGCTTAAATCTATTGCTGCCTTGTCCAAAAGGTTCTGACGAAATACAGTACGGGTTTCAAAATGCAAATAATGGATGCGAATGAAGCGGCGGCTTCGATTGCCTACCGCCTGAGCGAAGTAATCGCAATTTATCCCATCACGCCGTCGTCACCGATGGGCGAATGGGCCGATCAATGGAGCGATGAAGGCCTCATTAACATCTTTGGCACGGTGCCGAAGGTGATGGAGATGCAGAGCGAAGGTGGGGCCGCGGGAACGCTGCATGGGGCGCTTCAGGCGGGCGCGCTGGGGACCACATTCACGGCGTCGCAAGGCCTGCTGCTGATGATCCCCAACATGTACAAAATCGCCGGCGAGCTTACCGCGTGCGTCATTCATGTCGCGGCACGAACCGTCGCGACGCACGCGCTTTCGATCTTCGGCGACCACAGCGACGTGATGGCGGCGCGCGCGACCGGCTTTGCCATGTTGTCGTCCGACTCGGTTCAGGAAGCCAATGACTTCGCCTTGATTGCGCACGCCGCTACGCTCGAATCGCGCATCCCGTTTCTGCATTTCTTCGACGGCTTCCGGACTTCGCATGAGCTCAACAAGATTCATCCGCTGTCAGACGACGATCTGCTTGCGCTCATCGACCCGAACTTCGTCCGCCAGCATCGCGATCGCGCGCTCAGCCCCGATCGTCCGATGCTGCGCGGCTCGGCGCAGAATCCGGATGTTTTCTTCCAGGCGCGCGAGGCGAACAATCCTTTCTATCGCGCCTGCCCGACGATCGTTCAGGACATTATGGATCGCTTCGCGCGGCGGACGGGCCGCGGCTATCGCCTATTTGAATATGCCGGGGATCCTCAAGCGGAGCGGGTGATCGTTTTAATGGGCTCGGGCGCCGGTGCGGCCGACGAGACGATCGAGCGCCTGATCGCAGGCGGAGAGAAGGTCGGACTGCTCAAGGTGCGGTTGTTCCGTCCCTTCGACAGCGCCGCTTTTGCCGCGGCTATGCCGAAAACCACGCGCGCGATAGCGGTGCTCGATCGCACCAAGGAGCCCGGCAGCACCGGCGAGCCGCTCTACCTGGACGTCGTGACCGCGCTGAGCGAGGCGCGCTCGGCGGGCGCTATCGATGGCCGATGGCCAAAAATCATCGGCGGGCGATACGGTCTGTCGTCGAAGGAATTCACTCCCGCGATGGTGAAAGCGGTTTTCGACGAGCTCAAGCGGGAGAATCCCAAAAATCACTTCACGGTGGGAATCCACGATGATGTGACGCATACGAGCCTCGCATTCGACCCGGAGTTTTCGACCGAAAGCCCGCAGACCGTGCGGGCGCTCTTCTATGGATTGGGATCGGACGGCACCGTGGGCGCCAACAAGAACTCGATCGCCATCATCGGCGAGAAGACGCCCAGCTATGCGCAGGGTTACTTCGTGTACGATTCCAAGAAGTCGGGCACGATCACGGTGTCGCATCTGCGCTTCGGGCCGGACCCGATCCGTTCGACCTACCTGATCAGCAAGGCGAGCTTCGTCGGATGTCATCAGTTCGCCTTTCTCGAGCGGATGGACATGCTCGCGGCCGCCGATCAGGGAGCGACCTTCCTGCTCAACGCGCCGTATGCTGCCGACGAGGTGTGGAACCATCTGCCGCGCAATGTGCAGCAGCAGATCCTCGACAAGCAGCTGCGCTTCTTCGTCATCGATGGGTACAAGGTCGCGCGCGATGCGGGCATGGGCGGGCGCATCAACACGGTCATGCAGACGTGCTTTTTTGCAGTGAGCGGCGTCTTGCCGCGGGACGAAGCGATCGCGGCGATCAAATCCGCGATTGAGGATACCTATGGCAAGCGCGGCGAAGCGATCGTGCGAAATAACTTCGCCGCGGTCGACACGACGCTGGCGAATCTGCACGAAGTCACCATCCCCGCATCGGTCACCAGCACTATAGAAGTTCTCGCGCCGGTGCCCGCGTACGCGCCGGCGTTCGTTCGCGATGTGCTCGGCGCTCTCATGGCCGGCCGCGGCGACTCGGTCCCTACCAGCGCTCTGCCGCCCGACGGCACCTTTCCGACTGGCACGGCCAAATGGGAGAAGCACAACATCGCCCAGGAAATCCCGGTCTGGGATGAGGAGCTATGCATCCAGTGCGGGAAGTGCGTGCTGGTCTGCCCGCATGCGACGATTCGCGCGAAAGTTTACGAGCCGAGTTGCCTCGGCGATGCGCCCGGGTCGTTCAAGTCGGCGCCGCCGCGATGGCGTGGACTCGAGGCGATGCGTTACACGCTGCAGGTAGCGCCCGAGGATTGCACCGGATGCAACCTGTGCGTCGAAGTTTGCCCGGCCAAGAGCAAGAGCGAGGTCCGGCACAAGGCGATCGACATGGCGCCGCAAGCTCCGCTGCGGGCCGCGGAGGCTAAGAACTGGGACTTTTTTCTGTCGCTCCCCGAGTTCAATCGAGACAGCCTCACGCATGCGCAAGTTAAAGATACGCAACTGCTCGAACCGCTTTTCGAATTTTCCGGAGCGTGCGCAGGATGCGGCGAGACGCCCTACATCAAGCTACTCACCCAACTCTTCGGCGATCGATTGCTGATTGCGAACGCAACCGGATGTTCCTCGATATACGGCGGCAATCTGCCGACTACCCCTTACAGCTCGAATGCCGCAGGCCGCGGGCCGGCGTGGTCAAACTCCCTGTTCGAAGACAACGCCGAATTCGGGCTCGGGATGAGGCTCGCGCTCGACAAGCGAAATGACTACGCGCGGGAGCTGCTGCGGCGGCTTGCGAGTCAAATGGGCGAAGGTCTGGTCGCGGGGATCCTCGAGGCGGACCAATCCACCGAGGCTGGTATCGCATCGCAACGCCTGCGCATCGCCGAGGTCAAGCGCCTGATTGCCGGCCTGGAGACCAACGACGCGCGCGACCTGATGGCGATTGCCGATGCGCTCGTGCGCAAGAGCGTTTGGCTCCTGGGCGGCGACGGATGGGCCTATGACATCGGTTTTGGCGGACTGGATCACGTGCTGGGTTCCGGCATGAACGTCAACGCGCTGGTGCTGGATACGGAAGTGTACTCGAACACCGGCGGACAAATGTCCAAATCCACCCCGCGCGGCGCGATCGCCAAGTTTGCCGCCGGCGGCAAGCAGAACGCCAAGAAGGACCTCGCGATGGAGGCGATCAGCTACGGCTCGGTGTATGTCGCGCGCGTCGCGATGGGCGGCAGCGACTCGCATACAATCCGCGCGCTGCTCGAAGCGGAAGCTCACGACGGGCCCTCACTGATCCTCGCATACAGCCACTGCACCGCGCACGGCTATGACATGGCCTTCGGCATCAACCAGCAGAAGAACGCGGTGCTCTCAGGTTATTGGCCGCTGATACGCTACAACCCGGCGCTGCGAAAGGAGGGCAAGAATCCCTTCCAGCTCGACTCGAAGGCGCCGAGCATTCCGCTCAAGCAGTATGCCTACCAGGAGGCGCGCTACACGATGCTTGCGCGCAGCAATCCTGAAGCTGCGCGCGAATTGCTGCGGTTGGCGCAGGACGATGTCGACCGCCAGTGGCGGGTGTACGCGAACCGCGCGGCGATGGCCGGATCGGGAAGCCCGTCCTCGCAAGCCGCCGCCGAAGCGGAGACTGCCTCGGCCAAGCCGGTAAAAGAGGGCAAGCAATGATCGATCTTGCGACCAAATACCTTGGCCTCATCTTGAAGAACCCCATCGTCGCTTCGGCCGGCCCGCTTTGCGATTCGATAGACCGGATTCGGCGTCTCGAAGATCACGGGATTGCCGCCGTGGTGCTGCCTTCGCTCTTCGAAGAGCAGCTCACGCTGGAAAGTGAGACGCTCGACGCGGATCTCTTTCGCGGCTCTGATAGTTTCGCCGAATCGCTGAACTATTTTCCCGACCTGATGAGCTACAACCTCGGCCCCGATGGCTATCTGGAGCTGATTCGCAAGGCCAAGGAGAGCGTCTCGATTCCCGTCATCGGCAGCCTCAATGGCACCTCGACCGGCGGTTGGATCCGCTATGCGCGCGAGATGGAGCAAGCGGGCGCCGACGCCATCGAGTTGAATCTCTATTCGATTGTGACCGACCCGGAACTAACCGCCGGACACATCGAGCGGGCATACGTCGAGCTGGTTCGGGAGGTAAAACAAAGCGTACGGGTTCCGCTGGCGGTGAAGGTGTCGCAATTCTTCAGTGCTCCCGCGAACATGGCAAAACAGCTCGATGGCGCCGGCGCCAACGCGCTGGTGCTGTTCAACCGCTTCTATCAGCCGGATTTGGATCTCGAACTGCTCGAAGTCGTGCCGAGCCTGACGCTGAGCAGCCCCGAGGAATTGCTGCTCCGGCTGCACTGGGTGGCGATCATCTTCGGCCACGTCGGCGCCGACCTGGCGATCACCGGCGGCGTCCATAGCGCGCAAGATGTGTTGAAGGCGGTGATGGCGGGTGCGCGCGTTACGATGATGACCTCGGCACTGCTGCACAACGGTATCAAGCATCTCGACGTTGTCCTGCGCGATCTCCTGAGCTGGATGGAAGAGCACGAGTACGAATCCATTCGCCAGATGTGCGGCAGCATGAGTCAGCGCAATGTGCCCAACCCGGCGGCGTTCCAGCGCCCCAACTACGTGCGCGTCCTCAGTTCTTACTCGCTGCCGAAAAATCTCTAACCGCAGGCAGACCGTCTAGTCTAAACGGCCACTGTTCGGGATCCAAAATGGGAATCCCGATTAACCAGGTAAACTACCCACCTTGACACACCAAGTCCTGCTCACGTCCGTCTGCCGTCCCTTGGGGGTCCGCTACGGCGATTCCCCGAGTGTAGGGTACGAGTTGCTCCACGAACAGGTGACCCGCGCCCAAGGTCTGTTCAGCCCCCGTTCTCACCATACCCAGTTCTCGCTGGATTACATCGCCGAGAACCTCGAGGCCCCCACGGTGGTGCTCCAGTACCCCTCCCACAGGGAACTTATCCGCGAGCTCAGGCGCGGGTACGACGTGGTGGGCGTATGTTTCGTCCTGGCTACCTACCATCGCATGAAGGAGGTTGTGGCGCTGGTCCGGAAATATTCGCCGCAGTCGAAGATCGTGCTGGGCGGGTACGGGACCGTGGCGCCCGATGAGATGCTGCTCCCCTACGGCGACCATATCTGCCGCGAGGAGGGAGTAGGCTTCATGCGCCGCCTGCTGGGCGAATCCGAGATCCCGAAGCCGTACCGCCACCCGCTGATCATCAACCGCCTGCAGGTATTCTCGAAGCAGATTTCGCGGACAGGGATCGTGTTCGGCGGGCTGGGATGCCCGAACGGGTGCGAATTCTGCTGCACCTCTCATTTCTTCAAGCGCAAGCACATCCGCCTGCTTCCTACGGGGGCCGACATCTACCAGGTGGTGGAACGCTATCTAGAGGCCGATCCCAAGCTCTCCATCATGATCATGGACGAGGATTTTCTGCTTAACCGTCGTCGAGCGATGGAGTTTCGGGAATGTGTTCTCCGCAGTGGAAAGCCTCTGTCCATTTTCGTTTTCGCCAGCGTCAAGGCCTTGAGCCAGTACACCGTGACCGAGATTCTCGAGATGGGGATCGACGGGATGTGGATCGGTTACGAGGGCACGCGGTCGGGCTATGCGAAACAGTCGGGCCGGCCGGTCGAAGAGATCTTCCGCGAATTCCGCGAGCACGGAATCACCATCCTGGCCTCGATGATCGTGGGCTTCCCCTACCAGACGCCCGAGATCATCGAAGAGGAACTCTCGGGCCTGCTCGCGTTGCGGCCGGTGCTCACACAGTTCTTGATTTACGGCCCTTGTCCCGGCACTCCCTTCTACGACGAAGTCATCCGGGAGGGGAAACTTCTTCCGGAGGTGGCCGACGATCCCGAACTATTCTATCGCCGAGGGAGCGGATTCTATTCGATGGTCAGCCATCCATCGATGACGCCCGAACAGATCGAGGCTGCCCAAAAGCATTGCTACGAGGAAGATTTCCGCACCTTGGGACCGGTCCTGTACCGTTCAGTGGACCGATGGCTCGAGGGATACCTCAAGCTCCGGGACTCCCCGAGCGCATTTCTCCGCGCCAGGGCGGATCGGATCGCAACCGACCTCAGGAAAGCTTACCCCGTGTTCTTGACGGGCAGGCTGTTCGGGCCGACAGCGCAGGTACGGGGTTGGATTGGCAGGCTCCAAAAGCGGCTCCATGCAGAGCTGGGGAGTCCCACCTGGAAGGAGCGTATCGAGTCGGTTGCGGCAATAGGCTTGGCTTCCTGGACGGGACTTACGCTTAGATTGGGCCTCTTCCAGCACCCGCCGCTCGTGAGGAATACGTTCAGGATGCCGGACGTCAGTTGCGGGCGGGCTTGGGAGCGCCTGCGCGGCGAGGATTGCGCGGGGCTCTCGATCCAGGTGGAGCGGCGGCCCGCCTCGACGGTGTGGGTGCTTATGGAGGGACGGCTCACGGCATCGGCAGCAGGAAGGTTCGTTGCGGATCTGCGAGCGGCCTTGGCGCGCCGGAAGGATCGAGTGGTGCTGGACCTGGCCGGCCTGGCGGGCCATGAGGATGGCGCGATGGGCGAGCTGGCAGCGGGGCTACGGGGCCATCGCGACCGCATCCGCATCATTCTCCCCCGCATCGGAGAGTTCGCGGTGCTGGCCGCAATGTTTCGCCTGTACCAGTAATCTCCGCTTCGACGGTGGGCCGTTAGCTCAGTTGGTAGAGCAGCTGACTCTTAATCAGCGGGTCTGGAGTTCGAGTCTCCAACGGCCCACCAAAAAATCCGGAAAAATTGCATGAGCGGCGCAGGTGATTCGCGCTGTTCGAAAAGTTCTACCCTTCATTTGTCAGGCGCCGACTGGATTGACGCGCCGGTAACACGATCGAGTGTCGCTTTTGCCACTGAGTATCCGTACAGCGCGTCGACGTATGCCGCGTCGTCCTCGATATAGAAACGCTCCGCGTCGGTGAGCTCGATTATATTGCCGAGACCCGCGTTGTAACGCTTGTCCGCCAGTTCGAGCTGCCCCGAAGACGCAGCCAGCGTTGCTTCTGCCTGATGGATTCGCTCCACCGACGTCTGCAGCTCGAGGTAAGCACTCTTTACGTCGAGCCACACGCGCTGCTCGAGATCTTCGATCGAGTAGCGAACGGCGTTCTGGAGGGCCTTTGCTTCCTCGACCTGATGCTCCGTGGCGAAGCCGTTGAAGATCGGCCACGTCACTACTATGCCCGCGTTGAAGTTGTTCGCCGCCGGAAGACCCGTGCCCATCGCACTGTAGCCGGCCGTCGCTCCCACCGAAGGAAAATAATCGCTGCGGGCCTGGCGGACTTGCGCACCGGCCGCTCGCGCTTGGGCTTCGAGCGCGCGCAGGTCCGGCCGGATTGCGATTGCGGAAGCGAAGAATGACTCGAGACTCCCTGAAGCCGGCTTATAAGTAAGCACGTCCGCCAGCTCGTAATCCGGTGCGTTGCGATCTATCGCCATCGCATTGTTGAGCGCCACCCTGGCTATGGACTGCTGATCGGAGGCTTCCAGCAGGTCGGTTTGCGCGCGTGTCAGCGCAGCCTGCGCTGTAAGCACATCGATCTGGGGAGTGAGGTTGGCGCTGGCCTTGACCTGCGCGGCATGCAGCTGCTCGGAGCGCTGCTCAATCGCCTTGTGATAGACCTTTACCTTTTGCGCGGCCGCCAGCAACGCGAAATAGCGTTGAGCTGCTTCGAAGACAAGGTCGAGTTGCGTCGCCTGCGACTGAAACAACGCCACACGCGCTTCTTCATCGCGCTGCTCGATCCGGCCGCGAACCTTCCCGAAGTCGAATACGTACTGCTGCACCGCGACTCCGCCCAAATAGTTGTTGGTACTCGAAAAGGTCTGCCCCGCATTCGGCGAACCGCCGTGCAGTGTGCCGGTGATGCGCGGAATGAACCCCGGATTGAGATACGTGGTGTTTCCGATCGGATTGTCGGTAGCACGCAGGTATTCGCCGGCGCCGTACACCTGCGGTAGAAGCGCTGCGCGAGCCTCGCCCACGCGCTCGTTGGCGGCGATGGCCTCGGATTTCATCTCGAGTCCGCGCGGATGGTTGCGGATAGTCAACTCGATTGCGCGCGCGAGAGTGAGCTTCTCACCCGGCTGCAAGGTTTCGAGCGCCGAAGCCGATTGCGCATTGGCTATAGTCAGTAGGCAGCCTGCGAACACAACTGCAGCTCTGATAATCGATTTTCGCATAGTATAGCTCCGATACTCACTGGGTTTTTGCAACCATGTTCGATCGTTCATCAGGCTGGGCCTTCTGCTCTACGATATTGACTGGTTCGTCCGGAACTATTGAAGGATCCAGAGTCGCCACCACCGTTTCTCCGCCGCTTAAACCGCGGACTATCTCGACACTTTTGCCGGTGTTGATCCCGACGGTTACGTCCTGTCTCCGCAGTTTCCCGTCGTGCGCGATCATTACGTATTTGCCGTCGGGCGAATCGCCTATGGCCGACTCGGGCAGCTTGAGCGCGTTGCGATGCCGCTCGAGTTCGAGCGTCACATTCGCGTACATGCCGGGATAGAGCTGATGCCCCGGGTTTTTCAGATCGATCTCGGTCAGCATGGTGCGCGTTCCCAGGTCCAGGGAGTTCGAGTAGCGCGCGACAGAACCCTCGAACGAGTGTCCGGGCAGATCTTGCAGCGTCAGCTTCGCGGGCATTCCGCGCCTGATCGATGCGACTCCGTCCTGCGGCACGTAAACATACGTGCGCATCGTGTCGATCGACGCGAGACTAAGCACCGGCGAAGTGCCGCCGCTGGGATGCGCCGAGCCCTGCTCCGGAGCGGAGGCCGTCTGCTCTCCGCCGGCCTTGATGAGCGCTCCCGGATCGACGAAACGGCCGGTGATGACTCCGTCGAACGGCGCGACGATTTTGGTGTACGAGACCATCGCTTCGAGCTCATCCATCTGCGCCTTGGCCTCGAAATACTTGCCGTGCGCGATATCGACGTCCTGGCGCGCGACCAGGCGCGGATCGCTTTTCCAGACTTGCTCGAGGCGCTGGTAGGTGAGGTGTTGAACTTCCAGATCGGCGCTGGCGCGTGCGAGTCGCTGCTGAAGCTCGGGAACCTCGATTTCGGCAAGCACCTGCCCGTTCTTTACCCAATCGCCCTTGTCAACTGAGATACTTTTCAAATAGCCAGTGACCTTTGCGTAAAGAGTCGATTGGTACAGGCCGACCAGATCTCCGGGCAACGCGATCGAACGGATCATGTCGCCACGATCCGGCCGAATCACCACGACCGTGCGCCGCGAATCGTTCGGCGCATCGCTATGCGGACGCGAGCATCCGGTCGCCGCAACTAGTATGCAGACGGCCGCTACTGTGCGGCCAAGAAACTTATTCATTTAGATACCTGCTGATGACGGCTGTAGAAAATTTCGTAAAGCGCGGGGACCAGGAACAGGGTCAGCAGCGTGGAGACTGCCAGCCCGCCGGCGGCCGCGCGCGCGAGCGGAGCGGAGGCTTCCGATCCGGCGCCCAGCTTGAGCGCCATCGGCATCAGGCCCACCACCGTCGCCAAGGTTGTCATCAGAATCGGGCGCATCCGGATTTTCGCCGACTCGACGATTGCCAGGCGTAGTTCCTCCCCGCCGCGGAAGCGCCGGTTGGCGAAATCCACCAGCAGGATCGCGTTGGACACCACGATCCCGACCATCGCGATGATCCCCATGAACGACTCGATATTGAGCGTGGTGCCGGTGAAATAAAGCGTCCACACGACGCCGATCAGACCCATCGGAACCGCGAACATTATGATGAAAGGGTCGAGGAACGAGCGGAACTGCGCCACCATCACGAGGTAGAGCAGCACCACCGCCATCGCGAGGCCGTAACCGAAGCTGGAAAACGATCGCTGCATCGACTCAACCGAGCCGCGATATGCGATATCAGTTCCCGGCGGCAATTTGAGATCGGCCAGCGCCTTTTGCACCGCCTTCAGCGCGCCGCCCATGTCATCGGTGCTCGGCGCAACCAGCACATCGACGACGCGTTGAATGTTGTAATGGTCCGCCTCGGCGGGATGATCCTCGCGGGTTATCGTGGCGACGTTGCGCAGCAGCAGTGCGTCGGCGCGCGAATGGTTGCCGTCGCTGCTTCGCACCGGGATGTTGCGCAGCGTGTCGAGCGAATTGATCTGATCTTCATCGTATTGCGCGGTCAGGAAGTAATCGTTGCCGGTCTTCGGATCGATCCAGATTGACGGTGCGATCATTTGATTCGAGGTGAGCGCCGTAATCACGTTAGTGACGACGTCGCGCTGGTTGAGACCCAGCCGCGCGGCTTTCACCCGGTCAACGTTGATCTTGAGCGTCGGATAGTTCGATTCCTCGGGAATGAAGGTGCCGGCGACTTGCGGCAGGCCTTTCACGCGCGCATCGACTTGGCGCGACAGATCGAACAGTTCGGCGTAATGGCGGCCGCTCACCTGTATGTCGATCGGCGCCGCCAGCCCGAAATTAAGCACCGAGTCGATTATGCTTCCCGATGAAAAGAAGGTGCGCATTTCCGGCATGCGCGCGGGCAAGATCGCTTTGAGCTTCGCGACGTAATCCCAGGTCGAGACGCGATGCTCGGGCTTGAGCGCCACCATCACGAAGCCCGAATCGCTGGCCGCGTTCGACGAATAGATCGACGAAAATCCCGGCGCCAATCCTATGTTCGAGACCACCGTCGAGAGGTCAGCCGGCGGTATGACGTCTCGAATGGTGTTTTCCAGACGTTCAGTCAGTTGCTCGCTCAGCTCTATGCGCATTCCGAGCGGCGCGCGGAACTGGATGACAAACTGGCCCGCATCCGTTCTGGGAAACAGTTCGGTGCCGAGCAGAGGAAATGCGGCCATGCTCACGACAAACAGAATCGCGGCAGCCGCGACCACCGCCCCTTTATGATTGAGCACCCGATCGAGCAGGCGCTCGTAACGCTCTGCGAAGCGGTCGTAAATCCGGATGAACGCGTCCAGAAAACCGCGGCCGGTGCCTTCTTCCGCCTCCCGACCCGCCTCCGCGGTCAGAAAATGCGCGCAGTAAACCGGGATCACCGTCATCGCGACCACGTACGACGCCAGCATCGAGAGAACCACCGCCAACGACAGTGCGCTGAACAGCGACTTGGCTACGCCGAACAGAAACATCACCGGCGAGAAGACGATGACGGTGGTGATCGTCGAGGCGAGGACCGCCAGCGCGACTTCGTTGGCGCCGTCGCGCGCGGCGTCGGCGGGAGCCTTGCCCTGGGCCAGATGGCGGTTGATGTTTTCGAGCACGACCGTCGAGTCGTCCACCAAACGGCCGATTGCGAGCGCGAAGCCGCCGAGCGTCATTACGTTGATGGTGGCGCCGCTCATGCGCAGGCCGAAGGCGCCGGCAAGAATCGAAAGCGGGATCGACAAAAAAATCGCGAAGGTCGAGCGAAAGCTGCCGAGGAAAATCAGGATCATCAGCGAGGCAAGGACCGCGCCCGAGGCCGCTTCGTGCTCGAGACTTTCGATCGCCGCGCGCACGTAAGCGTCCTGCCCGAAGATCGCATCGATCTTTATCCCGTCGGGCAGGCCGGCGATTTTCTTGATCGCATTGCCGACGCCGTCAACGACCGCGATCGTGTTGGCGTTGCCCTGTTTCATCACGGGGATGTACACCGAGCGCTGGCCGTTGATGCGCACGATGTTCTGCTGAATCTGCGCCGCGTCCTCGACGTGTCCGACGTCGCCCACGAACACCGGAGCTTCACCGGCCCCGACCTTCACAGGCACCTGATCAATATCGGCCGGGTCCTCGATCATGCTGTTGCTATAAACGAAGTAGTCAGTCGGGCCGATCTTCGCGTCGCCTGCCGGAATGATGAGGTTGGCGTCGTCGAGCGAATGGACGACGTCCATGAGGGTCAGCCCGCGCGCCTGAAGGGCGTCGCGATTGACGTACGCCATGATCTGCCGGTACTTGCCCCCGAACGGCGGCGGCACCGACGTGCCGGGCACGGTCGCGATCCAGTTGCGGATGTTGTACTGCGCCTGGTCGCGGAGTTGCGCCTCGCTGAATCCTTTGCCGGCCACGGTGACGAGCGTGACCGGCAACGACGACGCTCCTGATTTCAGGATGAGCGGCGGCAGCGTGCCGGGCGGCAGATGGCGCAAATCGGCCATCGCGAGATTGCCCAGCGTGGCAGTCGCGGCACTCAGATCGACGCCCGGCTGGAAGAAGACCTTGATGATGCTGACGCCGGGAAGCGATCGCGATTCCATGTGATCGATGTCGCTGCCGAGCGTGAAGAAACGCTCGAAGCGGGTGGTGATGTCCGCCTCGATATCCAGCGGCGGCATCCCCGGATAGAACGTGGCGACGACCGCGACCGGGATGTCGAGCGTGGGGAAGACATCGACGGGCATGCTGAGAAATGCCGCGACGCCCAGGATGATCGTGAGCAGCGCGCCCACGATTACGGCATGCGGATTGCGCAATGAAAAACCAGGCACTGTACGTGACCTCGTGCGATCAGGGC
>Ga0074046_10002044_pt1 | contig 17689 bp, 20 predicted proteins | sample BogForMeECP23OM3_FD_94441 | JGI IMG/M metagenome (GOLD analysis project Ga0074046, IMG submission 94441) | Bog forest soil microbial communities from Calvert Island, British Columbia, Canada - Bog Forest MetaG ECP23OM3 | ecosystem: Environmental > Terrestrial > Soil > Wetlands ... | reverse complement strand
TGGTTCCGACATCGAATGTCTCCTGAGATGACTGAAAGATGAATTGCAGTTAGTTGGATAAACTCGATTTTCCGCGGTAACGAACACCGAGAAGTTCTTCGAAAACGCAAATCATGCCGCCCTTGTCCAGATCGCCAAAACCCTTCAAGAGAGCCATCTGGTAGGTGGTGGTCGCCGCGCCCAAGACCGGCAGCGGGATGCCCAGATCGGCGGAAATTTCCGCCGCGCTCACCAGGTCCTTGTATGCATGCTTCATCGGATAGCCGTCTGAGAAGCAGTTCTTGAGAATGCGCGGAATGAAGAATTCCGAAGCATAGCTTCGACCGGTACCGCTATTGACGACGTCCCCGACAAGATCCGGGCCCAACCCCATCTTGACCGCCATCGGCAGAATTTCAGCCAGCGCCGCTGCGTTGATGTCGAAGAGCAATTGGTTGATGAGTTTTGTCAACTGACCGCTGCCGACCCCACCCATGTAGAAAATCTTATTGCCAATACATTCGAGATAGGGCCGGACAGTCTCAAAGACACCTGCGTCGCCCCCGCACATGACGGTCAGGGTGCCGTCGATCGCCCGGGCCTCCATGCCCGAGACGGGCGCATCGAGGAAGCTAATCCCGTGCTCCTCGAGGCGTTTTGCGATTTCCATGGTGGTGGAATAGGTGATCGTGCTGGTATCCACCACGATTTGACCTTTTCTCGGGTTTTGCAGAACACCGTTTTCGCCAAGCAGGACGCTCTCGACAATCTGGCTACTCGGCAAGCTCAGGAAGACGATGTCGGCCTGGGCCGCGACACCAAAATCGGTGGTTGTTTGGGCGCCTTTCTGCTCGAATTCGTGAAAGCTGTCGCTCCCCACGTCGCTCACAATGACCTCGGCGCCGCTTTTCAGCATATTCATCGCCATATGCTTGCCCATCTGACCCAGGCCGGAAAAACCGATTTTCATTCCTCAAGAACTCCTTCCGTTAAGAGGGAAAACTTATAAGACTGGGCGGTGAGTTAGGACCACTTTTCATTCTCTTGAAGGCTGCGGTCCGACCTCTTCGTCTGACAGACCGTCCACACAGCGTAAGTGGGGCAGAGCCGCATCGCACCGCCGTCGATCAGCGATCAACTCTGCGACGATGGAAACCGCAATCTCTTCTGGCGTCGTCGCGCCAATATCCAGTCCAATCGGCGCATGGGCCCTCTTGAGTTTCTCGGCAGACACGCCTTGTTTTATAAGTTCCTGACAAACCATGAGTACCTTGCGTTTCGAGCCGATCATCCCGATATAGTGAGCTGGCGTGTTCACGGCCCAGCCTAGCACGCACATATCATGACGATGTCCGCGTGTAACGATGACAATAAACGCTGACTCGGGCAGGACCAGTTGCGACATGACATGTTCCATTTCGTCGGCATAAATGTCGCGGGCCTCCGGGAAGCGCTCACGATTGGCATAGCTGTCGCGATCATCGACGACGACGACCTCAAAGCCTGCCAAGCGTGCGATCTTGTAGACGTTAAAACCTACGTGTCCCGCTCCAAAAATGTAGAGCATGCAAGGCGGCAGCACGGGCTCAACAAATACTTGCAGAGTTCCGCCGCACACCAGACCGGTGTCCTTGTCCGGGGTCTGGTCAAGATTGAAGGTTAGAGTTCTGGGCTTCTCTTCTTTCATGGCTTCGCGCGCGCCTTGCCACACTTCGGCTTCAACGCATCCTCCTCCGACTGTTCCCACGATCGATCCGTCGTCTCGAACCAGCATTTTGGCAGCCGCGACCGACGGGATGGACCCGCGCGCGTTAATGATCGTGGCTAGAGCACAACGCCGCCCTTCGCGCCGCATACGAGCAATTTCATCGTAGACATCCATCAGATACCGCCTATCTTTCCTGGGACGCGGGGAGTAAAACTCTGCACGAACCAGAGTTGACAATACGTTCCCGCGACATGGCAGTCAGCGAGAGGGAGCTGACGCACAAGATAACCGCGACAAGCGGGCAATTTTGAACGCCGCTTGGTTTCCCGCTCCGCCATGTACATGGCAAATCCTCCATCGCTCTTCAACGAGGCCAGACAGCTTCATTCGATGCGGATGAGCGAGTCTTGTCAGTGAAAAACGTCACATCTTGATGTGCGGAGTCGCCAACGAACCCCAGCGCTAAGAAAGGCGAGGAATGGGCTGACGCCTGTCGAAAGGCAGTCTTGGCAGGCAGGTCCTTACCGAGCACATGGTCTGGGCGAATTCTGCAACTATTTGCAGATTGACATGGAAACGATCTTCAAACATAATCTTCCGCAATTTTGGGGTCTTCAGCCGCCACACTCAATCACGCCGGTGCGCACCTCTGAGGACTGGATTGCGCGATTTTCTAATGTGGCGCTGATGCTAGGGAAAAAAGGGATGCTGTTGCTATGAACAGACAGTTTTGGGTCTACGGGTTTGTCTTCCTAGCTGCAATGTTGTCAAACGCTGAAGATGTAACCCCGGTGTTTCCTGAGAACCTGGGAAATGCCGTTGCGAATCGATCGGTGCCGTTCGTCGAGCTTCTACGGCAGGCTGAAGCGGGCGATAAATACGCGCAATACAGCGTGGCTAATGCCTATGCTGCTGGCAGTGGCGTCCCCAAGAACGATGCGGAAGCGGTGAGGTGGTGGCTACAAGCGGCCCGACAAGGGTTCGCTGAAGCGCAGAATAGCATGGGGTATCTATACGAGCACGGCATTGGAGTGCGACAGGATTATGGGGAGGCGTTACGTTGGTTTAGCAGTGCAGCAGAGCAGAAACTGCCAGCAGCACAGTACAACCTCGCTTATATGTATCAATCCGGTAAGGGGGTGCCACGTGACTGCGCTCGGGCGGCAGATTTATACGGCCAAGCCGCGGCCCAAGGCATGGCACGGGCTCGAAACAGTTTAGGGATGGCATATGAGCAAGGTACTGGCGTCCCGAGCAGTGCGACTGAAGCCTTTAACCTTTTCCACCTTGCCGCCGAGCAGGGAGAGCCGTTCGCGCAACATAACTTGGGATTGATGTATTTGGAAGGCAAAGGTACGGAACGGAATTATCCTGAGGCATTGAAATGGTTCAGCCAGGCTGCAAACCAAGGAATCATTGAGGCGTACCGCAGCTTGGGGCACCTGTATGAATACGGAAACGGTGTCCACCGAGATCCCGTAAAGGCGGCGGAATTCTATCGTAAGGCGGCGGAGCATGGAGTTGCGACCGCGCAACTCGACTTGGCCCACCTGTACAAGATTGGGCAAGGCGTACAGCAGGACTCTTTCGAAGCCGCAAGATGGTTCCGGCGGGCGGCTGAACAGGGGCATCCAATCGGAGAGAATAGTATCGGCTATATGTACTCCCGTGGCGAAGGCGTCAGCCGCGATTATCAACAGGCAGCCGACTGGTTCCAGAAAGCAGCAGAGCAGAACTATACGCCGGCGCAGGCGAATCTGGGATTTCTTTACCAGAATGGTGTGGGTGTTCGGTTGAATTACAGCGAGGCCTATAAGTGGTTCACGCTAGCTGCAAACAGCGGCAGTGCTGCTAGCAGGCGTGCCCTGGAGGCACTAACGCAAATCATGACAGCGCCCCAGGTGCGCGACGGCCAGGCTAGGATCTCAGATTGGGTGTCCCACCACAACAATATCGAACTCGTAGCCCAGAAAGCTGAGGCGAGAGAGCTGGATAGCTACGCGAGCACCGTACAGCCATAGCCAAGCGAATGAACAACCACACGTAGCCACATTACTTTCATCTTGCTATTCTCCGTTCTTGAACTATAATTTGCGGCGCTATGGACCCAGGACCCATGCCGATGTCGCCACAAGAAGCAATAGATTTGCTTCGCAAGTGGATGCAGGAAAATCGCGTCATTCACGTCTCCCTCTCGGATGGAAACGACATGCTAGTTAAATTGCTAGGCCGGATTGATAGCATCCCTGGCGACATTCTCCATCTCAGTCTTACCAAATCCACCTATTCCCTTGGCCCCTACACGTTCCTTGATCTGCCGTTGTCAACATGCGAATTTGAGTACAGCGATGCGGAGCACGCCCCGGAACCACTACGATCCCAGATAAAAGGGCACGATGCGTTACTCTACATTTACCGTCCCGGCTTTATCCTTGGCTTCGCCGTCCTCCCTCCGATCAGGGAATGGGCTAAGCTCTGAAGCGATAAAGTGATGAAGGTTATCCGATGGATGCTCCCGGGCATGCTGTACCGCGCAACGTCGCCGTTCATCTGCTCAGGACTGTGTTTCTTCTTCGCCATGCTCCAGTTCCTCTCGTAAAACCCTTTCAGGAACTGCCGGGGCCGGACATTGTTCAGCACGATCGACTACCTTATGAAGTTCTGACGTTGCCGTGGCTCGTCCAGAAAACCTTCGGTCCGAACTTGATCCAGACCGTTGGCTGGATCCTAGTTCCTGCGGAGCCACTGTGCAACAGAGCGAGGGTCAAATCTCACACAAGTTCCGACGCGGAATGACGGGATGCGGCCGGCTTTCGCCAGTTTGAAGATGGTGATTCTTGAAACGGTCAACATCTCTGCGAGTTCATTGGCGGTCAGAGCACGACCGATTTGTTCGATTCGGTCTGCCAAAAACAACGGTTCGGTTGTGCTGTTCTTGGGATTACATAACTCCATATACCTCCTTAGTTGGATTTACGTCCGCGGTGATTACCGCAACTGGATTGCACGTTTCTACATCTTTATTCGCTTGTATTCGTACAGTCCTATCCCGCCTCGCTGCCGCCAGTCGGTGAATTAGGGCCTGTTTTCTCTCCGGTGTAAGCGTTTGACGGGGTTGGCGGGTCTTTCCCGTTCGACAGCGGTCACATAGCCAATTAAAACGCCGTTTCCCGCCGTTTTTGCCCACATCCGACAGCGAGATACCCCCGCAGGGCTCCCGACACCCGTCGCAGACGTACCGACCCGCAAAACTGCAGCCGTTTATCGTTTTTGCGTACGGGATGAACGCACTGCTGACCTTGCTGGCCGCCATCTGACGCAGCGGCCCGCCCTTCCACATTCGTACTTCAGTGATTGATTCATTTTCAGAATTCACACGTTCCTTGCCGGCACGTCATTCACGCCGCCTATTTGACTGCACCTCGCTGTACTCGATACACAAGAACATACATAGGCGACTTGTCGCTGGGCACTTCTCACGCGGTGAAGCGTGATGGACTGCCGTTTCACTTCCTCTTTGAGAAGGCTCGTTTGTTGTTCCGCGGTTCCTTCACTAAGAACCCTTTTCATTACTTGCGACACCAGCCTTTCGGCAAGACCGTCTTCGAATTCCTTGAGACACTGCCCGCCCATCTTTTGGTAGGCGGCTCGTTCTTCAGCTGTTCCGTAGCGGAACACTATCCAATGGTTGCGGTCATAGTCTTGAGCGGCCTTCGAATAGGCCTCCTCAATCGCTGTACGTGTTGCTTCATGTCCGAGCATCTTTTCGATTTCGCGAACTCGGGCCCAGTCAAAGCCAATCTGGTCCACGTCAGAAAGGCCATAACACTGGCCCCAAAAAATGAAGTATTCGTCGTCAATTGCTTCGTTTACCCAGTGTTTTGCCAGCACCACCAACTCATCAAGAGTAGGCACGAAGCCAATGGGTTGCTGTGGAACATCCGTGGCTTCGTCGAGACTCTGGTCAGCCGGGTTATGGTGGATGCAGTCGTTGTCGGTGAATGTTGCCGTTTCGTTTGTCATTGTGATATCCGTTTCTCCACGGTTGGGCGCCGTGGTCGCCTTGGTACGTTGAGCCATTCAGATGCATTAGTTTGTCGTTGCTGCCGATGCTGCCGTGGTTTCGTTGAAGCCCAGGCCTTGGTTTACGAAGGGGCCGAACTGGGCTTCAGGTCCCACCTGGGATTGCGGGCGTTCATCGGCTTCCTCCGTTGCTCTCCCCTCGTTTGCACGAAGTGTGGCCTCGTCGACTTCCGACCTTGTTATAGCTATCTCTAAATCACGACTGTGCCCGCACTCGAGAGTGCAGGTACTTATGTAGCTCGCCGGCTTCTGTTGGACTTCTATCACCTGCGAAATTGCCCTGACCGCTCCACAACTGAAGCAAAGCAGTTTGACGTTGCTCTTCTGGAACTGTTGGAGTGCAAAAGCCGGCGTCTTTGGTGACGAGTTCTTAGTCATACCTTTTCCTTCTGTCGAGCACTGGTTTGTGGTGCTCTTCCTACCTAATAGAACGAGTCGTGACGGTGCCCCAATCTTTCGCTTCAATCGACTGAATCTGGCACGCTCAGCCTGTGTTCGTGCGATGCGATGCCCCGACCGCTGTGTGTACATGACGAGGTTGAAGTGATAACTCCAGAACCATTCGGCATCTTCACCCAAAAGACGTGTTGCCCTCTCGTACAGGGTCTCGGAGGTCTCACCTGTCAGGGTTGCTGTCTTCTGTGCATCGATAGCCGCGATTACCTCTGCCTCGAATTCATGGATTCTTATCCAGTCGGGGCGATGTCCTTTGTGAGCGAGCGATACGTCATCGCAGGCGGGTACGTGGGGGTTGTCATCCCCGCTGCCGGCTTCACACTCGTCCGGTAGCCCTGAGAGGGGGTTTTCTTTTCGAGCGGGACGAATTAGCTCCCAACCCGTCGCGGTCGCCAGCTTCTGAGCGTAAGCGGGGCGTTCGTCTTCTCTCAGTGCATCGAACTGGGCTTTGTGAGTCGTGAGCAGCTTCAAGCGTGTGGCCTGGACACAATCGGAGACGTAATCCCACACTCGGTCACGTCCACCCTGCTCGTCATCGCGGTCAATCTTAGGAATGTAAAACACCGTCGCGAACTTCTTTCCAACTCGACGGCCGCCCACGTTTATCGCTGCGTCCACTTCTGGTGACAGAATGTTCATGTGTTTTCCTTTGTACTGCGTACTGGACGGCTCATACCCACCCCACCCCACCTGGTCGTAATAGCGGTAAGAGTGTGGGTTACTTCTTGCACCTACTCCATATCCATCCAGAAGGTGTCTGGTATGCATGGAAGCCAGCAACCTTTCTTGTCTCCTGTACTGCCTTCTGACCTGCCTTGGTCTTGTTGTCCACCGTAAAACCAGTCCCCGTTAGAGCCTTCTGTAACCGGCTGTAGCCATCCTCCGAGGTGACCGTGTCGGGGAAGTTATGCATGGCGGCCACCATCAGACTTTTACGGGTTGGCGGCGCGGCCGGTATCAGCCTCCCGCCTAACGCAGCCCGCTTCTTCTGGCCTAGCCGATTGAAGAAGCCGGCATTACCCACCGGGAGTCGTTTGTTGGCCGCAGCTTTATGGATTTGCCGCTTGCCGCCGTCGCTCTCCAGGAACTTCTTTCCACCTGCACAGAACTTCTGGACCTGCTGGAAGAGCACTTTCTCAAGGAGTTTTCCCTCGGCACCCATGGCGGCGAACTGAAACGCCCGCCAGTTCAGAAACTCATAGATGTCAGGCTCGGAGATGTCGAACGCAGACTCGTCACCCATCTGCCGCCGGGTGGCTCTCTCTTCCTCCGGCATAGCCGCAACCTTCATGGCACGTTCATACCGCTCCTTGGCACACGCTGACCGGTATCCGGCTAGGTCTTCGACCAACCAGTCCACCAACCAAGAGGGAATCTCCACCACGGGAACGTCATTGAGAACCGTATAAATCTCACCGTCCTTCCGAACGGAACCGGCTGCCACGACCAGACCACCGCCACCAACGCCCTTTAGGTCGTACATCGTTGGGTGCATTAGCGTTCCGTTGTCGCTAAGGACCTGCCTCGTTACGTCTTTCCGATTGGCTTCTTTCTTGAGCCTCGACACGGAGTAACTAGTCTGAGTGAAGTAAAAATGTCTTTTCCACGGAGCTGATTGAGGACGGCTGCAAACGGTATACGTCAGCGGCATCCTCTGACCGGTCTCCTGCTCTATCCGCTCAGTAACCCCTTCCGCATCGATATCGAGGAAGCAATGATTGCCTACACCTCGTCGGCCTACGATGCCGACGTTGTGGTTAGGAAAGTCCTTGGCGTGCTGGAGAACCTCGGACAGCGTTGTCGTGGGTTGTTTATTCCAGTTGTAGAGAATGCCGCGCTTCTCCAGTGGATGGACGGGCGTGACCCTAAACCCCCGATTGAGTGCGGCCGTGGCAATAGTGACGTAGTCTGCCAGCCCGCTGCGATTGCCATCGGGATACTCCAATCCGTCCGAGATACCGGGTGATGCGGTAGTGCTGTAGTGTGGATGTGTCGGTACTGCGGTCGCTGTTGCCATAAGCCTCCAGTCTGACCTAGCAGTCGGCGGGGGCCCACGCTGGTTCAGTGTCGATAGTCTTTCCCTCTGCCGAATGTTGGCGGCAGTTCGGTAGTTGCAGTCGAGCGTCCCCATATGTCACTTAGTCGCTGGCAAGATCATGCGGGTAGTTAGCCCGCCTTGGAACTATGCCCTTGACAAAGCTGGTTCGCAATACTACGTGGGTATCCGTGGCCGCCTATGTCATAGTTGCTGCATTGAGTCAGGTTGACCCGCACAACACCGTCGCAATCGATGCTGTACATGTTCCCTCACCCCTTTACGCTCGACTTGCGGGCCGTCGATGCCTTCGCCGCATGTGCAGCAACTCCATCGCAGTACATTTGACGAGAAGTTGCTGCATCCCAAAGTGGTTGAACATCGGTAAAGCCACAACTGGACGTTCCAAGGTCGAACAGCTCAGGTTCGTCTTGAATGAGCACGGCCAGCTTGGCTCCAAGTTCGTTGACCGTGTCATAGAACTCATGATGCAGATGGTCATTGGAGCAGACTTTGTCATGGGCCAGCTCATGGAGAAGTAGCGAGTACTGTTCGAACGACGACTCCGGGTCGACGTAAGCGAGGTTAACCATCATGACGCCCCACTCCCGGGTAGACCCTTTCTTGGACCTGCCGCCCCGGAATCCCTTGCTGAAGCAGCCCTCTAGATGAACGTTTTCGTCGTTGATGTACCTGACAACGACCGGCTTGTTGATGAGCTTCGGGCCGAGTGCTTCCACAAGGGTGTCTATGTACTCAGTACTCTGGCTCTCAGGTCGCCATTCCTTTCGCACAATGCGGCTTATTTGTTTGTTGCGGCATATCCGCAGTTGTCCCGACGGCCAGTGCAATGCACACGGGCAGGCGGGGTGTTCAAATGCACGTACATCGGCGTCGACGTACGCATTGACCCGACACACGCAGACGCACGGATGACGGGGCTCTTACGATCAGTTCTTACATTGGTGTTCAGAAGGTGCCTGCGCCAGCCCAACAACATTTGGGGGAATCGAACCCCCGGCTCTTCGATCAGGCTCTCAACGCAGGGTGCGGAGAGCGATTACATGGAGACAAGTAACTATCTCCATATACACATCCTATCACTAAGGAAGGCCGGAGTCAAGAATAATCTGACCAATGTTAGTCTGTTAGGAGTAAGAATCGGCCGATCAATGATAAAGACGCTTGCTGTATTGTTACACAACCGTGTTATGCGAGTTAAGAAACTGCTGAGCACGCCGGGTGCTTCTGAAAAGAATGACCGCCGTCCTGGCTCTGATTAGCCCGTCAACCACGATTGCCATATGCCCCTCTCCTGCTTGCTCGGCGACACATTCAACATACCATGAGTTTGTGGAGAGTTACTTTGCGCATGTATAAATAGTATCTTCTGTTGCGTGCAATGGGGTTATTCCTCAGGTGAACCGGAAAAAGGCAAAAATAGGACTTGGCAAAGTGTTGGTGATTTGCCCTTTTCAACGGTGCGAGGACCGCAGCTAGCCTCGATTTATAGAAAACGACAAAAATTGTCACAACGTGGTCCATCGCTTAGAATTTCTATGTATATTTTCTTTTCCCTAATCCTGGTCGAGAGATCGATTTCTTGCACGGCAGACGCTGGTAGTGGGCGAACAGGTGGTGGGCGACCCGCGGAATCTTGAGCACGGCCCCGCATACTAATACAAGAAATAGGTGAAGAGACAGGCGAGACGTCCCACCGTCCCTTAAGTGAGAGCTATACGGTCAGAAGCCACTCATAAGCCGGGTCATCGCATAGGGGTTAAGACCCCCTGTGACACCCCTCTGACACCCATTACGCCCCCCTTCCAATGATCAGGATCCGTCGGGGACTCCTACCACCCTTGTTTGCATATAGATAGGAAGGGTTGGTTAGGGACGTTAACGTCGTAATTCGTGGCCTGGCAAAGCGGCATCTCGCCGAAATGGGCACGGGAGACTCCCCCGGGATCCCCTTGCGACCATTTTAATGACCCCCTATAACACATAGAAAACAAGATCGTTAGTCGGGGATTAAACAATTGAACGCTTAAAAGTTGGTCCCGCCCTGGGCGCAATTGTCGCGTGCCGCGGATGATTCAGGGCCTGCTAGACCAGAACCGATGCTAAGTCATTGATAGTAAAGGAATCGGTGGTTGTCAGAAGGTGATTTTGTCAACTCGCAGGCCGCTCGCGGGTGTCTGGGCGAGCACAATAAGAATGAGTGGGCCCTGGCCTAGCCAGATCCAACAGAAATGGATCATGGTTACCTTCGTCACCTTGTGCACTCAAGACGACGGGACTAGCGTGGGGGCGTCTGTTCGGGCCCCTTCTTTCACAACTCCTACACGGAGGGCCAGACAATGAACGCCGCGAAGCAGAGTCTTCGAACCGCCTCCGATCCCCGATCTTCAACTTGTAATGCCGACTTGTTGTGCCGACGTTTCCGCACCACAAGCTACATGCAGAAACTTGTATGAGTTTGCGCCCATGAAGAAGAACAAGCTTTTACTGGTTAATGACGAAAAAGGGTTGCAGGAAGTCTTTGGGCGCATGCTAGCTGAATCAGGGTGGCAGATCGAGCCAGCATTGGACGGGAATGAAGCGCTACGGATGTATCGCAAGCGCGGCCCGTATGACCTTGTCTTGACCGACATCGTGCATCCTGGTCCAAATGGGATCGAAGTTGTCAAGCGTATTCGTGAGAGAAATCCGCAACAAGCAATCGCAGTTGTGGCGGCATTTCCAATGACAATGCTGCAACGTGTCAGCTATCGTTTCAAGATTCCCGTGTTGCCGCTTCCTTGCAGGCTGGTGCAATTGGCGAAGCTCGTGGAATCCGCTACGAAACCCCAATTGAGAATCCTTATGGTCGCGGGCGACCCAGCGGTGAAATCGCTTACTGCGGCTTGCACGAGTTTTGAGATTGAACTGGAGTCCACGGGCAACAAGGCGCTCAGACATTATCGCAAACGCGGCCCCTATGACATGGTAGTGACCGGATATCACCATCGGGGATTGAACGGGGTCGAGCTGGCATTGGCGATCCGCCGTGCGAACCCGTTGCAGCGCATGGCCGTGATCACAAACGAATCGGCATCGGTCGTGCGATCCATCCAACGGAAGCTTAGGGATATTCCAGCGATAAGGCTCAAGAATTTGATCGACGCAATGCTGCAAATGGGCCAAACAAAGATTGCGGCAGACAGGGAAAGGGAATCGGCGCTTCCCAGTTCCATTCGGGAAAGAATCGACGGAAGGAAGTCCTCGCCACCCTTAAATCCCATGGCCGTGGCGTTCCTCGAATTGGACATGGGAGGGGCACAAGCATTGCTCGCCTTGCTTGACTCTGCCTGAAGGCCCAACCACTTGGAGGGGCTGGAGCGATAATTCACGAGAGCAGTAGAGGCGGTATGACGCCAACAGAGGAAGACTACGAGGACGCACAAATAGCCGTTGTCCTTTGGGAGTTGGAGCGACCTTTGGACGAAAAGACTGCCGAGTTTTATGCCTGGCTGGATGTCTACGCCGGGTTGGTATTTTTACAAGCAGAGGCTGGGAAGCGAGACCGTGAGCAAAGCCTCAGACCTTGGTTTACGAGCAGCAAGGGCAGCCGTCTTTTAGGTTGATTAGCCGCGTGAGTTTCTCACTTCATTCAATCCTGTCTTGGCTTCCCTGCCGCATTCACCGCAGATGCTTGGCACTTCTTACAGAAGTGTTTAACAACACCCTGTATCTCTACGGTCTCTGTTGCTTTTTCTTCGCATTGACCGTATTCACAGTACCGCCAAAGGAGAATGTCTTCAGCTGCTTCCCAGTACTGGTTGTTGTGCCATACCATCATAGGAACCACTAGCGCAAGTTCATTGGACGCGCTTCTTCACAATCTCTTTAACCTTTTCGACCAGCCGAGTGCTTTCCAAAAGTACTTCGTATGAATAACCGGCAAACCTCTTCTGAAGAACGTGAGCGGCTTCTTCGGGTGTGAGTGCGCGGTTTTCGTGGCACATAAGGTCGCGCACTGTGTCTATCGACAATTCTTGAAACGGCCATAATTTGTTCCCGTTCGCGTCGAAGATTCCTTCGACTGCCCAGTCTTCCTTGTTGTCCAGTTCGTCGGCTCTATTCGCTGCTGCTTCCAGCGTCTCGAACTGGTCGACAAGAGGCGGCGCACCGCTGAGCGCATAGCTCCTGACGGTGAACGGCCCGGGCGGTACTTTTCTTTTGTTCGTCACGACAGGCGCTCCTTGTTGGCGTTGAAGCCACTCCTTCACAAGCTGAACGCCGGGGTCGGTCATACGCAGCGAGACGCTTTCCTTCTGCGGATCGCGTACTGGTCGCTCTCTGGGCATAGTCCCTCGAAAGCCTCCCCTCGCATTTCGCCAGTTGCCGTTGTGAAGCTGACTGATGAGCCGCAGTATAGGCACTTGTTGTGATAAGCCCACTGCCCGTACCGCCAGTCATTTGGATTGATCGCGTGGCCAAGATTTAAAAGGCGGTTGCTCACACCATCAATCACCTTCGACGCCTGTCGAAGGACTAAGCGCGTGCGTTCAGCTTCTTGCTCCGGATCGGACCCAGCTTCATGGGTCTCGGCAAGGATGGCTTCATCCGATAGCCCAAGCACGGACTCGGCCAACTGGTTCATAAGTCTCTCCAGACGCTCATTGTGATTTTGCTTATCTGCCATGTTTCTCACCACTTGCTCCCACCGTTCCCCCGGCCCAGCAGTTTCAGGATTCGCTTCACCACAGCCGCGTACTCTTTGTCGCCAAGACCATACTTCGACATAATTTCATTCTTCTTTAGGCCTTCCAGCAACCCGTGAAGCACTTGCGTCGCTTCGAGGTCGTCCTTGACTGCCGTGAAAACGTGTTCTTCCTCGTCCTTTTCGATCAGACGCTCGTCTGCTGCTAGGTGCCCTGAAGGCACATTGTCGAGCAGTGACTGTTCTTGTCCCTCAGCATCGCGTATAGGAAGTTCCGATATGAGGTAGGCTTCCTTCTCCGTGAACTGCCGCTTCCAGCAGTTAGAAATGCTCCGCATCGCCCCTGTAAGGTGCCACACGATATCGACGTGTTTGTTCCAGTGTCTGCCTTCCCGTGTGGCCCCCGTCCCGATAAATGTCCGAAACTGGGCTTCGCTAAGCAGGTCTTCCCACGTCCTGCCACGAGCGGCCCGCCCGAGACCCCGAACCCGGAACTCGGCGAATCTCTGGAGTCGCTGCAACTCTGAATCGGTTAAGGCTTCGATAGCTTGCTCAACCTCGATTCTCTCCAGCAAACTGTGCAACTTGAGAATGTCGATCAGAACGGGGATGTGCATCAACTCCCGCGGCAATAGTAATTCACTCGCATTCCAGTAGCCCCCCAATGCTGCAATGATCATCCTCTGCGAGGGCTTAATCTCACGGATCGCCATTGCAAGCGCAGTCCCATTTGTCTGTCGTGGCGCCAAAAGGTCGATCGTAAACTCCTTTATTTGTGGCACGTAATAGTCGATAAGCACCACATTGAACGGAGCATAATCGCGGTACAAGCGGAATCCGTCATCACTATTCGCAGCGATACGTACCGCATACCCCTCGTCCTTCAAGCACCTTTTCAAGTAATTCAACAAGGATTTGTCATTCTCAACCAGCAACGCTGATTTGGGAGAGGCAAATTGCGGTCTGGCGTCGACGAAGGAGAGCAAGCGAGCCATTTTTCTTCTCCGCTCTAAGAAACTTCTAATAAACTAATGCTCCCAGCGCGGCTTGGTTTGTTAACTTTGTGGGTCGAAACGATTACGGAAGTAATGGTGGTGAAACAGTGTCTTTAGCTCGCCCGGAGGATTGACCGCCTGTTCCGCCATCTGTAGCACCCGCTTTGGGCGTGAGAACGGTTCGGAATTGATTCCCGAGCGACTCCAGCAATGCATGTTTATCTTCCGCATACATCCTTTCAAGCTCCCTTTCTTCCGATTCGCTGAGGCGGCTCAAAACCAACTCAATCATCTCGGCGTTGATCACCCCGTGCTTCACGGTTGGAATAGGCTCAGCGTGCTGGGCGAAGCCGTAAGCACTCAGAAATCGGAGCACAAATTCGACTAACGTTTCTCCTTCGCCTCGCGCAGGTATGCTCTCTCGCGGCACGTTGATAACGATTGGAGAAGCGGCCTCGGTCTGCTGGCGTAATGCGACCCATTCGGGGGACCCAAAACGCACAACCTTGTTGTGTTTCCGAGCTTGCGCGGCCGCTTCCGCATACGTCTCAAAACACATCCATGTTGTCCAAGTCCAGTGGTCACCCACCCTAATTCTGGTCATTATGGCGTAACGGGAATCGTTCTCTGCTGCTCGTGCTGCCCGTATGGTGTCGTCCAGTGGCGGCCTTTCAGTGCGAGGTGCATAGTGTGCACGTTGAAATTCTGCCTCTTCCTCTGCTGTCAGAGAGCGCATGACACCATTCTCGACGCCGACAACATAGCCGCCCGCGCATGGAATACAGTAAGCGGCCTCCACTACTGTTTTGTGCTCGTGCCAGCAACCGATGAGGCGCCCGCATTCAGTCCAAGCTGCGGAATAGTACATTTGAATCCCTCGTTTCTCAGCTGCTCGCCTTGTTTCTTTCCTGTGCAGTTATCTAATGCACAGTTTTTGGCTGATTCGGACACGAGGGAAAAAATCTCTGGGTGCTGAACGTTTGGGCATCGCCAGCTACGCAACGGCTATTTGGGAATACCGCCACTCTGTTGTTGTGAACTGCGCAGTGTCTTCTGGGGTGTGGGTGTTACCGCGACGAACTGAGACTCTAGCCTGGATGGGCAGACGGCTGGATCGGAGAAATTGCGGCGAATGAGGGGACGCTGGCGTAGCCACCTACCCACAGGGGACTCGTCCGAAACCCGGCTCAAGGCATCGTGACCAGAGGTAGCTCGATGAAGCTGGCCTTGTCGGGCGTGTGGTAGACACGCTGCTCGGCCTTGCGGTAATCCGCTGGCTTCGCCCAGAAGATGTTAGGGACGAACGTCTGCGGATTGCGGTCGTACAACGGAAACCAGCTCGACTGGATTTGGACCATGATCCGGTGCCCCGGCAGGAAGACATGGTTCGCGGTGGGTAGGGCGAAGCGGTACAGAAGCGGCTTGTCGGCAGCGATCGGCTTTGCCGTTTCCAAGTTTTCGCGATAGCGGCCGCGGAAAATGTCGGCCGAGATCATCAGCTGATAGCCACCGAGGCCCGGCTGGCTCGCTACCTCATCGGGATAGAGGTCGATCACCTTCACTACCCAGTCAGAGTCGGTGCCGCTGGTGGAGGCGACCAGATTGGCGATAGGCTGGCCACTGATCTTCAGCGGTGTGGTCAAGACGTCAGAGACGAACGCCACAACATCGGGGCGCCCGGATGCTTCGCGCTGGTCGTCCACTAACCATCTCGACCAAGAAGCCTCCTCAATAGGGCGGGCTTGGAAGGGCACGGGCTTCGACGGATCGGAAACATACTCGTCGAATGCCGCATCGCCGGGGGTGGGCGTGGCAAAGCTTAACTTCAAACCCGCATTCAGATAGAGCGGCGTCAGCCTTACGCCGCAGCCAGTCGCGCATCCAGCCGGCCATGCTGGCAGGCGCAACCACTTGTTAGTACCGGTTTCGAAGGCGGAGACCGGTGCGACGTCGGCTTTCGGCGCACCGTCTTTCAGATACTGATCCAGAAATGGCCGAAGAATCTCCCTCCGAAAATAGAGCGCGGTATCGCTGCCGAATTTCAAGGGGCCGAGCGTACTGGCGTCGCCGATTTCCTGGGCGTGATACCAGGGGCCCAGCACCAGGAACACCTTGTCGTTATTTGTGTCTTTGGGCTTGATTGCCTTATAGACAGCGATGGCCCCGTAGATGTCCTCTTGGTCCCAGAGGCTGTGCACCAGCAGCACCGGCACCTTGAGCGGCTCAGCAGCCAATAAGCGGTCCACCGCCTGGTCGCGCCAGTAGGCGTCGTAGCTGGGGTGCTCCAGGATCTTCCGCCAGAAGCCGACCTGCTCCAAACCGTGGAGGCGCCCGAGTTCGCCCGCTGATCCTGCCTGCATGAACATGTCGTAGTCGTCAAAGTAGCTCTTCCACCATTTGACGTCGGACCTTCGCGTCGCCTCCTGCTCATAGATGTAGGGCATGCCCTGTTCGCGGAAGGCGCCGTTGTGGAACCAGTCATCGCCCATCCAGCCATCGACCATAGGATTCATCGGCACCGCAACCTTGAGCGCCGGGTGCGGGTTGACGACCGCCATCAGAGGCAGAAAGCCGTCGTAGGAAATGCCGAGGATGCCGACTTTGCCATTCGTTTCGGGAATATTCCTCACCAGCCAGTCGATGGTGTCGTAGGTGTCCGTGGCGTGATCGACGGGGGTTGGGTTTTGCGGCCCATGCAGGGGACGGTTCATCACATAGTCGCCCTCGGAGCCATACTTGCCGCGCACATCCTGGACCACTCGAATGTAGCCGCCTTCGACGATCACGTCGGTTGCGTTGTCATACCCCTGCAGGATGGGACCGAGATGCGAGCTCTGGGCGTGGCTCGTAAGTCCGCTCGCATCGTACGGAGTACGCGTTAACAGAATGGGCGCGCCTTTTGCTCCCTTGGGCACGATGATGACCGTGTGCAGCTTGACCCCGTCGCGCATGGGGATCATGACCTCACGCCTGACGTACTCGAAACTATCGTTGACGGGCTGGATTTTAATGGGCGTTTCACTTGGCAAGGCGGAGTACTGCGGCGTGACAGTCTGCGCCGCCGACGGTTCGGGGAACAACAAAGCACCCGCCACAACGGAGAGACAGGCCACAATGCTAAGTAGGAAACTTACCGTCCGCGAACTGCACAGCCCAAAACCAAGAAGCCTGCCCAGCGTTCTCATCGACGGCACCTCGCCACAAAGAGTGTACTGGTGGAAAGCACTGCGAACAACTTGCCGAATTCTGAGCCAGGACACTCGGGGCGTAAGCCTACTTCATCCCCTATTCCTAAAGGCCCAGCATCCTTCACCGCAGGAATGTAGATTGCAGCCATTGTCCGCAATTCGCGTTCGGAGTGACTCGTCGAGATTGTTCATGACAATGACCGTTGCACTACGAGTGAGGATGGGCTGACGGCTAGCGTGCTAGTATTTGGCGCATGTTGCGATCCCTGCGCTCCGCCGCCACTGCGTTCGTCTTCATCCTGGCTCTCGCCACGGTATATGCACTCCAGGCTCAATCTCCCGCTGCTCCCGCCGCCATTCCCGCTAGCGATACCATCGTGCTCCATGCCGCCCACATCTTCGATGTGGAGCATGGCGCCCTCGTCAGCCCTGGCGAGGTTCTCGTGCGCGGCAATCGCATTGTTGAAGCTGGTTCGTCGGTCGCCCATCCCGGCGGCGCCACGGTGATCGATCTGGGCGCGGCAACTCTGATGCCCGGGC
>Ga0074046_10002043_pt1 | contig 17690 bp, 17 predicted proteins | sample BogForMeECP23OM3_FD_94441 | JGI IMG/M metagenome (GOLD analysis project Ga0074046, IMG submission 94441) | Bog forest soil microbial communities from Calvert Island, British Columbia, Canada - Bog Forest MetaG ECP23OM3 | ecosystem: Environmental > Terrestrial > Soil > Wetlands ... | reverse complement strand
CTCAAACCAAACTAATCTCTAGTATATGGTTAATCCTATAAACGGTTCTGTTAACTTGTTATGAGATCATCAAATTTTCAATCCCTGAAAAAATATCCTATCCCGCGACAAGTTAACAGAACCTCCGGGAGAGTTTTCCGGAATGACTCTCCGTCGGAGAATGGAGATCAGCAAAATCTATCTTCCCGGTGGTATTCCGGCAGGATGATCTCCGACGTGAAACCTGCATCACCGACGGAGATGGTTCTCCGGACCCTGTCTTTGTGAAAAACCTCCAGGAAGATCGCATCAAACAGGGGGTTGGCGGAGGTCAATCGGGACCCATTCTGGGCTTTGTTTGGAAACGCCATATAGTGCCCGGATTAGGGGGTGTTTGAAATTGGGAAAAAACTGGTCCAAGGGGGGTGTTTCAGATGATGGGGGCGGTGGTTTTCAGCGGGCAGAGTGTTGGTGGTCGTGGGATGAATGTGCCCGGAATATTTTCCGGGCCGGGAAAAATTCCGGATTTTTTTTGAAACGTTCCGGAAAAAATTTTGTAAAATTTTCAGGAAAAGTTTTCCAAAAAAAAGTTTTGGAAAAAAATTCTCAAAAAATTTTTAGAAAGATTTCAGAAAATAATTTGCATGAAAAAATCCGGGAAAAATTTCAGTGAAAATTTTTTAAAGAAAATCAACGCGACAGAACCTGAAACATGATCAACCGCCAGGTTATCAGCACCCGCAGTGAGAGGCTTTTTATCCCCAATCATGAGATCGATACATATCAAAGGTACCATGAGGACGAAGCTGATAACATGGGACGGGAGAGCCGCCTTCGAGTACGAACGGGAGGGGGACGGGACGATCACGGTGTACCATGGCGAGAGATTCGCATACTCACTCGTTCTTGCGGCCCCGATCTATGACCAGCTGCTCAAATCGTTTGCAGGAAAGACCGTGAGGCTCAACCATTGCCTTGCCGAGGAAAATATCGAGGACTGGCTGACACAGAAAGGGATCGCGACCAGGATCACCCAGTACCTGGCACCGGTATTGCGTCATGAGGGGCACGCAGTTGAAGGGACCCGGAGAGGGACCGTCACGTTCCGGTGACGGCATTCCGGGTTCCCTCCTGCATTGACCCATAAGAAAGGAGAGCCACTCCGGTAAGAAAATGGATGGCGGAGTAATGTCCGGCAGTATGAAGCCCTCTGCCCGGGTGTGCCGGGCTCACTGCCATCGTGTTGCTATATAGTAATTATACCCGTCACCGCTGACTCCGATCCCGACAAGCCTGAAATTCCTGTTCAGGATATTGGACCGGAACGTGTTGTCATTGTTCTCCAGCGTGTCGAACATCTGCTGCTGGGAGTCGTAGCCGGATATTGCCCACGAGATCTTGGGGATGACGAAGATGTTCATGCCTGCACCTTCCTCTGCATCGGGCTGCGATGCACTGGTCAGCTGGGAGAGTTTCACCTGCCGGCTAATTGTCGTGGCCAGATAAGTCGCGTGATCATCCATCTGGACCGGGGGCAGGCTGGCTGCCTGCCGCTCAAGATTGATCCTGTCCAGGAACTGCTGGGGAATACGGGAGTTGTCGTCCGCAAGGATACCGGAAGTATAGACAAAATACGCGGCAACGGCGGCCCCGACAAGCAACATCGCGAGGAAGATTTTGAGATATTTTTTATTCCTGTTCATACCAAGCACCGGCATTGTCTGGCGGTGGTATCTTCGGATAGCATAATTGTCTGACATACAAGATCCCTGTATGTACCTTTTCTGCAGGGCTCTGGATATAAATTCAAAAAATCATCCGGGTCCATTCAACGAACCCGCCGGTTCAACAAACGAACAGAATCATACAGGCAAAGGCAACCCGGCATGCGTACCAGATGCCGGGACACCAGAGGCAGAAACGGGAAGGGAAAAGATCTGCGGCCGGGGGTCGCTGCACAATATATAGGATGTGGCAGTCACAGGAATTACATCGCCTGAGTAAACCGGAATTTGCCCGCCGGCACACGGATCTCAAAAAATACACCTGCTCCGGGTGTACCGACTTCGCGCATCGTAATCCCGGTGAACCCGAGGAGTTCGCGTATCAGGAAGAGGCCACGGATCTGCCCGGTATCATAGCCGACATCGAAGATCTTTTCTTTATCTGGTTCCGATATCCAGTACCCGTCATCTTCGAAGCAGATAAGCAGGTCGGCATCGTCCTTCCTCACCGAAAGGTGGATACCGGACGAACGGCTGACGCCATTCCGCAGCGAATTCTCAAGGAGTGTGTAAAATATCCGCGGAAGCAGGGGATCCGCATAAATCTCAACTTCCTCCACTTCTGCGCCGATCGTCGCACGGTGCTCCGGGAGAAGGTTGGTTGCAGCATCGAATGCCTCCTGGATCCTCTGCCACTTCGGGGAGATGATACCACCTTCCTGGAGGACACGCATGTACACGATCTGGTTCCGGATGGATTCTATGGACCCGAGTGTCTTGTCAAAGAACTGCTGCATCTCCTCGTGCGAGTTCATCAGCTGGGCGCGTTCGAGGTGGCTTGCAATGACTGCCAGGTTGTCCAGGACATCATGCCGGGTGATGCTGAAGAGCAGGTCCATCTTGAGGTTGATATTCTGGTGGCTGACGTCTTCGGAGATTCCGAGCACGTACTGGGGAGTGCCATTCGAACCGAAGATGGGAACGATGATCATGTGGATGATTCGCCCATCGAGATGCTTGTTAGAGATAATCTTGTTGCGCACATCGCTCCGGTTCAAGAAGAGCTCAATACTCTCCTTCCGGATGGCTGACACCATCTCTGCCGGGAAGAGGTCCTCGTCCGTCTTCCCGATCACCTTTGAGGCGGGAATCAGGAAAAGCCGTTCGCTGGTCGCATTCCAGTACACGTACTGGCCGTTGTCAGCCCGTTTTATGAAGATGGCAACCGGCAGCTGATCGATCATCTCCTTCTGGAAGATCTCGTCGTCCTTCATCTTCTGGAACGCGTTCTTGAGGGAATCGACCATGGTATTGATGCTCTGTGCAAGAACCCCAAATTCGCTGCTGTCGGTAGTCCCGATCCTGTGATCCAGATCACCTCCTGCTATGATGCCTGCATCCTTTACAATCACCTGTATCGGGCGGGTCATCCTGCGGGAAAGGAAATAGGCGATGATGCACCCGAAGCAGATTGCCAGGAGGGCGATGAGCAGGTGGTAGATGATCAGCTGGTTGAGCGCGTCCTGGATCAGGTTCAGGTTGTACGTAATCATTACAATACGGCTCGGATCGGATCCATACATGTCATTTTTCAGATCTATGAAGATGAAATGGGTTGTCCGGGAATGGTCCGGATCGGATATCTCGAGATCCTGGCGCGTCTTTATGACCTGCTGGAGATATGTTTCGGTCTGATTATCGGTGAGGGAGTTGTTGTCGACACGGCGGCCCATGGTATTGAAAACCGCGTACTGCTCGGCATACGGATCAGCATCGACAATATTCTGGATATTCTTGTAACCATCCAGTTTCTGGTTTATCTCATCGAACGACGGCCCGCCAAGCCCCAGTTCGAGCACGTACCGGTGATCCGGTGTAGGCATGTACGCATATTTCCGGAACTGGCCGGCCCCGAGAAGTTCACTGACAACGCGATCGGGAAAGAACCCGGAGGAATTGCGGATTCTGGTCAGGTAACTGTAAAAGTACGGGATTGTTTTGAAATCCTCCCCGAGTTCCGGGGAATAGGTCGTTTTGACAATGACACCGGATGCATTAATGATGTAGATGTCGTAACCCTCCCCGAGGTTCTTCTGGATCGTTTCAAGATCCATAGTGGCAGGGTCTCCTCCTGTCCGTGCATATTCCTGGTTTACCTCAGTCAACCCCTGCATCATCCGGTCATTCATGCTGTTATCGACGACATTTGCAGCAGTATCTGCGAGTCGCATTGCCGCGTCGACATTCTGCTCGGTCTGGACCTGGAGGTTATGGGATTCGCTGTCAAAGTTATCCTTCGTGTAGAGGTAATCGTTGATGGTCTGGAACCCGACGATGGAAATGACCAGGATCACCATGAAGAGCAGGAGATAATACGAGAACGAGCGGTGTCCTGCCGGAGGAATATCCTTTGAACCCATGTGGACCTCAGGGCTTCCGGGCAGGATCCGGATCTGCAGTACCCGGTAGGTTCACCGGTAAACCTCTCCGAGGTGTTTCTCGAATTGGAAAGAGCGTCATGATCAGGATCCTGGGAATGGTTAAGATACAGGTGCGGTTATTCTGCTCCGGCATCGGCAAGAAGCCGGAATATGATATCATAGTTTTCGTTTTTCTCGCTCCTGTGGCGGTGCATAGCCCAGACAAGGCTTGAGTCACCTGAGGATTTGTAAGGCGTGACCTTCTTGGCATGGACATTTGCACCGCGCCTGAGGAGGAGTTCAACCGTTGAAATCTGCCCGTTCCAGACTGCAGCCATAAGAGGCGTTTCCCCGTCATTGAGGCGTACATCGATGTCCACACCTTCGGAGAGGAGGAAATCCACGATCCCGGCATGCCCGTTGATTGCCGCCGCGTACAGGGGTGTGACCCCACGGAGGGATTTTTCTTTCGGATCGGCACCGTGGCCGACAAGGTTCTTCACTACATTGATATTACCTGTCCGCGAAGCATGGGTAAGGATGGAGATGCCTTTCTTGTCCCGGCTCCGGATATCGGCACCATTCTCGATCAGGTAATTGACACAGAGTTCTTTCTGCGGTTCAAACTGTGGCTTGAGCCGGGCGAGCATCTCCGGGGTCATGAAATCAGTCAGCGTAATCGTAGAGCTGACCAGCCGCAGGTGGATGAGGCTGTCGATCAGCTCCTCAATGGTCGTGATCACCGCATACATGAGCGCTGTTTTCCCCTCGGTATCGCGCAGGTCGATCGCGGTCTTCTGTTCCAGCAGCACTTTTATGATCTCGTAATTGGCCATGCTTGCAGAGGCCATAAGGGAAGTGGTACCAAACATGTTGGACTCGTTGGGATTGGCACCGGCTGCAAGAAGCAGGCTTACTGTACGGACAGGATTGTAATCCGGGTGATAGCGGGAATATTTATAGACAATCTCAATGAGTTTTTTGTAAAACTCGTGATCCATGTTATCAAAGAATATCGAAGGGTTGGTGGATGAGACGAGGAGAGGTGTCCAGCCTTCCTCGGTCTTCTGGGAGACGCTGGCATTAAATTTCAGCAGGGTCCTGACATATTCAAAGTTATTCTGGAGGCAGGCAAAGGTCAGGGGACTGTACCCGTTGATGGTCGGGAGGTTGACATCCGCCCCGGATTCCAGGAGAACACCACAGATCCGCGGGTCGTCGCTCAGCATTGATTTGACGAGAGGCGTCTCGCCGTGTGAACCCCGGTAATTGACATCGGTCCCTTTTGCGATCAGGGCACGTACTGATTCCAGGTTGCCGTATTCAATGGCATCCATCAGCTGCAATTCCGGTGTGCGGGGGGGCATCAGTAAGGACTCCGGGAATCAAACTCGTACAAGTATTTCTAATACAATTCCTGATATTAAAAATTAGATCGTTTATTCCGGTGGCGTGCATATATGCATGCCTGATGAATTCCCGGAACATGTGTCCTATACACCCGGAAAAAAGAGTGATTATTTCAGGGCTTCCGTTATTACTTCCTTGACTTTCGCATCCTGCTCGGAGGCAAGTGCCGTTGTCAGTGCCTCCCCAACCTTCTTACCCCCGATGGCCCCCAGGGCCCGTGCCGCCATGATACGGACATACGCGTTCTCATCCTGCAGGAGGATAACCATCGGCTCGATGACATCGGAATCGCCCAGTCCCCGCAGCCCTTTTGCCGCCATGTACCGCACATGTTCGCGGTTGTCCTTGAGACCCTGGATCAGGGGCTTGATGGCTTTCTCGTCGGCAATCTTACCAAGTGCTTCGGCTGCACGGTACCGGGTCTCCCACCGGGGTTCTTTCATGGCTGCCGCGAGAGGTTCTACTGCTGCTTTCCCGATCGATGAGAGGGCAAGGGTAGCCTGTGCCCGGACAGATTTGTCAAAGTCCGCGAGGGCCTCGATAAGTGGCTGGATCGCCCGGGGACTCTGCGCCTTCCCGAGCAGGTACGCTGCATACTGCCGCACCTGGGGATCCGTGCTATCCTGGAGCGCCTTGATGAGCCCTTCGAGCCCCAGCTTCTCCAGCTCTTCTCCACCTTCCGGTTTCTCCGGGATTATTGTCTCGGTCATAGTATCACCATGAGATATCTCCTGTATTCTTATATAAGGGAGATCCACGACAGTCCCGCTGAAATCAGGTATGCAGGAAGGAAGAACGCGTATTAAAAAAAGGGGCGGGGTTTGCTCTCCCGCCCGGGTATGGATTAGTATGGGATATTGCAGTGCTGCATAGTTGTGGATGAGGATTCGTTATGTCATTGTACAGTGTCCATTCCCTCGCTCACGGGCTCGCGATAACCTCCAAACCATCTGGATTGTATCCTCGTCCTGCCGGGTTCTGTCTGCCGGGGGGGCACGTGTACATGTGCCCTCTCCTGTCGGCAGAACCCGCATCCATCCCGGGGTGGCTGTACCGATTATCATTCAGATCCTGCGCAGGTCCCCGGGGTTACCCGATACATCGCACCATTTCATGAACAGAACGCCCCCAGGCGTACTGACAGGACATCGAGAGACTGCGCAACGGAGAGAACACCCTGGGCAGTAGTCTGTGGCAGGTCTTCCCGTACGAGAATCTCCCGGTAGGTATTCCTGAGGGATTTGATGATTCCGTTCAGCTGGGCAATGGCAGCCCGCGCCCCGGGAACATTGCCGGATTTAACCTGGAGCAGGGTGGCTGCGATCTGGGCATGGCCGGTATCGACCAGGACCCGGGTATTCGAGCAGTTGATTCCAAGAGTGGTGAGATCAGCGTTCATCATGCCGGAACGGGTCAGCACCCCTTCGCCCTGATCCAGCAGGTTTCCCTCCATTTCGCGTTCGGGAACGATCTTCTTTGCCGCCCGGATTGCCTGTGCATGTCCTACCGTCGCACCCTGGCTCGTCTTTCTTGTCTGGTCGATATCGGCTTCATTCCTCGCCCGGAATGCAGTCTTGTGTGTGCTGCGCATTGTGGTGATCTCCGTAAGGTTCTTCTGTGCTGAGATAGTTTCATACCCGCTCTCCTGTAATTGCGTGATAGTACTGCCAGACGGCCCTACACGCTAATCCGGGATACCAGGGCGCATGCTGGATTCCCAGTACCGGTCTTCGGCCTGAGTGCCTGCAGGGTTCCCGGATGTCCCGAGCCGGACTGCCTGCCCGAGTGTCTCGGTGTTTCCACCGGCTTCCTGGAGCAGGGCGTCCGTTTCCCCACGGAACAATTCCGTGATCCCGCGGAGATCCGCTGCACTGTCCCTGATATCAGCGGAGGTTATCGAACGGCTGATGTTCTCCTGGCAGTTTACAAAGTCCCCGTGGATGGGGGAGAGTGTGCCGGTCGATCCATTGACGGAATCGAGGTACGTGATGGTTGCCTGCATGCCGGCGTCCTCCCTGGCTGAAAGCCGGAGCAGGTGCACCTGGCCTGGCGGGATCTGATCATTGACCAGCGGAAACGTTCCGGTAACCGCTGTTGGCGTTGTAACGGATACAGGCACAGGTGCACCTGATGCCTGGGCAGGGAGTGTGGCTATTGCGAGCAGAATCCACCCCGCGGCAAATAACAGAAGAGAAGATTTTGCTGACATAACGTTCTGCCTCAGGTTTTTCCAGGCTCCATCCTCCACGATGGAACTCTGCATACACGGTCAGCAGGGAGTATATTAAATTCGTAAAATCGGAAGAGTTGGATCATGGAACCTGCTGGTTATCCCGGAACGGGCCGGTGAAGTGACACATGACTTCAAAAAAAACCGCAGTTAACGACGTGCTTTTATATTTCCCGGACTATGGATTGTATATGAACTACAAGGTTTTTGCCCTGCTTCTGGTAATCATTGCCATGATTGCTGCAGCAGGCTGCATGGGGCTTTCCTCTGGCAGCGTCTCCGCGCCAGGTGCCCCCACGGAGATCACCCGGATCTCCACGTCCAACAGTGGTCTCATGGCTGAAGCAAAGGCAGTCCCGGAGGTAAGTGGCGGGTCTGCCGCGATACCGGTGCCTGCCCCGTTACCGACTGCCGGCGACATTACCGGTCCCGGTATCGACACCAAGATTATCAAGACCGCAGACCTGACTCTCGAAGTCAGGGACGTACCCGGCACGGTCGATGCCCTTAAGGCGTTAGCAACCGCCCAGGGAGGTTACCTGTCGTCAACAAACATCCAGAACAATTACAATAACCAGCTCTCCGGTACCGTCACGATCCGTATCCCGGAATCAGGATTCGACGATGCCATTGCAGGAGCAAAGGCACTCGGGACCGTCAAGTCGATCTCGACAAGCGGGCAGGATGTGACCGAGGAATACGTGGATCTCCAGGCACAGAAAACGTCATACACGAACCAGCTGGACCAGTACAATGCGATCATGAAGCAGAGTACAACTGTTGAGGATATCATCAAGGTGCAGGAGCAGATAGACCAGGTCCAGACACAACTCGATCAGCTGAACGGGAGGCTGAACTACCTGAACAACAGGATCGATCTCGCCACCATCACAGTCAATCTCCAGGAGCCTGAACCGGTCGGAGGGCAGACTGGCCATGACTTCGTGGCTACCCTCAATGAGGGGATAGCCGGGTTCTTCGGTATGATCGACGCGATCATCATCTTTCTCCTGACTATCCTCCCGCTCATAATCGTCGGGGCCATCGGGTACGGTATCTACCGCTGGAAGAAAAGCAAAAGCCCTCAGCTGCCGACCACGGATAAAAAAGAGAGTCCCTGATTTTCAATTTTATTTTTCTGCTATCCGATCAGGATGCGAATCTTCCTGCAGTTCACCGGGCACCAGTATACCGGATGCCATGGATCCGGTAGCCGGCTGGACGTCCTGCGGGTCAGCAGTTTTCCGGGTATTGGTGTGCACGTGCCATCACTGCGAAAACTGCACCGTCGCACCGCAGCCCGGATGATTTCGCGAAGCTCTTCGGCGTGCTCTATCGCTTCAATCTGTATTTCCGGCACAGTATGCCCGGAATAGCCTGAGGTGTGGATGGAGATGATGGATATTCCCGGCCTGTGCATGACCGGCTCCTGACGGAGGTCCATGCTCGTGATCCGGTTGCAGGGATCAATGCCTGTTGTGTGGAACCAGGCGCCCCGCCACCAGCGCATCTCGTCTTCATGGAGCTCGTGTGATATGCTCGTGTAACAGGGCCGGGTTCAGGTAGGCAAAGACCAGGGATACAGGTACAAAAATTCCAGGGATTTCCGCACCGACACGTTAAACACCATGACAGAAAGCAGGAGAGCGAGTGCCGTTCAGTTCAGAGAACTATCAGGAGAGTTCCCGGTTCAAAACCTGTGATGACCCGGGGCACGAATGCCGGGGGGATTAGTGGGGTTCCGGGAGGAAAACATCCAGGAGTCGTCATGATGTATCCGGACAATTGTCCGAATACCGGGGAAAAAAGGTTAGGGTCAACCGTACGGACCGTGGATCAGGGAATCAGGTGGTGGTGGCTACAGGGGCAGTGGTTTTCGCCGTTGTTACGACAGCAGTCGGTTGGGTGGCAGCGGTTGTATTTCCGGCATTTGCGGTTGTTGCCGGGGCAGTGCCAGCCGGGTTGCCTGATATTGCCGTGCCGGTCGTAGCATCTGCCGATACCGTCACTTTCCCATTTGCATCGCTGGTAGTACCGCTGGTAATGAGTTTGCCGTTCTTGTAGATCTCAACGGTAAGAGTGTGCTTTGAGCTGTCCTGTTTTGCGAAGCTTGCCTGGACCACGCCGGTGGCGTTGACGATCTCTTCTACCCGGTCACCGGACCATGTTAACTTCTGCAGATCAGACAACACACCGTAACTGCCCGTCCAGCCGCCGATGTAACTTATATGAACCTGAACACCGGTCTGAGGGATGTCCGGAGCCTGGGTCGCCACTACGGTAATGGATGCGACACCGGTATTGGTCAGCACCCCGGTGGTGGATGCACTGCTGCCTGTGCTGCCGGTCGAGCCGGAAGTACTGGTGCCGGACGAGCCGGTTGTCCCGGATGATTCTGCACCGTTTCCGCTGGTCACCATCGGGTATACAAATACTGCACCGATGACAAGAGCAACAATCACGACAAGAACAACAAATCCGGCGATCAGGGTTTTCTTTCCGGGCATCATGCTTCCCCGGCGTTTCTTCTGGGAAGATGGTGCTGCAGCGGCCTTTGCCGGGGGTACACCCTGCTTCCGGGGGGATAAGATGCCGGCAAGGAATCCTTTCTTTTCCGGTTTGCGGGCAGCTTGCCGTGATAACGGGACCGGAGCGGGGGCCTGTTCACGTTCATCGTCCCATCCAAGCGACTGCGGGGGGGGTACATCTCTGGGTATGGTCCTGACGGTTTCAGCCGTTGCCCGGCCGGAAGGAGCCGGTTGCGGCACCGGCGCTGCGGTCTGCCGGGAGGCGGGTTGTCGCGGTAAACCGGCAGGAACGACAATCGGCGAACCGCACTTGTTGCAGAATGCGGAGTCAGCGGAGACCTTGTTCCCGCAGCGGGTACAGAATACCATCTCTCCCGTGGCTGGTGCTGCGGGAGACGGGGCAGCCTGAGCCGGCGAACGTGCCTGAACCGGGGATTCAGCAGGGGCAGTCTCGATGATCTTCTTTATAGGGTGGACTCCGTCGATCATCATCTTTGGCTGGGTTCTTTGGGGGCTCTGGGCATAAGGGGCCGCGGGTTCCGGCTGGCGCTGTGCCGGGTCGGCTCCCGGGATCACTTTCCGGATCACCTGTTCAAAAGACGTAGATGTGCTTTCCCGGATCAACCGGGCCCATTCGTCCCGCTCCCGGATCCGGTTCCCGCCTTCCTGCCGGGAGAAGGTGAGAATCATCTGGCGCGTCTCACCGGTCTTTGCCATGATCGAGATAGTAAGGGTCAGGTCACGGATTGCATTCTCCCCGGTCTCCACATCCCTGACTGTTGCAAGAGGGATCTCTTTGGGAGGCAGGAGGTTCTTAGCCCGGTCGACAAGGATGATACGCCTGTTCGTAAGGATACCTTCAAACGGGATTGACTTGACGTGGACCCCTTGCGTCCTCATGAGAACTTTTTCGTCATTTGGGATTTCTGGATCGACCATGATACCACCGCATCGTTTCTGTTCGGTAGTGGTTGTCTCTTGCATGTGAAAAAGATATTTATCCAGAGATTATCCTCTCACCGCCGGAGGCCCCCCAATACATTGCATTATGCATCCCTGTAATCAGCGGGACTGAAGATATTTTTTTTAGTTCCTGTTGCTCCCGGGTCTGTTCCCGGGGCTCATTTGACAAAAATAACCGAATCCGGTAATGCCCCGTGCTGGGCAAGCACTGCCTTGAACTGCTGCGAGGCGAGCATCTCGGTCTTTATCTCGGAAGAGATCGTGATCCCGCATTCCTTCGCAGAGGGGGTATCGGGCACGCAGCTGCAGAGATCGCCGGCCAACCCCTTGTCAAAGACAAACTTGATGATATGGTTCTGGATGAATGTCAGCTCTGTCATCATCTGCTGGCCGGGAATATCCATCGCGGCAAACGTGAACCGGATCACATCCTCGAGCGGATGGGGGAACCCCTCGACGGAGAGCTTGATGAAACATTCGACTTCGAACCGCTCATTTTCCACTTTCTTGATCGCCGAGTGCTCGATGCTCATCATGAGGACCCGGTCGGCAGGGATCAGGTGGATGTGGTGATCCTTGTCAAGCATGGCAATGCTGGTGATCGGCATATCGTATCTCCTTTGCACAATGTTCTGCTGCCCGGATGATAGCGCTTGTGGATGGAAACGGTAGTCCGGCTGCTGCATCCACCAACAATTTAAATTGCCTCTTCCATGCTGTACGGTATGGAATATGGGTACCGTGGGTTCTTCCTGATGATTCTCTGCGCCTTGGTATTGTCAGGATCTGCAGGGTGTCTCTCCGGCGTATTCGGCCCGGCCCCGTCACCCGGCCAGCCAGCCACGGTCCCGCCATCACTAACTCCGGGTACCAACGCGACGATTGCTGATCTGGCTTTGCAATCTTCAGACCTTCCATCGGATTATATCCTGCGGGATCGATCGATGGTCGGTTATGGTGGGATCAGCCAGCTTGACCACGACCTTGGCTGGCAGCAGGGATACCAGGTCTCGTACTACCGGCTTGACAAGAAACACAACGACATGACCGATGTCAGCCAGCTGATCAGCACCTATACCCCGGACAACATCAATGCGGTCTACCGGATCAAACGGGATGCGCTTATACCGGCCGGCTATAACGCGGGCGGTTACCAGGTCCCATTCCCAATCATTGGGGACCAGAGCGTGGCGTGGAGAGAGACTGCGGGCAGTTCGCAGGACGACATCATATCATACAGCGTGATCTTCGTGAAGAACAACGTCTTTGAGCAGATCACCATGGAAGGTACGACTACGGATTACGAAATGCTCAAGACCATAGCACAAACTGCTGCCGGCCGTATCACCTGATCCTGAAGACGTGCACCGTCTCATTTTTTACACTTGATTCTGGATAGTACTGCTGCGAGGACTCTTGATGGTATTCTCCTGCCGACAGTGCGGCACCTGCTGCATGTACCTGGGCGATTATATTGTGATCGAAAAACAGATCGGCCCATTCTCATTTGAGTGCGAATCTGTCTCTACCGGCACGCCGTTTGTTGCGGTAATCGATGAGGACAAACGGGAGATCTTCTCCGATCATTCCTTTCCCGACCGGCACCCCCACGCCTGCAGGTTTCTCCGGCCGGATGGTGGCCTGATCCGCTGTACTATCCACCGCGACAGTCCTGCGCAGTGCAAGTACTACCGCTGCGTAATAATGCGGATCGCAGATCCTGGCGGAAAGCAGCTCGGCTATGTGACCGGCAATCTCTCACTCCATGCGGACGATCCAGTCCTGAGGGGCGTCTGGCAGGAGGCAGAACGTGCAATCCCCAGCTGCAATCCCGATGCAGAGCGCCTGTACCAGCACACCCTGGAGGCGCACGGGTACCGGGTCGAATAATACGGTTGCCGGGAATCATCCTTTTTTTCCACTACATGATTTGAACAGAGTATCGTACCGGCCAGGTCCTGGCCGGTAGCATTAAAAAAGATCAGAAAATAGTGGGAGGCGCAACCGGCACAGCCTGTGATGACATTGCGACGAAGAGGTACATCGCGATGATGATAAGGATAATGAGCGGGACCATGACGGCAATAATCATGACGACAAGCGCCCTTCCGCTGCTGATATCCTGAAGCTCGCGGATCCCCAGTATCATAAGAACGATCGACCAGAGATCGAATATAATTCCGATGAGCGGGATCCAGTGGAGCAGGAACGAGGGAGTCAATCCGTATGTGATCGCTTTGAATGTCTCGGATATACCTTTGCTGCCGCCGGCAAGGCAAATAAGGATATGGACCCAGACCGTGAAGAGCAGGAGGATAATCAAGCCTCCGATAAGTACGCCGACAAACAACACTACTGGCAGGAGGTGACCAAAAATTGGTGGCACTACCATAGGAAATACCATTGATTCCAGGAGGGATACGATCGCCGTCATGATCGCATCAAAGAGCAGGAGTGGGATGACGTATGTCAGTACCGTGCGGGCTTCATCTGCCCGGGACTGCCGGAAGGTCTCGACCGGGTTGACAATGAACCCCTTGGCCTTTGCGATGATTGCATTTAACACAGATGATGCATGATACCGGGTTATATATAATTACGCAGGTTTTGCCTGCCGGACCGGAAGATATTGTAGTGGAGATGGTAAATTCTGCCACGTTTGTGCCACATGCTATCCCGGTGTCGCAGGGGAATCCTGGTTTACTCTCCTGCACCGGAGTTCCGTCGGTCCTGCCGATCAACACTCCCGAACCGGGTGATCATGGTTTCTGTTCTTGAGGAAGGGTCCATTTTCCCTGCCCGGTTTTTATACATGGTTACTTCATCTCAAACAGCATATACTATCATGGTGATCTATTCCACGCGATCGGAAAACAGGTATGTTTTCACTATCACCAGGGCGCACTATGACGACAATGAAAGAAATTTCCTTTGAAACTCCCGTAGCCTTTGTAGCAACTCCCACCCATCTCGATATTCTTGGTGCAGTTGCAAACAAACAAAGCTGCCACATAAGCCAGGTTGTTCAGATGCTGCATCCCACCCACAGCGAGAGCAGCGTCAGGTCCGGTGTCAGGGTCCTCCTCTCCAAGCGATATCTTGACGGCGGGAAGTCCAGCAGTGAAGTGATCCTCAGGCTCACATCGCGGGGCCGCTTGCTCATCCAGCCAACCACCACCAGCTGATCTTTTTTTCCTGAAAATGAGTTGCAGACTGGCAATGATCCATATCTGCCGTGAATAGTGGAATATACATTCCCACGTAAGCAGAGATCTGTCATACAGTAGTATACGTTTTTTACGAAACACCTCTGCATAGTTCAATTACCCTGTCGGTTTTACCATCGGCCATTTCCTCAGGTTTCCTGCAGAGATGACCATCGCCCGCAGATCCGTCACTCATGCCGGGAAAATATCCATTCACCTTTGAAGTTACTCCTGAGGGATTTTCCCGAAGATAGCAACTTTTCTGCGATCCTGTGCAATGACAGCAGGGAGTACCTTACAGTAACCGGAAATTCCCTTGAGGGTTACGTCAGCGTATCGGATTCATACCCTGTTTTGGGATTCATTTGTTACGTATTTTGCAATACGACCAAAACATTTTACCCGCAGACTATGATCGACTCACCATGAAACCTGCCCGTGTACTTGGAATACTCGTTATCATCCTTGCCCTGATCTTATGCGCCGGCTGTACCAGCTCACAACCTGCACCAGTGCCTGTAACTCCTGCCCCGGCACCGCTCCTGGTGACCGCAACCATCGCAACGCCGGTACCCACGGCCACTCCATATCCTGGTGCCCTTGCCCTGAACCAGCCGGCAACGTTCGGGAACGCGGACAGGACCGGCACGGCAACAGTTTACAAGGCCATAGTATGGTCGTATTACAACTGGACATCCCCCTCTTTGAACAGCCCTCATTCACAGCTGCAGGCCGGCGTTCCGCTTGGTATCCAGAACGGGTACAACACCCAGGAACCTTCGGCAGGTAACGCATTCCTGATCGTCTATGTCCGGATTACCGATACAGGGACACTGGGCCTTGTTACCCCGTCTCCCCGGCAGTTCACGGTGAACTATGACGGGAAGGACTATACGTACAGTTCCGTTGCCGGTTCTGACGTAAACGTCAGGAATATATATGTCCCGCAGTACGATTACGTGATCGGGACCGGTGGCGAGGCCGGGTATATCCTGCCGGGAGATAGTAACGCAGCGGACGGGTTCCTCATCTATGAAGTGCCGGCAACCATCGATCTTTCCCGGGCGTCACTCGTGATCACGCTCGACGAAAACAACCGGGCTGCGTGGACCCTGGGATAAGATCCAAAAAACTTTTTCACGGGATTTTGTACGCGAGAATGCGGAATGCCTAACGGCCGGATAATTTCCGGAATGCATCGTCAAGTGTTTTTATCCGGGTATCCACTTTTTTTGCCGCGGCAGCCAGCGTGAAGCCGTCATCCAGCAGTTCCTTTATCAGCATAATTTTCTTGATATTGAGGAAATTGTAGCGCCGTATAGTACCCTCGCCGCTATCCACCGAGGCGATGAATCCCTTCTCCTCCCAGTACCGGATCTGGCGCTGGGGAACCCCCGTTATCTCTGAAACCTCTCCAATCCCGACAATAAGCTTGCGCACCAGTTCAAGATCCGGTGATGACTGGCAGTCGTCGCTCATGGTATCAGTACATTGTAATCAATTTACAATCTCAAAAACATTTCTCCAATAATTTTAAATAAATTACAATTACTATTTTTTACTGACAAAATTTGTAACTAATCTACAATATTCCTCTGCACAAAACGGTAAGAACAACATTAACCTTCAGATCACATCACTAACGACACACGACCATGACATCCGCCCCTGATCCCAGACCAGTCACTCCCCCGGACAGCGGTTATACGACCCGGTACATCATCCTCGCGATCGTCCTCGTCGGGATATTCATGTGCGTGCTGGATGTCCAGATAGTCGCGATTGCTCTTCCCACCATTATGCAGTCCCTGGGCTCCGGCATAGGCCAGGTCCAGTGGATTGCAACCGGTTACGTAATTACCGTCCTTGCTACGGTCCTGCTCTTCGGGTCGCTCTCCCATTCCATTGGGAGCGGGAGACTCTTCAGGGCAGGACTCCTGCTCTTCACCCTCAGTTCCCTTGGCTGCGGGCTCTCGGTTACGATCCCGGAACTGATCCTCTTCCGGGTCCTCCAGGCGCTGGGTGCATCGATGCTGATGAGTGTCTGCATCGCAATCATCATGCAGGTCTTCCCGGCAGGAGAACGCGGCCGGGCGATGGGATATTATACGGCCGTGATCGCGCTCGGCCTGATCATAGGGCCGGCTGCCGGGGGGTTCATTGTCGACCTCATCGGCTGGCCGTTCATCTTTCTTGTCAACGTGCCGGTCGGCATTGTGCTCCTGTTCCTCACCGTCAGATACCTGCCGGTCGGCCGGGACCTGCCAGCCTTCCGGCACCCCGATTATCCCGGGGCTCTCCTGCTTATCGGGCTGATGGCATCGCTTGCGATCGCACTGAACACGCTCTCGAACCCGCCGGTCCGTATTGAGTCCTTCGGCCTCTGGTCAGGCGCCTGTTTCGTCCTCCTTATCGCATTTGTCGCACGCGAGCAATCTGTGGACAACCCGATCCTCCCGATTGCAATCTTCCGGAAACGGTCATTTGTCCTGCCCGCCGCCAGCCTGATCCTGTACCTGACTGCAACCTTTCTCCTGCTCACAATCCAGCCGTTCTATTTCGAGTACGTAATGGGACTCCGGCCATCGCACATCGGCCTTATTGCCCTGATCCTGCCACTCTCGATGCTGATAGCCTCCCCCCTCTTCGGCTGGCTGTACGACCGGTACCGTTCTTCCCGGTATCCTGTGACCGGCCTTACACTCATGGGCATCGCATTCCTCGGGTGCGGCGCTGCATTCACCGGTATGGATATCGGATTTATCCTCGGCTTATTTGTAATTGCCGGATTATCCCGTTCAGTCTACCAGGGCCCCAACAGTATCGAGATCATGGCGTCGCTTCCGACGGCACTGCATGGTATCGGCTCGAGCCTGATCACGGCCCTCCAGTATCTGGGCATCATGTTTGGGATCTCCATTGCGACCTTCCTCATGACTGCCCAGCTGGACTGGGCAGGCTATGCCGGGCTGACCGGCGCCGACCCGGGCCTGCTTGCGGTTATCTTCGGGAACTGCATGTACGTCGCCGGCATCATCTGCCTTGCCGGGGCGGTGTGTGAATATAAGGTATAAACGAATATTATCGCCTGAATTGGCAACTTAAAGCATTGAACTTTTTTAAAAGATTCCGATTGGGGATACCATAATTCCCGAATTCGTCAAAACAGGTAAAGAAAACTGAAGGCAGCTCAAAAAATTAAAAAAATCGCGAGTTGACGCCCAGGTCGG
>Ga0074046_10002041_pt1 | contig 17696 bp, 19 predicted proteins | sample BogForMeECP23OM3_FD_94441 | JGI IMG/M metagenome (GOLD analysis project Ga0074046, IMG submission 94441) | Bog forest soil microbial communities from Calvert Island, British Columbia, Canada - Bog Forest MetaG ECP23OM3 | ecosystem: Environmental > Terrestrial > Soil > Wetlands ... | reverse complement strand
GAGATGGGATGGCCCATCGACATCGCGGGACGGAACGTGGTGAAGATGAGCATCCGTTTCACTTGCGGAAGAAGTTCCTGGGAGGCGCCAGGGTCAGAGAGAATCCGGTAATCCTCAACCCGTCCGCGTGAGTCGACGTAAGCTTCGATGACGAGTGACTCGGCATTGATGGAACTCATCGTTCCGAAGGAACTTTGCTGCAGTTCGGGGCCCGTGTTCAAGACCAGCGGAACATCTTCGTTGTTGGCTTGCAGCTGTCCCGGGGTCGCGAGGATGGCGGCGACCAAGCCGAAGATGAGGATGGCACAGGCCAGGCCCGCAGTGGCCGGGACCATAAAAGCTTCCAAAGTGTTTTCGAGGCGCACGCGCAATCCTTCAAAGCGAGCGCGGCGAGCCTGAGCGCCTTCCCGCGAAATGGCGAGGCGCAATTTCAGGCCGAGATCGGCGGGCACCTCGGGACGACCGGAGTTGGTGAGCAACTGCTGCGTCTTGCGGAGCAAGGAGTATTCGCGCGCGCAGGCAGGGCAGGCGTCGAGATGTTCACGCAGGGCGCGCATCTCGGTGCCGGTAACGGCACCATCGAGATACGGCGAGAACAATTCCGCCGCCTTGTCGCAACTCAACATCGAGGTTGTTGATCCGGACTTCGCAGCCATGTACTTCATGGCGTCACCTCAACCCTTCTACCCCCTCCAGCAACCGGCCGCCGCAGATCGGCGTGATCTTCTTCTTCAGGCAGGGTGAGCCCCAGTTCATCCCCCACCTCGCGAACGTACGGCGCCAGCCGCTTTTTCAGGGCCTGCCGCCCGCGCGTCAATCTCGATTTCACGGTTCCCAGAGAGATCTGCAATACCTCCGCGATCTCTTCATAGGACATTTCTTCCAGGTCGCGCAGAATCAGAGTGCTGCGATAAGGCTCCGGGACCCGGCGTAATTCCGCATCCACACGCTGTTGCAATTCATGCTGCGCCACACTGTCGAAAGGCGATTCGTGCTGGTCGGTGAGAGCGGTCAACATCGCCTCATCCGTGCTGGCCGCGCCTTCCGACTCCGCCGGCTCGATGGAAGTCTCGTGCGCCTTGTGGCGGAACCACCAACGCTTCCGGTTCGCGGCCTCGTGCAAGGCGATGCGGTAAATCCAGGTCTTCAGGCTGGATTCACCGTGAAAGTGCTTCATGCCACGAAACACCTTCAGGAACACATCCTGCGTAGTGTCGGCGGCATCGGCGGGATCGCTTACCATGCGATAAACGAGCCCGTAAACCGGACGCTGAAATTCGCCAATCAGCCAGGCATAAGCCGTTTCCGAACCGGCTTTGAGGTCGGCAACAATGGCCGCCTCTTCATCGCGAATGCCGATCGCGCTTGCCAAATCTCCCAAGGTGGTTGCTCCCGCCATAGTGAAGGCGTCCTCTGATTATAGGGATTTTCCACCTAATCCTGAACCGAAAAATGTTCGCCGGAGGATTGGTAAGCGTTCGACCTGCTCAATAAGGATAGACTCCGGGTACCCGTTTCAGGTTCCCGCTCGTAAGTGTTTTGTTGACAAAGGTAACCGTGGGAGTTACGGAAGTGGGCGAGCGCGGGGGGTTAGCCCCATAGGCGCTAGCTTAAACAGACCGCTTACTGCTTCTCCGCTACCCATCCAGAATCCGAACCCAGTCAATCCGAGTTCTGAGCGCTAACGCCTGATTTCGTCAACTAAGAGCTACAATCCTGATGGCATGGGCTATCCAGCCTTCTTCGCAATGGCGAGAAACTTCAATCCAGCGAAGCGCGAGGAATTAGAGGAATTAACGGTATGGCTATCTCAGTAAATCCGTCTGTCATAGCCTTAGTCGGAACGGGATGGAAATCAGTGGGAGCCCAATTGCTGACTTCGGGTGTGCTCCTGCTGAGCGGTCATCAGGATATAGGATTGCGCTCTCGCATGGGCGCAGCCTTCGGGTTCTTTATGGCCATAGCCTTCGGCATCTCCGCTTTGATTACCGCGATCCGGGCGAACCTTTCATATGCTGCCGCGATCTGCGCTGCGGTTCTTTGCTCCGAAACCTTTTTGATCCTGCGCTGGTGGCTTCGGAGAACCTCCGCGTAGGCACATGGGGTGAGCGCCGTGGAGATGTTGCCTTCATGGTGAGACTGTTCCCATGTCACTCATCATTGTCAATGAGTGTTATCGCCTGGTTACAGCAGTCTGGCTTCAGCAGAACAGCCCCTCCCGGATCTTCACCTCGTGACAGTGCGGCATCTCTGAGCGGTGAGGCATCTAACAGAGGCATCCGGCAGACGGTTCTGAGTCTCGTTAGACTCACTTCCTCGGAGGAGCCAGATGAAACCGCGCCTACTATTCGCTGTGTCGCTGATGTTTGCTTTAGCAATTCCGGCTCACGCTCGAGAACCGGTTGATCCGCTGCTACAGGCAGCGAGCAAGGCGCTGGATCATTATCAGCAACTAGCGCCCGGCATTCATTGCGAGGATGCGACTACAAAAGACCTTCGTGAAGCCTGCAAGATCTCACTGGACGATCTGAAAGGCAGGGTTCAGGAGGCCAATGCCGAGATTGCACGCTATCGTCGGCTCCCCGACCCTCAGGCGGTCGATTTATTTGATACCTATCAGGTTTTTCGACTTGTGATGGATGGAGTGGACAGGCTCAACTTCTCCCCAGATTTCTATGGGGCACACAATCGGCAGCTATTCGCAGAAGCTTACAACACCTTCGTAAAAATCACGGGTTGGTTTGGCGGCGTTGTGAGGGAGACAATCGAGGATGCGGGGAAATGTTCTGAGCATCGCGATTGAGTTCTCGTTGACGAAATATCTCGATTACACTCAAAACCCCTCAACGAGCGCTATCGCCTTGGTTACGACAGTCATTGCAGGAGGTGCATCAGCTTGAGAGATAATCCTTCGGGGGTGCAGGAGGAAAGCATGGTCGTCTCCAGCTCGATCACGGGACACATCAATGGCCCGGTCACTTGGCGAGAAGCCGCTGTGCTAGCGATCGCAGTAGTAGTGCTCTACTACTGCAAGCGCCGATACAAATATTAGGCCAATCTGTTTGTCCTGCTGGAGTCCCTCAACTGGCGTAACATCCCCGTTACACTTAAAACTCTTCAACGAGCGCTATCGCCTGGTTACGCCAGTTACTTCCGGTTAGCCGGTCATCCTTCGGATAATCCAATGTACGGGTGAGCATCCCCAACGGCGTGTTATGCGGGCAGGGAACTACGCATTTTATGCGCATCGGTCTAATTATTGTTCGGCGAGGAGGGCAGAGCATGAAGGAGACAGCGTTGTGGTTATTGGTTGTAGTCGCAGCAGGCTGTAGTGGGGCGAAAAGCAACAGTGGGCCGCCGTTCCTTGAGGGGCTTGCTGTCAATAAGGAGACGCCGATCGAACTAAAGTGTCGAGGCAACGACCCATTCCTCAAAGCAGGGGCTTATACATTCTCGAACAAGGATGAATTCCGGGCAGCATACTCGGTCTTGAAGGATGCACAGGCGAACGGCAAAGAGTACGCACCGGGCAATGGCCCTGTGTATAACTTCCAATATTTCGATACCTGCGAGGTAACACAGAGTGGGCAGAGCTTCGAAACATGGGCTCGGCGGTAGAGCCTCGCGGCGCAAGCAGACTCTGAGCGGCCGGCCGAACAATGCGATGAAAGCTGACGAGTCCCTCGGCGAACCACGACAACTGGGTTGTTGGCGATAAATCGCCATATACTCACGTGCCAGAATCGGCTCGTCGCCGGGAGCGTGGAACGTTATCTGCGTCCTCTCTTACCCATGCACTTCAAATTGGCGCTTATGGGGGTTAGCCCCCAATGAGCTGCCTTGGGGGAAGAGACAGACATTCCGACTATTACAGAATCTAGCTTGCCCGGGCTCTAGGCGGTGGTGGTTAGAGTTTTTCCGCAGGGAAGTTTCTTAAGGATCTCCTGCAGGGCGGCGAGGAGCTTGGCCGAACCTTTATCCAACTCGAGGTCAGATTTTTCGAGGAAACCGACGGCGCCGTCATGCGCCAGGCGGGCGGCATTCTTTTGTGACATCCCCGACATCACGACAACCGGGATGGACTTGGTTGCGGAGTCCTGCTTGAGGGCTTTGAGAACGTCGAGGCCGCTGGTTTTGGGCAGCAACAGGTCGAGCAAAATCAGATCGGGAATTCGCTCGCGGGCGAGGCGCAAAGCTTCGTCCCCGTCCCCGGCACTGGACAGTTCATAGCCGGCATGAACCAGGGCGCGTTCCGTTGCGAGCCTCAGGAACTTACTATCTTCGACGAGAAGAATCTTAATCATCTTTGCCTTCCACAACTCCAAATCACGGCAGCTCAGGAATGGAGCATAAGGAGTCAGCGCTGTCAGAAAGGTCATCGGCAGAATTCGGAGGCACCGTTGGTACATCAGAGTTTTCTAAGAATACGAACGGAGCAGACCAAAAGTTAGCGGCTAACGGGAAGCGTTCGGGGATGGCGACGAGTCGGAATCTCGCAAGCCGGAGGAATCGAAGGTATAGGTGCGGACTTCGCCGGGGGTTCCGTTGACCGGAATCTCTTTATCGTTGAGCAGGAAACTGAGGCCGGCTGAGTTGCCGGCTTGAACGACGATCTCATGGCTGGCGCGAACCGAGGTATGGGCGGGCGCAATGAGAGTTTCTTTGGCGAACACTTCGCCGTCGGCGCTGATCGAAACCCATGAGGTTTGTGTGGCGCGAATGAGCAACGTGAACCTTGGCGGGGGCTGAGCGGTTACGGAGTGAGCACGTGGCTTCGCGATGGGTAGATTCTCGTCTGTGTCGCTGGAAGCGGGGGCGGCAATAGCTGGGGCTGAAGCGGTTGCGATCGAGTCTGCAACTGGCGAGGGTTTGGCCGACATGGCAGGTTCAGCGGCACGCGCTGGTGCGGTCGCGGCTGAGACACTTGAGAGGATGCTGTGCGGCTGCGATGCGGCTGCCGACTGGCTGCGGCGGTGAGTCCAGAAGGCCAGAACCAGAGCCATCACGATTAAAGGAACTGCCAGCTTTTCCCAGGGAATACGCTGAGGGGGAAAATCCGCAAGCACGGGTGGCGGGACTTGCAGTTGCTCTTGCGGCGGAAGGGGCGGCGGAGACGATGGCTCGGAATCCAGGTTCAGGAAAGGAAGAGGTGACGAGGAAGGCTCGTGGTCGAGGACTTCATCGTCGTGGTCGTTACTGGGACGTGGTTCCGTGGGATGAGCTTCTTCGAAGTGGATCTCATGAGGACGAACTTCGCGGTCATCCCTGCGACGAGTTTCTTTGCGGCGTTTCTTGAAGCGCCGGTCTGCAGCGGGCGGAGCTGCATCCAGGTCGTTTTCATCAAGGGCGTTCTTGGGGAGCGTGCTGACGGGCTGGGGACCGTGGAGATCGTTTGCACGAGAAACGTTGTCACGCTCGGGATTGCGAGGATCGGGTTCGTTCGCCGATTTGCCATTGCGAAAGTTGGGAAGCAGAGTCTGCGACTGAATCTGGCTCTCGCGGAGAGCGGTCAGATAGTCAGTCACGGCGTCGTCTTCGTCGAGGCCGACCTGACGGGCGTAGGCGCGGACAAAACCTTTGTTGAAGACGCCGCCAGGGAGTTGGTCGAAATGCTCGTCCTCAATGGCGCGGAGCATGCGGGTGCCGATCTTTGTGGTGGTCGAGATCGCTTCAAGCGAAAGGCCACGCAGCTCGCGCTGTCGGCGAAGTTTTTCTCCGAATAAACCCACGGCGGACTCCGGCGGGCGGAGCGACGGTGAAAGCCCGCATCCAGACGGCCATTATCATAGGCGAAGGCGGGCGCAGATGCCAGAGTTAAGGTGGCAGGAGGGGTCTAAAGTCCCATATTCTGACCGGATCTTGCAAGGCCGGAGCGGGTACTCATTCCTGAGGTTTTTTCCGGAGGACAACGGTGAATTGAGCTTTGCAGGTCTTGGATGGGTTATCGAAGGCAGAGCCTTCGCGGTCAGATTCGGAAGCGTGGAAGAAGAGTCCTTGCCTGGAATTTTCGGGGAGCCCGATGAAGCGTGCCTTGCCATCGGCATTGGTTCCGACCTGGAGGTCGAACTTGTGGAGGCTCATGAACCCGTAGGTGATGTGGACACGGATGTTGGCGGCATAGACGGGCTTGCCGTCTTCCTCGGTGATAACGAAATCCGCAGTGCAAGGACCAAGGCCGGCGTCGACTTCGGCGACGGTTTTGGAGTCGACTTTGGGGTCTGCGGTTGCGGTCTGGGCGAAGGAACTTGCTGGCGAGAAAAACAGCAGAATGCAGGCAACAGGGAGCGCGAGGGAATATCGGAGGGCGGCTGACATACATTTATTAGAGTACGCCAACGAAGGGCCGAGGGGTCAACCGGATCGAATTGCGGGCCCCCGCCAGCGTCCGTTGGCATTAAGGGTTCAGGTTACCAACGTTCATTGCCGCGTTGCGTATGGGAATCTATAATTTTTGGAACTGTCACTCGTCCATGCCACGAATTGTCGATTCGAAACTTGGGTAACGCAGATCACGATTCTGAAGACCACGGATTCTGAAGATCAGGGATTCGAGGTCCAAGGGTCCGGTAGAAGGCTCGCGGGCCCAGGAGCCCGCGCTGCACGGGAGATGAAGGAAGCCCGCATGTCCGAGGCCGTCGGCACACAGCTAACCCGCCAGAGCCAGGAGCTCAATATTTTCCACGATGTGGCCAAGGCGCTGACATCGTCGCTGGACCTTGATTCTATTCTGCAAACCATCATGGAGAAAATGGCGGAATACTTCCGTCCGGATACGTGGTCGTTGCTGATGGTGGACGAGCAAAAGGACGAGCTGTATTTCGCCATTGCGGTGGGCGATAAGGCGGAAGCGCTGAAGAATGTACGGCTGAAGGTGGGTGAGGGAATTGCGGGATGGGTCGCAAAGCACGGCGAGCAGGTGATTTTGAATGATGTGGACGGAGACCCGCGGTTCGCTCGGCGAGTTGACGAAGCCACGCAGTGGGAGACCCGGTCAATTATTGCCGTGCCGCTGAAGTCTAGGTTGCGGGTACTGGGCGTGATTCAGTTGGTGAATGTGGATCGGGCGCAGTTCAACGAGCAGGAAATTTTCTTTCTGCAGGCCTTGTGCGATTACGCGGCGATCGCAATTGAGAATGCGCGCTGGGTGGAGAAGATTCAGGAACTGACAATCACCGACGACTGCACCGGGCTCTATAACGCGCGGCATCTGTATAAGACGTTGGAGACGGAAGTTTACCGGTCGTCGCGGTTTGGATACGAGTTTAGCGTGTTGTTCATCGATCTGGACCACTTCAAGTCAGTCAATGACACGCACGGACATTTGATTGGCAGCAAGCTGCTGGCGGAAATTGGGTATCTGGTGAAGGCGCAGTTGAGGCTGATTGATTTTGCGTTTCGTTACGGTGGTGATGAATTCGTGGTGCTGCTGCCGCAGACGGGCAAGGACCAGGCGCTGGTGGTGGCCAAGCGGTTGCGCGACGGTCTGCGCGCCAGCAGCTTTTGCCGTGACGAGGGGCTGAATTTGAATGTTCGAGCTTCGATCGGACTTGCTACTTATCCGCACGATGCGCGCGATGCGCATGACATCATCCGGCAGGCCGACGAGATGATGTATCTGGTGAAGAACACTACCCGCGACAATATTGGGATTGCGCAGCGGGGAGTGATGAAATGAAAAAATTGGGCAATTTTGTAATCGGGTAATTTTGTAATTTAAAAGCTGCCAGTAACGGCCCTGCGTGTCAGATCGGGGTTCGCAACGGGGGTCAATGTGTGTTGCCTCCTGTTTTCAACACTTATTCCTCGGAAATAGAGGACGAAATCACTGCAAATGAGGCGCTGGTACTTTTATTTGGTCATCGTAGTTGCAATCCTGGTGGTTGCATTCGGCGCCCGGCACGTCTTCCAAGAACGAGCGCGGCAAAGGCGAGAAGTCGAGTACCAGAACGCCCTGCGCTCGTACTCAGAGGTCTTGAGAACTGGGATGAGCCGCAAACAGGTGGAGCAATATCTTTCTGCGAGAAAGCTCCCCTTCCGCCAGTTGTGCTGCGTTAGTGTTAAGGAGTTCTCCAGAGGTGTCTACGACAATGCGTACGACGATCTTGTGAAGATCGGTCAAGAAGATGTTCCTTGGGTCTGTAGCGAGAACAATGTCTACATCGCCTTCCAGTTTCTCGGTTCGCAGAAGGATACACCTCCGGTGGCAGACCCTTCCGACAGGCTAAAAGACGTGACTATCTATCACAAGCTGGACGGCTGTCTGTGATGATCTCTTTCGTCGTTGTTGGCGAAAAATCTCGGTTACACGCAATTGAGCATTCCCCGGTCTGAAGGGACCGGCGGAGCGCGCCCATTGCACGCCATCCGGCTCGTCTTCTGCCGCCGCAATTAGGCACTGGAATCGACATCATTTGATGCTATAATCAGTGCCTTGAGTTTTTATGAGAACAACTCTTGCGCTGGATGACGATCTTGTGCGTACGGCCCAGGAGTTCACCGGGGTCGTAGAGAAGACGGCATTGGTTCGAGAAGCCCTCAAAGCCCTCATCGAGCGGGAGAGCGCTCGCAGATTGGCGTCCCTGGGAGGCACAATGCCCAAGTTGAAAGCTGTTCCCCGCCGCAGGGAGCGGTCGAATTGATTCTCGCGGATACGACGATCTGGATTGATCACTTTCGGTCGGAAAATGAGGAAATGCGCAGGCATCTTCATCAAGGGGACATTGTGATCCATCCGTTTATCATTGCGGAACTTGCCCTTGGATCTTTGCGGCAGCGCGCGAAAACGCTGGCGCTGCTGGACTCCTTGCCGCAGGTGCGAATGTCGCAGCTGGCGGAAGTGCGGCTCATGATTGAAGCTCGCCGTTTGTACAGCCTGGGCCTCGGCTTGATCGACGCCCATTTAATAGCGTCGATCTTTGTCAATCCTCCTACACTCCTGTGGACGAGAGACAAACCACTCCGCAAGGTTGGCGAAGCCCTCGGCATTCACGCCAGCCTGGCTTGAAATGCATCGGGTGAATGGGTGATCGGGTCATTTTTCGATGGGAAGAGAGACTTTCACTCGCTCAATGGCCAAATTGCTCGATCGCTCAATTTCGAAATCACTTCGGCTTTTCCGGTTCCGCACTCTTACCCTTCACTTCCGGCGTCCACGGATTCGCGTTGGCGGGGGCGTTGGGGTTCACGCTGAACGGCCAGAGATAGAGATTCACGGCTTCCGATCCCCGCGTTTCGACGACGGCGTATTCCCCGGGGGCGAGGTCTTCGGTGGGAGTTAGCTTGAGCCAGCCGCCGGAGATGCGGTCGATGGTGGTCTTGACCGAGGTTTGATCGTGAGAAGTTTGATCCTGGGTGGTCTTGCTGGTGGTGGTGCGCTTGAGATCGCCGACGATGCGTTTGCCGCTTTTCACTTTCAGATGCACGATGCGGAAGCGGTCAAGAGGAACGGTGGCTTGCTCGGGCTGCTCGGGACCCTGGGGCTGGGCGCGCGGAGCGTCGAGGCTGGGCTTGGAGGGTTGGGCGGAGTCGGTTTCGCCCGGCGGCGGTCCGGCGGGCGGTTCTTCGTCGCTCTTCAGGTAGATCGAAGGCACAGCGACGTGGGCGTAGACTGCGGCATGCTCGCCCGCAAGCTCGATGGTTGCCTTCGCGCCGTCGGGGTTCAGCGCACCCCGCAAAATACTACCTTTGTTGCGATCGACCTCGCCTTCGCTCTGCTGCACCTCGACGAGTTGCGGCTGGCCTTTGAAATTGTCGAGCAGAAACATACCGGAGAATTCCGGCAGGTGCAGGCCGAGAGCCACTTGGGGTTGGTTAAGCTTGTCAGCGGCGGATTCCTTATCAATGAGGGCGGCCTCTGGAAGTGCGGGAGCTGCGGCTCGGTCCTTCTCGAACTGTTCCGTGGCCGGCCAATCGACGAGTGAGGAAGGGAGTTCCTCCCATTCTTCGCGCTCGGCGCTGTAGTAGCGGACCCGGTCGCCTTTGATTTCATACTGAGTAATGGATTGATAGGAGCCGTCTTTGAGGATGAGACGGCGGGCGGTCTTCTGGGCGGGCGAGCGAAGAGGGAAGGCCAGGGTCAAGACCATCAGGACGACTGCGGTGATTATGGCGAGGCGTGGAGTGATTCGGGGCGTCATACGTATTCTTGATTATCGTCTTTTTGTTCAAGTTCTGTCTGGGAGCCTGGCTCCCGATGTGGCTTTCGCCTGATCGGGCGGTGAGATAGAGTGAGAGCGATGAAACGCACCTTACAAGAGATGGCTGCGGCTCTCGGAGCTCGTTTGGAAGGCGATGGAAGGGTGGAAGTGAGCGGGGTGGCGAGTCTTTCGTCGGCTTCGGCGGACGACCTCGTTTTCGTGGAGGATCAAAAATATCTTCCGCGGGCTCTGCAGTCGCGGGCGGGTGCGGTGATTGCTGGAGAGTTTGCGGGGGGAGCGACGGGGAAGCCATTGCTGATTTGCCACAATCCGAAGCTGGCGTTTTCGCGGGCGGCGAAGTTGTTGCAGGGCGGAAGACGAGATGATGAAACTGGTGTGCACGCCAGTGCGGTGGTGCATTCTTCGGTTCGGCTCGGGGCCCGCGCGGTTGTGGAGGAACGCGCAGTAATCGACGAGGATGCGGAGATCGGGGAAGGCACGCGAATCGGCGCCGGCTGCGTGATTGGGAGCGGAGTGAAGATTGGGAGCGAGTGCGAGATTTATCCGAATGTGACGATTTATCCCGGCACGACATTGGGCGATCGCGTGATGGTGCATGCGGGTGCGGTGCTGGGAAGCGATGGCTTTGGGTATGTGCGCGATGCGAAAAGCGGACGGTATGAAAAATTTCCGCAGGTCGGCCGGCTAGTGATTGAAGAGGACGTGGAGATTGGGGCCAATACGACGATTGACCGCGGCGCGCTGGACGAGACCCGCATCGGACGGGGCACGAAGATCGATAACCTGGTGCACATTGGCCACAATTGCCGCTTGGGAGAAAATGTGGTGATAGCGGCGCAGACCGGGCTCTCCGGAAGCATTGTGATTGAGAACGATGTAGTGCTCGGGGGACAGGTGGGCATTGGCGAACATGCGCGCATTGAAGAAGGAGTGATGCTGGGTGGGCAGGGCGGCGTGTTGCCGAATAAAGTTTTGCGCGGCAAGGGCGTGGCGTTCTGGGGAACTCCGGCGCAACCAGTCCGACAATATCTGAAGCAACTGGGGGCGCTGGCGCGGTTGTCTAGAAGAGAGAAAAAATAGAAGCGGCTTCCGGCTTACGGCCTTCGACTATTAAGTTGCCACCGGAAAGTGGAAGCCGGAAGCCGGTATTTATGGCGATCGTCGTGATTGGCGGGCATTCGCGGAGTGTGGGGAAGACCAGCGTGGTGGCGGGTCTGATCGCCGCCCTGCGCGAGTACGAGTGGACGGCGGTGAAGATTACGCAGTACGGACATGGAGTTTGCTCCGCGAATGGCGAGGCATGCGACTGCGCGACGGCGGATCATACGTGGGCGATTTCGGAGGAGAAAGATCGCGAAGGGGAATCGGACACGTCGCGGTTTCTGCTTGCGGGCGCGGCGCGGGCTTTGTGGGTCCGGACGGAGCAAGGTCGCCTGGCCGAGGCGATGCCGGCGCTGCGGTGGCGGATTGCATCGTCGGGCAATGTGATCATGGAATCGAACAGCGTGCTGAAGTTTGTGCGTCCGGATCTGTATATGACGGTGCTTGATCCGGGCACAGAAGACTTCAAGAAGTCAGCGCAGGAGTTTCTGGACCGGGCGGGCGCGGTGATTCTGCATGATGGCGCGAATGGCGGGGCCGCGTGGAATGGCATTTCCTTGAAGCCGGTGGCGGGGCGGCCGGTGTTTCGCATTGCGCCTCCGGCCTATGTGACGAAGGAAATTGCCGAGTTTGTGGGAGGGGTCGTGGCTGCGGTTGGGAAGGCAGGTTCCTCGCGGGCTGAAGCCCGCTCGGAATGACAAAGCTTTCTTATAGTCTCAAAACTCTTTTGTTATTCTTGCCGGTGCGGCACATTCACTACAGCGCCTGGTTGTTGGTTGCTCTGTCGTCGTTGTTGCAAGTTCTGATTTTTCCGCTGCCCGGGCTTTATTTTCTATCGTGGGTGGCATTTGCTCCGCTGATCGTGGCTATGCTCCGTGCACGCCCGGCGGGGGCGTTGGAGATTGACGGCTCCGTTAATCTTCAGTCAGCGACTCCGTGGCAGGCGTTTCTGCTGGGTTACACCTCGGGAATTCTGTGGTACGCGGGCACGTGTTATTGGATTTATGACACGATGCACGAGCATGGAGGGCTGAGCGTGGCGGCGGCCGCACTGGCGCTGTTTCTCTTCTGTCTTTATCTCGGACTTTATCACGGGCTGTTTGGGCTGCTCGTGGGATTGGCGGCGGGGCCGGGGCGCGACAATCGTCGGGCGCTGCTCGCGGTGCCGTTTCTGTGGGTCGCGGTGGAGTTGGCGCGGACGCGAGTGACGGGATTCCCCTGGGATCTGCTGGGGACGGCGCAGGTGGATAACATTTCGCTGAGCCGGATCACGATGTGGACGGGCGTGTACGGGATCTCGTTCGAGATCATTCTGGTGAATGTCGCGGTGGCGGCGGCATTTCTGGTTCCGAGAAAGAAACGCAACACGCTGTTGCTGGCTGCGTTGGCGGCTGCGGCAGTGTTGCAGGCCGGAAGGCTGGTGGATGCTCCGGTTCTCGCAGGGGATCGGGCGGCGCTGCTGGTGCAACAGAATATTCCGGTCGATGAGAATTGGACGCGGGAGACGTTCGAGCGTACGTTGCGCGAATTGACGGATCTCAGCGTGAAGGCGGAGGCTTCGACGTCGTCGTCGTCAAACGCGACTGAATCCGCGCATGGCAAGGTGGATTTGATTGTATGGCCAGAATCGCCGGCGCCATTTTTTACCAGCGATCCGCTGTTTCGCGAACCGGTCAGCGAGATGGCGCGTACAACCCGCAGTTGGGTAGTGACGGGCGCGATTGGGAGCACGCCGGCGGCGCAGAATGGCGGGTCGGCCTCAGAAGTGTTCAACTCAGCGGCGCTGGTGACTCCGACGGGCGAGTGGACGGCGCGGTATGACAAAGTCCATCTGGTGCCGTTCGGAGAATATCTGCCATTCCCCTGGTTATTCTCTTTTGCTGGCGGTCTGACGAGAGAAGTAGGAGAGTTCAAGGCGGGGACGTCGCGAACACCGCTGCACGCGGGGAGCATGCCGCTGGGAATTTTTATTTGCTACGAGTCGGTTTTTCCGGATGAGGTGCGGCAGTTTGCGAACAACGGTTCGGAGGTTTTCGTAAATATTTCGAATGACGGTTGGTACGGCGATAGCGGGGCGTATGCGCAGCATTTGAACCAGACGCGGATGCGTGCGATCGAGAACGACCGGTGGATTTTGAGCGCAACGGATACGGGAGTGACGGCGTCGATCGATCCTTATGGGCGCACGGTGGCGCGGTTGCCGAGAAAAGATCGTGCGGCGCTGGCTGCACCGTATGCGCTGACTTCGGTAACCACGTTCTACACGCGGCACGGAGATTGGTTCGCGTTGCTGTGTGCGATAATTTCAGCAGGGGCGCTGCTCACGCGCTTCGTTTTTCCCACGAAAACAGTTAAGAAAGTAGAAGCATCCTCATGAATCAAGAGTTAGAGCAGGAATACGGCGCGCTGAGCAAGAAGGTGCGCGAACTTCGGGAGTATCTTTGACGCGGACAAACTCCGTCCGCAACTAAGCGAAATTGAAAAGCAGTCCGCCGACCCGAATTTGTGGTCGAATCCGCAACGCTCGCAGCAAGTGATGCGGGAGAAAAAGCGGCTGGAACATTTGCTGGCCACGGATGCCGATCTGGCGCGCCGTGGCGATGACATTGCCGCTTACTTCGATCTAGCGAAGGAAGGCGAGAATGTAGAGGCTGAGTTGCGCCGCGAGATTGATGCGCTGCGCGAGTTGGTCGACAAACTGGAGACAGAGACTCTGCTCTCGGGCGAGAACGACGCGCTAAATGCGATTGTGACCATTCATCCGGGCGCGGGCGGGACCGAGTCGCAGGATTGGGCCGACATGCTGCTGCGCATGTACCTGCGATGGGCGGAGCGGCAGGGATTCGAGACGGTTCTCTATGACTATCAGCCGGGTGAAGAGGCGGGGCTGAAATCCGCGACGTTCGCGGTGAATGGCGAGTATGCCTTTGGACTGCTGACCAGCGAAATCGGTGTGCACCGGCTGGTGAGGATTTCGCCGTTCGATCAGGCGAAGCGGCGGCATACTTCGTTTGCCAGCGTGTTTGTGTCCCCGGAAATCGATGACAGCATCGACATCGTGATTAAGCCGGAAGATATCCGCACTGATACTTACCGGTCGAGCGGCAAGGGCGGGCAGCACGTCAACACGACGGATTCGGCGGTGCGGATCACGCACATTGCGACGGGGCTGGTCGCGAATTGCCAGAACGAGCGGTCGCAGCATAAGAATCGCGAACGGGCGATGAGCATGTTGCGTTCGAAGCTGTATGAATACGAGATGGAGAAAAAGCGCGCGGCCACGAAGAAGATTGAGGACTCGAAGCTGGATAATGATTTCGGATCGCAGATTCGTTCGTACGTATTGCAGCCTTACCGCATGATCAAGGATCATCGGACAAAGACCGAAGTGGGCGATGTGGATCGCGTGCTGGACGGCGATTTGCAGCCGTTCATCCGCGCGTATCTGCTGGCACGGCGCGGGGAAAAACAGGAGAAATAGTGGGCGGGAAGAAAGGAAACGCGGTTCGGCTCGGTCCGCCGTTTCTGAGAGCTTTTCTTTTTGCGGCAGAGAAGCACGCGGGACAAACGCGGAAGACCACGACGGTTCCCTATATTGCACACCTGATGGGAGTGGCTTCGTTGGCGCTGGAGTTTGGCGGGGACGAGGATATCGCAATTGCCGCGTTGCTACATGATGTGGTGGAGGACTGCGGCGGGGCGCTCATGTTGCGAGAAGTGAAGCGAAGATTTGGCTCGCGCGTGGCGAAAATTGTGGATGGATGCACGGACTCGGATGCTTTTCCGAAACCGCCGTGGCGCGAGCGAAAAGAAAATTACCTGCGGCACTTGAAGAGCGCGGATGCGGACACCAGGCTGGTTTCTGCCGCAGATAAACTGAACAACGTGCGCTCCATTCTTTCCGATTACCGGGAAGTTGGGGAATCCATTTGGGAACGCTTCAACGGCGGGCGCGATGGCACGCTTTGGTACTATCGGGCATTGCTGAAGGAATTTCAGCGGGGCCAGGCGAACCGACTGATACGCGAACTGGAACTCGCGGTTCGCGAGCTTGAGGCGAAGGCAAAGAAACGTACTCATCGAGCGAGAGGTAAGTGATGGGACGCATGATCGATCAAATTCGGGCGTCGAAGTTGCCGTCGAACATGATGCAGTTTGCGGCACGGGGAGCGCTGTCGGTGCCGCCCGATGAAAATCTGGAAATCCTGGTTTATTTAGCCAAGCATAACAAGGTGTTTGGCGACCTGGCGCGGATGACGCTGGCGGGGTGGGACGAGAAGGCTTCGGTGGCCGCTGCGGCCGATCCGAAGACGGCGCGGGAGGTGCTGGACTATCTGGTCTCGCCTGACAATCTGCGACCGGTGTTGTTGCCGGCGCTGCTCGAAAATTCTTCAGTCCCGGAGAATGCATTAGCCAAGCTTGCCATCTCCGCGTCCGCCGAGAATATTTCGGCGATGTTGGAGAGTGCACGAGTGCAGGCGACGGTGGGAATTCTAGAAGCGCTGCGATCGAATCCGTACTTGAAGGCGAATGAAGCCGCGACGGTTGCGGCGCTTTTGAGCGGGGGCAAAGCGGCTGAGCCGCCGGCTGTGGAGGAGACGGTTCCGGAAGCGATTACCTCGACCGCCGACGCACCGAGCGAAGTGGCAGCGGCGTCGACCGAGGAAGACGGAGAAGTTCCGGAGGAGCATGTTTCTGCTTATCTGGCTGAGCACGCGACGGAAATTGTTGCGGAAGAGGGAAAGCCTTTTCAGCCGATTGGAGGGATTATGGATTTGCTGGGAGCGGATTACTTTCCAGTGTCGGCGGTACAGGATATCGCCAAGCCAGTGGAGAAAGTCGCGGCACCCGCGCCAGCGGCCTCTGCTGCGGTGGCAGCCAAGCCGGCGGGGCGTGCGGTGCCTCATACTCCGGCGGCGCCCAAGCGCGAGAACACGATGCAAAAGATCAACGCGCTCGATGTGAAAGGCCGCATCCAACTGGCGCTGAAGGGCAACAAGGAAGAACGCTCGATCCTGATTCGCGACGGAACCAAGGTGGTGGCGCTGGCGGTGCTCGAGGCACCCAAGCTTGCCGATGGAGAAGTGGAAAAATTTGCCCTGCAGAAGAATGTGCTGGAGGCAGTGCTGCGGCAGATTCCACTGAAGCGGCGCTTCATGAAGAATTACATCGTGGTGCGGAATCTGGTTTCGAATCCGCGAACGCCGCTCGATCTGGGCCTGGGTCTGATGAAACATCTGCTGGCGGTGGATTTGAAGAATATCTCGGCGAACAAAGAGGTTTCCGAAACGGTGCGCAAGCTGGCGCTGAAGATGTACAAGCAGAAACTGGAAGCGGCGAACAAGAAGTAGAAGTAAATGACCCCCCTCCCCCAGACGGATCCCATCGCTGAATTATTGAAGCGCGCGAAGACGATTGCGGTAGTCGGGCTTTCCAACAATCCGATGCGTCCAAGCCATGGAGTCTCGGCCTACATGCAGAGCCAGGGATATCGCATCATTCCGGTGAATCCGAAGATTGAGTCTTGTCTGGGCGAGAAGGCGTATGCCTCATTGCTCGACGTGCCGGAACAGATCGATATCGTAGATATTTTTCGGCGCCCGGAGTTTGTCGAGGAAGTTGTGGATCAGGCGATTCGGTTGAAAGTGCCGGCAATCTGGATGCAGGAGGGCGTGGTTCACGAGAAGGCCGCTGAAAAGGCGCGCAAGGCCGGAATCTTTGTGCTGATGGACCGGTGCATCCTGAAAGAGCATCGGGCGCGATTCCGATAAGTGAGCGCAAGCTTCTAAGAACTCACCTGCACGAATACCACGCTGGCGTCATCGCGAAATGGCACGCCGGCCGCGAATGTGCGGACGTCATCCAAAACGGTGATGGCGGAAGCTCTGGAACTGGAAACGTGCTGAACGAGGCGGTCCAGTCCGTATTCTTCGTCTTCTTGGTTGGAAGCCTCGCTGATCCCATCGCTATAAAAAACCAGCCGCGAACCCGGCGATAGAGCAACCGTGCTCTCGGAATAGTCTCCGCAACTCAAGCCCAGCGGGAGTCCGCGCTCGGTATCCAGGAAGCGGGGCCCGTTGTCATCCACCAACAGAGGTTGCAGATGTCCCGCGCTGGCGAAAGTAATGCTGCGGGTTGCGGGATCTAAAACGGCATAGACGAGAGTGACGAATTTTCCCGCGGGAAAGTCTTCGACCAGCAAACTGTTCAGCTTGTCGAGCACCTCCGCCGGAGTGGAACAGGCTTCGGCCAAAGATCGAAGCATGCCGCGTGTAGCCGACATAAGGAGAGCGGCTGCGGTGCCTTTTCCAGAGACATCGGCGAGAACCAGTCCCCAGCGGCCATCGGGAAAGGGAATGAAGTCGTACCAATCTCCGCCTACGGCACGGGCGGGGATGCTGAGGCCCGAGATAGCGAAGCCGGGCACATAAGGAGAAG
>Ga0074046_10002040_pt1 | contig 17701 bp, 11 predicted proteins | sample BogForMeECP23OM3_FD_94441 | JGI IMG/M metagenome (GOLD analysis project Ga0074046, IMG submission 94441) | Bog forest soil microbial communities from Calvert Island, British Columbia, Canada - Bog Forest MetaG ECP23OM3 | ecosystem: Environmental > Terrestrial > Soil > Wetlands ... | reverse complement strand
GTGGGGGTTCCCGGCGGCGCGGTGCCCGTGCAATCGATGTTCAGGCGAAAGCCGCCTATATCGACCGAACGGCCCTGTTGCGGAAACCGGCGCGCGTCCGCGCGGCGCGCCGACCACTCGTAGACGATCCCGGTCAGAACCAGGAGAACGACCAAACCGACACCGGCCAGCACGATCCGCTTCAGCCAACGGACCCAGCCTCTCTTCCGTGGCGTTTCAACAATCGTCATTCCGAAGCTCCTAGCATGAGCGGCACTCTAATCTCGAATACCGTCTTTCCAATTTCATCGCCCTCTGGCTTACTAGCCATTGGGTGCTTCCGTTTCGCCAGCGCCACTGATCGAATTCACGACTTCGATTCCAGAACTGTTAAGGCACAATCGGCAACGTGATACTTGAAGGCATTGCCGGTGAACAATAGATACGCTGCTTCGCTTGCACATAGTCAGAGGCGCCAGCCTGGTAAATGCTCGGCACAAATTTCTGAGGATTTCGGTCGATGATTGGGAACCACGTTGACTGAATCTGAACCATGAGGCGATGGCCCTTCAGAAAGGCATGATCGTGGTCGCGCAGAGGAATGTGCCATTCGACCGGCTTGTTGGGTGTCAGCGGCTGCGGATGCTCATAGCTCATCAGATAACGGCCACGCCGGACTTCCATGGCAATCGGCAGCTCATACCCGTTCAGAGATTGAGCATACTGACCAGGTTTCGGACCGGCTTTGGGATCCCATTCGTCTTTCGTGGCATTCTCCGGATAAACATCAATCAACTTCACCACGAAATCGCTGTCGCTTCCGGAAGTAGAGGCGAAAAGATCAGCTTCCAGCTGGCCTGAGACCGTGATGTCATGGTCGAGAGGGGCGCTGACAAATGTCAGAACATCAGGCCGGTGATCGACGAAACGCTGGTCGGCCATTTCCCACGTCTGCCAGTCGCCGCCCGGATAGGTCGGCGAAATGGGCCGCTGACGATAAGGCACTGGATTGGCAGGATCCGAAATATATTCGCGGTACAAGGGAGAACCTTCAGCCGCCGTCGGCGCGACGAACGACAGCGTGCCATCCGCGCCCAGATACAGCTTCGTCAAGTGCGCTTCTTTCGGTGGCCAAACCGCGTAGCTATGCCACGTGTTTGAACCGCTCTGGAAAGTACTCGCCTGCCAATTCGGCTTCTCGCCCTTGCCGTGCAAGTAATAACGAAAAAAAGGCGCTTCTATATTTTCGCGGAATTCTCGGGCAGTCTCGTGCCCGCCAAAGGGAATAATGCCGATGCTCTCGCCCTTGGGGGTCTGCCATTGGCCGTGACACCAGGGTCCGGCCACGATGAAATTCGTGTGCTCGGGATCACGCTCTTCGGCGTGGCGGAAAATCTGCCACGGCCCCCACGGATCCTCCTGATCCCAAAAACCGGCAACATTCAGGTTGGGGACGGTCGAAGCATGGAGTTGTCTGACCCACGCTTCTTTTTTCCAGAAATCATCGTAATCCGGGTGCTCGATGGTCGAATTCCAGTATGGAATGCCGCCGTGCAAATACTTCGCGTTGACATTGGAAAGCGGCCCGAGGTCGAGATACCAGGAATACGCGTCATAGGTTTCAAACGCAAAATTGGTATTTTTGTTCTTGTCGGCCTGTTCCAGCACGGAATACTCAAAGTCGTAGCTCTCGCGCAGAGCGCCGTAGCGGTGATCGTCATCGTTCATCCACTGATCCACCGGCGACGCCTGCTCGCTGATCGCTTTCAGCGCCGGGTGCGGATGCAGCAGGGCGAGCCCAGTCGTCAGGCCGCTATAGGAGACCCCGTACATTCCAACCTTTCCGCTATTGTTGGGGACGTTCTTTACGAGCCACTCGATCGAATCGTAGGCGTCGGTGGTCTCGTTGGTCGCCTTCGGGTCGTTCAGATCGACCCAGGACGATAGTTGGAACACGCCTTCCGACTTGAATCGTCCGCGCAGATTCTGAAAGACGAAGATGTAGCCATCTTGTGCAAGTTCCTTAAGCTGCGGCGGCATCTGTTCCGGGGCTTTATCGGGCACGCCGTAAGGCCCACGGTGGAACAGGATCGGCAGCGGGCCCTGCTGGTCCATCGGGGTGAGGATCACGGTCTGGAGGCGCACGCCGTCGCGCACCGGGATCATGACCTCTTGAAAACTGAACACGGGCTTGGCCGGGGCAGCCACCTGGGCGAAGACCGGCAGCGCGAGCAGCCCCGTCAGAATCGAACAGATCGCAAATGAGCGCACTTAATCTCCTCCGCTGTGTCTTGGCTGCGATTCAGCCAACATCGTTTGTCGAGCGTTGGTGAAACCCAGGGAACAGGCTTGCTGGCTCCGCGCTGCCCGAACCAGCAAAATGGGGTGTGTTTTATTCCTTTCAAATCCGGTGAAGCTTGCAGAGGAATGCCGGATCGATGTCAACTCCCAGTCCCGGCGCGTTGGGCAGGGTCACGATTCCATCCTTCACCTGCATCCCGCCAATCACCGGATCCACCGAAAGCTCAAAGAAGGCATCCAGGTCGGCATAAACGATATTCTTCTGCGAGGCGACCAGATGAGCGCCCGCCGTCAAGCCCACGCGCGTCTCCTCCATGCAGCCCACCATGCAGGTGACTCCGGCGGCAGCGGCCACCGTGGCGATTTGCGCGCCCCGCAGTATGCCCCCCGCCTTCATCAGCTTTATGTTGATGCAGTCCACTGCGTCGGCACGAGTGACTGCAAAGGCGTCGTGCAGCGAGTGCACGGACTCATCGGCCATGATCGGCGTCGGCGAGTTATCCCGGGCGAATTTCAGCCCCTCCACGTTCCAGTAGGGAACCGGCTGCTCGCAGATTTGCATCTGGTATTTCTCCATCATCCGCAGTGAGCGGACGGTCTCCGCCGCTGTCCATCCCTGATTGGCGTCGGTGCGAAGTTTAATGTCGTAGCCGATGGCGTCACGGATTGCTTTCATGCGCGCTGTATCTGGCACGGGGCCTTCGCCAAGCTTGATCTTCAGCGTTTTGAACCCCTCTTGGACGTGTTTCGTCGCCTTACCCGCCATCTCCGCCGGGGTACCCATTCCGATGGTGATGTCGGTTTCGAAAGAGTCGCGATAGCCTCCCAGCAGTTTGTACACCGGCTGCCCCGCGAGCTTGCCGCAGATATCCCAGATCGCCATTTCCAGCGCCGCTTTCATGCTGGTGTTGGCCGGACTAAATCCATCCATCTCCGCCATGATCGCGCCGAGAGTGAAAGGATCGCGTCCGCGAACGAAATTGGCGAGATCCTTGCCTACGGCCAAGTCCGTAGCCTGCGTTTCGCTGGTAACGGCCACATAGGGGCACGATTCCCCCCAGCCCGTTACTCCCTCGCGGGTTCGCAACCGCACCAGAATGTTTTCCGCGACTGAGATCGTGCCCAGCGAGATGTGAAAGGGTTCTTTCAATGGAACGTTGAAGGGATAAATCTCGACATCTTGAATCTGTGTGCTCCGCGCGGATTGTCCCGTTACCGCCTGCGCAGAAAGAAAGGAACCAGTTTTTGACCACGGCAGGCTTGCGAACGTCAGGCCAGCCATACTCTTCAGGAAACCGCCACGTGTAAGCTTCATAGTTTATTTGTCCTCTATTGTTCTTGACCGCAAGTAACTCATTCCAGCCGCAGGCCGATGCTAAAGGCTTAGACGACCTTCTTCAATTCATCGAGCAAACGATTGATCTGTTCGGGTGTATGCGTGGAAAACACAACCACGCGCAACGCCCCGAGGGAGCCACTGCCCGCATAGTGCAATCGCTGGATCGCAATTCCGCGTTTGAACAGTTCCTGCTGGATCCGGTCCATCTCCTCTTCGGTCTTCAGGACCCACGCGGTAACCGGGTGCGGGGTGTCTTGAAGGTTGAATCCAAGTTGACGGAGACCGCTCTTCATCATCTTGGCGTTTTTCCAGAGCTGGGCCTTCATTTCCGGATGATTCCTCAACAGGTCCATAGCAACAATGGCCGACGCCGCTGCGGGAGAAGGTGAAGGAGTTGCTCCGTGCGCAACGTGGCCATCGTGAAGCGCTTGAATGAACTTGCCGTTGCCGGGGATGTGCGCCCCGTGCGAACCGAAGGCTTTGCTGAATGTGCCGCCGAAAAAGACCCGGTCCGATTTCACCCCGAAGTGATCTGCGGTGCCACGGCCATTGGGACCGAGCACGCCCACCCCGTGGGAGTCGTCCAGCCAGATATAACCTCCATAGGGCTCTGTCACCTCAAGATAGGCCGGCAAAGGCGCCAGACCGGCGAACGTGGGAAACACTCCGTCGCTGACGACCAGCGGTGTCTGCCCAGGCTTCAGTTGCTGCTGCAGTTTCTTTTTCAAGTCTTCCGGATCGCGGTGAGCAAAGGTATAGACCGGCTTACCGATCACCGGGATGAAGTCAATCACGCTGTAGTGTGAATCCTCGTCCACAAAGACCGCGTCGATCTTGTAGATACTGTCCAATGCCTGGTATCCGGCAACGTTCGACAGGTACCCGGAAGGAATGTAAAAAGAGTCTTCGACGCCGTAATATTCCGCGGTTTTCTTCTCCACATCCATCCAAAGCGGCATGTTTCCGTATCCGGTCGCTCCGCGGGAGGTGGACGGGTGCATGCCGTATTTCTCCAGCGCCTCGTCCGCCGCCTTGCGCATAACGGGATTGTGAATCAAGCAGTAATAGCCGGTTCCTCCAAAATAAAGATAGCGTTTCCCATTGAAAACGGTTTCAGCTCCGGGCGGACTTTGCATGACGTAACGCACCTGGTCAAAAAAGCCGCGCACGCCCCACTTGACGCCGACCAATCCGGCTGCCATTCCACTCATGAAATTTCTACGATTGAACATAAGTGCCTCCACAAACGGTTGGGACCGCGCTGTTTTATGGCACTGCGTATGGCCAGAACGCGGTCATCTCACAGGTTGGCATTTCTTCTTTACTTCTATGAATGCGCGGGGCCCCAAGGCACAGGGCCCCATTGATTCCTCTAGGCCTCAAAATGAAATCTTCAAGGCGAATTGGGCGATTCTCGGAGAGACGGAGGTGCCCGTAATTATTCCGAAGCTGGCTCCATCAACGGCGTAGCCCGGATCGGCGAATTGCGGGTGGTTGAAGGCGTTAAACAACTCCGCGCGGAACTCCACGCCTGCCTTCTCATTTGGCCACCGCATGGAGAAATTCTTGATCAGGGACAGGTCGGTATTGTTCTGGCCGGGACCACGGAGAATGCCCGGACGGGTGTTTCCGAATGCCGTGCCACCGTCTGCGCTTATTACTTGGTAGTAGTTCTGTCCGTTGGGCTTGATAAAGCAACTTTGATTGATGAAGTGGTTGATTTTGCTCTCCACCGAGCCGGAACTGCTCACTTGCGCCACCGTACAGTTCGGAGCCAGTTGTGCGAAGTCATTATCAGGAGAGTTCTGGCCGAAGAGATTGAAGGCATTCGTATTCAGAATTGCCAGCGGGTGTCCGTTTTGAATGGTTGTCACCCCGGCAATCTTCCAGCCAGCAAGTGTATTGCGCACCAGAGCGGAACTATGCTGGAAGAAGGGCGGCGCATAGACGTAGCTGATGACAAATCGTTGCGGACGAATGTAATAATCGGGTCCATAACGGTCATGTTGAATGTACTGGTTACCGGCCGAATCGCCCCCGTTTGGTTCAACCGAGGAAGCGAAGTCGGTGGTAAGTTCCTTTGCCCAGGTATATGAGGCCAGGAACTGCAATCCATGACTGAAACGTTTAGTCAGGCTCGCTTCCAGCCCGTTGTACCAGGATGCGCCCTCCGAGTTAACTTGCCTCCAGCTTCCGATGCTGAAGCCCTGGTACGGAACCCGTAGGGGCAAATTGGCAAGGGTATTGTCGGTCTGGCCGCGAATGGGAGTCACGGTTGCATCCAGAGCCTGATCGGGCAGCATCTCCTGCATCAGATGCAAGCCTCTGGTCCCAATGTAGCCAACCTCGAACATCATGTCTTTACGGATTTCGGTTTGAAGATTCAGGCTATAGCGTTGAATCAGCGCTGGCCGCCAGTAGTAATTAAAGGAAAATGGACTCAGCGCACTTGTGGGCGAGTAGGGGGTGAAATTAGGTATCGTGGAAGGCTGCCCGGGGAATGCGAACGGATTCGCGAAAGTCAGCGTCGGGTCCGTTCCAACTGACTCGCGAATAATGCCCCAGGGTTGGTTCGCGACCGTTTGCAGAAACGACTGCCCACCAATATGCGCGTGAGAAATGCCGTAGCCACCCCGCAACACAACTTTGTCGTTACCCGGTAACACCCACGCAAAACCAAGCCGCGGGTCCCAAGTATTCTGTCCTTCCCCTTTAATGCCGAGTCTGTTACTTCCTCTGGTTACTCCAGCTGGAGGGGTTGTCCCGCCGTAGTTCGAAGCGACAATTAGACCCTGATAAGTCCCGCCTGCCGGGGGATTCGGGTCGGCGGTGTACTGGTTGAAGTTAGCCACGCGCCCCAGGGCGTCGCTCACATCTCCCATCCGCTCGTAGCGAAATCCCAGGTTCAGCGTGAGCCGCGAATTGACCTTGTAATCATCCTGGAAGTACGCGTTGGCATCCCAAACTCGCCACTCACGCCTCATCTCTCCGGGGAAGTCGATGGAGCCATAGACGTTTCCGAAGGGCAAGCCGTAGGGAGTGCCAGCCTGACCCAGCAGGAAGTCCGGAACAGTAAGGAAAAGCAGGCCGCCGAGATATTGGAAGGCCACCATGTTGTCTTGTGGGCGCGTCACTCCGCCGCCAAAGCGAATGGAATGGTGTCCCTTCTGCCACGCCACCGTGTCCTGCAAGACGTACGTGTTCTGTGACAGCACAACATTTTGCCCGTTCCCACCCAGAGTCGGCAGGCCGGAAGCGAAGATTTCAGGGTTGCCGTCAGCCAGCCCCGGTGCAATCGTCACCCCGATTTGCGGATAGGTGAACACCTCGCTCTGGATGTCGCCCGAGCCCTGCCGGTGGTAGCCGATTTCAGCCTGGTTCAGCAGGTTGTTCGAGAAGGTATGATTGTAGGTGAGCGTAACGTTCCGGAAGTGTTCCTTGGTCCCATACGGAAACCCCGGAGCCGTAGGACCGCCCAGGTTCGCCCCAGGGAGCGTGTTTATCTGGCTGCTGTTGGCGAAAAAGAAACGCACTTGCCACTGGCTCTTGTCCGATTGCATCCAGTCGGCGTTGGTCATGAACTGCTCTTCGTAGAACGTGCACGGATTGCTGACCGAATAGCTGCCAACGCCGTTCTCAATCCGTTGGGGAGTCGGATACAGATATTGCCCGTTGGGCAGCTTCATCTGCATCAAAGCCAGCGCCGGTGCGCTGATATTGGAGCCGTCCTGGGCCACAGAAGGCCCCAGAGGCAACCCGGTGATCTCCTGAATAAAAGTAGGCTGCCCGTAAAACAGGGCCCCGAGAGCCGCCGCCGACCGGTCGTTCGTCAATGCGGGAGTATTAAACGTGGTAGAACAGGAGGGATCCACTCCGTTCGTTTGCCGTGTCCCCTGATAGGAGGTAAAGAACAGCAGCTTGTTCTTTATGATCGGTCCACCAAACGTCATCCCATACTGGTTTTGCCGCAGCACTTGCCGGGGTGCGCCGTTTTGATTTCGGAACCAGTCGTTTGCGTTTAGCTTCTCGTTCCGGAAAAACTCAAACACCGAGCCATGAAACTCGTTGGTGCCGGTCTTAGTCACCACATTTACGTTGGCGCCCGCATCGCGGCCGTACGAGGCGTCATATTGACCGGTCTGGACCTTGAATTCCTGAATGGTATCCGGGTTCGGCACGGCCACTCCGCCGCTGAAGGAGCCGCTCTGCTGGAAGTCGTTGACCTCCACTCCGTTCATCTGGAAGTTATTGTCGTTATAGGAGCCGCCCGCGGTGACGAAAGCATCGCCGCCGTTACTTCCGTTGCCCCGCCCCAGTTCACCCGCCATCGTTACATCCGCTGAAACACCAGTCGAGAGTCCGATGATCTGCGTGAAATTTCGAGTCACCAAGGGCATGCTCTCCACGACTATGCTGTCGGTAACCCGGCCTGCCGCGCTAGTGTCCGTCTGCAACTGTTCCCCTTGGCCCGTTACTTCGATGGTTTCCTGCACGCTGCCCACCTGCAACTGAATGTTCAAGGTCAAGATCTCGGTCACACTCACGGTAACGGCCCGGTAGCTCGTGGTCTTGAAACCGGCCTTCGACGCTTCCACCATGTAGGCGCCAGGCGGCAGCAGGGGCTCAGTGTAGTTTCCATGGCCTGCGGACACCGCCGTGCGCGTTTCTCCGGTCTGGTTGTTTGTCACCTTGACCGTGGCCCCGGCGACCACCGCGCCTGTCTGATCGGTCACAATTCCGGCGATGGCGCCCGTGCCGGCGTTCTGGCCATAAGCGGCTAAGCCCAACAGCGACAGAAGTAATAGCGAACCAAGCAACGCTGCAAACGACTTCATGGAAAGCCTCCTCGGTGTGAATTCATCGCGATTTCCGCGCGAGCATTCTTGACGATCTTGTTCCCAGGCCGCGCCCGCCAGGAAGGAAAAGGGACCGCGGCCGATGTTCTTTTCCTGCGACAGCTTGGGCATACATGAAATGAATGTTTCAATCCTGCCGGCGGCACACTCTGACACCGTGAAATCTAGGCCTAGTTTGACCCGCCTGTCAAGACAAAAAAGAGAAAACTATTGGCGGCCCACCGGTCAGAAACGGGCGATACATTCCAACAGGATAGCCGGGAACCAGGCGGGGCGGGTTTTCATCCGAGCAATGGCGACGGAGGAATTTGCCCGAAATTCTGGTACCATGCTGCCCTATGGCAAACCGCGGCAAGAATCGAAAACGGCCGATTGTACTTTCCCAGATAAGCCAAACCGAGCGTTTGGCCCACCTCAGTCCCCGCCGCAGGGAGATCATTCGTCCCGCCCTGGAGGACCCCCGGCAGTTCGTGCTGCTCAGCGTCCGCGACCTGGCAAGAAAGCTGGGGACCGATCCCGCGACGACGGTCCGCATTGCGCGCGCCATGGAATTCGAGAGCTACAAAGAATTCCAGATTTATCTTCACGAGCTGTCGATTGCGCGTGCCACCTCCCTGGAAACGATGCGGTCCGCTCCGGCCGAAGGCTCCACGACCTCACTCTTGCAGGCATCCCTGGATCATGAACTCAAGAACCTGAGCGCTCTTTACAACCTTGTGGATTTGAAACGCGTTGCGGCGGTTGCCAAGCGAGTCTGGAAGGCGAAACGAATCCTTCTCCTCGGTGGAGATGTCGCTTCGAGTTTGATTGCTTACCTCGAATACCATTTCAGAATCCTTGGCCTGCCCGTATCCAGTGCGACCATGCCGGGGTTGGCGGTCCACTCCGTCCGATCCCTGGATAAGAATGACCTCGTCATTGCCATCAGCTTTCGCCGCGGTCTGCGGATGACGATCGAGGGAGTCGAGCAGGCTCGCAAACAGGGCGCGTACTGCGTCGGCATAACGGACACTTACCTCTCTCCAATGACACGTTTTGCCAATGAGTTCTATTTGGCCTCCGTAGACACGCTTTCGTTTAACGCTTCGTACTCGGCGCCCATGGCATTGCTGAACCTTCTCCTCGTGGCATGCGCAGAACAACGCCACACGCGTACTCTCGAACTCATGAAGAAGGTAGCCGAGGAACAACGCCGCGGATTCCGATGGTACGAGGCTTAACGCCATCGCCCACCGTCACAAAGACCGGCTTGCTGCAGGGTAAGTCGTCGCGGGGCCTGGGCAGGCCAGCCCACGGATACCGCCGGCGATTCGTCTCTTCGGTCTACCAGACCTCACAACGCTTTTCGGGCGGACGTACCATCTCCGACCCCGTCTTGCAGTTGAACGCCTTCTGAAACGCCGGCATGTTGGACAAGGGGCCGATCACGCGGTACTTCGAAACCGGGTGTTCGTCGCTTTGTAACATGAGGCGTTGCATGGCAGGGCGAATCTCATCGCCGCGAAACTGGCCCCAGGCGATGAAGAACTGCTGCTCTGGCGTGAACCCATCAATGACCGGCGCTGGCGGTTTGCCTGCCAGCGACTTGTTGAATGCTAGAAATGCGATCTTCGCGCCGGCCAGATCGCCGATTGACTCTCCCAGAACGAGCTTCCCGTTGTGATGGACGCTCGGTTCGATGTAGTAGTTGTCGAACTGCTTTACCACACACTGGCCACGTTCCTGGAATCTTCTTAAGTCGTCGGCGGTCCACCAGTTGTTCAACCGTCCGTGCGCGTCAAACTGCGCCCCCTCATCGTCGAATCCGTGGCTGATTTCGTGGCCGATGACGACGCCGATAGCCCCGTAGTTCACGGCATCGGCCGCCTGCATATCAAAAGCGGGCGGCTGCAAAATGCCAGCGGGAAAGACAATTTCGTTCAGGAGGGGATTATAGTACGCATCCGACGTCGGGGGCGTCGAGTTGAAGCGTCCGCGATCCACCGGTTTGCCGATCTGCGCGCGGTCATCATTGACATTAAACTCGCGAGCGACGATCACGTCCGTCCAGTAGGAATCACGGTGGATCTTGAGGCTGCTGTAATCCTTCCAGCGGTCGGGATAGCCGATCTTCGGGTTGAAGGTGGAGAGCTTCTCCAGCGCGTGCTTCTTGGTTTCGGGCCCCATCCACGGAAGACCTTCGATCGTGTCCTGCATGGCCAGCAGGAGATGGTTGACCATGTCGCGCACGTGCGCTTTGGCTTCCGGCGGGAAATACTTCTCGACGTATTTCTTGCCCAGCGCTTCACCCAGCAGAGCATCGGTAGATTCAACGCAGCGTTTCCAGCGCGGTTTCATTTCCTCAGCCCCAGTGAGATGCCGCCCGTAAAAGCCAAAATTCTCTTCCACGAAGGGCTCAGAGAGCGACCCGGCCGCAGAGCGCAGCAGGTGCCATTTCAAGTATGTTTTCCAGTTGGACAACGGGGCTTCGCGCAACTGACGATCGACTTCCCGCAGGAACGCCGGCTGTTCGACATTAAGGTCGGCCTGCGGCAACCTGGCTTCCTCGAAATATGCCTTCCAGTCGAAGGCCGGCGCTAGTTTCCCGAGGTCGGCGAAGCTGGTCTTGTGATCGAGGGCTCGCGGATCGCGGAGGCTGACGTTGTCCAGGGAAGCTGTGGCGAGTTCCTTCTCCATGGCAAAAACGGTTTCGGCGGCAGTTCGGGCATCAGCTTCCGAGTAACCGGCCAGCATGAATGTATTGGAGATGTGAGCGAGATACTTTCGGCGAGTCTCCACGAACCGGGGTTCCGAGCTCAAGTAGTAGTCCCGTTCGGGCAGGCCTAGTCCGGCGGCGGAGATGTCAGCGATCACCTGCGCGGGATTGTGGAGATCTGGAGTCGACGCCAGTTGAAAAGGAACCGGTATCGCGATCTGATGCAACCGGACAAGGACTCGTTGCAATCCAGCCATATCCGCAATGCCATCAATATCGGCCAGCAGCGGCTTGATGGGCGTGAGACCGAGTTGGTTGATCCGCTTCTCGTCCATACATGCGGCGTAGTGGTCGCCAATCAACTGCTCCACACTGCCGGCCACCCAGTCCTGTTTGAGCGATACTTCGTCCAAAATGCCCTTGAGATGTTCTTTGTTCATCTCGCTGGCGGCCCAGCGGCGGCTCCAGCGCGACATGGAAGCTGGAATGGGGTTGTTAGCCCGCCACGTGCCATTGGAGTAGTCGAAAAAATCTGAGCATGGATCCGCTTTGCGGTTCAGGTCGGAGACTTCGATACCCCTCTGTGAACTGCCCTGCCCGAACAGCAGGTTGCAGCAGGCCAAGAGAACGATCAGAACCTTGAGAGAGCGCATATTTGCCTCGGTATTGAAAAATTCCTCGCGGTGCGGATCGTATCATATGTTTCATTCCAGAACAATCAGCCACTAGCGTCAGTGCGATAAACTCTTGACAATCCAGCCAGGACTAGTATGCTGGCTGACGTTCGCCAGTAGTGCGTATGTAACGATGGTTTCATCCTTATTCAGTATGGCGGTTATTGATTCTTAGCGAAAGTCTGCCGGATCTTTTCGAAGGACCTCCCGGCGCGGGGAGTATGTATGCGGATTGAAGAGATCACCCTGCGTGAAATACACATGCGCTTGAAAGAGCGCTTTGAAACCAGTTTTGGCGCCCTTCAGGACCGGAGAATTCTCCTCGTCGAGATTTGCTCCGAAGGTTTGAGCGGATGGGGCGAAGCCACCGTTCTGGAATCCCCGTCTTATAACTCCGAGGCGACCGATTCGGCCTGGCTCATTTTGCGCGACTTCCTCATTCCACTTGTGCTCGGCAAGGACATTGCCGAGGCTTCTGCCCTGGAAAGAACGATGGCGCCCGTCCGCGGACATGAAATGGCCAAAGCAGCGCTGGAAAATGCGCTTTGGGATATTGAGGCGCAGCAGAAGGCTGTTCCTCTGGCTTGCCTGCTGGGTGCCACCCGCAGTGAGATCGCGTGCGGGGTTTCCATTGGCATGCAGAGTTCGGTTTCCGCGCTGTTGTCCAAGATCGCGACCGAGTTGCGCGATGGATACCAGCGCGTCAAGATCAAAATCAAGCCCGGGAACGACCTTAGCCTGGTACAGGCAATTCGCCGGCAGTACCCGGAAATCCGGCTCATGGTGGACGCCAACTCGGCATACAGTCTGGCTGACAACTACCGAATCCTCGCTCTCGACTCCTTCAACCTCATGATGATCGAGCAGCCACTCGCATGGGACGACATTTACGAGCATGCCATACTGCAGGCCCAGCTGCACACTCCCATCTGTCTTGACGAATGCATTCACAATGCGGGACACGCGAAAGCCGCGATCAAGCTGCACGCTTGCGGCGTCATTAACATCAAACTCGGCCGTGTAGGTGGCCACAGCGAGGCACGGCGGGTGCACGACGTGTGCGTGCAGAGTTCCATTCCGGTGTGGTGCGGAGGCATGCTTGAATCCGGCGTCGGACGCGCTCACAACATTGCCATGTCAGGACTGCCAGGCTTCGTGTTGCCTGGAGACGTATCCGCAAGTCGGCGTTACTGGCATGAAGACATCATTGAGCCTGAAGTCGAGGTTAGCAGCAGCGGCACTATCTGTCTGCCGACTGCAGCAGGGCTGGGCTATACCGTTCGTCGTTCGCGGATCGAGCAATTGACAGTCCGGAAGGAAACCCGGAGTGCGACACCGGTTCAGATCGCTGCACAGTAGCTCCCGTACTCACTTCAATAACCGAATGTGGGGTGAAACGAGCGGTCGGACTTCGGCGGGGATTTGCCACTGCTCCGAATCAAGCAAGTTTGAAACGAATGCTACGCTCGCCTAATGCCTTTAACCACCAGGCTACATGAATCAGTTAGTCCACATTATCCAGAGCTTGACAGAATGATACGTTTCTGTTGTTCCGCTGTGAAACGTGTGCTACATTGCAAGCCGGAGGGCGATGCTCCCAGCGCCGAGCTTTCTCCGGGGTTTGCAGACAGCGGTGCACTATCTGAATATCGAACTAGAAGATCGCCACGATGCCCCGCACACCCTCAGGAGGCAAAATCAAGCCATGAAATGGTTCATTCCTGTCATTCTTCTTTCGTTTCTCGTCCCACAATGCTTTGCAGCCGACAAAACTGAGACGCAGAAGCCGGCCCAGTCGCTGACGGAGCTGCGCGAACAACTGGAAAAGATTCTCAAGGACACGCATACGCCGGGCACCTCCGTGGCGATTGTGCATCGTGACGGACCCGAGTGGATCGCGGGTCTTGGCAAGGCCGACGTGGCCGGCGGTCGTGCGGCGACACCAGAGACGCTGTTTCGCATTGGGTCAACGTCCAAGGCGTTTGCCTCACTGTCGATTCTCCTGCTGGCCGATCAGGGCAAGCTCTCCCTCGACGACCCCGTGCACAAGCTGGTGCCCGAGGTCTGGTTTGATAATCGCTGGGAAGCCAGTGATCCGATCCGAGTGGTCCAGCTTCTAGAGCACACCACGGGCTGGGACGACATGCACTTCCGCGAGTATGCCAAGGACGCCCCCGCGATGAGCCTCCGCGAGGCCTTGGATTACGACCACCACTCGCGTGTTTCCCGCTGGCGCCCCGGTACGCGGATGGCCTACTGCAATTCCGGCCCGGCGGTCGCGGCCTACATTGTCGAGAAACTGACGAACCAGCGCTTCGAAGATTTCGTGGAGCAGAACCTGTTCCTCCCGATCGGAATGAAAACTGCGACTTATTTTCAGCCGGCTGCGGGAGCCACAACGACTCTCTATCACGGCGACGGCATAACTCCTTACCCCTACTGGAATGTCATGTATCGCCCGGCGGGCTCCATCAATGCTTCCGCTCAAGATATGGCGGCTTATGTCCAGTTCTATCTCAATCGGGGCACGGTGAACGGCGCCCAAGTCGTCCCGGCCGCCAATATTGATCGCATGGAGAGCCCAGCCAGTACCTGGGCCGCAAGAGAAGGCCTGCAGGCTGGATACGGTTTAAGCAATTACTGGAGTGTTCATGGAGGGTTCGTCTATCACGGACACAATGGGGGTGTCGACGGCGGGCTTACAGAAATGGCGTACATGCCCGAGTATGGGGTGGGCTATTTCTTCAGTATCAACTCCGGGAGTGGAACTGCGTTTGAGCAAATCGGCAAGGCAATTCAAGCCTATATCACAGCCAAGTTGCAGAAGCCGCCCTTGCCTCCGCCCGCATCTCTTCCGTCGAATGCCGCTGATTATGCCGGTTGGTATGAGCCGGGCTCACCCCGCATCGAGATGCTTCGTTTCATCGAAAAGCTGGCTGGCATCAGCCGGGTTCATTTCAATGACGGCAAGCTCCTCATGTCGCATCTGGGTGGGAGTGAAACATATCTTCCCGCCGCCGGCATGCAGTTCCGCCACGTTCCCCAAAAGGATCCCGCGGAACCCGTTGCTACTCTCGCGCTGCTCGCTCCGAACCAAGATGGCCAGTTTATCCAGGGAATGATGACCACCATGAAACGCATCCCGGCATGGCTGGCACTCCTTGAGATTGTGCTCACCGCGTTTGTTGCGCTTTCCATCCTGTCGATTCTGATTTACGCGCCGTTCTGGATTCTTGGCGGACTCAGCAAGAAGCGCCGCCGCCCGGCAGAGCGTGGGATGCGGACCTGGCCGCTCCTGGCGGTGTTGAGCTTGATTGCGATTGTGGGCATAGCCGTCCTTTGCAGCAGCGACTTGATCCCGCGCCTGGGGAATCTCACAGCGTGGTCGGCTGCCCTCTTTTTAGCGACTATCGCCTTTGCAGTCGCGGCAGTCGCGAGCGCCATCGCTCTGTGGCGGGCGCCGGCCGAGGGCGTTCGCAGAGGGGTTCGCAGATATTCGATCATTGTCACTGCCGCCCTGTTGATAGCGACCGCCTACCTCGCATATTTTGGGATCATCGGATTACGGACGTGGGCTTAGCTGTTCTAGGCCACTGATCTTCGCAGGCTGCGGCGCCAGTTGCTATCTCGGGCAGGCCCTTGCCTCGAGCTTTGGGCCAAAGCCGGCTCCCGATCCCAACTCGCGGGGCGCTCGCCTTCATGCAATCCCGGCTGCACCGCCCACACCACGGTTGGAATCGCCTTGCGTTGGAGGAGGGAAACCCGGTAGAACTTGACGAGATCATGCACATCCCTGATGGCTACCTCAGCCCGTCAACCTGTGCCACCTTCTACCTGTTCGCCGCTACGGGCTGGTACGCGGCGCTGAAGCGCATCAAGCGGCTACTTGCCACGCGCGCGATCCCGCTGATCTCGGTCTTCGCAGCATTCTGTTTTGTCGTCATGATGTTCAACGTTCCCCTGCCCGGCGGAACAACCGGTCATGCTCTTGGCGTTGGCGTCGCCGCTATCGTGCTCGGCCCCTGGGGTTCAATCCTTGCCATTTCAATCGCTCTCGCGATTCAGGCATTGTTCTTCGGAGACGGAGGAATCACCACGCTGGGAGCGAATTGCTTCAACATGGCAATGGTTGGGTCCTTCACAGCCTACGTTGTTTACCGGATCGTCGCCGCGAACTCGGATCTGAAATCCCGCCAGAGAGTGCTAGCCGCAGCAATCGCCGGTTATGTTGCCATCAATGCCTCAGCCTTGGTTACAGCCGTTGAGCTCGGCATTCAGCCCATGTTTTTTCATGACGCCAGCGGCACGCCGCTCTACGCTCCGTATCCGTTGCATGTGTCCATTCCAGCAATGATGATCGGGCATCTGACGTTTGCAGGACTGGCTGAGGCGGCGATATCGGCAGGCATGGTCTCCTATCTCCAGCGAGCCGATATGGGTCTGCTTCGAGGAGTAAGCGGCTTGGCCCAGACGCCAGGTACGATCATCCCTGGCGCAAGGCCCGAACGCTCACCCGGACGACTATGGTGGGCGGTGGCGCTTCTCATGTTGCTCACGCCTCTCGGCATCTTAGCGGCAGGCACTGCCTGGGGTGAGTGGTCTTCTGCCGACTTGATGAATCCTCACACGCGAAAACAAATCGAAGCGGCATCGGGCAATCATGCGCCTCCATCTTCCGTTCCTGCCGGGATCGAAAAGCTGTCGAACCTGTGGACGGCGCCGTTCCCCGGCTATGCGCCGCGGTTCATCAAGAGTCCGGTTTTTGGGTATTTGCTTTCGGCAATGTTTGGGGTGGGTTTGCTTGTCCTGGCGTCGCTACTTGCGACAGCGGTTGGTGGAAGATGGCGCCGGAGGAGCCTGCGCTCATGAGTCGGCATTCTTTCCTGGAACGGACGCTTCGAGGATTTACCCGGGCCGTGTCGAAAGCCCTCCAATCGGAACAGGCCGCAACCCAACCGGGCCTGCTTCAGCAACTTGATCCTCGCGTCCGCGTCATCGGAATCCTCACTCTGGTGGTTTCGGTGATCCTCTGTCGGCGGATTGTGGCCATTGCAGCCCTGTTTTTCATAGCGACTGCAATCGCGGCGGCTTCCAGGGTGAACCTCGCGTCACTCGCAAAACGCGTCTGGCTTGTGGTTCTGGGCTTTTCGGGCGTGATCGCACTGCCCGCCTTATTTATTACTCCCGGAGAGCCACTTTTCACGGCGCCAGCTCTGCACCTTTCCATCTCCGTCCAAGGCGTGCGAACGGCCGTGCTGCTGGTCCTGCGCGTGGAAGCAGCGGCTACACTAACCACAGTGCTGGTGCTTTCGACTGCCTGGACTCACATCTTGAAGGCGCTCCGCTCGCTCCATCTCCCTGCCGAAGTCGTCACCATGCTGGCCATGACGCACCGCTACGTGTTCCTGCTGATCGAGACGGCCAACCAGATGTTCGAGTCGAGGCAGAGCCGAACCGTCGGTGTATTGAGCGGTGCCGAGCAACGCAAAATGACGGCTCGAACCGCCGGAGTGCTGCTGAGCAAGAGCATCGAACTCAGCCACGAGGTGTATCTCGCCATGTTGTCGCGCGGCTTTCGGGGAGAGGTCCGTCTCTTGACCGACTTCCGTTTGAAACCGCGCGATTACGCCGGCCTGACTGCCTTCCTTTTTACTGGCTGCTTGGCGGTGTGGATGGGGAGGTAAACAAGATTGGCGTCAACTTTCGAAGTGCAAGACATTAGCTTCTCTTACGAAGCGATCCCGGCGATCCGCGGACTCACGCTCCACATCGCAGAAGGGGACCGGGTCGCATTGCTTGGCGCCAATGGCTCCGGCAAGTCCACGCTGTTGCGAATTTTGGATGCGCTCTATTTTCC
>Ga0074046_10002039_pt1 | contig 17706 bp, 10 predicted proteins | sample BogForMeECP23OM3_FD_94441 | JGI IMG/M metagenome (GOLD analysis project Ga0074046, IMG submission 94441) | Bog forest soil microbial communities from Calvert Island, British Columbia, Canada - Bog Forest MetaG ECP23OM3 | ecosystem: Environmental > Terrestrial > Soil > Wetlands ... | reverse complement strand
GTGCGTCCGGCCGAAAGGGCCAGGGGAGGCGCCCGAGGGGCCAGACATCGAGCAGCAGCAGCAACAAGGGAAGTGTCACGAGCATGGGCTTGGCCATCAGGCTCAAGAGGAAGAGCGCGAGTGTGGCGGTGTAGCGCCAGGCGCTTGGGCGCCGGGCGTAGCGGAAGTAGGCACCGATCGCGAGAAAACCAAAGAAGGTGCTGAGCACGTCCTTGCGCTCGGAAATCCACGCAACCGACTCCACGTGGAGGGGATGGATCGCAAACAGCCCGGCCACGAAGAAGCTTCGTCCCCAGGCCCGCGTCGCGGATCCCAAGATCGCGAAGAGCAGGAGCACGTTCGCGGCGTGAAAGACAATGTTCGTACGGTGGAGGGCACTCGGGTCTTGGCCGAAGAGCTCGAGATCCGTCATCAGGGAAAGCCAGGTGAGAGGCTGCCAGCCCATGGCGTGAAACGTCGTAAACGCCCAGCGTATGCCCTCCGCCGTGAGCCCCGCTTGCACAGCCGGTACGCCCGTCACGTACACGCTGTCGTCATACTCCACGAATGGGAAGTTGAAGGCGGGGGCGAAGACAGCGAGAGTTGCGACGAGGAGAACCAGCGCCGCCAGCCCCTTCCGCCAGGAGAGCCAGGCGCGCGAGCCTGAGGGAAGGGCTTTGGTAGGGGCTGCTGCGCTCAAGCGGAACTCGTCGCGTTCCATCGGCAAAACGGCTTCTCCCATGCTCTGCGGGGGAGTCTGCGAGGAGATTGACCGGCAAAGCAAAGCTCCGCTCCAGATGATATTGCTGGTGCCTGATCTTTCCTGCGGATTTTTCGTTTGGATAGGCGGGTGAAGTACGACCGCTTCATGAGCTCACGCCTCGAGTCGATTCAAGGTGGAGAAACCGAGCTGGCGGCTTCTCGAGGAGTGGAACTCCCTATGCAGTCCCAGGACGCCCCTGCACGAGAAGGCGAGCGGTGTCGACTCCCGCGTCCGTCCGTCGCCCTGGGCTTGACCCACGATAGGGAGCCGAGCGGAGCCGGGCTAGGCGCCGCCTCCTAGCGACGGAGATGCTGGCTTCAGGGCCTCTCGAGGGCCAGATGGCCCGCGCAGGACCCCGCGATTACCCTAGAGGGCGCGCGCAGCTGCAGATTTGTCGCCACCGCCCCTCGCGGAGGGTGTCACGCTTCTCGGGCGTGTCATTCGGGCTGCGGCCCAGGGCGCCGGGTCCCCACCCGAGGAACGGGGCGGTGAGAGAGCGGATCGACGAAGCGCTGGCGGGCCCTTGGGCGGCGCATGCGGGGGATCCCGGCGCCCGGACGGTGCCGCATTGGCCGTTCGACTCGCCGCCTCCGCGAGAAGGGATTGTCTGATGGATCGATGGTCGCTCGTTCTCTGGGTCCTAGGTGTGCTGCAGATTGCCAACGCGTTCTGGATGCTTTTCGCCCCCGAGAGTTGGTACCTGAATCTTCCTGCGGGTGTTCCCGACACGGGCCCACTCAACGTCCACTTCGTGCGGGACATCGGGTGCGCGTTTTTCAGCAGCGGGGTCGCCCTCGTGTGGGCGGCTGTGACCTCGCAAGTCATGGTTCGTCTGGCGTGTGTGGTACTCGCTGCCCTCTTCCTCGGCGGACACGCCGCGGTCCATCTGTTCGATCTCGCTCGGGGTGCTCTTGGCGAGCGCCACTGGCTCCTCGACCTGCCGGGCGTCTTTGCACCCACGCTCATTCTCGCGGTCCTCGTCGTGCACTTCGGACGCAAGGTTCAAAGCCCAAAAAGGAGATCCCCATGAGACTCGCGGCCATTGAGAAGCCTCCTACCCTCGTGGCACGCATCGCCTACTGGCTCTGCGAGCGTCAGTTGGGACGCGTCATGACACCCATGAAGGTGGTCTATGCCCGGATGCCCGCACTCCTGCCCCTGGCCTATCGACTGGTGCAGATTGAGCGCAAGCGATTGGTGCTCGACACTCCGCTGCGTCATCTCGTGAAGACCTGGGTGGCCATGTTAAACGGCTGCTCCTTCTGCGTGGACATTGCGAAAGCTTCTGCAGTTCTCGAACACATCTCCTTGGAGAAGTTCCAGTCGCTCCCCGAATGGCGTACAAGCCCGCTCTACGATGACCGCGAGCGTACGGCGCTGGCCTATGTGGAGGAGGCGACAAGGGATCGGCGCGTCTCTGATGCGACCTTCGCGGCCGTGCGCAAGCACTTCTCCGAGCGCGAGATCGTGGAGCTCACCTGGCTGAACGCTCTTGAGAACTACTACAACCTGATGAATGTGCCGCTCGAGATTGAACAGGACGGCCTGTGCGCCATTGCACAAAGGAGAGTCGGCGCATAGGTTCTACGCGGAGGAAAGAGCGCGGTGGCTCCATCGGCGTCCTACCCACCGAGCCGCCCGGAGATCCGCCTGGGAGGCGAGGTTCTCCGACGCTGCAAATCCCGCTTTCTGCCTATGCCGCTGCTTCAGCGGGCGGGTAGTCCAAGTCTAACCATATGGCTGAGCGCCGGGTAAGAATGGCGAGCGCACGGTCTGCTAGCCTCAAAGAGCTGGGTTGCCTCTCGCTGCTTACGATTGCGCTGCTTCTGCCCTTCATCGGCAAGCCCCTGCATGTCGACGATCCGATGTACGTCTGGACCGCAAAGCACATCGTCGAGCATCCCTTCGACTTCTATGGGCTAAAGGTGAATTGGAGCGGGACATTGGAGTCCATGGCCGTCATCGACTCGAATCCGCCCGGAGTGTCGTATTGGCTGGCCCTCGTCGGTGCGTTGTTTGGCTGGAGCGAGCCTGCGCTCCATGCCGGCATGCTCGTCCCTGCTATCCTGCTCGTAGTTGGGGTATGGTGCCTTGCGCTTCGCCTCGGCGCTCCACCGATTCTGGCAGGCCTAAGTCTCCTTGCGATGCCAGGGTTTCTCGTCTCGAGCACGACACTGATGGCAGATGTTCTCGCGACCGCGCTCTGGACCTGGGCGGTGCTCGCGTGGGTCGTGGGACTGCAGGAGGAGCGAACCAACTGGCTCATCGCGGGTGCGCTGCTGGCTGGCCTGTGCATTCTGACGAAGTACGTGGGCCTTGCGCTGATCCCGCTTCTCCTTGCCTATACCTTGGTGAAACGACAGCGGCTCGCTGTAGCGCCCCTCCTCCTCCTCTTGCCGCTAACGATCGCACTGGCCTACCGCGCCCGAATGATTTCGCGCTATGGCGTCGACCCGCTCGAAGTTGGCTCCTCGGCACGAGGGGCACGCGCGGTGAGCCCGGCAAGCGCGATCGAGTATCCGTGGATCGGCCTCTCCTTTCTAGGCGGGGCCTGCCTACCAAGTCTCCTCTTGGCGGGCTGGATCTTCAGCCGACGCACCTTGGCGCTTAGCGGCCTGTCGGTCCTCCTTGTCGCTACCGGACTTATTCTAGTACGGACACTCGGCGGCTCCCCGCTCGTGACTGAGCAGCGTGTGCGGTGGGACCTTGTCGTGCATCTTGCGTTGTTCATCGTTTCCGGCGCACTCATATTCTTGTTGATCTGTCGTCATATAGCGCGGCGAGGAACTGCGGAGGCGATCCTTCTAGGGCTGTGGGTCTGCGGCGTGTTCGCCTTTGCGAGCGTCCTCAACTGGACTACGAACGTACGTGCGCTCTTGCCAGCCGCTCCGGCGGTCGCGATCCTCCTTGCGACCGAAGCCGGGTCGGCCCACGGCCGTGGTGCATTCGGGACCCAGCGGGGACTCCTCGCGATGCTTGGAATCAGCGCGCTCGCTGGCTTCCTCGTCGCGCAGGGGGATCAGGCTTTTGCTCGGTGCGCGCGCGACGCTGCGTTTGAGATTGCGCGAGAGGAAGTTCGAGCGGGACGACAACCGCTCTGGTTCCAGGGTGCTTGGGGCTTTCAGTATTATATGGAACTCGAGGGCGCAAGAAAGATCGACTGGAACCGGGGAGAGGTGTTACCGGGGGACAGAATCGCACAAACGGATTCTAACACCCTCTACAAATGGCTCCCGTTCGCCGCGCATCTACTTACAGAACATCGGATTGCCGTGCATGCCTTGGCGGAAACGTTGTCAGGGACAGCAGGTGCAGGTTTCTATTCCGACTTCTGGGGACCGGCGCCGTATGTCTTCGGCTTCCCTCCGGATCAGGTTTACTCCGTCTTCGAGGCAGAAACACGGTATCCACGGCAGCAGTGAGCGAGACGCCAGTACACCTCGATTGCGTTTGAAGCACGCTGCGAACAGCTGGGAGTTCGGCCATCGATGGGAAGTGCCGGCGATGCCTATCACAACGCCATGGCTTGATTGCGAGCTTCTCGATCGGTAGCGCTTGAAGACGCAGGTCAACGCGCGGAGGGCGGCCCCTTCGCTCCCTTCGCCCTCCCTAGAGGGAACCGTGTCAGCGCCGGTCACACAGCTGAGGGAGCGGCATCGGCAGATCCGCATTAGTATCTAAGAGATGACACCAGCCCGCGTTCTTGGAAAACCGCTGCCATCATCGCCGCGAACCCGATGCAGGTTCGATCCTCGAGGTAGGGCCCGACGATCTGGACTCCGACGGGCAGCCCCTCCTTTGTACAGCCGACCGGAGCGGAGGTGGCGGGGTGGTGGCTCAAGCTGGCGAGGCTGATCCAGCCCATGAGGTCGTAGTAGGGGACGCTTTGCCCGTTCACCTCAATGACGCGCGCCACCATCGGCTCGGCGTGGTCATGGCGGATCGCTGGAACCTGGTTCACCGGCATGAGCAGGACGTCGTATTCCCGGAAGAACGCCGCGAGCCTCGCGCGGATCTGTTCCCGAAACTCATTGGCAGTGATCCATTCCCGGTGTCGGCTGGAGCCGTGGCGGGCCATCCGGCCGAGCGGACTCGGATCGTTGGGTTGCGCCGCCGCGTGGGCGGCCAGGTGCTCGAGGACTTCCGGCGGATAGCCGGCCAGGAGAATCGGCCAGAGTAGGGCCTCGTAGACGCGGACCGCGTCTGGGAGAGCGAGGGCTGGGCGGGCGGCGTCATCGACTCGCACGCCCTCCCTGCGCAACGCCTCGACCGCCCGCTCGAGCGCTTGGCGCACCTCTGTGTCGACGGGGAAGTCTCGGTCATCCAGCCAGGCGGCCACTCGAAACTCCCGGAGCGAGGCGTGCCGCCGTGGCGGGAGCGCCAGGCTCCAGCCGACGGCGCGCTCCGTGGTCGGTCCCGCCACCACGCCGAGCAGCAGATCGAGGTCCGCGGCGCTGCGCGCGAGGGGGCCTGCGACGCTCAGGTCCGGCGTCGCGAGGCAGCCGGGCGGACCGGGAATGTGGCCGCGCACGGGCACGATCCCATGGGTCGGCTTGTGGCCGTAGACGCCACACCAGTGCGCGGGCACACGGATGGAGCCTGCGATGTCACTCCCGATCTCGAGGACAGTCATCCCCGCAGCGAGGGCTGCGGCGGAGCCGCCTGAGGAGCCGCCGGGGGTGCGCGTCGGATCCCACGGGTTATTCGTTGTGCCGAAGACGGGGTTGTAGCTCTGCCAGTCGCCGGCGAGGAGCGGTGTATTGGTCTTGCCGAAAACCACCGCGCCCGCCGTGAGGCAACGCTCCACGACATCCGCATTGGTCACGGGCACGTGCTCGGCCAGGGCGGGGTAGCCGGACGTCGTGCGCAGGCCCGCGGTCTCGAACGTATCTTTGATCGTGATCGGCAAGCCATGCAGCGGACCCCACCACGCGCCCCGGGCGGCGGCAGCGTCGGCCTGGGCTGCCCGGGCGTGGGCGCGTTCGGCATCGAGGGTCACGATCGCGTTGAGAGCAGGATTGTGCTTTTCGACCTGCCCGAGATAGAGCTCGAGGAGCTCGCGGCTCCCGAGCTCGCGCCGCCGGATGCGCGCCGCGAGCTGGCTGGCGGATTCGAACAAAAGCTCAGTCATGGCTTCTCCCCCGAATGGTCCCTCGATCGAAGCGCTTGCGTGCCTGGAAGGACTCGCGAATCGTTCTCCGGCGCAGACCTAGCAGCAGCCTCGCCGTCGCTCACTCCGGGCCTCGAGCGCGCGCTGCGCGTCGGCAGGATCGCACACTTCATCGCACGCATGTGTCGGGCCAGAGCGTAGGCGAGGGGACGGCATTCCCGTAAACCCCGCCAAGAAGCTCCGTAGCGCGGCAAGCGTCCTTTGGAGCGCGTACCTCATGCGCCCACCGGCTCTACGTCGCGTACGGGTTCCTGCCCCGGTCCACGCAGCGTTTTCCACCAGACGCGTGCAGCGTCGAGGACGATGATGGCGACGAGCGCCATGAAGATGGCGGTCATCGCCGCGTCGAGGCGGTTGTTCACGATCACGTGCTGGGTTTCGGCGATCTTCTCCGGCGGGATTGCGTGCGCGGCAAGCTGGCCCGCCAGGTAGTCCGCCTGCGCCAGGAACCCGATGCGGCGATCGGCGTGGAAGATCTTCTGCCAGCCCGCGGTCATCGTGACCGCGAGCAGCCAGGTGAGGGGCAAGAGCGTCGAAATGCCAAAGCGCGCGCGGCCCGCCTTCACGAAGAGCGTGGTCGCGGCGGCAAGTGCCGTCGCGGCCAAGAGTTGATTGGCGATGCCAAAGAGCGGCCAGAGCGAGTTGATGCCGCCCAAGGGATCCACGACACCCTGATAGAGAAAGTAGCCCCAGCCCGCGACGATCAGCCCCGACGCCAGGACATTCGCAGGAAGCGACGAGGTGCGTCCGAGGGGCTGCCAGAGGTTGCCCAGCAGGTCCTGCACCATGAAGCGCCCCACCCGCGTTCCTGCGTCGAGCGTCGTCAGAATGAAGAGCGCTTCGAACATGATGGCGAAGTGGTACCAGAGTGCCTTCACGCCCCCGCCGCCCAGGACACTCGAGAAGATCTCCGCCATGCCGACGGCGAGGCTCGGGGCACCGCCTGTGCGCGAAAGAAGCGTGCGCTCGCCCACCTCCCGGGTGAGGCTCGAAAGCTGCGCTGGGTCGAGCGGGAACCCCCATGCACCGGTGGCAAGCGCGGCGCTCTCTGGGGTGTTCCCGACGAGCGCCGCGGGCGAGTTGATGGCGAAATAGACCCCCGGGTCCATTACGGCGACAGAAAGGAGCGCCATCACCGCCACAAAGGACTCCATCAGCATGGCGCCGTAGCCGATCAGGCGTGCGTCGCTCTCCTTGTCGAGGAGCTTGGGGGTCGTGCCGCTCGCGATGAGCGCGTGGAATCCGGAGATGGCACCGCAGGCGATGGTGATGAAGCAGAAGGGGAAGAGCTTGCCTGCAAAGACGGGACCCGTGCCGTCCACGAAACGTGTGAGTGCCGGGAGCTTCACGTCGGGCCGCACCCAGAGCAGGCCGGCCGCAAGCAGGAATACGGTCCCGATCTTCACGAAGGCCGAGAGGTAGTCACGAGGCGCAAGCAGCAGCCAGACCGGCAATACACTCGCGACGAAGCCGTACCCGATCAGCGCAAGGGCGATCGTTCTCTTGTCGAGATCGAAGAAGGTGCGCAGGGTCTCGTGGTCACGCACCCAGCCGCCGGCTACGACCCCGAGCAAAACGAGAGCAACACCCCCCACCGTGGCTTCGAGCACACGGCCGGGGCGGATGCGGACCATGTAGATGCCCATCGCGACTGCGATCGGGAGGGTCGACGCGACTGTGAAGGTGCCCCAAGGGCTCCCGAACATGGCATTTACGACGACGAGTCCGAGCACTCCGATCAGGATCACCATGATGGCGAGGACCCCGACGAGCGCCGCTGCCCCGCCCACGGGACCGATCTCTTCGCGCACGATCTGGCCGAGGCTCCTTCCGTTGCGGCGCATCGAGCCCACGAGGATCGTGAAATCTTGCACCGCCCCGCCAAGCACCACCCCGATCACGATGTAAAGCGTCCCTGGGAGATACCCGAACTGGGCGGCGAGGATCGGACCCACGAGGGGCCCGGGCCCTGCAATCGCGGCGAAGTGATGTCCGAACACCACCCAACGGTTGGTCGCGACGAAGTCTTTGCGGTCGGCCATGCGGTGCGCGGGCGTCGGCCGCGAGTCGTCCAGGGAGAGTGCCTTCGCCGCCAGGAAGGCGGAATAGAACCGGTAGCCGACGGCATAGACGGCGAGGGCGGCCACCAAGAACCAGGTGCTCGAGAGGGCTTCGCCTCGTGACACCGCAATCCTGGCGAGCGCGCCCGCGCCGCTCATCGCGACGGCGATCCATCCCAAAGCGGAGAGCGGTTTCATGCGGCAGCGATTCTAACGCGATGCCTTCGTTCGCAGCGGACTTCTTGGTCCGCGCAAATCAAAGCCCGCGCGGTCGCGCCGGCTCGAATGAGAGCTCCGCCGTCAACCGTGTGGATCCCCAGGCGTGGGGGACGACCACTCCGGGTCGCAGGTCTGCGGAGCGCGAGGAAGGGCCCGCTCCCACCCGGTTCAGGGAACCGAGGTACTCCCCTTGATTTCATAGCTGTGTACGCGCTCGTCGAGGAGAGGGATCAGGTCGGTGCGATGCTGCGCCTGGGCCACCGCGAACGCCTCCCGCGCCGTGGCAAGCGCGTCTTGGCGGCGGCCGGCAGCAGCGTACGCCACAGCCAAGGTGTCGAGGATGCTGGGATCTTCGCGTTTCGTTCCCCGCGCTGCACCCTCGGCAAGCGTGACCGCTTCCTCTGGGCGTCGCAGGGCGGGGTCCTGCTCTGTAGCGAGGATCCACGCCAGGTTGTTGACCGGAACGACCCAGTCGGGGCGCAAACGCACCGCCGCCCGGAACTCGTCGGCAGCCTCCGCGATCCGGCCTTGACGCTGAAGCGCGTCACCGAGGGTGAAGTGCAGCTCGGGCGTGTCGAGACCGAGTTCGTGCGCGCGCCGCAGCTCGGATTCCGCTTCGGGGAGCCGGTTCTGCTTGGCGTAGAGAAGACCGAGGTTCGCGTGGGCCTCCGGGAATTTGGGCCAAAGACGGAGAGCGAGCTCGTATTGCGCCACGGCGCCGGTCATGTCGCCGCGACCCTCCAGCGCTCGACCCATCAGCAGGTGAACGTCCGCGCTGTCCGTCGGCGCCTTCTCGAGAATGGCCAACGCCTCGTCCAGGCGGTCGAGCGCGACCAGTGCCTGTCCCAGCCTGATACGGATATCCAAGAGGGCGGGCTTGAGTCGCAGGGCGTCGTAGTAGGAGGCGACCGCATTTGCGCGTTGGCCCTCGTCTTCGAGGATCTGGCCCAAGAGACCGTGGGCCTCGCCCAGATTGCGATTGATCGCGAGGGCGGCCTCGAGCTGAGACCGGGCCTGGTCCTTTCGGCCTTGCTCCAACAGCGCGCTCGCCAGAAGGTAATAGGCGCCCGCGTTTAGGTGCGTCACTTCGATCGCTTGCGTGGTCATGCTCACGGTGTCTTGCCAGGTCGCGATTTGCAGAGAGCTCACGACGGCAAGCGCCGCCAGGGCGGCCGCGGCCAGACTCCCCAAGGCGATGCGCGCGGTACGCCTCTGCCCCACCACGTCGAAGGCGCCCCAGCTCACCGCGATCGAGAGTCCGATGAGCGGGAGGTAGGTGTACCGATCGGCCATGCGCTGCGAGCCCACTTGCACGAGGCCGATCACCGGAACGAGCATGCCCAGGAACCAGAGCCATCCCATCAGCAGATAGGGAGCACGGCGCCGTAGCAGGAAGGCGCCAACCGTGAGCGTCGCCAGAACCGAAGCCCCAGGCAGCGCCCGATCGAGCGAGATTTCAAACAGGAGCGTCGGGTAATAGAACGCGAGGTTGTGCGGCCAGAAAGCCCGCTCCAGGTACTCCGCGCACGAGATCAGAGCGTTGAGGAACCGGGCGGGTAGGGGGAACAGTTCGAGCGATGGGACGGCGCCCGAACGGCTCTGCACCCAATAGGTGACTGCGGCGGACGCCGCCGCCAGGGCGAAGAGGGGGAGCTTCTCGACGACGAGGGGCCCCAGCGCCCGCAGTGCGGGCCGCAGACCACGGACCGGGATCCGCCCAAGCGGCCAGAAGTCGAGCAAGAGGAGCACGAAGGGCACAGTCACGAGCATGGGCTTTGCGAGCAGACCGAGAGCAAACAGGCCGAACAGCATGAGCCTGCCCATGCGCGTAGGCGCCCGACCTTCGCGCGCATACACCCAGAGCAAGGCGAAGAAGAAGAAGGCGCTCAGCACGTCTTTGCGTTCCGAGATCCAGGCGACGGACTCCACATGGAGGGGGTGGACACCAAATACCGCCGCGACGAAAGCACTACGTCCGAGAGCTCCGGTCAAGCGTTCCAGGGCCAGGAAAAGCAGCAGGGTGGCGGTCGCGTGGAGAAGCAGGTTCGTGAGGAGGTAGCCGCCGGCCACGCGACCGTGGAGCTGATAGTCGATTGCGTACGAGATCGTGGTCAACGGATGCCAGTTGAAGTTGGAAATCGTGGTGAAGGTGCGGCGGAGCCCTGCCCATGTGAGGCCGTCTTCGAGGAGGTTGAAGTTCTTCGAGACGTACTGCGGATCATCGAAGAGGACGAAGTCGTGGCTTCGGGTCGGCCAGAAGAGCGCCGCGGTTCCGATCCAGAGTCCCAGGCCCAAGCAGAGGCGGACGCGGCGCAGCGGCATGTCATCCCAGTCTCGCCTTATGGATAGGCAGCGTCAATCATTCGGAACTGCGACGAGATGCCGCCCTATTGACTGGCGCACCAATCCAGCAACAGTGGGGAGATAGGGCAGGAGCGGTCGTTGCTAAACCCGCGTGACGTCTCCGCGAAACTTGGTCTCCTCCTCGCAACGACGGTGCTCATGCTGGTGGGCATGGAGTACGCCGCCCGGTGGCTCGGGTTCCGGCCGATGACGATCGAGGCCAACGAACACTTCAGACCGGACTCGAAGTACGGCTGGGCACAGTTTGATCCCGTTCTCGGCTGGCGGAACAGACCCGGGGTCTCCATTTCGAACGAGGCGGGAAACGTCCCCATGACATTTTGGAGCGATGGGAGGCGCCCTACGCGACGCGACCCATCCGCTCGATCCCTGCCGCAGGTGCTCTTTGTCGGGTGCAGTTGGACGCAGGGCTATGCAGTCGTTGACGAGGAAACCTTCGCCTATCGCCTCTCCGAGATGAATCAAAAGTGGGACGTTGAGAACTTTGGGACCGGAGGATACGGCGCCTATCAGTCCTTGCTCAGAATGAGGAACGTGTTCTCGGAGAAAACATACTCCCCGAAGCTCGTCGTGTACGGCTACGTAGATTTTCACGCCTATCGAGATGTCGCGGGGTACGCCTGGGTAAAGACGCTACGGAATATGAAAGGAGAGTTCTTCGCTCCACCGAGCGTAATCGTCGAGCAAGGGCACCTCGTGGAATATCCCATGACGACCTTTCCTCGCTGGCCGGGGGAGACGAAGTATGCCCTCGTCGCACTGGCCAAGAACGCGACTCTCCGACTGCTCTTCCTTCGTAGAGAAGGGTACGAGGAGGAGGCCACGAAGTTGTTGCTCACGGAGATGAGGAATCTTGCGGTGGAGAACGGGGCGCGATTCGTCGTGATGGAGCTCAAGACGCCGCCGACCTCGATCCAAGAGTACATGGACGCGCACGCAATCGACTCTGTGGACTGCCTGAAATTCGATCCGACGGTACGGCTCACCAGTCCCAACTATCAGGTGGGCGGAGCAGGCCATCCCAACGACAAAGTCCACAAGAGCTGGGCAGCCTGCATCGACCACTGGATGGCGGATCATGAGCTTCCAACCCGGGAGGCACCCTAGGCTCGCGTGCTACTCCGAGCGCCGATCGGCTTCGAGAGGAGCCGAAATAGGACCCCCGGTGAGGAGTTCCCACCGGGGGTCAGGTGCACAATCCGCAGAGTCCCGGCTTGGCGCAGCGGGGGACCTTTCGAGGCTCAGGCGTTCCTCTTGCGACCGAAGGCCACGAGACCCGCGAGGCCCGTCCCGAGCAGCACGAGCGTGCCCGGCTCGGGCACCACGGTGCCCTTCAGCACAAGATCCGTCGTGATGGTGATGTCCACGGGGATCCCGAGCGTCGAGAGGGTACTCACCATGGTCGTGGGGATCGTCCAGGTAAGGTTGCTGCCGGAAACCTGGAACGTCGAGTTGGTCGGATTCGGCAGGACGACAGGATCGGGGGTCTTCGCGTAGTCGAAGAGCGTTGTGGCACCGCCCTGGATCACCTGACCAGCGTTCACCGTGATGGTCTCACCGGAAAGGTTCACGGTGTAGGGATTCGAGCCCGTGGTGCTGACTGCCGGGCCCGTGACCGTGAAGTGGAAGTTGTCGACTGCGAGCGTGCCTAACGCCAGCCCCGTGACCGAGAAATTCGCCACGTTGAAGCTGCTTCCTGTCCCCGTAATCGTGATCGGCGGCGTGGACGTGCTGGTCACGTCCGCGGTCAGCGTGCCCGAGACCGATGACGAGCCGCTCCCCGATCCGAGAACGCCGGCGGTGATGGAGAGCGAGAAGCTGCTGGTCGGGTCGGCCGTGAAGGTGACCGAGGTGGCCTGGGCGCTTGCGGCCAATAACAAGCTCGCGACTGCGATCGCTCCGTTCTTGAAGATGCCCATCCCTTTGGTCCCCCCGGCTCTGGGTTTCTCCGATCGTCGCGCCCTGTGATCGACCCGGAGAGACTCGCTGCGTGCAGCCTGGGGAATTCGCAGTATCTGTGCCGTGGATCACAGTCTGCTTCCGGGGATCTGTAAAAGTCATTTAGATCAATGACTTATATCTCTGATCCGCACAGGGGGAATCGGCCCGTGGAGGCTCCCTTCAGCGGCTTCGGGCGGTCGGGACTTCCCGTGAAATGGAAGGGGACCATCCCATACGCAGCGCCCTGCGCACCCACGGGCTCGTCCAGGGGCCTCTAGGCGCCGCTATCGTGCGGCCCACCGCGGGCGGGGAGTGTCGATGAGGGGCCGGGAACGGAGAAGAGGATGTTCCCAGGACCTCGCCATCGCCGCGGGCCTCGCGGCTGCCGTCCTCCTGGCCTTCTCCGGCGTCCTCCGCAACGGCTTCGTGAGTTTCGATGACGCCCTCTACGTCACCCAGAATGCGGTCACACAGCGGGGGCTCTCTCCGTCGACGGTCGCATGGGCCTTCACCACGGGCACCGCCGCGAACTGGCATCCGCTCACCTGGCTCTCCGTGATGCTGGATGTCGAGCTCTTCGGGCTTGACCCGTCGGGCCATCACGCCGTGAGCCTCGGGCTTCACGCTTTAAACACGGCCCTGGTCTTCGCCTTCATGCGCCGACTCGGCATTGGGCGGGGTCCGAGTGCTTTCGCCGCGGGCCTATTTGGACTTCATCCCCTCCACGTCGAGTCGGTGGCCTGGGCGGCGGAGCGCAAGGACGTCCTCTCCCTGGCCTTCGGGCTTCTGACACTTCTTGGATACATCCGCTATGTCGAGGCGCCCTCGCGCGGCCGCATGACCCTGGTCACGGGGCTTCTCATTCTCGGGCTCATGGCCAAGCCCATGCTCGTGACGCTTCCGTTCGTTCTTCTGCTCCTCGATTGGTGGCCCCTGCGGCGGGTGGCGAGCCCGGCCTGGATCAGATCGCCCGAGGTCGCACCGGGAGAAACGACGCGTGTACCGCTCGAACGGCTGAATGGGCGGCGCCTGCTTCTTGAAAAGGCTCCGCTCTTCGCGGTGGTGCTCCTCTCCTGCGCGGTCACCTACCTGGCACAGAAGGCCTATGGGGTCGTCTTGGAGCGGCTGTCCGTCGCGTCGCGCCTCGAGAACGCGGCGCACTCCTATGTCGTGTATCTCAAGAAGTTCGTTTTTCCCACCCACCTCGCCTGCTTCTATCCAATGATCGATCTCGGAGCGGATCGCGTCGCCTTGAGCATCGCGACGCTTGGGGTGTTTACTCTCATTGCCTGGCGCTTGCGCGCGACACGGCCCTACTTCCTCATGGGTTGGCTCTGGTTCCTCGGAGCGCTCGTGCCCACGATCGGCTTGGTGCAGGCTGGGGGACAAGCGTACGCAGACCGCTACATGTACTTCCCTTCTCTCGGTCTCGGATTTGTCGTGGCCTTAGGCCTCGCGGACGGCATCCGCCGCGCGCGCCTACCGCGGCTCGCAGTGATCTTGGCCGCCGGCGCTCTTCTCGCCGTTCTGGGTGTCTCGACATGGAGGCAAACCCTCGTTTGGAACAACACCATCGGACTTTTCGAGCATGCCCTGGCAGCGACCGGGCGCAATTGGTTCGTTCGTCTGCTTCTTGCTGCGGAGTTCATTGAGAATGATCAGTTCGAACGCGGGGAAGTGATGCTGCAGCAATCTCTGGCCGACGGAGCACCGCCGTCGAAGATTCACGTGGCCTTGAGCGCACTCTACGACCGAGAACATCGAGAGGAGGATGCGCTGCGCGAGATCGATGCGGCGCTCGCCGAGGAACCCGACGACGGGTTCATGCTCCTGAACCGCGGCATCTATCTCACCAAGCTGCATCGCAACGCCGAGGCGGTCGCAGCCCTACAGCGGGCGATTGCCCTGGATACGGGCCACGATGCAAAGCAACTCGAGGTCGCGCGCCGCACGCTCGCCATCGCGCAAGGTCGATTGGGACGGAGCGACGAAGGCCTCCCGGAATCTCCGGAAGGCGACCGCGGGCGCGTGGCCCCTCGCTAGCGACTGCTCGGCTGAAAGTCGCGCCAACTTCGACGTCCCCTGCTTGCTTGCAAGGAAAGAGCAGCTCGGGCTTCGCTCCAGGAATCGGTACGATGGGCCGCCCCAGGGACGTCGCGGAGAAGGCTGAGATGGATGAGCTCACAGGCCGTTGGCTGCGACGCGCGCAGATCGCACTCGCCGCCTTTTTCGCCCTGGGCGCAAGCGGCTTTCTGGCCCACGCTGCCCTGCGCTCGCCCGACGTCCCCTTCATCTTCTCCGCTGCGACGCCCTGGATCTGGCCGCCGATCCCCGCGCAGACAGGGACGAGGTGGCTCGATCAGAGCCGTCCGCGTGCCGGCCTCTTCGAGCGGCATTTCGTGGTGGATCGGATCCAAAGTCCGGTCATGCTGCAGGTGCGTGCCATGCGCGACCTGGTCTTGCACGTGAATGGACATGAGGTCGCGCTTGCGGGACGTGACCCAGAGCGTTGGAAGGAAGCGACCGCCGTCGATATCGCACCTCTCCTGGTCACGGGTGACAATATTCTGCGTGCCGAGGTCCGCAATCCCTACGGAGTGGGCCTCCTGCAGCTTCGCATCGATGGGACGGTCGAGCGCATCGTGACGGACGAACGCTGGCTCGCTGCGTGGGAGGGCGAACCCCTCGCGCCCGCAGCGATTGCGGACGATGGAGCGCGCCTCCCCGACAGTACTGCCCTGCCCGCGCCGCTGGCGGGGATCCGCCAGCACGCGCTTGCGCTCCTCGCGCTCTTTCTGGGTGGGATGATCGTATTCCTCGGGCTGCGCGGTCGATCCGGCGCGCAGGCGTGGACTCCCACGATCGCGCTCGCGCTGGTTGGGGTCTTCTGGGTTTGGCTATTCCTGGGAAAGATCACCCGCATCCCCTCAGACGCGGGCTTCGACGCGCCCGCTCATCTCGCGTACATCGCTTCCATTCTGCACGAGGGGACGCTACCCCTCGCAGACCAAGGCTTGCAGACGTACCAGCCGCCCCTCTTTCACGCGACGACGGCCCTTCTCCTCGCGCTGGTACGCACCGCCCAAGGCAGCCCCGCCCAGCGCGCCGTACTCTCGCTTCTCCCCGTGCTCTCGGGTCTCGGGATGGCGTTCGTGGCGGCCGCCATGGCGCGTCTGCTCGTGCCGGACTCGCCGGGGATGCAAGCCGGCGCGATCGTCGTCGCGGGGCTCCTGCCCATGAACCTGACGCTTGCGGCCAGCGTGTCCAATGAGGCGCCGCACGCACTGCTTGCAAGCCTCGCATTGCTGGCCGCACTGCGCGCATTGCTGGCCACGTCGACGACGCGACGCGACGACTGGGTCCTCGGACTCCTTCTGGGCCTGGCCCTTCTCACGAAGTACACGAGCGCGATCTTGGTCCCCATCCTCGTAGGGGCAGTGGCGCTGAAACGCTGGATCGTCGAGCGCGCGCCCCCCCTGCCGATCGCCGCGGGTGCCGCACGAGCCCTGGCCGCAGTCGCCGGACTCGCCGGGTGGGTCTATGTGCGAAACTGGCTCTACTTCGGTGACCCGTTCGTGTGGTCCCTCAATGCCTGGCCCGGGAAGACGCTGTGGCAGTTCCCCGACTTCCACACCCTCGGCTACTTCCTTCGCTTCGGGGACTCCCTCACGCAACCCTGGTATTCGGGTTTTCACAGCTTCTGGGACTCCCTCTACACGACGCTTTGGGGTGACGGGACGCTGGGTGGCGCTGGCGGGGTAGAGTATTTCCACGGGCGCTGGCGCTGCGATTGGATGGCCGCTGTCTTCTTGCTGGCGCTCCCTGCGACCGGCTTTGTCGCGATGGGTTGGATCCGGGCCGGCGTGGGTGCACTCCGTGACGCGAGCCTCGGCCGTCGCCTCGCCCTCTCGCTCCTCGTGGGATTGCCGCCGCTTCTCATCGCTTCGCTGGTGAATATCAATCTGCACTATCCCTTCTGGTCGTTTGGCAAAGCGTTCTACGCGCTCTTTTTGACCCCCACGCTGGCGCTCTTCGGCGTCCTCGGTTTCGATGCCCTGGACCGTGTGCTCGCCCGGCGCGCGGGAAGCGCACTGCGCAGTCTGCCCTGGGGCTGGGCCGTGGCATTCCTGGGCTCCATCGCGCTGAGTTACGGAGGTTGAGGAGCCCTTTCACGCAGCCCTGGCACTGGAGGTCGCGCTTCGCTGCAGAAGAGTGCGCGCAGCTCTGATACCGTAGGTCAGCGTGCCCTCTGTGGATCCCTCGTCGCGCCCTGAGCTCGGCACCGCCGTCGAGTTCTCCATCGTGATGCCGTGCTTGGATGAGGCCGAGACCCTGGGCACCTGCATCCGGAAGGCACAGCTCTTTTTGCGCAGCCACGCCATCGCCGGAGAGGTCGTCATCGGCGACAACGGGAGCCGCGATGGATCGCCGGAGATCGCGGAGAAGCTCGGTGCCCGCGTGGTCCACGTGGCGGAGCGCGGCTACGGCAGCGCCTTGCGAGCGGCAATTGCTGCCGCTCGCGGCCGCTACGTGATCATGGGCGATTCGGACGACAGCTACGACTTCTCGAGCCTTCAGGATTTCGTCGCGAAGCTGCGTGCGGGCTGCGACCTCGTGATGGGCAACCGTTTCCGCGGCGAGGTCCTCCCAAACGCCATGCCAAGACTCCACCGCTGGCTCGGGAACCCCGTGCTATCGGGCCTTGGTCAGCTCTTCTTCCGCAGCCCGGTGGGTGACTTCCACTGTGGCCTGCGAGGCTTCAGCAAGGCGGCCTTCGACGCGATGGACCTTGGAACCACCGGCATGGAGTTCGCGAGCGAGATGGTGATCAAAGCGACACTTCTCGGTCTTCGCGTGGAAGAGGTCCCGATCGTGCTTCGCCCTGACGGCCGGTCGCGCCCGCCGCATCTTCGAAGCTGGCGGGACGGCTGGCGCCACCTGCGCTTCATGCTGCTCTTCAGCCCGCGCTGGCTCTTTCTCGTGCCGGGCGTGATCCTGTTCGCGATCGGTCTTGCGGCGTCCCTGATTCTCGCGATGGGGCCGGTCTGGCTCCCGATCCACGGGACGGTCGCGCGAATCGGACTCGACGTGCATACCCTGGTGGTTTCGAGCCTGCTCTGCCTGGTGGGCTACCAGCTCGTGATCTTTGCAGTATTCACGAAGGTGTTCGCGGTGACCGAGCACCTCCATCCGATGCCCCCTACGCTCGC